>Ga0169931_10000049_pt1 | contig 157514 bp, 102 predicted proteins | sample Kivu_15m_20L_FD_129675 | JGI IMG/M metagenome (GOLD analysis project Ga0169931, IMG submission 129675) | Freshwater microbial communities from Lake Kivu, Western Province, Rwanda to study Microbial Dark Matter (Phase II) - Kivu_15m_20L... | ecosystem: Environmental > Aquatic > Freshwater >... | reverse complement strand
GGAGAGAAGGGATGCGGGATGAAGCGCTCCGCCGTCAGCGCCGCCTGACCGAGATAGCCCCGCGCCAGCAGGGCTCCGCCGATGCAGAGTTCACCCGCGACCCCTGGCAGCACGGGCTCCAGATCGGGGCCCAGCACGTAGACCTCCGCGTTGGCCACCGGCGCACCCAGAGACACTTCCCCCTCGGCCGCGCAGCGGGCGAAGGTCGCATCGATCGTCGCCTCGGCGGGACCGTAGAGATTGATCAGCTCGACCTCAGGCAGCGCGGTCAAGAATCGATCGCGCGTGGCGGAGCGGAGGGCCTCGCCACCGCTGAACACGCGCCGCAAACGCGATCCGCCGCCGCGCACCGCTTCCTCGATGAAAAAGTCGAGCACCGACGGCACTAACTGAAGCACCGTGATCCCGTGCGCCCGGACCGCCTCCGCCAGATAAGCCGGATCATGCTGGCCACCCGGCCGCGCCATCACGAGGCGGGCACCTGCAAGCAGTGGCGCCCAGAACTCCCAACCCGAGGCGTCGAAACTGACTGGCGTCTTTTGCAGGACCGCGTCCGCGGCCGAGAGGGGGAACGTCGCTTGCATCCACGCCATGTGGTTCACGATGGCGGAATGCGGTACGGCCACGCCCTTGGGTCGGCCGGTCGAGCCCGAGGTGAAGATCACGTAGGCGAGCTGCGCCGGACTGATCTCGATCGTGGGTGCCGTGGTCGCTTCGCGCGCGATCTCCGGCCACACCCCGCTCCACTCCACTGCGCTCGTCGCGATCACGCGCGTCTCCGCGAGGACCAGCCGCGCGGCACTGTCCGACACCATCTCGGCGACACGGCCGGCGGGATAAGACGGATCGATCGGAACGTAGGCCGCGCCCGCCTTGAGCACACCGAGCAAGGCCACGACTAGGTCCGTCGACCGCTCCAACGCGATCGCCACGCGATCGTCGCGACGCACGCCGCGACGGCACAACCAATGCGCGAGCTGATTGGCCCGGCGCTCCAGCTCAGCGTAACTGAGCGTCTCGCGCTCCGAAACCACCGCCGGTGCCTGCGGCGTCCTCGCCGCCTGAGCGCTGACCAGCGCCGCGAGGGAGCGTCCTTCCTCTGCAAAGTCCACCGACTCGCCGACGGCTTCCTGAAAGGCCGCCGCACGCTGCGGAGCGGTCAATGGCGAAAGCGTTCGCCACTCGGCCGTAGGAGTCTCGGCCATTGCCTCGAGGACCCGACGGAAAAGCATGGGGAGCGCCTCGACGAGCCGAGCATCCAACGCATCACCCGCACAGGCCGCCATGCCACCGAGTGAACCGTCCTTCGGATCCACGCCGAAGTTGACCGCGATCGTGAAGTTCGTCTCCTCCCGGGCGCGGGTGCCCAGTCGCTCCAGCGCGCTCAGGCCACCCAGCGCGTCGTAGACGTGGAAATGGACGAAGTTGAAGTCGGTCGCGAACAGCGGAGCTGCGCCCTGGCGCTTCTGGACTTCCGCCAGCGGCAGACGGCGATGCGGCAGCAGCGCGGTCTCAGCCGCGAAGACGGCCCGGATCAGGTCCGCCCAGCTGGCGGCCTGCTCAAGGCGCACGCGGAAGGGAACGGTGTTCAGGAAGAGACCCGCGATCCGCTCCGCTCCCGCCACCTCCGGCCGGCCGTTGGTCACGAGGCCCGTGACCACGTCGTGACTGCCACCCAGCGCCGCCAGTACGCGGGCGTGAGCCGCGAGCAGCACTGACTTCAACGGCACCCCCAAGCCCTCCGCCACGCGCGTGAGCGCCGTCGACAAAGCCGCCGGAATCACCAGCGGACGCTGCACCATACCCGGGCGAGACGAGCCTCCAAGGCCGGGACGGGGCAGCTCCAGCAGCTCCGCTCCCTCCAACGCCTGCTCCCAGAAGCGGCGCGTCGCCGCATCGGCAAGCGCGGCGCGTTCGAGCGCGACATAATCGCGGTAGCCGACCGGAATCGCGGGGGCGGACACCGGCGCGTCACCCTTCCCGATCCGCGCGAGGTAATGTTGGAAGAGCTCCGTCAGCAGCGACGCGAGCGTCCATCCGTCGACGATCGCATGGTGCAGCGCGAGCGTGAATTGGAACTCATCGGGCCCGCGGCGATGCACGTAAGCCCGCACGAGCGGGGGGCGGCTCCAATCGAAGGCCCGTTGGGCTTCGTCGTGCACAAAGCGGTCGAGCCATTCCTCCTGCGCGGCCGGTGCCAGATGCGCGAGATCGCCACTGACCAGCGGCCAACGGGCCTGAGCATGGACGAGCTGCAACGGCTCCGAGAAGGTCGCGAGGTCAAAGGAGGTGCGAAGCACCGCATGGCGCTGCACGAGGGCGTCGAGCTCCTGCTGCAAGGCCCCCAGATCAAGCGGGCCACGCAGGTGATGGCTGAAGACGTCGTGGTACAACGCGCCGCCCGAGTCCGATTGGCTGTGGAAGAGCATGCCCGCTTGGAGGCGGGTGACCGGGTAGGCGTCTTCAAGTCCGCCCGGAAGCCGCGCGCGGTCGCCGGCGCTGAGCAGAGCAAACGGAGCCAGAGTGGCCTCATCCGTTTTCCTCGAGCCCGCCGAGGCAGCGGCGCCGCCCGCAGCCTCGATCGGCGCAACCGACGTTGCGACACCCACCGCACCCGAGTCCGCCCCATCCGTCTCAGCGGCGAGCGCCGCGATCGTCTGCTTCTCAAACAAGTCCTGGAGCGAGAACTCGATCCCGCGCTCCCGCGCCCGTGAGCACACCGTGATGCCCATGATTGAGTCACCCCCGAGCGCAAAATAACTCGCCGTCACACCGACGCGTTCCACGCCCAAGGTTGACGACCAAATCTCCGCGAGGATCCGTTCGCGCTCCGTCCGCGGTTCGACGTGTTCCGCTGAAACATCGGCGAGCAGGCCGGAAGGCTCCGGCAGCGCGCGGCGGTCGATCTTCCCGTTCGCAGTGAGGGGGAACGCATCGAGCACCACCAGCGACGAGGGCACCATGTACTCCGGCAAGCGCGTCAGCAGCTGGTCCCGCATGCCGTCGACCGTCAGGCGCTCCTCACCCCGAGGAACGACGTACGCCACAAGGCGCTTCTCGGCTCCGGGCGAATCCGCGCGAGCCAGTACGACCGCCTCACGCACCTCCGGGTGCATCAAGAGCACATTCTCGATCTCTCCAAGCTCGATGCGGAAGCCGCGGATCTTCACTTGGTCGTCGATGCGACCAAGGTAATCCAAGTCCCCATCGGCCAGTCGTCGCGCGAGGTCGCCGGAGCGGTAAAGTTTGCCGTTCGCCGACACGCCGTGCGGATCCGGGACGAAGCGCTGCGCGGTGAGCTCCGGCCGGTTGAGGTATCCGACTGCGAGGCTGATACCGGCGACGTTCAACTCGCCGGGGACGCCGATCGGGCAAAGGTGCCCGCGCGAATCGAGCACGAGGAGAGGCGTATCGATGATCGGCTTGCCGATCAGGCTCCCACGTCCCTCGTAGGCATCGGCCTGCCGCAGGGGACGGTAAGTCGTGTGCACCGTGGTCTCGGTGATGCCGTACATGTTCACCAGCTGGGGCTGAGTGTCGCCGTGACGCTCGAACCACGAACGCAGGCTCGCGAACTCCAGGCCCTCTCCCCCGAAAATCACGTAGCGGAGCGAAAGGACCCGCAGATCCGCCACCTGCTCCTCGGCCTTCATCAGCTGCCGGAAGGCTGACGGAGTCTGGTTCAGGATCGTCACGCGCTCACGGATCAGGAGATCGCAGAAGGCGGAGGGCTCGCGACTGGTGAAGTAAGGTACCACCACCAAGCGGCCTCCGTAGAGCAGCGCGCCCCAGATCTCCCAGACCGAGAAGTCGAACGCGGCTGAGTGGAAGAAGGTCCACACGTCGCTCGGATTGAAATCATACCAGACCTCCGTCGCGGTGAAGAGACGCAGCACATTGCGGTGCGTGACGATGCATCCCTTCGGGCGACCGGTGGATCCTGACGTGTAGATGACGTAGGCAGGATCCTCGGGAGAGTTCACCACCGGCAACGGCGAGCACTCCTCGCCTTCGGCCGGGAACAGGCAGCTCGCATCGAGCTCCAGCCGCATCACCATCGGATTACTCAGACGCGCGGAAAGTTCGCTCGAGGTGATGATCACCGGGATGGCGCTGTCCTCGATCGTGTAGTCGAGGCGGTCATCCGGATAGATCGGATCGAGGGGCAGGTACGCACCTCCGGCCTTGAGGATGCCGAGCAGCCCCACGAGCAGCGGCGCATCGCGCTCCAGGAACAGTCCCACCAGCGTGCCGCGCTGGACGCCGAGCCCGCGCAGGCGGTGGGCGATCGCATTCGCGGCGCGGTCCAACTCCGCGTAGGTCAGCGTACCCGACTCTGACGACAGTGCGATCCCGTCCGGAGTTGCCGCGGCCTGGCGCGCGAACCACGCATGCAGACTGCCGTCACGCAGGTCTTCGACCGGCGCCGTCGGCGTCGACGCTGCGAGCAGCGCCGCGCGCTCGGCTCCGGCCACGAGCTCGATCTGGCCCAGCTTCACGCCGGGTCGACCAAGGGAGAGCAAGGCCTGGCGAATGTGGCCAAGGAGTCGAAGCACCGTCTCCCGATCGAAACGCGCCGTATCAAACGAGGTTCGCAGCGTGAGCCGGGGCCCGGGCAGCACGTCGATGGTCAGCGGGTAGCTGGTCTGCTCAACGAAATGCACGTGACGCTGCTCGAGGTCGCCAAAGCGATTCGAGAGCGCGGAATCGACCGGATAGTTGATGAAGACGAACAGGCTTTCGAAGAGCTGCTGGCCGCGCGGGACCGCACTCCAGCCTTGGATGTCGCTCAGCGCCGCATGCCCGTGCTCCTGCAGGGCCACCTGCCGTTCCTGCAACGCGCGCAGCCACGGCCCCGCCTCCGCGTCGTCTGTCACCGTCACGCGCAGCGGAAGGGTGTTGATGAAGAGACCGACGATGTTCTCCACTCCAGCCAGGTCGGCGGGGCGGCCCGACACCGTGACACCGAAAACCACGTCCTCAGCACTGGCGTAGCGGCTCAGGACGAGAGCGTACGCACCTTGCGACAGCGTGTTCAGCGTCACCTGCTGTTCGCGGGCGATCTGCTGCAGTCGCGCGGTGTCCGTCTCGTCGATCGCGAAGTCGATCACCTCGTGGACCTTTCCAGCCGGACCCGGCTTGTCGACCGTGAGCGGAGTCGGCACGGAGAAGCCGCGCAGCTGCTCGCGCCAGAACTGTTCGTCACGCGAGGCATCGCGCTTCTGCAGCCACTGCAGATAGGCGCCGAAGGGCCGGGCCGGTGGCAGAGCTGGAATCTGGCCCGTGCTGAAGGCCGCATAGGCCACGCCGAACTCGCGCAAGAGCAGCGGCAGCGACCAGCCGTCGAGCAGGAGGTGATGATGGCTCCAGACGAGCTGCCACACGGACTCCGACCGGCGGAGGGTGGCGAGGCGCATCAAGGGCGCGCGGTTCGGTTCGAAGCCCCGCTTGCGATCTTCCGCGAGGAAGGCGGTGAGTTTCTCGGCCTGCTGCGCCGGGCTGAACGCCCGCCAGTCCTCCTTGCGCCATGGCATCTCCAACGTCCGGTGCACCACTTGCACCGGTTCACGCTGGCCCTTCCAGACGAACGCGGTCCGCAAGATGGGATGCCGCGAGACGAGCAGGCGCCATGTCTCCGCGAACGCGGCTTCATCGAAGCGTCCGTGCAGCTCGCAGGTCAGCTGCTCGAAATAGACCGCCTCGCTCGGCTCAAAGAGGGTGTGAAACAACAGGCCCTTCTGCAGCGGGCTGAGCGGAAAAATTTCTTCGATGGACGCGGCCTTGCTCATGGATTCGAAACGGAATTAGCGCGGATCAGGGTCCGCCAGATCGGCGAGCAGCGCATCGAGCTCGCTCGCCTCCAGTTGGACATGGGTGAAGTCAGACGGGGTCGGCGCACCCGATTCCGCCGACAAGCAATGCGCGAGCAGCGCCCGGACGTGGGTGAGGAAGCGTTCGGCAAGCTTTTCCACGGTCGCGCGCGAGTGCACCCGGCGGGTGAAGAGCCAGTGAATGCGCAGACGGCCGTCCGTCACGAGGGCGTTGATGTCGATGAGATGGACGCGGTAGCCGCGCGGGCTGAGGTCCGGACCGACCGGGAGGTCCAGAAGCCCGAAGGGTGCATCCGGCCCGAGGGTGTGGTCCGTCTGACCGAGGTAATTGAAGCAGAGCTCCGCGGGCGGCAAAGCCGCGAGCTCCGCCCGCACCGCCGGGTCTGCGTGAAGGCGGGAGAGCAGCCCAAACCCGGTCCCATGGTGCGGCACCGCCCGCAGGCTCTCCTTCACCGCGATGAGTTGCTCGCGCGGGCCGGCCGCCGTCGGCAGCTCAAGGCGGAAGGGATAAAGGCTGGTGAACCAGCCCACGGTGCGGGAGACGTCAATCGCGTCACCCAAGGCCTCGCGGCCGTGATTCTCCAGCGAGATCACGCTCGCCGACCGGCCGGTCCATTCCGCGAGCGTCGCGGCCAGCGCGGTCAGGAGGACTTCGTCCGCCCGCATGCGGTAGACCGCCGAGGCCTCGCGCAGAAGCGATCGGGTTGCCTCGGCATCAAGCTCGACGGAGAACCGTTCCATCGCGGCCACCGCGCGCGCATCCGCCGAGACCGGCAGGTCACGCGGCAGCTCCCCGCGGGCCTGCCCGACGGCTCGCCAGTGCGGGAGCTCCGCGACGCAGTCAGCGGCTTGTGCACGCTCTCCGAGCGCTCGCGACCACGAGGCAAAGGAGGCATTCGGGGCCGAGAGTCCGATCTCAACACCGGCCTCAGCCTGCGCGCAGGCCGAGGCCAGGTCGGAAGCAAGGATACGCCACGACACTCCGTCCACGACCAGATGGTGAATCGTCAGGAAGAGCTTCGGCGACTCCCCTCCCTGACCGACGAAGTACGCGGCACGCCAGAGGGGTCCGTTCGCAAGGTCGAGGCTCGCTTGCAGCTGCGTCGCGACCGCTTCGAGCGCCGCGATCGGATGCACCGCCAGCTCCAGCGCCGGCGCCGCCTCCGCGTAGCGCTGCACCCAGACACCGTCTGCTCCGCGCTGGAACCGCAGCCGGAACGCGCCGTGCCGCGCCACCACCGCAGCAAGCGCGTGGGCGATTCGCTCGGGCGGTGGAGCCGTGCGCAGGTCGAGCACGATCGATTGGTTCCAATGGTGCGCATCCGGCTGCTCCTGCGCGAAGAACCACTGCTGGATCGGCGTCAGTGGCACGTCTCCGCGCTCCGTATCATCGACCCCTCCCTGCTCCAGCCGCGTCGCCACGGCCGCCTGACCACGAATGGTGGGAGACGCAAAGATCTGCCGCGGGGTCAGCGCATAACCAGCCTGATGCGCTCGCGCGACGATCTGCAGACTGAGAATGGAGTCGCCCCCGAGCTCGAAGAAGTTGTCTTCCGGACTGACCTCAGGGACATGCAGGACCTCTCGCCAGATCGATGCCAACAACTGCTCGAGATCGTTCGCCATCAGGGGCGCTTGGCCAAGTGGGTCCGTCGCCGTCGTCTCGCTCAGCGTCTGCGGCGGCAGTGCCCGGCGGTCGATCTTGCCCGACGCATTGAGCGGCCACGCTGTCAGGACCATCACGTATCGCGGGACAAGGTAATCGGGGAGCCGCTCCGCGAGATACGCCCGCAGCACTGCCGGCTCGGGGCTTTCGCCTTCCCGAGCGAGCGCATAGCCGACGAGGCACTTCCCGCCTCGGCCGTCCGTCGCCGCGATGACCAGCGTGCCCGCCACGGCCGGGTGCTCTGAGAGCACGGATTCGATCTCGCCCGGCTCCACGCGGAAACCGCGGATCTTCACCTGATCATCCACGCGGCCGAGGAATTCGAGTCGTCCATCCGGACGCACGCGCCCAAGGTCGCCCGTTCGATAAGCCCGTGCTCCGGGCATCGTCGCCCGCGGATCCGGCACGAATCGCTCGGCCGTAAGATCGGGACGGCCGAGGTAGCCGCGAGCCACGCCCACGCCGCCCACCCAGATTTCACCGGGCACGCCGAGCGGCTGTAGCTCACCGTCGCTATCCACGACGTACGCCGTGAGGTGGGCGATCGGACGGCCGAGGGTGACGTCTTCCGCACCGGTCGCGATCTCCTCCATCGTCGCACACACCGAGGTCTCCGTCGGACCGTACGCGTTGAAAAGAATCCGGCCTTCGGACCACGCACGATAGAGCTCCGGACTCGCGGCCTCACCGGCCATGAGGAGCGTGTAGAGCCCCGGGAAATCCGTCGGACGCAGCGCCGCCAGCAGAGCCGGCGGGAGTGTCGCGTGATCGATGCGCGCGTCCCGCAGCTGCCGCGCAAATTCATCCGGCGCCGGCACGGTCTCGCGCGGCTCCAGCCAGAGCGCCGCTCCACCCGCGAGCGTCAGGAAAATCTCCGACACCGACGCGTCGAAGCTGATCGACGCAAATTGCAGCACCCGCTGCCCGGGACGGACCCGCGTGATCGCCGCCTGAGTTTCCGCGAGATTCGCGAGGCCCGCATGCTCCACCAACACGCCCTTCGGCCTTCCGGTCGAGCCAGAGGTGTAAATCAGGTACGCGACGTCCTGCGAAGAGACGATCGGAAGTTGCCGCGGCTTCGGCCCGGCGCCCTCACGGCCAAGTGCCGCATCAATCTGCCACTGCGCCGTGACCACGCCGGCCGGAACCCGGGATGCGCCCGTGGCATCGACGAGCAAGAGCGTAGGCCGAGCGTCATCGAGCAGTCCCGCGATGCGCTCCCGCGCGTACTGGGGATCGACCGGGAGGAAAAACGCGCCCGCGCGCAGGACGCCAACCATCGCCACCACGAGCTCCGGGCTCTTTTCGAGGCAAAGCGCCACCGCCGTGCCGCGCCGCACACCCCGCCGCTGCAGCTCCACCGCGACCCGACCCGCACGCTCCCAAAGATCCGCGTAGCTCACTTCCCGACCCGGGCCGATCAACGCTGGCGCGGCCGGGGCTCGTCGGGCCTCTCGCTCGAGAACCTCAAGCATCGTCTGCGCCCGGTTGCCCGACTGCGTGGCGTGGCCGAACTCAAGGAGCGCCGTGCGCTCCGCCGGCGCCAGCGGATCCAAATCCGCCAGCCGACTCGCCGTCGGCTCGGTCATTCCGATCACGAGACGCTGCCACTGCTCCAACAGACGATCGATCGCATCCGGCGCAAAGCGGGCCGCATCGTAGGCGAGGCGGAGGTTCAGCCGCTGCCCCGGCACCACCGCCGCGGTGAGTGGGAAGTTCGTCTGTTCCCGAGTCTGCAGTCCGGAAAAGCGCAGGCTCGACGGCACCTGTCGCAAGGCTTCGTCGCCCGGATAGTTTTCGAAGACGAGGATCGACTCGAACAGCGATTGTCCGCGATCGACCTCGCTCCAGCCCTGAATCGACGCCAGGGGCGTATGCTCAAATTGGCGAGCCTCCGCCTGTGCCTCCTGCAGCGCCTTCAGCCATGGCAGCACCGCGCTTTCCGGCCGTACTGCCACCCGCAACGGCAGCGTATTGATGAAGAGTCCGATCATCTCCTCGACCCCGGCCAACTCGGCGGGCCGGCCGGCAACGGTCACCCCGAACACGATGTCCCGTCCGAGCCCGAGTCGCTGCAGGAGCAACGCCCACGCGCCTTGGAAGAGAGTATTCAGGGTGAGCCCTTGGCTCCGCGCCCACGCGCGCAAGCGTTCGCTTTCGGGCAGACCGAGCACGCGCTCCGCTTCACCGGGTGCGCCCGCCGGTGGCTCCACGCGGGGACGCGGCAGGCGAAGATCCGGTGCGCCGGCAAAGCCGACCAGTTGCCCGCGCCAGAACGCCTCCGCGGCGCCTAGATCCTGGCGGCCGAGCCAATCAATGTAGTCCCGGTACGGACGCACCGTCGGGGGCCGCGTCGCCGCGCCGCAACGCGATTCGTAATCCGCCAACACGTCACGAAAGACGAGCGGCAGACACCAGCCATCGAGCAGGATGTGATGATGACTCCACAACCAACGCCAGCGGTTCGGAGCGGTGCGAACCAAAAGGAGGCGCATCAGCGGCGCCTGGGCGAAGTCGAAGCCGGTGACGCGGTCCTCCGCCAGCAAGGCGGCCCACGAAGACGATGCATCCGACGGCGCGCCGCTTCCGGTCCAGTCGAGCTCGCGCCACGGCATCGACACCGTGGTCACGGTCTCCTGACGCGGCTCGGGGACATCCCGCCAGTGAAAGCGCGATCTCAATCCGGGATGACGCTCGAGCAAGCCGTTCCAGGCGGCCCGGAATTCCGCCGGCCGCAGCGCACCTTCCAGCTCGCCCCAGACTTGCTCGACGTAAACGCCTGAATCCGGCGCAAACACGCTTTGGAAGAGCATGCCGGACTGCATCGGGCTGAGCGGATAGACGTCGCCGGCCGAGGGATCCTCCGCTGCTCGCGACGCCGATCCATCCGCCGCCGGGCCGGAGCTCACCGCATCCGCGAGCGGCCGAGCCTGAGCGGCGAGCTCGGCGAGCGTCTCCGCCGCGAAGAGATCCTTCGCCGCAATCTTCCAGCCCGCCTTGGCCGCCAGCGAGACGACTTGAATCGTGAGGATCGAGTCTCCACCCAGCGCGAAGAAATTATCTCCCGCACCGACCGTCGGCACGCCGAGCACGCGGGACCACACCTCCGCCAGGGCCCGTTCGGCCGGGCTCTCCGGAGCCTGATACTCCGCCGTCGCAGCCGCGCTCGCATCGGGAATCGGCAGAGCACGGCGGTCAAGCTTGCCGTTGTCCGTCAACGGTAGACGCTCCAGCAACACGAAAGCCGCCGGGACCATGTAGTCAGCCAACCGGGTGCGGCACGCCTCCCGTGCCTCGGCCGCACTGACCGGCGCACCGGACTCAGGAACGAGATACGCCACGAGTCGGCGCTCACCCGGACGATCCTCGCGCGCTAGGACCACGGCATCACGGACGCCCTCCACTGCCGCGAGCACGCGCTCGATCTCGCCGAGTTCGATTCGGAAGCCCCGGATCTTGACCTGCTGGTCCATGCGCCCGAGGTACTCAAGGTCGCCATCCGCCAGCCAACGCGCCAGATCCCCGGAGCGATAGAGACGTCCGGGGCCAAACGGATTCCGCACAAAGCGCTCCGCCGTCAACTCCGCCCGGTTGAGGTACCCACGCGCCAAGCCGGCGCCCCCCACCAGCAACTCGCCCGGCACACCCACCGGAACCGGCTCCAGGCGCTCGTCGACGACATAGAGGGAGAGATCCGGTATCCGTTCTCCGATTACACTACCCCGGCCACTGAGCGCGTCAGCCCGGCGGATCCAGCGGTAGGTCACGTGCACGGTCGTCTCGGTGATCCCGTACATGTTGATCATCCGCGGACACTCGTCGCCGTGCCGATCGAACCACGGGAGCAGCGAGCGCGGCTCCAGCGCCTCGCCACCGAAGATGACCGTCCGCAACGCGAGGGCGCCCGTCGGTCGCGACTCATCCACCGCCTGCAACTGGCGGAACGCCGACGGAGTCTGGTTCAGCACCGTCACCCGCTCCGCCTGCAAGAGGTCGTGGAAGGCCTCCGGCGACCGGCTCACCTCATGACGCACAATCACGAGTCGACCGCTGTAGAGCAGCGCACCCCAGACTTCCCAGACCGAAAAGTCGAAGGCGTAGGAGTGGAACAGCGTCCACACGTCCTCTGCGCCAAAGCCGTACCACGGCTCGGTCGCGAGCATCAGCCGGACCACGTTGGCGTGGGTAACGACGCAACCTTTGGGGCGCCCCGTCGAGCCCGAGGTGTAGATCACATACGCCGCATCCTCCGGCCCCGCCTCCTCGGGCGTCGCCTCACCGGGCACGGGCTCGTGCGACGCCACCAGGCTTGCCAACTCAAGACGGCACGGATGCGGCAGCGCAAGGTCGGTGCCATGCACGATCACCGCCGCGACCTGCGCGTCACCGAGCATGTACTGCAGGCGATCGATCGGGTACGCGGGATCCAGCGGCAGATAAGCCGCCCCGGCCCGCAGGATGCCGAGAATGCCGATCACCAACTCCGCGGAACGGACGCTGCAAAGTCCCACCAAGGCGCCACGCGTAACTCCGACCGCACGCAGGCGACGGCCGACGCGATCCGCCTGCGCAAGGGCTTCGGCGTAGGTGACCGTGACCGCTCCATCAGACAGTGCGACGCGATCGGGCGTCCTCGCCGCCTGCCGCGCAAACCAACTCCAGAGGCTGTCCGGCGACGTGAAGTCGCGCACCGCTCCACCTCCGAGCGCCAGCACGGCGGCGCGACCCGCTGGGTCGAGCAACGGCAGCGCCGCGATCGACTGCTCGGGCTGCGCGAGCGCCGCCCCGATCAGCACCTCGTAAGCATCGGCGAGCCGGGCGATCGTTTCCGGGGTGAACAGGTCCGTGCAGTACTCCCAACGGGCCGTCCAGCCGTCGGCGGCTTCCTCCAGCGCGAGGGTGAGGTCCACCTTCGCCGTGCCGGTATCGACCTCGATGACCTCCGCCTGCAGGCCCGGGAGATCGAGTGCCCGGCGCGGCGCGTTCTGCAGGGTGAAGTAAATTTGGAAGAGCGGCGTGCGGCTGCGGTCCCGCGTGGGCTGCACCGCATCGACCACCTGATCGAAGGGAGTCTGCTCGCGCCCAAAGGCCTCGACACACTCTGCCTTCATCCGCGCCACCCACTCCGCAAACGTCAGCGGACCGTCCAGACGGGCGCGGAGCACGAGCGTGTTGACGAGAAAACCAATCAAGCTCTCGGCCTCGGAGCGGAGACGGCCGGCCACCGGCGTACCAATCAGCAGCTCGGACTGGCGCGACCAGCGCGACAGCAGCAGCGCGTAGGCACTGAGGAACACCATGAACGGCGTCGCTCCGGTCTGCCGGCAAACCGCACGGAGAGGCGAGACTGCGGCCGCAGGGAGCGTCCGCAACAGGAGAGCGCCGTGGTAACTCTGTTCCGGCGGACGCGCTCGATCGGTCGGCATCTCGAGCGCGGTCGGCGCGCTGCGCAGATGCTCCGCCCAGGCCGCCAGCGCGGCTTCAGCCCCCGGCGTGGCAAGTTCCTCGCGCTGCCAATCCGTGTAATCCGGGAGCTGGATCGGCAATTCCGGCAGCACCCCTTCCACCGCGCGGCCCGCGACCCGCCCGCGATACAGCGCGGTCAGCTCCTCCACCAGCACACCCAGGGACCAGCCATCCGCGATGATGTGATGCAGCGTGACGAGGAGGACGTGATCTTCAGCACCCCGGTCGCAGCGGACCAGCTGCGCGCGCCAGAGGGGGCCGCGGGCCAGGTCGAAGGGAGCGCGAGCGGCGTCGCTCAACCGTGCGGCCAAGCCCGACTCAGCGACATCGCCCAACAACTCCAATTCCACCCGCGGCGCTTCGTGCACGACTTGCACGGGCTCACCGGCCTCGACCGCGAAGGTCGTGCGCAACGAATCGTGCCGCACTTCGATCATCCGCAGCACGTCGGCGAGCGCGCCGGCATCCAAGCGCCCGCGCAACCGCACCGCGACCGGGATATGGTAAACGGCGTTGCCGGGTTCGAAGCGGTCGAGGAACCAAAGCCGGCGCTGCGCGTGCGAAATCGGAGCGACGTAGGCGTTCATCCGCGGCGTCCTCCATTCGTGGGCTTCGCGGCCGCGATCTCGCCATCGGCGCCGATGGCCACCGCCCGTCGCTCTCGGTTCGCCCGTCGCAACGTTCCGGCCGCCGTCGGCGCGGCACCGCGCGCCCGCTCGGCCCGCAGCGCCGCCGCCAGCGCCTCCGCGGTGGGATGCTGAAAGAGGACGCGCAAGGGCAAGGCCACTCCGGCACGCTCGCGCAGGCGCGTCATCACTCGCGTGGCGACGAGCGAATGACCGCCCGCCTCAAAGAAATCATCCGTCATCCCGAGATCGTCACGGCCCAGCACCTCCCGCCAAATCGCGAGGACCGTTTCCTCGTCGGCGTCGCGGGGCGCCACGCGCTCAGCCATTCGCTCCGCCTGCGGCGCCGGCAGCGCGCGGCGATCGACCTTGCCCGCCGGTGACAGCGGCAGCGCCGACAGGAAGACCCACGCCGTCGGCACCATGTAATCGGGCAGACGCTGACTGAGCCACGCCCTTAGCGTCGTGGCGGCCGGGATCGGACCCCGCGCGACGACGTAGGCGACAATGCGCGGGCCCGTCGAGGCATCCTGCCGCAGCGTGCACACCGCGTCCGCCACGTCCGCATGATCGCGCAGCGCCGCGTCGATCTCGCCGAGTTCGATGCGCAGGCCGCGCAACTTGACCTGGAAGTCGAGCCGACCGAGGTACTCGATCTCTCCGTCGGAGCGTCTCCGACCAAGGTCACCCGTGCGATACAGCCGGGCTCCGGGATGGCGCGGCGCCGGATGCGGCACCCAGCGCTCCGCCGTCAGCGCGGGTTGCCCGTGATAGCCGCGCCCCAGCCCGACGCCGCCGAGATACACTTCACCCGGAACCCCGACGGGCACGGGGCGGAGGTGCGGATCCAGCACGTGCAGTTCCACATTGGCGATGGGTGCGCCGATCGGCACCGGGCCGGTCTCGCCGCGTCGGCACGCGTGCCAGCTGACGTCCACCGCCGCTTCGGTGGGACCGTAGAGATTGTGCACCGCCGCGGCGGGCAACTTCTCGTGCGCCACCGCTACGAGATCCCGCGGTAGCTCCTCGCCCGAGCACACGATCTGCCGGACCGTAGCGCAGCGTTCGACTCCCGGAGACTCGAGGAAGGCGCGCAACATCGACGGCACGAAGTGCAGCGTGGTGATCCGTTGGACGACGATCACCTCGATCAACTGCGCCGGATCCTTGTGCACACCGGGGTCCGCCACGACGAGGGTCGCGCCGGTCATGAGCGGCCAGAAGAATTCCCACACCGAGACGTCGAAGCTGTAAGGGGTCTTCTGCAGGACCCGATCCCCCGCCGCGAGGGGCAACGCGGCTTGCATCCACTGGAGGCGGTTGAGGATCGCAGCGTGGGTGTTGACCGCGCCCTTCGGTCGCCCGGTCGATCCCGACGTGTAGATCATGTACGCGGCGCCAAGACCCACGATCGACGGGACGCGCAGGGCTGGGGAAGCCGGGTTGAAGAGTGACGCCGCCATGCGGAGCATCCGTTCCGGCGGCACGCCAAGACGCGCCCCGAGCGCATCCGTCGTCACGACGAGGACCGGCGCCGCATCGGCCAACATGTAGGTCAAGCGTTCGGCGGGATAATCCGGATCGAGCGGGACGTAAGCGCCCCCGGCGCGCAGCACGGCGTGCAGCGCGAGCACCAGTTCCGCCGAGCGCTCGAGGCAGACTGCGACCCGCGACTCCGGACCGACGCCAAGGGCCTGCAAGCGGGCCGCGAGCGCATCCGCACGGCGGCTGAACTCAGCGTAGGTCAGCGTGCCGGCGGTCGACACCAGCGCCGGGTATCCCGGAGACAGGGAGCGCGGAGGTTCGTGAATCCACGGCGCTGACGGGAACGCGACCTCGGAGCGGTTCCACTCTGACTGAGCGGCATGCTCCTCCACCGCGAGCAACGGCAAATCGGAAAGGCGTGCCTCCGGTCGCGTGACGGCCGCCTCGAGAAGCGTGCGAAGATGACCGAGCAGGCGCCGCAGGGTGTCCTCCTCGTAGAGCTCGGTGCGGTACTCGGCCACCCAGAGCAACTCGCCGTCGGTTTCCTCGGCGATGAGCGTGACATCGAACTTCGCCGTGCGGTTCGCGAGCGGCACCGGCGCGATCTCGAGGCCCGCCAGCCGGGCGGAGGCCGGCGGGGTGTTCAACAGCACGAACAGAGTCTGGAAGATCGGGGTGCGACTGAGATCACGCACCGGCGCCACGGCATCAATCAGTGACTCGAACGGCGTATCCTGATGGGCATAGCCGGCGAGACACGACTGCTTCACCCGCTCCATCAGGCCGCGGAACGTCGGATCCCCCTGCAGATCCACCCGCACCGGGAGCAGATTCACGAAGAATCCCGCCATCGCCTCAAACTCGGGACGCGGTCGATTCGCCACCGACGTGCCGAGCACAAGATCATCCTGACGTGAATGACGCGCCAACACGGCCGCGTAGCCAGCGACCAAGGCCATGAACAGCGTCGCTCCATCACGCTGCGCCAGTTGGTTGAGACCGGCGGTCAGGCCCCTCGGCCAGCGGCAGCGATACTCGCGGCCGACGCCGTCGAGCACGCGTGGGCGCGGGCGGTCGGACGGGATCTCGGCCGCCACTCCGCCGGCCAAATGCGCGCGCCAGAAATCGAGCGAGGTTCGGAGCTTGGCCTCCGAGTGCTGCCGGCGCTGCCACTGCGCGAAATCGGCATAGTGGGCGCTCAGGAACGGCAAGCGGGGTTCATCGCCCGCGACGCGGGACGCGTAGCAAGCGGTGAGCTCGCGGGTGATGAGATTGATCGTCCAGCCATCCGCGACGATATGGTGGATGACGACCACGAGCAGGTGATCCTCGTCCGCGAGTTGGATCAGCCGGGCCCGGATCACCGGCCCCTTGGCGAGGTCAAAGGGAGCGACGGCCGTTTCCTCGGCCAGAACCCGGGCCCGCTCTTCGCGCTCGACGGCCGGATCAGGACGGAGGTCGTCACGCTGCAGCGCGAAGCGCACGTCGTCCGCCGCAAGAATATCCTGGAAGGGCTCCCCGTCGCGCACCGGGAAGCGCGTGCGCAGTGCCTCATGCCGCCGCACGAGGTCGGCCAGACTCTGCTCCAGTGCCGCCGGCACGCACGCACCCCGCAAACGAATCGCGGCCGGCACGTGGTACGTCGCACGGCCGGGATCGAGCTGCTCGATGAACCAGAGACGGCGCTGTCCCAACGAAAGGGGCAACGGCCCGGACTCACGCACCGGAAGGGGCGGCGCGGCGGCCTGCGTCTCCGCGGAAGCCGTTGCCGCCCGACCCTCAATCGCCGGCGCGATCCGCGCCGCGATCGCCGCGATCGTGGGTCCTTCGAAGATCGCCCGCAGAGAAAGATCGACGCCGAGTTCGGCGCGCAGGCGCGCGATGAACTGCATCGCCAGCAGCGAGTGTCCACCAACCTCGAAGAAACTCTCTTCCACACCCACTTGTGGCCGCTGCAGGAGTTCACACCAAACGGCGGCAACGCGGGTCTCCGCGGGCGTCCGCGGCGCAACGTAGGGTCCGGCCGGAATCGCCTCCGCATCGGGCGCCGGGAGCGCCTTGCGGTCGATCTTGCCGTTCGGGGTCTGCGGCATCTCCGCGAGCGACAGGCAGATCGCGGGCACGAGGTGCGACGGCATCCGTTCCCGCAACCACGCACGCAATGCCTCCGGCCGCAGCGCTGGCGTCGCGTCCGTCTGGCACGGCACAAAGTAGGCCACGAGACGCGGCTCGCCATCGGGGCCGCGCGGCGCCGTCACCGCTGCCGCCCGCACGTCCGGATGGGCGGCGATCGCGGCCTCGATCTCGCCGGGCTCGATGCGATGGCCGAGGATCTTCACCTGGTGATCGACGCGACCGAGGCACTCCAACTGCCCGCCCGCCCGCCAGCGCGCGAGGTCTCCCGTGCGGTACATTCGCCCGCCCGGTCGGGCGACGAAGGGGTCCGGCAGGAAGCGTTCCGCCGTAAGCTCGGGTCTTCCCAAGTAGCCGCGCGTGACGCCCTCGCCGCCGAGGAAGAGCTCACCCGCCACGCCGTCCGGCACCGGCTGCAGGGCCGCATCGAGCACGTAAGCCGTCTGATTCAACAGCGGTCGACCGATGAGGATGACCCGCTCTTCAGGAGCGAGGGCATGGCCGGTGGACCAAACCGTCGTTTCCGTGGGACCGTAGAGGTTGTGGAGGCGACCGCCGCATTCTGACTGGAGCTCGCGAGCGAGCGGCGGCGGCAGCGCCTCGCCGCCGGCGATCAGCACCTCGAGCCGCGCGAGCCCGGCGCGCACCGCCGGATCCAACAGCAGCATCTTCAAGCGCGAAGGAGTGGCTTGGAAATGCGTTGGACGGTGCCGCGCGAACTGCTCGGCGAGCGAACGCCGGGGACGGACCTGCGCCCGGTGACGTTCGCGCAGCGCATCGAGCGGGCGGAGTGCCGCGAGGGCGTGTTCGTCATCAACGCCAAAGTCGATTAGGCAGGCGACCTCGTCGACGCCGATGGTCCGCAACTGCCGCAGGAGCGGCAGGCAACTCGTCGGCGTGCCCATCAGGGCCGCCGACCCGAAGTAGCGCTCGAAGGCATGATCGAGTACGACCTCGAAGTCCTCCGCCGAGAATCCGGGAGCCTTGAGATCCAGTCCGCGCGCTCTCGCCACCGCGGCGATCAGATCCACCGCGCTGCGCAGGTACTCGCGGAACGGACCGCGAACACGGGCACGGACTTCGTCGACGCTTTCACCAATGAAGGTATGCAGCATCACGACCACATGGCCTTCGCCCGCGTGGCCGGCGGCGCGACGTGCCGCGCGGTAGATCGTGATCTTGCCCGCCAATTCCTCGACCGTCTGACCCAGCAGATGCGTGAGCAGGCCAGCGCCTGACTCGCCCGCGAGACGCAAGGTCTCCGGATCACCGCCGGAGGTAACCCAGGCGGGGAGCTCTGCCTGCACGGGACGCGGCAGCGTGCGCACGAGGTGCGGCTCGCCCTTGCCATCGAGACGGCTCAGCGCGCCACCCCGCCAGAGCTCGCGGACTTCCTGGAGTCGCGTGAAGAGCACGCGACGCCGCTCCGCGAAGTCCTCCGGAGCGAGCACGAAGTCGTGCTGGTGCCAGCCCGACGCGAAGGACAGGCCGACGCGGCCGCCGGAGAGATTGTCCACGACGCTCCACTCCTCCGCGACGCGGATCGGGTCGTGCAGCGGCAGCACCACGCTGCCCGCGCGCAGGGCAACCCGACGCGTGAGCATCGCGAGCGCGCCGCCGAGGACCGAGGGATTCGGGAACAGGCCGCCGAAGGCGTGGAAATGCCGCTCCGGGGTCCACACCGCCGCGAAGCCACGCTCATCCGCGAAGCGAGCCCCTTCGAGCACGAGCCGATAGCGGTCAACCGACTCCTGCCGGGCCGCATCACCCGCAAAGAAGAAGAGACTGAAGTCGAGCGGGCGCTCGCCGTCCGCTCCGACCAGTTCAGCGGTCCCACCGCCAAGATCCGCCTCATCGCCCTGCAACACGACCTTGAACCCGCGGGCCAGTGTCCAAAAGAGCTCCAGGACCGAGATGTCGAAAGAGATGCTGGTCAGCGCCAGCCACACCCCGGGCTTGCGCCCGAGCTGCGCATCCATGCCGGCGAAGAAGTTGGTCGCATTGCCGTGGGTGACCACCACGCCCTTGGGTTTGCCGGTCGAACCCGACGTGTAGATCACGTACGCGGGCTGATCCGGCCGCGCCGTCGCCGGCGCGACCGTGACCGCGCCATCGAGCACCAGCTCGTCCACCAGCAGCCGGGTCGGGCCACCCGAAGGAAGGAGCGGCGAGAGGCTGCGACGGGTCACCACCAGCAACGGCCGGGCATCCTCGACCATGTGCCGCAGTCGCTCCTCCGGGTAAGCGGGATCCATGGGCACGTAAGCCCCGCCGGCCTTGAGGACACCTAGGAGCGTCGCGAGCAACTCCACGCCCCGCTCCAGGAAAACACCGACGCGACGCTCGGGACCGACCCCCGCCGCCCGCAGGCGCTGCGCGACGTGCTCCGATGCCCGATCCAGCTCCGCATACGTAAGCTCGCGGTCTTCGTAGGCCAAAGCCACCGCCGTCGGCGTCCGCGCGACCTGAGACTGGAACGCCGCCGCAATGCCGCCCACCGCGTCGCGCAGGGCCAACGGACCGGTGCTTTGCGCCAGCACCGCCTGCCGCGCGTCACCCGCCAGAGCGGCGGCGTGCGTGATGGGACGATCCGGACTGCCCGCCAACTCCGCCAGCAAGGTCGCCCAGACGTCGAGGAGCCGGGCCATCATCTCCGGCGCGAAGATACCGGTGCGGTACTCCACGAGCCCAGTGAGGCGATCGCCATGGTCCTCGACGTGCAGGCTGAGCGCATACTTCGCGGTCTCGCTCGGGACCGTGATCGGTTCCGCGCGCAAGCCGGGGAAGCTGGCTTCATCACGCGCCGCCTGCAGGTAGAGAAAGAGCGCCTGAAAAAGCGGTGACGCCCCGGGGTCGCGCGGCAGGCGCAGCTCCTGCACGATCCGATCGAAAGGCGTCTCCTGATGCTCGAACGCCGTCAGCGTCTCCCGCCGCATGCGCCGGACCAGCTCTCGGAAGCTCGGCTGGTCGGCCAGCGCGGGCCGCAGGATGACGAGGTTGACGAAGTAGCCGACGAGCGACTCGGTCGCCTTGCCGTCGCGCCCCGCCAGCGTCGTCCCGAGGCCAAAATCATCCTGCCCGGACAGCCGCTGCAGCCACACCGCGTAGGCCGCCACCAACACGTGAAAGAGCGTCGCACCTTCCTCCCGCGCCAGCGCCCGCAGCGCCTGCTCGGTCGATGCCACGATCACGAAATCGGCGGAGCACCCCTCGTAGGCCGACGCGACCTGCAGCGGAGCCTCCGCGCGCGGCCACGCGAGCGGCGGGAGCCCGGCCAAATGATTGCGCCAGTGGGCGAGCGAGCGTTCGGCCGCCGGACCCGACTCAGTCTGCCTACGCGCCATGACGTAGTCGTTGAACCGATACGTTGGCCGATCCTCGGAAGGCGTTCCACCGGCGACGATCTCCGCGTAGATCTCGGCCCACTCGCGCAGGAGCAGACCCGCCGACCACGCGTCGGCGATCAGGTGGTGGGCGTTGAGCAGGAGGACGTGCTCCTCCGGCCCAAGCCTGACGAGATGGACCGTGAACAGCGGCGCGGCCGTGACGTCGAACCGGCGACGCCCCTCCTCGGCGAGCAACGCCCGCCACGCGGCCTCGCGCACGGCGGGGGGGCGGGAGGAAACGTCGTGCTCGGCGATCGCCACGGGCACCGACGGCAGGATGCGCTGCCACGGCTCGCCCTCGTGCTGGTCGAAGGCAGTGCGCAGCGGATCGTGCCGGGCGACGAGAATCCGGAGCGCGGCCGAAAACGCCGCTCGTGGCAACGGCCCGTGCAACCGCCGGGCGGCGCGCAGGGTGTAGGCGGGCAGCGTCTCAGGGTCGGCCTGATGCAGCAGCCAGAGGCTGCGCTGCGAGGAAGACAGCGGAGAAAGCTCCGCCTGCGGTGTGGCGAGAAACGCGAGGAACTCCTCCTTGCGCGCGGAAAGGGCGGCGCGGATTTCCGCGGTCACGGCACCCGCCGGCGCTTTCACCCGCAGCTGGCCCTGCTCGGCCGACACGCGGATGCCCGCGCGCGCACAGGCGAGTCGGAGCTCCGTCAGCGTCATACCGTGAACTCCTCCGTGGCCGCCGTGGCCGCTCCGCCACCCGCGGCGCGTGACGCCGCACCCTCCGTCCAGGCGGCGGCGGTGAAATCGGCGAGGCCGTCCGCGGTCGATCCCTCGAGGAAACGCGCCAGCGGCACATCGAGCCCGAGCTCGGCGCGGATGCGGTTCTTGATCTCCACCGCCATCAGCGAGTCGAGACCGAGATTGGGGAGCGGCTCATCGCGGCGCAGTTCGGACACCGGACGGCGGAAGACCCGGGCGATGATCTCCGCCACGCCGTCACGGACCATCGTCTCCTGCTCGGCGGGCGCGGCGGACACGACGCGCTGACCAAGGCCCGCGAGGGGTTCAGCGCTCGCGGTCGGCGCGACGAGGCCGCCGGCGACCTCCGTGAGCAGCGCGGTGCGCGCCAGCGGCGCATCCACGCGGGCCAGGAGCGCCCAGTCGACCGTGACGACAGTCGCCTGCGCCCCGCCGCGGGCGAGCAGGGCTCCGAGCGCCGCCAGCGCCGGGGCCGGCGCGATGCGTCGCAGTCCAAAGGATTCGAGACGCTCGTGCGCGCGGCGGCCGTGCTCGCTCGCTCCGAAGCCAATGCCGGACCACGGGCCCCAGTTGATGCTGAGCGCCGGACGCCCGTGAGCGCGCCGCCACTGCGCGTGGGCATCAAGGAACGCGTTGCCCGCCGCATAGTTCGCCTGACCATGCGCCGGAAGCACGGCGGAGAGGCTGGAGCAGGAAAGGAAGAAATCGAGGTCCGCCCCGACGCAGCGCTCAAGCGCGAGGGTGCCGGCAACCTTGGGAGCGAGCACCGCGGAAAGATCCTCCGGTGACATCTGCGCCATCGGCAGGTCGCGCCATACGCCTGCCGCATGGACGACGCCTCGCACCGCCGGACCGCCCGCGCGACGCCAGGCGTCCAGTTCCCGACGGAGTCCAGCCTCATCGGCGACATCCACCGCCGCGATCCGCACCGCCACTCCCCGGCGCTCCAACGACGCCAACGTCTCGCGCGCCGCGGAACTCGGAGCGGAACGACCAAGCAAGAGCACGTGACGGGCGCCGCGCTCCGCGAGCCACTCCGCCAACGCCAAGCCCAAGCCACCGAGGCCACCCGAGATGAGGTAGCCGGCATCCGCGCGCACCGCCCAAGCGCCAGCGGCAACCGGTCCAGCCATCCGGGCCAAACGCTCGACGAACCGTGCGCCACCGCGCCAGGCCACTTTGTCCTCGGTCGTGCGCGCTCCGAGTTCGGCGGCCAGCGCCGTCCACCCACGCTCGAGTGGCACCGCCGGATCAAGATCGTACAGCCCACCCCACAGCACCGGCTGTTCCTGCGCCAGCACGCGGAGGAAAGCCCACAGCGGCCCCTGCGACAGGACCGGCGCGTTTCCGCCGACCGCCACTGCGCCGCGCGTCACCGTGCTGAGACGGGCCTGCGGCGCCAGGGTTACCAGCGCTTGCACGAGCGCGCGCGTTCGTTCTAGCCACGTCGCTGCGTCCTCACCCTCGGCGACGACGGGTTCCAGCCACACCACGCGCACCGCACCCGCCGCCGAACCCAGCGCGGACGCGAGCAATGCCTTCCAGTCGTCCACCCCCGCCGGCACCGCCAGCACCGTCGCCCGCAGGCGGCCGAGTTGCGCGACCAACGTATCGGGCACCATTCCCGGAGCCGAGAGCAACACCCAGCGCGCCGGAGCCTCCGCGACTTCGGTGGGCGCGGCCTGCGCCCGCCACGCTACTTCGTAAAGATCATCCTGCGGTACCGCCACCGTGCCCGCCGGACTCATCGCCGGCTTCGCTCCGCTCACGACCTGGCCCGCACGGCCCGGGCGGGTGGTCACGTCACCCTCAGCACCGCGTCCGGCAACCGCACTCCCCGGCCGCGCATCGACGGCCGCTGAACCAGTCGCAGCCTCCGCGACGCCGAAGCGGTCGCGCAGGCGGGCCAGCGCGGGCAGCCCCTCGAGCACGTCACGCGTCGATTGACCGAAATCAAGCAGGCTCGCGATCTCATCCACCCCCGCGCAGGCGAGCGTCTCGACCAGCGGCGCGCAGCTTTCGGGCGTGCCGATCAACGCACGCGTCGCGGCAAAGCGCTCGAAGAGGAAGCCCACGAGGTCATCGAGATCGCGCTCGGAGAGCGCGTTGACGTCAATGACGCGGCCACGGCTGTGCGCGAGTCCGGCGAGCAGGTTGCGGCTGGCCTTCAGGTACGCGCAGAACGGGGCGCGCACGCGCTCGCGGGTTTCCGCGAGATCCGCGCCGATGTAGGTGTGCACCATCACCGTGACGCGACCCGTCGCCGGGTCGTTTCCGGCGGCCGCCCGAGCCTCGCGGTAAATCCGGATCTTGTTCGCAAGCTCCTCCGGATCCTGATCAAGAAGGTGCGTGAGGAGATTGGCGCCAGTCTCACCGGCGCGACGGAAGGTCTCGGGATTACCCGCCGCGGTGATCCAGACCGGCAAGTCACGCTGCAACGGGACCGGCCGCAGGCGCACCCGCGTGGGCTTCCCCACCCCATTCGTCAGTTCGACCTCGTCCCCGCGCCACAGACTACGGACGGACTGCAACGTCTGGTAGAGTCGCGCGTGGCGCTCGGGGTAGCGCTCGGGGAAGAAGGCGAAGTCGTCCGGATTCCAACCCGACGCGAGCGAGATGCCGACGCGTCCGCCCGAGAGGTTGTCGACCATCGACCACTCCTCCGCGATGCGCATGGGGTGGTGCAGCGAGGCGACCACGCTGCCGGCCCGCAGCTGGATCCGCTCTGTCTCGCGCGCGAGCGCCGCCTGCAGCACGGCCGCGTTCGGGTAGAGGCCGCCCATTTCCGTGAAGTGCCGCTCCGGCACCCAGACCGAGTCAAAGCCCGCACGGTCCGCGAAACGCGCGGCCTCGATGACGAGACGATACTTGTCCGGATCGCCGGCCTCTGGCTTGGCCGCGAAGAACATGACCGAGAAGGCCGGCCGCGTCGGACGCGCCACCGGCACGGCCGAGTTGGCCGCGTCGGACGGAGCCACCTCGCCTGTCTGCGCCCGCACCGCGACGCTCGGAGCCGCCGCCAGGCCTGCCGTTGTCATGCGCTCCGCGGACGGCTCCGCATCCGGCAGCCAATACCGGCGACGCTGGAAGGGATATCCCGGAAGTCCGATCCGACGCCCGCCGCGCGCCGCGTGCACCGCGTTCCAATCGAGTACGACCCCGCGCGCGTGCAGCGTGGCGGCCGCCCGCGCCACCGCCGCCGGTTCATCGGCACTGCCATCCAAGGTGGAGAGCCATGTGACGCTCCCATCAGAAAGCGTCTTCGCCGCGAGTCGCGTAAGCACTGCGCGCGGTCCCAGCTCAAGCGCCAGCTCCGCACCCGTCGCCGCCAGGGCCCGCACTCCCGGCGCGAAGCGCACCGGCGAAACGATCTGACGCAGCCAGTAGTCAGCCTGCGCCATCGCGCCCGTCGCATCGATCTCACCCGTCACATTGCTGATGATCGGAACCCGCGCCGGCCGGAACGTGACTCGAGCGAGCGCGGTGCCGAAGGCATCGAGCATCGGCTGCATCAACTCGGAATGAAACGCGTGGGACACGTCCAGTCTTTGGGCGGTTAGGTCCTGCCGGACACAACAAGCGACGGCCGCTTCGAGTGCCGCGAGCGGTCCGGAAATCACTGTCTCCGCCGGGCCATTGCAACCGGCCACGGCCAAGCCCGCCGGTGACTCCGCGAGGAGGCGCCGCACGGACTCCTCGTCGGCGAAGACCGCCGCCATCCCGCCACCGGCCGGCAAAGCCTGCATCCGCTGTCCGCGCAGGCGCACCAGATCGAGCGCGTCCTCAAGACTGAGGATTCCCGCCGCCACCGCTGCGACGTACTCGCCGAGACTGTGGCCAAGAAGGACATCGGGACGCACGCCCCACGCCCGCCACATGTCCAGCAACGCGTACTCAAGCGAGAACAGCGCAGGCTGGGCGATCCCGGTGGCACTCAACTCCGCCGGCGAGGCCGACGCGAGCAACTCGAGCAGCGGGCGCGGAAGGTACGGTCGCAGCAGCGCATCGCAACGCTCCAGCGCGGCGCGGAACGAAGGCTCCGCGGCCGCGAGCGCGAGCCCCATCCCCGGCTTCTGCGCGCCCTGCCCGGTGAAGAGGAACGCCACGCGCGGCACGCGGTTCAAGCGAACTTCCCCGCGCACGACCGCCGCATCGGAACCCGCGCGCAACCTGCGCAACGCATCCGCAGCATCGGTCGCCACCAGCGCGAGCCGGTGCGCTTGATGGAGACGGCCGGTGTTGAGCGTGCGCGCGACCGAAGCCACATCCGCCTGGGGATGCGCCTCGAGCCACTCCGCCTGCCGCGTCGCGAGCTCGCGGAGCGCCTCGGGCGACGCGGCGGACAAGGTCAGCACATGCGGCGAGCGCGGCGCGGGGACCGCGGTCACATCCTCTGCCGGCGGCGCCTCGAGGATGACGTGAGCATTGGTGCCGACGAAGCCGAAAGAGCTGACGCCCGCCAGCCGCGGACCGCCCGCGGTGAACCACGGACTCGCCGTCGTCGGGATTCGCAACGGCACATCATCGATCCGGATCCGCGGATTGAGCGTCTGCAGGTGCAGGTGGGGAAAGACCTCGGCCCCGCGGACCACCAGCAGAGCCTTGAGCAAACCGCAGATGCCCGCGGCGCCCTCCAGGTGACCGAAGTTCGTCTTCACCGATCCAATCGCGAGCGGATGATCGGCGGAACGGTCGCGGAGCAGGACTTCCCGCAGCGCTGCGACCTCGATCGGATCACCGAGCGGCGTCGCCGTCCCGTGGCACTCGACGTAGCCGATGTCGGCCGGGGCGACTCCGGCCGTCGCCAGCGCCGCTTCGAGCAGCGCCTGCTGAGCGAGACGGTTCGGCGCGGTCAGTCCACTGCTCCGTCCATCCTGATTGACGGCCGAACCGCGGATCACGCCGAGCACGCGATCGCCGTCGGCGCGGGCGCGCGCCAACGGCTTGAGCACAATCAACCCGCAGCCCTCGCCGCGCACATAGCCGTCGGCCGACGCATCGAACGTACGGCAACGGCCCCGCGGCGAGATCATCCGCGCCTTGGTAAGATTGATGCTCGGCTCGGGAGTGAGCAACGCGTTGACGCCACCGGCGATGGCGAGATCGCATTCGCCGTTGCGCAGCGCCTGGCAGGCGAGGTGCACGGACACGAGGGACGACGAGCACGCGGTGTCGACCGCCATCGTGGGACCCTGCAAGCCGAGCGCGTAGGCGAGCCGCCCCGCAGTGGCGCTGAACGTACCCCCGGTGCCGAGGTAGGCTCCGATGCCATCGAGCCCGCGCTCCCGGAGGGCGCGGACGACATAGTCGCCATACATCAGTCCGGTGAAGACGCCGGTGCGGCTACCGCGGAGACGATCCAACGGAATCGAGGCATCCTCGAAGGCCGACCACGCGACCTCGAGCAGCAGCCGCTGCTGCGGATCCAGATGTTCAGCTTCGCGCGGCGAGATGCCGAAGAAGTCGGCGTCGAACTGATCAATTCCCTCCAGACACGCGGCCTCGCGCGTGTGGATCTTCCCGGGCGCGTCGGAATCCGCATCGTAGAACGCATCGGCATCCCAGCGATCGGGCGGCACGCGACCGACGGCATCGGTGCCGGCGCGGAGCACGCGGGCGAAGGAGGCGAGGTCGGAAGCGCCGGCGGGAAAGCGGCAGCCAGCACCGATGATCGCGATCGGCGCGCTGCGGTCGGCCAGCTGGGCGCGCAGCGCACGGATCTGTCCGTACGCCTCGCGCAACAGCGAAGCCATCTCCGAGGTCCCGCTCACGGTCACTTACCCGGTCCGCGGAGGGACTTGAGCTCCTCGGCGAGCAGTGCGGCGAGGTCCTGCTCGGACATCGCATCCAGTTGCGGGGTGCCGAGACTCGAGGCGGCAGGGAAGGCGGGCGTGGGAGATCTGGAAGTCGCGGAAGCGGCCGATGCGGAAGCGGACTGAGAGCCGTGGGGCACGGCGGTCGGAGCCCCGGCGGCGCTCGACGACGCAGCCGGAGACGCGGGGGCGGGCGCCGCGGAACCCGCGACGGCGCCCGGGGCCTTGATCGCGCCCGGCGTGGCCACGCTGGTGGCCAGCAAACGGATGTTCGGATAGTCCCACGTCAGGGTGGTCGGAAGATCTCGCTTCAGCCACTCACCGAGGCCGGCGGACAGCTCCACGGCGGTGAGCGAGTCGATGCCGAAGTCGGAGAACGGTTTGAGCGGATCGATCTTGTCGGCGGCGAGCTGCAGGCGACGCCCGATCCAAGAGCAGAGCCACGCCTCGATCTCGGCGGCGTGCGCCCGGACGTCGACCGGGGCCGTGCCGACGGCGGGCGACGCAGAGGATCCTGCGGCCGCCTTCGGGGCCGGGGTCGCTGCCGGAGCGGCCGACCGGCGCGCCGGGACACCCGCGCCGACGGAAACCACGTCGGCCAAGCCCGCGGCGGACGGCGAGGTGCTCGCGATTCCGGTCGTGACGGCGCTGGTCGGTGGCGCGACCAGATCGGCGCGGCGCAGCAGCGGATCGAGGTCGAACTCGACTCCGGCAGCGCGCTGCTCGACATCGCCGATCGCAGCGCGGTGACGGGCGGCGGCGGCGAGGATCTCGGACGTGCTGAGCGGCAGCTCGAGCGCGGGAATCGGCTGGGAGAGACGCTGGTGCGCTTCGTTCATGAGGCGACGCAGCCAGACTCGGGCGCGCGGCAACTCCGGATCGTCGCCGGCGGCATGGTTTTCGACGATCGCCAACCAGAGCGCCCAGAGGCCGAATTCACCGAGGACGCGGGAGACCCGTTGGACGCCGAGGGCCTGCTCCGCTTCCGTGCCCTTGACGAGGTGGTGCTGCTTGGCGAGGTCGGCCGCGGCGAAGACGAGATCGGCGATCGCCGGTGCGTTCAGCCGCTCGCGCAGGAATTCCTGCAGCGGCCGGCTCTGGCTCGCAATGCGCGAGCCGAGGAACATGATCATCGTCTCGGTCGGGCCCTCGAAGATGCGCACCAACCGCGCATCGCGGTACAGCTGCGGGACGAGGTTCGTCTCGATGTAGCCGCGGCCTCCGAGCATCTGCAGCAAGTGGTCGACGGCGAGACCGAGGGATTCCGGGCCCGCGTACTTCACGAGCGCGAAGAACTCCTCCGGCACGTCGAGCCCGGCATCGTACCACCGGCCGAACTGATGGATGAACGAGCGCAGCGCGGAGATCCGAACAATGTGCTCCGTGATGCGCTCGCGCGTGATGAGGTTCTCGGCGAGACGTCCGGTGGACATCGACCGCCGCGCGGCGTAGCGCAGCATCAGCTGCACGCAGCGCTGCATCGTCCCGAGGCTGACGGTGGCGATGAAAAGCCGGCCGAACTTCATCGTGTCCTGCGCCACATCCATGCCTGTACCCGGGCCGCCGATCATGTCCTCGGGACCGACCCGCATGCCCTCAAGATGCACGGTGTTCTGAATCATCCCGCGCATGCCCATCGTCATCTCCTCGGCCCCCATGCGCAGCCCCGGCGAACCCTGCCGCAGCAGGAACGTCGTGATCCCGCGATCGCGGCCGGATTCATCGAGCAAATGGGCGGCGGCGACGATCCAACCGGACCACGCCCCGGTTCCGATCCAGCGCTTGCTCCCCTGGAGCAGCCAGCCCCCGTTGCCGTCCGGGGTGGCGGTGGCGGTGATCGCGCGCGGGTTGGAGCCCGCGGCCGGCTCGGTGAAGGCGAACGCGACGAGCTCGCGCCCGGCGGCGATCGGCGGAATCACCTCGCGCCGCATCCGCTCGCTGCCGTGGCGCAGCAGCGTCCGCAGGCCGAGGGCATTGTGGACCCCGACGAACGACGAGAGATTCACGTCCACCGCGCCGAGCTGCACGCCGACGCGCAGCGCATCCATGGTGGTGAGACCGGTTCCGCCCATCGCCTCCGGCACCTCGAGACCCAGCAGACCGTTGTTCCCGAAATCGAGCACGACGTAAGGCGGGATGCAGCGCCGCTCGTCGATGAGGTAGGAATTGACCCGCTGCTCGGCGTAGCCGCGGATCCACGCGATCATCGCGTCGGCGCGCTGGCGACTCCGCTCCGGATCGCCGCCGAGCCGCGGGATCGCGGCGCCGGGCGCCGTGGGAGCCATCGATCCATTCGCTCCCTGAGCTCCCGCTCCGGGCGAGGACGCCGGCGCGACCATCACGGGCGAAGGTGCCAAGGTAGATGAGCCGCTGCCGCCGGACGCGGCGCCGGGCGGCTCGCGATCGGAGAAGACGCTTTCGAGCGTGCTGGCTTCCCAGCCCGCGCGGGCGGCGAAGCGCTGCAGCTTGCCGCTGGAAGTCTTGGGGAGGGTCACGGGTTTGAGCAGGGTGACGGCGAAAACGGAAAGTTCATGGGCCTCGAGGACGGCGCTGCGGATGGCGGAGACCACGGCCGGGCCGTCGAGCGTGCGCAAGGCGGTGCGCTGGACCTCGGCGGCGATGCCGAGCTGCTCGACCCCGTCGATGCGCAGGGCGAAGGCGGCGCAGGACCCAGGCTGGAGCGCCGGGTGACTCAACTCAGCGGTGCGCTCGATGTCCTGCGGGTAGTGATTCTTTCCGCGCACGATGATGACGTCCTTGATGCGACCCGTGACGTAGAGCTCGCCGTCTTTGAGGAAGCCGAGATCACCCGTGCGCAGCCAGGGACCCGAGCCGTCAGCTTGACGGGCCGCCATGCTCTCGGCGGTGCGCTCGGGCTGGCCCCAGTAGCCCGGGGACACGTGGGCGCCGCGCAACCAGATCTCACCGACCGTGGCGGGCGGGCGGGCCTGGAGCGACACCGGGTCGACGATGGCCAGTTCCTGACCGACCACGGAACGGCCACAGCTGACGGACGAAAGCCCGTCGGTTCGGCCGGCGGCGACCTCGACAGCTTCGTTGCGCCCGAGGGCGGCCGGGTCGAGACGCAGGGCGCGGTATCCCTCGCCCGCCTTGCCGCCGGTGGCGAGGAGCGTGGTTTCCGCCATCCCGTAGCAGGCGTAGAGCGCTGTCCGCCGCAGACCGCAGCCGGCGAAGGCATCGGCGAACCGATCGAAAGCCCGCGCGTCGATCGGCTCCGAGCCATTGTAGATGAGTTCCAAGCAGCTGAGATCCAGCTCGGCCTTCTGCTCGGCGGTGATCACCCGCGCGCAGAGGTCGAAAGCGAAATTCGGGGCGCCGGTGGTCCGCGCCCGCTGCCGACTGATCGCGGCGAGCCAGCGGACCGGTTTCTGCAGAAACGCCGCCGGCGGCATCAGCACCGTGGACGTCCCGAGGTAGAGCGGCTGGAGCAGATTCCCGATCAGCCCCATGTCGTGGTAGATTGGCAGCCAGCTCACGAACGTGGACTCCTCATGGTACCCGAACTGACGCCGGATCATTTCGGCGTTGGCCATGATGTTGCCGTGGGTGATCATGACGCCCCGCGGCTGGCCCGTGGAGCCAGAGCTATACTGGAGCAAGCCGAGGGACTCCGTACGGATGGCGGGGCGCTGCCACGCCGGATCCGCCTGCGTCAGGTTGTCGCTCGCGATCAGCCGGAACGACGAAGCGCGTTCTCCGAGCCAAGGCTCCACCTTCGCGAGGCCCTCCCGAGTGCTGACGATCACCCGCACCTCGGCATCGCGCAGGATCGCTTCGATTCGAGGCATATGCCGGGCGTTCCGCGGCGGGTATGCGGCGATGGCGACCACTCCCCCGTAGAGGCAGCCAAAGAACGAAGCCACGAATTCCAGCCCCGGCGGATGCAGCAGGAGCACCCGACCACCCTCGCCCGCCTCGGCACGCAGACGAGCCCCAATGGCCCGCGCCCGCGCGTCCAAGCCCGCGTAGCTCAACGTATCCATCTCCCCTTCACCTTCCGCGAGGAAATGCACCGCCGGCCGACCACCGTGGCGTGCGGCGCGGCGTTCAAGAAGGGTAACGAAATCTGGGGTCCCGAGCATGGAAAACAGGAGGCCGCTAACCCAACGAACGACGCCGGTGAGCCAACCGAAAATGGGACCACCACAGGCACGGTTGCCCGCTAAAAAACGTCAGACCACCAGAGACAAAACTGCCAAGATGCGAGGGCATCTACCCACCGACACGATTGCCGGCCCTTCCCGATCCTTATCCACTTGGCCCAATCTTCTCCCGTTTGGCGAAGATCGAATTCGTTAACCAGCAGCCTGAATCGCAGACCGCAACACTCCCCTACGCGCCTCAGTACCTTGATACAACCAGTCGATTGCAACCTTTTCGCAACTCCCGATCTATCCGCCGCCCGAGAACCGCCGCGCGGTCGTCAACCCGTCGCGCACGCCGGAGCATCGGCCGGTGGGGTCCTGCGGACATGGATCCCGACTAAACCAGGCCCTTCAAAACCTCCCCGTGACCCTTTGTTTAGAATTATTCTAATTCTTACTTGAAACTTAGAACCATTCCAATCTGTTCATCCCCTTCCCATGCAACCGACAGCTCAAATTTCGCCCGCTGCTTTGTCTCAGAAGCTCGCTGACAGCGGTTTGCGCAACACCCCCCAACGCGAGGTCGTCTACTCGGTCCTCGTCGGGAAACGCGACCACCCGACGGCGGACGAAGTGTTCGCGCGCGTGAAGTCTGAGATGCCAACCATCTCGCTGGCAACTGTTTACAACTGTCTGGAGGCCTTGGTGCAGTGCAATCTGGTGCGGCAGGTCAACTTTGAGCGCGGGCCGACCCGGTACTGCCCCAACCTCCATCCCCACGCCCATTTCCATGACGAGGCGACGGGGGCGACCTACGACATCGATCTGCCCCCGGCCCTGCTGGAGCAACTCCGCTCCCAGTTGCCCTCCGGCTACCGCGCTTCGGACGTGGAGATCACTTTCCGCGGACAAGCCACCGCCTGACGACCCGTCCAAGCACGTTTTCTCCCTTTCCTCCACCCACCTCCCTTTTTCTCGCAAACGCCATGTCTTCCCTCGAAATCCGCGATCTTCACGTCGCCATCCACGACAAGGAAATCGTCAAGGGCCTGTCCCTGACGATCCGCTCCGGTGAGGTGCACGCCATCATGGGGCCGAACGGCACCGGCAAATCCACCCTGTCAAAGGCCATCGCCGGCCACCCGGACTACACCATCACGCAGGGCGACGTGCTTCTCGACGGCAAGTCGATCCTCGAGCAGGAGCCGGACGAGCGCGCCCGGGCGGGCATCTTCCTCGCCTTCCAGTATCCCTCGGAAATCCCCGGCGTCTCGATCGCCAACTTCCTTCGCGCCGCGCTCCAGGCCCGCCTGGCAGAGGGCGAAGAGCTGGACGCCACCGCCTACTACAAGCGGCTCTACCAAAAGATGGACATGCTGAAGATCGACCGGAAGTTCACCTCCCGCTCGGTCAACGACGGCTTCTCGGGCGGCGAGAAGAAGCGCTGCGAGATCCTGCAGATGGCGATGCTCGAGCCGAAGTTCGCGCTGATGGACGAGACTGATTCCGGCCTCGACATCGATGCGCTCCGCATCGTCTCGGAAGGCGTGAACGCCCTCCGCGGCCCGGGCCTCGGCGTCCTCATGATCACGCACTACCAGCGCCTCCTCAACTACATCGTGCCGGACTACGTGCACGTGATGTACGACGGCCGCATCGTGAAGAGCGGCGACAAGACGCTGGCCCTCGAGCTCGAGCGCCGCGGCTACGACTGGGTCAACCAGGAGCTCGCGCCCGCCGCTCCCGCGCCCGCCACCGCCCACGCCTGAGTCCAGCCCCGACGCCATGAACGCCGCCTCCACCCTTGAGCCCGCGGTCCCCGAGACCGCCGCCGTCGAGAACCCCGCCGTCGGGATCGACCAGTCCGTCGGCGACTTCACCTACGACGTGAAGTACGACTTCGACGCCGGCACCGGCCTGACCGAAAACACGGTCCGCTACATCAGCGCCGTGAAGAAGGAAGCCCCCTGGATCCTCGATTTCCGCCTGAAGGCGCTCCAGACCTTCCTCGACAAGCCCATGCCCACGCACTGGGCGACGGGCGACCTCGAAAACATTCATTTCGACAAGATCCGGTACTACCTCGCCCAGGGCCAGAAGCCGAAGCGCACGTGGGAGGAGGTCCCGGACGACATCAAGCGCACGTTCGAGCGGCTCGGCATCCCGGAGCAGGAGCGCAAGTTCCTTGCCGGCGTCGAGGCGCAGTTCGACAGCGAGGCGGCGTATTCAAACATCAAGGACATCGTCGCCAAGCAGGGCGTCATCTTTGCCAATTCGACCGAGGCCCTGCGCGAGCACCCGGAAATCTTCCGCAAGTTCTTCGGCAAGGTCATCCCGACCGGCGACAACAAGTTCTCCGCGCTGAACAGCGCCGTCTTCTCCGGCGGCTCCTTCATCTACGTCCCGAAGGGCGTGAAGGTCGCCCAGCCGCTCCAGGCCTACTTCCGCATCAACGCCGAAAACTTCGGCCAGTTCGAGCGCACCCTGATCATCGCCGACGAGGGCAGCGAGGTCACGTACATGGAGGGCTGCACCGCCCCGAAGTTCTCGACCTCCACGCTGCACAGCGCGGTCGTGGAACTGGTCGCGCTCAAGGGCGCGAAGATCCAGTACATCACCGTCCAGAACTGGGCCCCGAACGTGTTCAACCTCGTGACCAAGCGCGGCGTCGCGCACGAGGACGCCGAGATCAAGTGGATCGACTGCAACATCGGCAGCCGCCTGACGATGAAGTACCCGGGCGTGGTCCTGAAGGGCCGCCGGGCCCGCGGCGAGGTGATCTCCATCGCCCTCGCCAACGACGGCCAGCACCAGGACACCGGCGCGAAGATGATCCACGCCGCGGACGAGACGACGTCGACGATCATCTCGAAGTCGATCTCGGTCGGCCAGGGCCGCGCGACGTACCGGGGCCAGGTCCACATCCCGCGCCGTCTCAAGGGCTGCAAGAACAACACCGAGTGCGATGCGCTGCTGATCAACACGAACAGCCGCACCGACACCTATCCCGCCATCACCGTGCGCGGCGACAGCCACGCGGTGCAGCACGAGGCGAGCGTCTCCAAGGTCAACGAGGAGCAGATCTTCTACATGCAGCAGCGCGGCCTGACCGAGGGCCAGGCGATGAGCCTCGCGGTGAACGGGTTCGTCAACGATCTCGTGCGCCAGTTCCCGATGGAATACAGCGTCGAGCTGAAGCGCCTGATCGATCTTGAGATGGAGGGTTCCGTCGGCTGAGCGGGCCCGGCCCGCGTCGCTGATCCGCCTGCACTCCCGGACCACCCGAGACCATGTCCTCCCCGTCCCTCTCCTCCCCCGCCGTCGGCGATTTCTCGCCGGAGGCCTTCGCCGCCCACCTCGCCGCCCTGCCGGCCGACGTCCCCGTCTGGTGGATCGAGCGCAAGCGGGCCGCGTACGCCCGGTTCACGGACCTGCCGATGCCCGGACCGACCGACGAAGCCTGGCGCTTCAGCAGCCGTGAGACCCTCACGCTCGCCGGTTTCGCCCCGGTGACGGCGACGCCGGTCGCCGGTGCCGCCGCTGCGGCTCGGGATGCCGCGGTGCCCGCGCTCTTCTCCGTCGCCGACGCCACCGCGTCGCTGACCTTCGGCGACGACCGCCTCGTCGCGCGCCAGGCGCTGCCCGCGGACCTCGCGTCGCGCGGCGTCGTGGTCGCGACGCTGCAGGAAGCGCTGCGCTCGCACCCCGACGTGCTGCGCGAACATGTCCTCTCGCAGCCGCAGAAGCTCGGTTCGGAAAAATTCGCCTCCCTGCACGCCGCGTTCGTGCAGGACGGCGCCTTCATTCTTGTGCCGAAGGGCGTCGAGGTGACGGCTCCGATCGTCGTCACGCATGCCAGCGCCGGAGCCGGCACGGCGGTCTTTCCACACACCCTCGTCATCCTCGGGGAGCAGGCCCGGGCGACGGTGGTCGACGCCTTTGTCTCGCCCGACGCGACCGCTCCGGCGGGTCCGCGCGCGGGTGCCTTCGCCTGCGGCGCGAACGACCTCTACGTCAGCCACGGCGCGCAGCTCACCTACGTCGCCGCGCAGCGCTGGTCGCTCGACACCCTCTCCTTCCAGCTCAATTCGACGATCGTCCGTCGCGACGCCCGCGTGCAGTCGCTGAACCTCCACCTTGGCGGCCGCCAGGCGCGGCACGAGTCGCTCTCGCAGCTGCAGGCCCCCGGCGCGTTCTCGGAAATGCTCGCGGTCACGGTCGCCGCCGATGCGCAGGACTTTGACCAGCGCACGCTGCAGATCCACCAGGCGCCTCACACTAAGAGCGACCTCCTCTACAAGAACGCGCTCCTCGACCGCGCCCGCACCACCTTCTCGGGTCTGATCGTGGTCGATCCCGACGCCCAGAAGACGGACGCGTACCAGAGCAACCGCAATCTGATGCTGTCGGACGACGCGGAGGCGAACAGCCTGCCCGGCCTGGAGATCCAGGCGAATGACGTCCGCTGCACGCACGGTGCGACGAGCAACCGGATCGACCCGCAGCAGATGTTCTACCTCGAGGCCCGCGGCGTCACGCCGGCCAAGGCGCGCGAGCTCCTCGTCTTCGGATTCTTCGAGGAAGTCCTGAACCGCCTCGAGCACGAGGGACTGCACGAGTCGCTCCGCCAGCTCATCGCCACCCGCTTCCACTGAACGCCCGCGCATGAACCGAGACCGCATCCTCTCCCGCGACGTCACCGCCACGCAGATCCCGAGCGGTGATCGGCAACTCCTTCCCTCCGGCACCGCTATTGTCATCCACCAGACCCTCGGCGGCAGCTACACGGTGCAGACCGACTTCGGCCTGTTCCGCATCGACGGCCGAGACGGCGACGCGCTCGGCGAGCAGGTCGTCGAATCCACCGTCCAGGCCGCGACCCTGGCGGACGGTGCGCCCGATCCCGCGGCCGTCTGGGAGCAGCTCAAGAAGGTCTACGACCCGGAAATCCCGGTGAACATCGTCGACCTCGGGCTCGTCTACTCCATGGACGTCGAGCGTCAGACGGCCCCGGAAGAGGGGTTCAAGGTCAACGTCGCCATGACCCTCACCGCCCCCGGCTGCGGCATGGGCCCGGCCATCGCGGAAGATGCCAAATCGAAGATCCTTCTTGTGCCCGGCGTCAGCGCCGCCGACGTCCGGATTACCTGGGAACCACCCTGGAACCAGTCGATGATCAGCGAAGAGGGGAAGATGAAGCTCGGGCTGATCTGACGCGATCGGCGCGGGAGCAATGCTGTGGCTTGCGCCGCCCGGGCCGGTCCCCTTAGGGTCGGGACTTCCCCCATTCGCGCATGTCCTCGCTTTCCCGCCTCCGCATCAAGATCTACGCCGACGGAGCCGACCGCGCGGGCATCCTCCGGCTCCACGCCCTGCCTTTCATCCACGGTCTCACGACCAACCCCACGCTGATGCGCAAGGCGGGCGTGGGCGACTACGAGGCCTTCGCGCGCGACGTGCTGCAGGTCGTGACGGACAAGCCCGTGTCGTTCGAGGTCCTGGCGGACGACTTTCCCGAGATGCGGCGGCAGGCGCTGAAGGTCTCCGGCTGGGGAGCCAACGTCTACACCAAGATCCCGATCACCAATTCGCACGGCGAGAGCTCGGTCCCGCTGATCCGTGAACTCGCCCTTGCCGGGGTGAAAATGAACGTCACGGCAATCCTCACGCTCGAGCAGGTGCAGGCCGTGGCGGCCGCGCTGCAGGCGGACGTGCCGGCCGTCGTCTCGGTGTTCGCCGGGCGCATCGCCGACACCGGGGTGGACCCCATGCCGATCATGCGCGAGGCGCGCGCCGCGCTGGTCCATCTCCCCCGCGCCGAGCTGCTCTGGGCCTCGGTCCGTGAGGTGCTGAACATCCTGCAGGCCGACGCCACGGGATGCGACATCGTGACGGTGACGCACGACATTCTGGCCAAGGCGCAGACGATGCTGGGACAGGATCTGCCGGCTCTCTCGCTCGACACCGTGCGGATGTTTGCCCGCGACGCCCGCGAGGCCGGCTTCCAGCTCTAGACCGCGCCGCGCTTCGACGGCGCGCGCATCCCGCTTCCTCCCCTTCTTCCCTTTCCCGTGAATCTGCTCTTCGTCAACTACGGCGATTTCACCAGCAACAGCGTCAACCACCTCGCCGGCTTCACCGCGGCCCTCACCGCCGCCGGCCATGACTGCGTGGTGGCGGTTCCGGGCAACCTCGATTCGCTGAGCGTCGTTCCCGACCCTCGGTTCCGCGCTGCGACTTACGACCAGTTGCTGGCCGCGCCCGCCGCATTCGCGGACGGGCGTCCGGCGGACATCATTCATGCCTGGACCCCGCGCGAAGGCGTCCGCCGCTTCGTCCTCGCCTACCGACATCTCGCCGCCTCCCGGGTCATCGTCCATCTCGAGGACAACGAGGAACACCTGCTGCAGGCGTACATGCGCCGGGACCTCGCCCTGCTCCGCGACGAGTCGCCGCTCGACTATCCGAAGGCGCTGCCCGATCTGCTGTCCCATCCCGTACGCTACCGCAACTTCCTGCGCGTCGCCGATGGCGTCACGGTCATCGTCGACACGCTGCGCACGTTCGTCCCCGCCGGGGTTCCGGTGCTGTCACTGCCGCCGGGCCTTGACCCTGGCGCGTTCCGCCCGACGACCGGAGCCGCCAGCCTGCGCGAGCAGATGATGATCCGGCCCGACGAGCGGGTGATCGTCTACACCGGCAGCAACACCTTCGCCAACGAGGGCGAGATCCGTGAGTTGTTCCTCGCCGTGCAGCGCCTCAACGCCGCCGGCTGGCCGACGCGTCTTGTCCGCACCGGCTTCAGCAGCCCGGATTTCGTCGCCTCGCTTCCGGCCGACTGGCCCCAGTGGACGATCGATCTCGGCTTCATCGAGAAAGGCCGGCTGCCGGGCCTGCTTGCGATCGCGGATGTCCTCGTGCAACCGGGGGTGCCGGGGGCGTTCAACGACTACCGCCTGCCCTCCAAGCTTCCTGAGTTCCTCGCCAGCGGCCGACCGGTCGTGACCGTCGCCAGCAACCTCGGCCTGCAACTGGAGGATGGCGTCAATGCCCTCGTCCTGCCGGTCGCGGACGCCGCCGCGATCGCTGACGCCTGCATTCGCGTTTTCTCCGACGAGGCCCTTGGCCGCCGCCTCGGTGAAGGCGGCGCGGCCTTCGCACGGCAGCACTTCGACCTGGCAGCCGTCACCAGCCGTCTGGCCGCCTTCTACGACGAGACCCTCGCACGGCCGGCACCCGCGTGGTGGCACGATGCCGCCCCCGGCGCCGAACTCACCCTCGCCGCGCGCCGCCTGCATGCGCTGCTCGCCTCCCGTCCGGGCAGCCCGACCGGAGGCTGGTCCGACCTCGTCGCGGCCGCCGCCGACCTCGCCCGCTCCTGTCGCGACCTCGAATGGATCGACGCCCGCCACGAGGAGACCCTCGCTGCGGTTCGCAAAGGTCTGGAGTCAGACCGCGACGAGTGGAGGCGGGCGTGGCAACTCACCGACCAGCACGTCAAGAATCTCCGGGAAAACCGGATCGCAACGGAGAACCACGCCGCCAATCTCGAGAAGGTGGTCGCGGGGCTCACCGCCGATGTCGAGCAGACGCTCCGCATCGCACGGGAGGAAGGCGACGGCTGGCAGCGTGCCTGGCAACTCACCGACCAGCACGCACGCAACGTGGAGGAGATGCGGATCGCGACGGCCAATCACGCGGCCAACCTCGAAAAGGTGGTGGTGGGACTGACCGCCGACGTGGAGCGCCTTTCCGCGCAACTCGAGCAAAGCACCATCCTCCTGCAGTCATCCCGCCGGCAGGCCGCCGCCTACGAGCGCGAACTGGCCCGGGAGGAGCGCAACCGCATCATCATCGGGGAACTCAGGGCCGTCCTCGCCGAAAGGGATTCCGCACTCGCAGAGGCACACAGGCGCTTGGCCGAAGGCGAGCGCCACGCCGCCGGCCTCGTCGGCCAGATCGCGGCCCGCGACACCTCGCTCGCGCAGGCGGCGTACCAACTCGCCCACACCCGCGCCGGCGCCCTCGCGCTCGGCGAGCGCGCCCGGGCGGAATCGGACCTCCTGCGTCAGTTGCTCCGCGACCGCGAGGAGGCGCTGGACTCCCGCGAACGCAAGGTGCGCGCGATGCAGGCTTCCGCCTCCTGGCGTCTGACCGCCCCCCTGCGGGCCGTCCGGCGGTGGCTGATCGATCCGCTCCGCCGGGGTTCCGCCGCCACGACCACCGCCGCCCCAAGCCAGCCCGCGCGGCGCCCGTCCGGTCTCGCCTTCCGTCCCGAGGACTTTGCCGATCCCTCGAACTCCTTCCTCTACAGCGTCGACTACCCGCAGGCGTGGAGCTTCTCCGGCAGCAAGGTCGTCGTCCGCGGCTGGTGCCTCTCCCGGCTGCCCCTCGCGCTGAAGAAGATCCAAGCCCGCATCGGCGCCCGCACCTACTCCGGCGTCTACGGGCTGAAACGCATGGACGTCCTCGCCGCCCTGCGCGACACTCCCCAAGCGGAGTACAGCGGCTTCAAGATCGAAATCGCCTTGGAAGAAACCGATACGGAAATCGTCCTCGAGGTCGCCGACATCCATGGAGTCTGGCACCCTTTTTTTCGGTCGCCGGTGCGGGTGGGCGCTCACCTCGCCGCACCGGAGCTGACGAGTTATGAGCGCTGGGCCGAGACCTACGACCGCCATACGCCCGAGTCCCTCGCCGCCCTGGCGGCCCGCGTGCCCCAGCTGCGCCAGCGGCCGCTGATCTCGATCCTCGTGCCGGTGTACCATCGTTCCGCGGAGGACGAGGTCTGGCTCCGCCGCGCCGTGGACAGCGTGCGGCGTCAGGTCTATCCGCACTGGGAGCTCTGCCTCGCCGACGACGCCTCACCGGCACCACACGTGCGGCCGCTGCTCGAGGCATTCACCCGCGAGGACCCCCGGATCAAGGTCGTCTTCCGGGAGCGCAACGGGCACATCTCCCACGCCTCCAACTCCGCCCTCGGGCTCGCCACTGGCGAGTTCACCGCGCTGCTCGACCACGACGACGAACTCGCGCCGCACGCGCTGTACGAGGTCGCCTCGCTGCTCGACCTGCACCCGGAGACGGACCTCGTCTACTCGGACGAGGACAAGATCGACGAGGAGGGGCGGCGGCACGAGCCCTACTTCAAGCCGGACTTCCTGCCGGACCTTTTTGAGAGCCAGAACTACCTTTCCCACCTTTCCGTCTACCGCACCTCCCTGCTCCGCGCGGTCGACGGCCTCCGGCCCGGCTACGAGGGCAGCCAGGACTGGGACCTCGCGCTCCGCGTGATTGAGCGGTCCTCGCCCGAGCGCGTCCGGCACATCCCCAAGGTGCTCTATCACTGGCGCGCCATCCTTGGTTCGACCGCGCTCATGCTGAGCGAGAAGAACTACCCGGTGGAGGCCGCGAAGCGCGCGCTGACCGATCACTTCCAGCGCATCGGCGAAGCGGTGGAGCTGGTGCCGGTCCCCGGCGACCACTGGCGCGCGCGACGCCCGCGCCCCGAGCCCGCGCCGCTGGTCTCGATCATCATCCCGACCCGCAACGGGCACCACCTGATCTCGCGCTGCATCGACACCCTGGTCGCGAAGACGCTGTACCCGAACTACGAGATCCTCGTCGTCGACAACGGTTCGGATGACCCGAAGACGCTGGAGTACTTCCGGCGGATCGAATCCGACCGCATCGCCGTGCTGCGCTACGATGCGCCCTTCAACTACTCGGCGATCAACAATCACGGCGTCCGTCACGCCCGCGGCAGCATCATCGCGCTCCTCAACAACGACCTTGAGATCATTCACGGCGAGTGGCTCGACGAGATGGTCAGCCAAGCGGTCCGTCCCGGGATCGGCTGTGTGGGCGCGCTCCTCTACTACCCCAATGACACCATCCAGCACGCCGGCGTGGTCATCGGCATGGGCGGCGTGGCCGGGCACCTCTTCCGCGACTTCCCTCGCGGGACGGATGGCCGCTGCAACCGGGCGCGCCTGACGCAGAACTTCTCGGCCGTGACGGCCGCCTGCCTCGTGGTGCGCCGCGAAGTCTTCGAGCAGGTGGGCGGGCTCGACGAGTCGCTGGCGGTCGCCTTCAACGACGTCGACTTCTGCCTCCGGGTGCGCGCGACGGGCCTGCGCAACCTCTGGACCCCGTTCGCCGAACTCTACCATCACGAAAGCGCCAGCCGCGGGGCGGAGGACACGCCGGAGAAGCACGAGCGCTTCCGCCGCGAGGTCGAAGCCATGATCGAGCGCTGGCGCGGCGTAATCGCGCACGATTCGGCTTACAATCCGAACCTCTCGCTCGAACTCACCGACTACAGCCTCGCCGCGCCGCCACGGGCGTGGTCGCCGTAGTCGATTTACTCCCGACCGCTCCCCGACCGCCGCAAACGCCGCGCGCCACCGCGACCGCCCTAGCTGCGGCTCAGGGCGAGCCGGAGGGCGAGGGCGATCAGCACCACCCCCATCGCCCGGTCAAACCAGTGCCCGCGGCGGAGGAACGCGCGGCGCACCCCGGGCTGGCTGAAGCCGAAGGAGACGAGCGAGAACCACAGCGTGGTCGCGACGACCATCCACGCGCCATACGCTCCCTGCAGCCAGCGCGGAGTCTGTGGGCTGACCACGACGGAGAAGACGGAGATGAAGAAGAGCGTGGCCTTCACGTTCGTGGCGTTCGTCAGGAAGCCCGTGACAAAGGCGTGCCGGACTGCATCGGGAGCGGGCGCCGCCGACACGCCGGCCTCAGGCACGTCCTCCTGCCGGGGACGGGACCGCAGCGACTGCACGCCAAGCCAGAGGAGATAGACGGCACCGACCGCCTGAAGTGCCTCAAGCAGTCGCGGCGAGGTGCGGAGCAGCAGCCCCAACCCCAGCACCGAGTAGAGCACATGCACCACGATCCCGCTGCCGATGCCCGCGCTGGTGGCGAGGGCGACGCGACGGCCGTGAACGATGCTTTGTCGGAGTACGATCGCGAAATCGGGCCCGGGGCTGATCACCGCGAGGGCGTGCAGCACGGCGAGCGTGGTGAATTCAGCCCAGGGGTTCATCATGGCCGGGACGTGAGGTTCCACGACCGCCACCGACCGCTCAGAGCTGGTTCGAACGGACCTCCGGATCCGCCAGCAGCCGGTCGATCCCCTTGGAGCGGATGAACTCCTCGAGACGCGCGTCGTTCCGGTGCTTGCGGGCGGCCTTGTCGAGCCGTTTGCGAGCGTCGGACTCGCGGTTCAGGACCACGAGGAGGTAAAGCTGCGCGATGACCTCCGCCGTCGAATCGGTCTCGTCGTACCGGCTTTCATGGAGATCCAGCGCCCGGCGGTAGGCGCTGCGAGCCTCGTCCTTCTGACCGAGGCGGGCATGGATGAGCCCGAGACTGAACCACCAGTCCGGGATGTCGTCGCGCAGGGCGATCGCCTTCTTCATCGCCCCCTCCGCGCGCCGGTAGTCACGAATCTGCGCCGCAAACGCGGCCTCGGCCGCGTGGCCCTCGGCCTCGGCCGCCACCTTCCGATCGACCGTACGCGGCGCGCCGGGCGGGCGATCCCCGCCTCCGCAGCCCACCATTCCCAACGCCAGCACCCCCGCGAGGGTGGCGACGAAAGCCCGGGGAACAACGGATCGGATTCGAAGCGGAGATGACGGCGGCGGCATGGGGCGACGTCCCACGCTACGAGCCCGTGGCGGGGAAGAAACCCAAAAAACCATCCGCCCAGCGCACGCCGCCACCCGCGAACGGGCTCGGCATCTCCACTCGCAAGTCGAGCCGGACGCCCCGCCCTCCACGTGCGCGGCCGACGCCCCGCCACGGCGCCCCGGTGCCCGGCTTACAAGTCGATCGGGACGGTCGCGACCGCTTCCTCAAGCGTCGTGATGCCCTCGCGGACCTTGAGCAACGAGTCTTGGTGCAACGTCTTCATGCCCGCCCGCATCGCGATGCGCTTCAACTCGGCGGCTTCCAGCCCCTTGTTGATGCCATCAACCAATTCGTCGTTGGTGATCATGAGCTCGTGGATGCCCACGCGGCCCTTGTAACCGGAGTTGCCGCACTTCGGACACCCCCGCGGGTTGGCCTTGTAGATTGGCCCGCTCCATCCCAGCCCCTTCTCCAAGATCTCCTTCTCCCGCGTATGCGGCTCGGCCTGATACCGGCAACTCTTGCAAACACGCCGCATCAGTCGCTGGGCGCAGACGCAGAGGAGAGAAGAGGAGATCATGAACGGCTCGACTCCCATGTCGGTGAGTCGCGCCACCGTCGACGGCGCGTCGTTGGTGTGGAGCGTGGAGATGAGCAAGTGACCGGTGAGCGCGGCCTCGACCGCGATGTTGGCGGTTTCCTTGTCGCGGATCTCACCCACGAGAATGATGTCGGGATCCTGACGCAGGAAGGACCGGAGGGCGGCGGCGAAGGTCAGGCCGATCTGCCGGTGCATCTGCATCTGATTGATGCCATTGAGCGTGTACTCGATCGGGTCCTCGGCGGTGCGAATGACCAACTCGGGCGAGTTGATTTCGTTGAGCGCCGAGTAAAGCGTCATCGACTTGCCGGAGCCCGTCGGTCCGCAGTGGAGGATCCTGCCGTACGGCTGGCGGATCACCTCGCGGTAGCGCACCAGATTTTCCTCGGAGAAACCGAGGGCGGTCATCGGGAGCGTGGATTTCTGTTTGTCGAGGATACGCATGACCACGCCCTCGCCGTGGTTGAGCGGAGCGGTGGAGACGCGGAGGTCGATGTCCATGCCCTTCTTCGTGTACTGCTTGAAGACGATGCGGCCGTCTTGCGGCAGGCGACGCTCGGCGATGTCGAGGTTGCACATGATCTTCAGGCGGGCCACGAGGGCTGGGCCGACCTTGGCGGGGAGACGCAGCTTTTCCTGACAGACGCCGTCGATGCGGTAGCGCACGACCATTTCCTTTTCCTGCGGCTCAACGTGGATGTCGGATGCACCCAGGTAATAGGCGTCCTCGATGACACGATTGCCGAGTTGGATGATCGGACCGGACTCCTCGTTGACGTCCTCGCCGACCGATTCCTCGGCGGCCTTGCCGAACTCGGCGCCGATCTGCTGCACGACCTCATCGAAGCCGGCGCGCTCGGCGGACCTGGCGAACTTGTCACGGATGTCCTTCTCGCGGCCGAGCAGGCGGATGATCCGTTTGCCGGTCATCTCCTGCAGCCGGGCGGGCACGGTGACCTCGAACGGATTGGCGAAGGCCACGAGCAGGAAGTCGCCCACCTGCCCGATGGGCAGAAGAACATGTTCCTGACAGTACTCCTGCGGGATGCGCTCGAAGGTGGATGCCGAGACGCGGTGCCGGGTCACATTGCAGGGCGCGAGGCCGAGGGCCTGCGCCCGCGCCACCAGCAACTGAAAGGGCGTGATCCCGTGACCCTCCTGGAGGAGTTTGTCGAGGGCCTCGCCGCTCAATTCCTCGGGATGGTTGGCCAGCGCCTGCCGCTGCTCCGACGTGATGCGCCCGTACTCTTCGAGCTTGGCGACGACCTGGGTCTGGACTTTTCCGCGAGGCTTTGCCGGACGTTTTGGACGGCGATGATTTCGAAAAGCTTCTCGTTGGCCTTTTCCAAGTCTTCGATTTTGACGAGGTTGGCCTCGACGAGGGAAGCGCCCATGAGGCGGTTGGCCCGCATGAGCAGCGCACGGTTCTCGGGAGACATGTCACCTCACTTCGTCACGCCAAGCCCTCGGCTTCAGGCACGCTTTTTCCGCGGTTTGGGCTCGGGCCCGCGGACCCGGCGGCGCAGACCCTCCTTGAGCGAGTCGAGACCCTCACCGTCCAGGCAGGAGATGGTGAGGACATCGACCTTGTGGCGACGCTTGAAGGCCGCGAGGTGGGCGCGGGCCTCCGGCAGGTCCATCTTGTTGGCGACGACGAGGCGGGGCTTCTTGAGCAGGGCGGGGTCGTACAGCTTGAGTTCCTTGAGGAGCACGCGGTAGTCGTCGCGGGGGTCGCGGCCATCGACGCCAGCCATGTCGATGAGGAACATGAGCAACCGACAGCGTTCGATATGGCGCAGGAACCGATGGCCGAGACCCCGGTTTTCGCTGGCGCCTTCGATGAGCCCGGGCACGTCGGCGAGTAGGATCCGGTCAAATTGGGTGGGATCGGGATATTCGATGACGCCGATCTGGGGGTGGAGGGTGGTGAACGGGTAGGCGGCGGTCTTGGGCCGGGCCTTGGTGATCGCGTTCATCAGCGAGGACTTGCCGGCATTCGGGAAGCCCACCAGGCCGACGTCAGCGATGCTCTTGAGGACCAGTCGGAAGGTCCCTCCCTCGCCGGGGTGACCGGGGTTGGCGTTGCGGGGGGCGCGATTGGTCGAGCTCTTGAAGTGCGTGTTCCCCCACCCTCCGTTGCCGCCTTTGCAGAGGACCACGCGCTGACCGTCCTCCACGACTTCGGCGACCACCCGGCCGGTTTCGTCGTCGGTGACGACGGTCCCGAGCGGCATCCGCAAGGTGACCGCCTTGCCCTCGCGGCCATGGCAGTCCTTGCCCAAGCCGTGCTCGCCCCGCTCGGCCTTCCAGTGCGGCTTGAACTTGTAGTCGATGAGGTTGTTGGTGTCGTCATCGCCCAGCAGGATCACGTCGCCGCCCTTCCCCCCATCGCCGCCATTGGGTCCGCCCCAAGGCTCATACTTCTCGCGCCGGAAGGAGACGCAGCCGCGCCCGCCGTCCCCAGCCTGGACCTTGATCACGCATTCATCGACGAACATTCAGTCCACTGTGCAGAATCCCGCCACCTTGCCAAGGGGCGATGGCTCCCGACGTAAAGGCTCCCGGTCAGAGCACGATCTTGACACCCTTGCGCAGGTAGGTGGGCACGTCGAGGTCCTGCCCCTCGAAGAGGTTGCGGTCGGTCTTGTCGAAGTAGCCGCGGCTTTCGACCTCGCTGAACGAGAACTCGTTCTGGGCGCTCGGGGAAGCGGACAGCTCAAGGGACAACTGCGGACCGCCTCCCGGCTTGGTTCCCTTGGTGGAGACCTTGCCGGAGGCGGCGACCGGCGCCTCGGAGGTACCTTTGTCAGGGTCCTCGTCCCGGGCTGCCGATGCCGGGTTGGCTCCGGGTATCGCACGGGGACGCGCCGGGGCGACGGGCCGACGGGTGTTGACGCGGCTGCCGATGTCGGTGGTCCCGAGCACGCAGACCTCCACCCGGCCCGCCATCGTTTCGTCGATCACGGCGCCCATGATGACGTGCGAGTCCCGGCCGAACTGCTCGGTGACGGCCGTCATCATCTCATTGACCTTGGGCAGGGTGAGATCGGGGCCGCCGGTGAGATTGACGAGAAGTCGCTCCACCTTGCGGGAGAACTCCGGAGTGGCGAGGAGCGGGCAGAGCTTCAGGCTCTCGATGGCCTCGGCCACGGCTTGGTCGCCGTGACCGGTCCCGAGCCCGAAGAGGGTCTTGCCCCCGCGGGCGACGAACGCCTGTCGGAGGGTGGCGAAATCGAGGTTGATCAGGCCCGTGCGATGAAGCATCGCCCAGATCGACTTCACGCCGCGGCCGATCCACTCATCGGCGCGCGCGAACGAGTCGAGCACCGTCTCGTTCTCCGCCGCCTCCTGCAACAACACGTCGTTGGGCAGCGGGATGACGGCATCGCACACCTTGCGCAGCGCCTGCAGACCCTCCTCGGCCTGTCGCAGGCGTCGGCCACCTTCGAAGGCGAAGGGCATCGTGACAAACGCGATCACGAGAACGCCGGCCTCAGTCGCGAGTTCGGCAAGGACGGGCGCGGCGCCGCTTCCCGTGCCGCCGCCCATGCCAGCGACAAGGAAGACAAGGTCGCACCCAGCCACCGTGGCCTGCAACTTCTCGCGATCCGTCTCGGCCGCCTCACGCCCGAGTTCGGGATCCGCCCCCGCGCCCAGGCCGCGGGTGACCGTCGCCCCGATCAGGAGTTTTTCCTGCACCGGCGAACTGGAAAGGGCCTGATGGTCGGTGTTGATCACCGCGAGCGCCAACCGCTCAAGGTTGTCCATCTTCAACCGGTCAACGGCGTTGGACCCGGCCCCGCCGACCCCGATGACCTTCATCGCGACACTCCGGTCGGTCAGCGCGCTGTGCTCCAAGGGAAGTTCGTTTGCCTGCATGGGGACGGGAGGAGGGCTCAGGAGGCAAAGAGTTTCTTGAACAAGCCGGTGGTCTTGCCCCGCTCAACCGGCACCTCCGGGCGCGAACTCAGTCCGTAGTGGAGCAGGCCCAGCACCGTCGAATAACTGGGGTCACGCAGATTCTCGCTCACCCAGGAAGGCGCCTCGCTGAGGTGCGTCGAGACGCCAAACACCTTTCCGGCCGCCTCGGCGATGCCGGGAAGCTTGCTTGAACCTCCGGTCAGCACGACGCCCGAGCCCAGACGCTCAGGCCCGAAGGCCGGACCCAGCTTCTTCTTCACGACCTCAAACAACTCCCAGATGCGGGCGGCCGTGATTTGCTCGATCGTCATGCGCGGGAACTGGCGGTCGCCGATTGCGAAATCCCCGTTCAGCCAGACCTTGTCGTCGCGGCTCTTCGTTAGCGTCGTCGCCCGCGCACACCGCAGCTTCAGCTTCTCCGCCTGTCCTTCCGTCAGACGCAGCCCCAAGGCGAGGTCATTGGTGAGGTGCGAGCCGCCGACCGGCACCACGCCGGCCACTTGGGGCATCCCGTCGCGGTAGAGCACGTAGTCCGTGGTGCCCGCCCCGATGTCGAGCACCAGCACGCCGTGCTGCCGCTCGTCCGCCGCCGTCACGATCGTGCCGGAGGCGAGGCTGGAGAGAATGAGTTCGGAGACCCGCACGTTGAATCCGCGAATGACGTGGATGTTGTCCGCGATGCGGCTCTCCTGGCCGTGCACCACGTAGTAGCTGACCTGCAACTCGCGGCCAACAAGGCTGTCCGGGTCCGGCACGAGGCGCCCATCGAGGCGGAAGGGCCGGCGCAGGCGCTGCACGACCATCCGGCCGTCGGGCAGTTGCTTGGATCGCGCCATGTTGCACACCGTGGCGATGTCGAAGTCGCCCACCATGTTGTTGGCGGCGGACACCTGCACGGAGGCGTCGCTCGAGAAACCGTCGAGGTGGGCACCGGTCTGCGCGAGGTAGACCTCGTCGACGCGCACGCCGGCGCTGCGCTCGGCCTCAAGGAGGGCGCTGTGCGCCGCGTCACTCGCCGCCTTGAAGTCGAAGACCGAGCCCTTGATCACGCCGCGGGAGGCGCTCTCGCCCATGCCCACGATGCTCAGGCTGCGACCATTGGTCACTTCGCCGATCAACACGCTCGCTTTGGCGGTGCCGATCTCGACGGCACCAATGTATTTTGTCCGGGAAATCACGTCAGCTGTCCGGGTTGGAGGAAATGCTCACCGTGAAGCGGGGGGCCTTCACCGCGCCCGTACTGTTCTTCGCCGCGCCACCCGTCGCCACCATCCCGGCTCCGGTCCCTTGCGGCACCGCCCGCGCGCCGGCGGCCCCGGCCGGGCTGGCCGAAGGCGTCGGCCGCGTCGCCGGCGCCGTCTCTTCGGTCGCGAAGAGCACCGGCACCTGCTTCTTGCCGAGGGAAAGGTTGATCATGCCCACCGGACGCTCCCGCGTCTCCGACAGCACGGCATCCAAGAGTGCGACCTGGGTGAAGAAGTCGTCCCGGAGGCCGAAGACAATTTCCCGCACGTGCTCGGTCCGCACGAGGATTTCGCCGTAGCTCGCAAACCGGTCCATGCCGATCACCCGCCAGGTCCGGCGCAGATTCGGCACGTTGATCTGCGCGGTCTCCAACAGGTCGGCCACCGTCTCGAGTCCCGCCACCGGCGCGAACCCGCCCCGCGCCAGCGGAGCGAGGGTCACGCCGTCCAACCACGGCAGGGCCGCCACCAACTCGGGCGCATAGTTCACGCCTGGAAACACCATCCCATCGCGGGCGACGAGGTAATCGCGCGGCTGTCCCGAGCGATCCGCGACGCGCAGGCGCACGACCGGGCTGCGCTCCTGCAGCGTCACCACCAAGGTGTCGGGAAACTTCCGGGTCAGCACCGCGGTCCGCACCTGCGGGTCAGCGAGCAAGTGCGACTGCAGAGCGTCAAGGTCGAGTTCCATCAGCGCCACCCCGCGCGGCAGCGCGAGCTTCTCGACCACCCACTCCTCGTCGAGGACGCCGTTGGTCGTGAGCTTGATCGTGCGCAGGGGATCCGACTTCACCGGCGCGGCGAGCTTCATGGGGTCATGCCGCCAGAGCTGCACCACTTCCCACCCCGCCCACGCGAGGCAGGCGACGGCAGCGAGGGCGAATCCCGCCTTCACGAACCCCATCGTCAGGCGCCGCCGGCCCTCGCGCGACATGGAGCGGGGCGCGACTTCCTGGGGAATGTCGCGCCACGAACGGGCGGAGAAAACGAGGCCAGCGGGCTTGTTCATCTCAGCGGATCCCGCCACGGAAGCGCCGCAGCGCCGGGTTCACCAACTCCCTCACCAACGAGGTGAAATCCAATCCCGCGCAGCGAGCGCTCATGGGCAGGAGGCTCGTGTCCTTCATGCCGGGGAGCGTGTTGATTTCGAGCAAAAACAATTCGTCGCGGGGCGAGAGCATGAAGTCGATGCGCGCATAATCACGGCAGCCGCACGCCGCGAACGCCCGCTCCGCCGCCGCCTGCGCCGCCGCCGTCACCGCGTCCGACAGAGGCGCCGGCGCCAGATACTGGGTCAACCCCTTGGTGTACTTCGAGGTGTAGTCAAAGGTCCCGCCTTGGGGCACGACCTCGACCACGCCCATCGCCTTGCCATCGAGCAGGCCCACCGTGAGCTCACGGCCCCGGATCCGCTGCTCCGCCAGCCACTCGCCGTCCGCCAGTCCGGCCAGCGCACGCTCAAGTCCAGCCGGGTCATCGCAAACCGCCAAGCCGACGCTGCTGCCCGAGGCCCGGGGCTTGAGCACGACCTCCGGACCCAGCCGGGCGACCAAGTCCGCCGTGGTCGGGCGGTGCGAGGCCGGGAAGCTCACCCCCGCCGCTACGCGCACGCCGGCCGCCGCCACCGCCTGCTTCGTCCGCTCCTTGTCAAAGGTCAACGCACTCGACGCCGCATCGCAGCCGGCGTAGTGGACACCCGCCGCGTCGAGCAGCGATTGCATCGCTCCATCCTCGCCAAAGGTGCCGTGGAGGGTGGAGAAGACCACGTCGCGCGCCGGATCCAGCCCGACCGGCAGCCGCGCCTCCCGCACCTCCACGAGGCGGGTCGGAAAGGTCCGCGCCAAGGCCAGCGCGCTCGCCCGGCCGGAGCCGAGCGAGACTTCGCGCTCGGCCGACACTCCGCCGCACAGGACCACGATCGTTGGGGTCAGGGTTGTCATCGCGTCAAAGTTCCTCCCGCCAATCGCTACCGTAAAGCAGAACCTCCGGCTCGAGGGTCACGCCCTTCACCTGCTGCACGCGCTCCCGCACGCGCCGCACGAGGGCGATCACGTCCGCGGAGGTGGCGCCGCCGCGGTTGATGATGAAGTTGGCGTGCACGGTCGACACTTCAGCCCCGCCCACGCGCTCGCCCTTGAGTCCGGCGGCATCAATCAGGCGCCCCGCCGAGTCTCCGGGCGGGTTCTTGAACATGCACCCGGCACTGGGCTCGCGGGGCTGCGACTGGTGACGCTTGTCGCGGTACGCATCGATCTGCCGGCGGATTGCCTCGTCCTCACCGGGTGCAACGCGCGCCGGCCGCAGCACCGCCTCAAGTGCGATCGCCGTCTCCAGCTCCGCGCAATGACGATAATCGACGTTCATTTCGTCCTTCCGGTAGGTGCGGACCTCGCCCTCCCGCGACATGACTCGGACTTCCTCGACGACATCGAACATCCAGCCCCCCATCGCTCCGGCGTTCATGCGCAGCGCGCCGCCGACGTTGCCGGGGATGCCTTCGAGGAATTCGAAGCCGACGAGGCCCGCCTTGCTCGCAAGGCCGCAGAGATTCTTCAGGCGGAGCCCGGCGCCCACTCGCACGCGGCCGTCCGCCTCCGGCAGGAAGCGCTGCCACGCCGGATGCCCGAGGCTGATCACCACCGCATCCACGCCCGCGTCCGGCACCAGCAGATTGGAGCCGCGGCCAAGCATGATCATCGGCACGCCGGCCGCCGCGACGCGTCGAACCACCGCGGCCAGGTCGGCCTCCGACGCGGGCTCGGCCAGGATCCTCGCCGCCCCGCCCACCCGCAGGGTCGTGCGCGTGGCGAGCGCTTCCTCGCGGTGCACCGCGGACTCCGGTGCCAGCGCCGCGCGGAGCACCTCCGCCAGCCGATCCCAGTCAGGGGTGCCTTCCGCGCTCATACCGCCTCCATTCCCGGTTGCGCCGCCGGTCGCGGCCGGGATGCCGCGATCGACTCCAGATCGTTGGCCAGCACCGCCGCCGCATCGACCGCCTGCTGGGACCGCAACGCCGCCCGGTGCGCGGCGAGGGCCTGCGGATCCGCCAGCAGCGTCCGCACGACGGCCGTGAGTTCCACGAGGCGCCCCTGTGGAAGTTGCCGCCCGCCGCCGTCCTGGACAAAGGCCACGGCGTTCACCGTCTGATGATTGTCCGCCGCCTGCGGATACGGCACCAGCACTGCGGGCGTTTCCGTGCGCACGAGTTCCGCGATCGTTCCGGCCCCCGCGCGGGAGACCGCAAGATCGGCGGCCGACAACACCGTGGCCATGCGATCCGAAAACGGGACCTCAATCACGCGCACCTCGCCCCCCTCGCGATCGCGCAGCTGGCGCACCTCCGCCGCGCCCTTGCCGAGCCCGGTGAGGCAATAGAGCTGGATGCCGCTCTCCGCGAGTTCCGCCGCCGCCCCGCGGGCCCACGTATTGAGGGCCGACGCGCCCTGACTGCCGCCGAGCACGACCACGACGGGTCGGTCGACGAGAAGACCCAGTGTGCGCCGCGCTCCCTCGACCGGTTCACGCCGGAACTCGCGGCGCACCGGCAGGCCCGACTCACGCAGCGCGCCGCGGCGGGCGGATCGGAGTGCGACTCCCGGGGGGAGATACACGCGGCGGGCGAGCCGCCCCAGGACCCGCACGGCCCGGCCGGGCACGCGATTGGCTTCGTGGAGCACGACGGGCACGCCGAGGAGCCACCCCGCCACCGCCGGGCCCACGGACGTGAAACCGCCGAAACCGATCACCGCCGCCGGCCTCTCCCGTCGCACGCGGCGCCAGCCCGCCACCAAGGCGCGGAGCTGCCCGAGTCCGAAGCGGGCCATCCCCAGCACGCCGCCGTCGAGACCGGCGGATGCGACCGGCTCGAACACCAGCTGCGGGTACTTCTCAGCCAGACGCGCATCGACCTGCTTGCGGCTGATCAGGAGGCGCACCTGATGCCCGCGCCGCTGCAGTTCCTCCGCCAGCGCAATCCCCGGCGCCAAGTGTCCGCCGGTGCCACCACAGGAAATGAGGAAACGACTCATGCCGTCACCTCCTCCAGCCCGCGCGTCGAAAGTCCCGCGCCCGGCTTCCCCCACGAACGCTGCGTATTCACGAGGATGCCAAGGATCAACCCCATCAGCACGAGGTTGGAAAGACCTGCGCTGATGAAAGGCAGCGACATGCCCTTGGTCGGAAGGATGCCGGTCACCACGCCCAGATTGATGACCGCCTGGAGCAGCATGAGCAGCAGGCACCCGGCCACCAGCAGGTAGTGGAAGAGGTTCGGCGCCCGCCGCAGGTGAATCAGCCCCGCGATGAACATGACAAGGAAGACGGCCACCACTCCGAGCGTGAACCAAAGTCCGAGTTCCTCGCCCACCACCGCGAAGACGAAGTCCGTGTGCGCCTCGGGCAGGAAATTCATCTGTTGCCGCCCCTGCCCCAGACCCGCTCCCTCCGTCCCCCCCACCGCGAACGCCGCAAGCGACTGATAGAGCTGGTAGGTTCCCGACTGCTTGTTGCCCTCGACATCGAGGAAGGCCATGAAGCGGCGCAGGCGGTTGGGGTTGTGGATCACGAGCACGGCGAAAGCGACTCCCGCCGCCGCGACCGCCGGCAGGATGTAGCGCCACCGCGCCCCGGCGAGGAACATGAGCACCACCCCCACCGAAAACACCAGCGCCGCCGTGCCGAAGTCCGGCTCAAGGACGATCAGCGAGGCAAAGGCCACGACGATCAGCAGGGGCTGGGCGAAGCCGCGCCAGAAATCCGAGAGTCTCGTCTGGTTCGCCGCCAGGAAATGCGCGAGGCAGAACACCATCGCGAGCTTGCCGAGCTCCGACACTTGGAAACGCAAGCCGCCCAACCCGAGCCAGCGTCGACTGCCCTTCACCGAGATGCCGAGCCCGGGAATCAGCACCAGCACGAGCAGCAGCAACGACACCCCTCCCACCACCCAGATGTAGCGGCGCGCCAGTTCCAGGTCCACCCGGCTCGCCACCCAGCCGACCCCCACCGCCAGGCCGACCCCGATCAACTGCTTCGTCACGTAGAAGAGCGGCCCCTGCTTGAAAGCCGCACTCGCACTGAAGAGGATCGTGATCCCAAGGAAGGTCAGCGCTACCGCGCAGACGACGATCACCGCCACCGGACTCAGGCTGAGCCGCGGGCGGGGAGAGTCGTTCGACGCGCCAGAGCCGATCATCGCGGGAAATTCAGGAAGGATGACGCAGGACGGGAGGGAGAAATGACACGGTGGATTCGCTCACGCTCGGCTCACGGCGTCCCCACCCTTCGGCGTCTCCTGCACCTGAATCACCGGCACCTCGGGCGCCGGCGTCAGGGGGGACTCGTTCGCCGGCGTCGCCACGGGGAGGAAGGGGCTCGACGCATCCGCCGGTGTCGCCGGCGACGCCGACGCGGGCACCGCCACGGGCGCAGTCGCCTTCCGGCCGGGAATCACCAGTTCCTGTCCCGGGCGGATCCGCGAGGGGTCCGCGATGTTGTTCGCCGTCGCCAGGGCTCCCACTGTCACGCCGTAAAGCTTGCGGATTGAGTCGAGGCTCTCCCCCGGCTTCACGACGTGCACCAGCGCGCCATTCGCGTTGACGGTCGCGGCCGCCGGTGGAGCGGGCCTCGCCACGCTCGGCTCCGGCAACGACATTCCCGGCTCCGGCACCGTCAAACGCTGCCCGACCCGCACCAGGTCCGACTTCAGGCCGTTCAGGCGCTTGAGCGTCGCAATCGTCGTGCCGTGCTGGCGCGCAATCGTTCCAAGGGTGTCGCCCCCCTTCACCACGTGCACCCGCGCGTCATCTCCCGACGGGGCCGTCGTCGCCGCCGCGCGCTTCGGCGCCGCCGCGCGCTTCGGCGCCGGGACGAGGAGTTTCTGTCCGACCGCGAGGGTTGCGGTCGGAGAAAGCCGGTTCGCCTCGGCGACCTCCGCGACGGTGAGGTTGTAGCGCCGCGCCACCGTCCAAAGGCTGTCCCCGCGTACCACCACGTGCGTCCGCGCCGGGGTCACCCCTTCCGCCGTCGGTGCCGCTCCGGGCGTAACCGCTCCGGGCCGGAGCGGACTGAAGCGCACCGTTGCATCGGCGGGAACCGGTGCGGTGGCGCCCGCAGGCTCCGCCACGGGGAGCGGAGCGGTCTCCGCCAACGGCGCCACGGCCGCGAGGTCAGACGGCCCCTCCACGGACGCCGGCGCCACGGGATCCGCCGCCGTCACGGTATCCGCCGGAGTCGGCGGAGCCTTCCGGGCCGTCGTGCGGCAGCCGGGCACGGCGAAGATCACGAGGAAGACCCCGAGGTGCACCGCGAGGACGACGCCGAAGATGTGGAGGATTTTCATGATCGAAGAATGGAATCAAGGACGGCCCGAGGCCATGGGAAAGAAGGGTCGTTTCAGGTCGCCGCGAAGCGTTGCGCCGCAGCGTAGAGGATGCTCTCGCGCAGGCCGGCGGCGCGCCACCACGCGGCGGCGAGGAGGAAGGTCTCCCGCGCCGGTTCGCTTTCAAAGGGCGTGTGCCGGAGCAGCACGTCGCCGGAGGCCTCATCCGTTGTCACCCGGGAATCGGAGGGAAGGGTCTGACCGAGACGATCGGCCCAGCGCTGAACCGTCTCGCCCGCGAAGACTTCCCCGCCCACCGCCCGTTCAAACATCCGCCAGCCCGCCGCAAAGGCCGCCGCCATGGAGCCATGACGACCCGACTCCTCCTCCAGCAGATTCGTCCAAATCACTGCGTCCGCCCGCAGGTGGCGCAGGGGAAGCGCGGCGCCGGCGTCCATCCGGCTGACCAGGATCGAGTCGGGTGCACCGCCGCGCCGGGAGGCCACCACGCCCGCGAGCCCGCCGTCCGCCCGCTCCGCACCGACCACGTCGTGGCCGGCCAGATGGAGAGCCTCCGTGAGGAGTCGCACCAACCGCGTCTTGCCCCGCGTGCCAGTGACCACCAGCAGTCGTCCGCGCCAGAGGAGCGGGGCAAGGTCGTTCTCGTGCAGCACGACGAGCCCGCCCTCGCCGCGCGCCGCGCTTGCCGGCGGCAGGCGGCCCTCGTCCGACCCGGCCGCCACCACGGCGAGACCCGGCGCCGGATCGCCGTGCACCGCCTCAAGGCGATCCTGCCGCCAGACTTCCACCCCTAGGCCGCCGAGAAGGGCGGTGACGCCGGCCGCGGCGGGTTCCGAGCCGACCACCGCGACGGGCCGGGCGAGCAACGGAGTCAGGAAGGGTGGAGGCTGGAGCATCGTCGTTCAGCGCAGTTTCAGCGTTCCCAAACCCACCAGGGCGCACAGGAGCGAGATGACCCAGAAACGCAGCACCACCTTGGTCTCCGGCCAGCCCTTTTTCTGGAAGTGATGGTGCAGCGGAGCCATGAGGAAAAAGCGTCGGCCCTCGCCGGTCGGGCTGCGCCGCTTCGTCCACTTGAAGACCCCGACCTGGATGATCACCGAGACGGCTTCCGCGACGAAGACGCCTCCGACGATCGCCAGCGTGAGCGGCTGCTGCACCATGAACGCGATCACGCCGATCAGCCCACCCAGGGCCAGCGAGCCGGTGTCGCCCATGAAGACTTCCGCCGGATGCGAGTTGAACCAGAGGAACGCCATGCCCGCGCCGACCAAGGCGCCGCACACCACCGCCAATTCGCCCGTACCCGGGACGTGGCCGATCAGGAGGTACTCCGCGATCCGGAAGTTGCCCGCCGCATACGCCATGATCCCGTAGACCAGCGCCACCGTGATCGTGCAGCCGATCGCCAGGCCATCCAGACCGTCCGTGAGGTTGATCGCGTTCGAGAAACCCACGATCCAGAGGAACATCAGGATGAACAACGCCACCACCGGAAGCCCGACGATGAGAGGCACCTTGAGGAAGGGGATCCAGAGCTCGCGGATCGGCCCCGCGCTCATCGGATGCCACGCCAGCGCCACCAACGCGATCAGCGTCACGAGGGTCTGCCAGACGATCTTCTCCCGCGAGGAGATGCCGGCGCGGTTGCCCCGCCGCACTTTCAGGTAATCGTCCCGGAAACCGACGGCCGTGAGCGAGACATAGACGCCGAGCGCAACCAGCACCCAGATGTTCGGGGTGGCCCACAGGAGGACGCTCACCGAGACCGCCGCAAAAATTATCAGGCCGCCCATCGTCGGCGTGTGCTTCTTGTCGAAGCGCTGCGCGAGGTCGCCCGTCCGGTCGTCGTCATAGCTCGGGCCAAACTTCAGCCGCCGGAGCCAGGCGATCAGCATCGGCCCGATCACGAAGCCGACCACCAGCGCGGTCATCGCGGCCAGCAGGGTGCGCAGGGTGATGAAGCGCAGGAGGCGGAGGGGACCGAACAGGTCTTCGAATTCGGAGAGATAGCTCAGCATGGCATCACGGTGCTCAGTGTCCGGACTCCCCCAGCGCGCGCTCCAGCGCATGTCGGCGGCTGCCCTTGACGAAGATCGATCCGCGGAAGGCCGCGACCTGCGGGGCGAGGCTCGCTGCATCGGCCACGAGCTCGATGCGCTGCGGGTCCACGCCTGCATCCGCCGCCCCAGCCCGCACCGCCTCGCCGTAGCCGCCCACGAAGCAGCACCGGTCGCCCAGGCGGAGTGGCAGCCGGCGGCCCAGTTCGCGGTGATGGCGCTCGGCCTCCGCCCCGAGTTCCTCCATCGCACCGAGCACGAGGAACCGCGGTGCGCCGGTCGGCGCGATGCGCACGAAGGCGTCCAACGCATCCGCCATCGAAGCCGGGTTGGCGTTGTAGCAGTCGACGTAAACGAGCCGATCTCCGTCCCGCCGGACCTCCGCCCGGAGGTCGCCGGACCTCCACTCCGCCAGCCGCCGCCGCAGGGAGTCGACCGGCAGGCCCAGCCGCAGGGCCACGAGGAGGGCGAGCACCGCGTTCCGGGCCAGCCCGTCCGAAACCAAACCCATCGTGAACGGAGTCTCGGGCACTGCGGAGAGCCGGACCTCCGTCTCCTCCGCGTGCCGCACGAGGAGATAGCGCGCCCGTTCCGCTCCGATCGGCTCGCGCAGGGCCGCCGGATCTTCCACCTGCTCCGCCCGAAGGCTCGAAACCGTCAAATCCCGGAACGCCGCGTACTGTCGGCACTCCGCCGGAAAGACCGCGACCCGAGCGGCCCGGGGCAACTCCGCCTTCTCCCGCGCCACTCCCTCCAGCGATCCCAGCGCCTCCAGGTGCGCCGGACCCACCATCGTGATGATCGCAAGGTCCGGCTCGATCATCGCCGCGAGCGGCGGCATGTCCCCGGGCCCGCTGATGCCCGCCTCCACCACCGCGTACGCGTGCTCCTGCGGATCAAGCCGCAGGAGGGTCAGGGGCACGCCGAGATGGTTGTTCAGGTTGCCCCGCGTCGCGAGGACCCGCGGTTCGCCGCCCAGCAACTGCGCCAAGAGGTTCTTGGTCGAAGTCTTGCCCGCACTGCCCGAGATGCCGATCACCGGGCCCCGGAAACGGCGACGATGCTCCCGCGCCGCCGCCTGCAGCGCCAGCAGGGGATCCGCCACCACCAACTGCGGCAGGGGCTCCTCCGTTGACGCCCGCGCCACGAGGGCCGCCGAGGCCCCTTTCGCCCGCGCCTCGGCGAGAAAGGTATGTCCGTCCCGGCGCTCCGTGCGCAGCGCCACGAATACGTCGCCCGGCTGCAGGGTCCGCGTGTCCTGCGTAAAGCCGGTCAGGCCGCGCTCCGGGCGCCGGGTCCACACCCCGCCGGTCGCACGGGCCAGGAATTCGGGACTGAACGTCGGCATGGGTCGCTCAACCTCCGCGGCACGCGCCGCGCCCCATCAGGAGTTCCCGCGCCACCCGGCGGTCATCGAAGGGAACAATCGTGTCCGCCATCTCCTGCCAGCCGTCGGGTCCGCGACCGGCGATCAGCACGGCATCACCCGGGCCCGCCATGTCGAGGGCGAGCGCGATCGCCCGGCGGCGGTCCTCGATCCACGCGACGCGCCCGGGTTCAGTGACGCCGCGCGCGAGGTCGGCAAAGACGCGCCGCACGCCTTCGGTCCGGGGGTTGTCAGCCGTCGCAATCACGAAGTCCGCGCCACGCTGCGCCGCTGCCAGCAGCGCCGGGCGGCCGGAGCGGTCGCGGTCACCCGCCGCTCCGAGCACGGCGATCACGCGGCCCGGGACCCCGGCCCGCACCGTCGCCAGCGGGGCGGCGGCATTCGCCGCGTCAACGACCACCCGGAAGGACTGCCCGGCCTCGACGGGTTCCATGCGGCCGGGGATCGACGCGAGGCCACCCGCCGCCGCCACGAGGGGCCGGAGGTCGCGGCCGAGCGCCCAGAGGGCGGCCAGCGCCGCGAGCAGGTTGTCGACGTGGCCGTGCCCGATCAGGGGCGAGGCCACCGACGCCTGCCCGCCCGGCCAGACGAGGCGGAACCGCGCTCCGCCAGCCCCGCACTCCATCGCCTCCGCCCGCACGTCGGCCGATGCCGCCGACCCAAAGGTCACCACGCGCACGCCGGCCGGAATGCGCTCCCGGACCCCGGTCCCGCCCGCATCATCCGCACTCAGCACCACCACGCCCGGCTGCACGCCGAATTCGCCCGAGAGCAGCCGGGACTCGAGGGGCGCGACGGCGGCGGCATCGCGACGCGCCTCCCCCGCGTCATCCGTCCGGGGCAGGAGCACCACCGCGCCGAAGCGGACACCGAGGACGCGCTGCCGGGCGATGCCTCGGGCGCTGACCTCCACCACGGCTTCGCTGCAACCGGCGTCCCGCATCTGCGCGAGCAGGCCGAAGGTGTCCAGAGCCTCGGGCGTGGTGAGGTACGCCGGCACCGTGCGCCGACCCAGATGGTAATGGATCGAGCTGATCAGTCCGGCCCGCGGCCCGTCCGGGCGGTCGAGCAGGTGCTGCAGGAGATGCGCCACCGAGGTCTTGCCCCGGCCGCCCGTGACGCCAATCACGCCCAGCGCGGAATCGGGGAAACCGTAGAAACGCTGCGCGGCGCGCGCGAGCAGGGCGCGCGGATCGTCGACCTGCAGCGCAGTCACGCTCGACGGCAGGGACCCCGGAAGTCGCAGGGAGACGATCGCCACCGCGCCGCGGGCCACCGCCTGGCCGATGAAGTCCGAGCCATCGGCCTGGTGCCCCGGCAGCGCGAAGAAGACGTCGCCCGGCACGACCCGGCGGCTGTCGATCGCGAGGCCCGAAACCGGCCGGGTCAGCGATCCGCGCACCGTCCGCAGTTCATCGGAGCGAAGCAGGTCCGCCAATCGCAGGCGGGACGGGATCGCGGGGCCGCTCCAGGTCGGACTTGCGCGGTCGCGGCCAGCCCGGCTGCGGGGCAACGGGCGCGCCGGCACGGGGGGAAGCAGGTAGCTGATCATGGCCAGCCTCCCTCGAGCGCGAACAGCGGGCGGGCGAGCGCGGCGCCGCCGGGTTTGATGTCAAGATACTGGATGAGTTGTTCCACGATGCGCTTGAAGCTCGGCGCCGCCACCGCCGCCCCATAACCCGTGCCGCCGTTGGGGCCATGACCGTCGTCCACGATCACCGAGATCACCAACTCAGGCCGGCTGGCGGGGAAGAAGCCGACGAACGAGGCGATGTGATGCTGACTGGAGTAGCGGCCGTTGATCAGCTTCTGGGTCGTACCGGTCTTGCCGGCGATCTCGTAGCCGGGGATGGCGGCAACCGGTGCCGTGCCTTCACCCTGGACGGTCACGCGCGCCAGCATCGTGGTCATCGTCTTCGCCGTGGTGTCCGAGATCACGCGGCGCCGGGTCACCGGGGCGAAGCGGTACACCGTCTCGCCCTGGGCGTCGCGGATTTCGCGCACGACCTGCGGGCGCAGGAGCTCGCCGCCGCTCGCGATCACTCCCATGGCATAGTGAATCTGCAACGGCGTTGCCGCCACCGTGTGGCCCATCGGGATGCGGGTGATGTCGGAGCCGCTCCACTTGGAGTAATGGGCGAACAGCCCGGCCGCCTCCGGGTAGATCGGCGCCAGCCCGGTCAGCTCGCCGAAACCGAACGCCCGCGCATAGTCGTGGAGGCGCTTTTCCTGCAGCAGCATGCCGAGCTGCGCCGCGCCCTTGTTGGACGAGTGCGAGATGATCTCCGAGAGCGTCAGCGGGTGGGAGAAGCGATGGTCCTCCCGCGGCAGGTCGCGCATCCGGCCCTTGTACTCAACCCGCTCCAGCGAGCAGTCGAAGGAGTCCCGGGGCGACACCAGACCCTCCTGCAGCGCCCCCGCCGCCGGCACGATCTTGAAGGTTGACCCCGGTTCAAGGACGTCCGCGACCGCGATGTTGCGCAGTCGGCGGATCTCGGTCGCCGGGATGCTGCGGTACTGGTTGAGGTTGAACGTCGGCCAGTTCGCGAGCGCGAGGAGGAAGCCCGTCCGTGCATCGCTGACGATGATCGTGGCCTTCTCGGGCTTCGAGGCCGCGACCACCCGGGCCAGTTCCTCCTCCACCTTGTGCTGGATGACGGAGTCGATCGACAGCACGACGTCGTAGCCGCGCGTCGCGGGCACCTCGCGCACGCGGAACTGCGCGAGTTCCTGCCGCTTGCCGTCCTTCTCTGACTCGCGCCAGCCGTCCTGCCCGCGCAGGTAGAAATCCGCCCACCGCTCGATGCCCTGGACCGGCACGCCCTCGTCGTTGACGAATCCAACGACGTGGGCGGCGAGGTCGTTGCTGGGATAGGCGCGGGTGAACACCCGGGGCGGCGCGTAAACGCCGCGCACGCCGAGCTTAACGATGCGCTCGTAGGTCTCCTCCTCCACCGCATCGCTGAGCTTCACCCAGCGGATGCGCCGCCCGCCATCCGGCTCCGCCTCGACGGGATCCAAGTCGATCGGCCCGCCGGATTCACCGATCGTCGGTGCCGCGGACGCCGGGCGGACCTTGGTGCGAAAGATCGTCTCAAGGTCGCTCGGGCGCAGGCCGAGCAAGCGCGCGAGTTCCGGCCACTTCGATTCATCCTCCGGCCGCAGCACCTGCGGGTCGACGCCCAGCGAGATCTGCGAGCGCGAGGTCGCGAGGAACTTGCCCCGCGCATCGAGGATGTCACCGCGCCGGGCGGGCTCGACCACGATCTGGCGCCGGACCTTCTCGACGAAGCTGGTCAGGCGCTCACGGTCAATCACGTGCAGGTGCACGAGGCGCAGCGCGATGCCGGCGAAGGCCGCGACCACGGCCGCAGCCACCAGCACGATCCGGTAATTGGAGGCGAAGCCCCGCGCCATGGTCCCAGGTTCCCGATGTTTCGTGAGAGCCGGGGGCGATTCAGCGCCGCTCCGCCCCGCCTTCCAAGCGGAAGACGACCACGCCCGAACCATCGGCCGGACGGTCCGAGAAGACTTCCTGGTTGCGCAGCGCCGCGAGTCGGCGCTCCGGCGAGATCGTCACGCGGTGCACCTGTTCCTCCAGCGGCGGCATCAGGCCGAGCCTCCACTCCGCGTTCCGCCGCGTCAGCGCCTCCAGCGTCTCCTCCGCTGCGACGCGGATCGTCGTCTCCGCCATGCTGCGCTCGACCGCGGCGACGCTCGCCTCGAGCTCGCGCGTCGCGTTGGCCGTCACCGAAATCTGGTGACGCAGCCACACGGTGCCGAGCCCGATCGAGCCCGTCAGGGAGATCATCACGAGCGTGTAGACGAGGAGTTGGTTGACGAAGGCGCGGTTGCCAAAGGGGCGCATGGGGCGGGGACGGGGCGGGAAGGGAAGACGGGGCGGAGGGAAAAAAGGAGTCGCTCAGAGCTTGCGGATCGCGCGGAGCTTCGCGGAACGGCTGCGCGGGTTGCGTTCGATCTCGGCGGCGTCCGGAACGATCGGGCGGCGGGTCAGCGGCTCGGCCACCTGCGTCAGCGCGCGTTCATCCTGCGGGCGGGCGTCATCCGCGCTCTCCGGCTGGCCGCAGAGGCGGCGGAAGGCCTGCTTGACCGGCCGGTCCTCCAGCGAATGGAAGGAGATCACCGCGAGCACGCCGCCGGCGCGCAGCTTCGCGAACGCCGCTGGCAGCGCGCGCTCCAGCGCACCGAGTTCGTCATTCACCGCGATGCGGATGCCTTGAAAGGCGCGCGTCGCCGGATGAATGCGCGAGGCATGGCGCTCCCGCGCCGGAATCGCCTCGGCGATCAGCGTCGCCAATGAGGCCGTGCGCTGCAACGCCCCCGTGCCCCGCGCCGCCACGATCGCCCGCACCACGCGGCGCCAGGATTGTTCCTCACCGTAGTCGCGCACCGCCCGCACCAGCATCTCCTCCGTCGCCGTCTCCAGCCAACGCGACGCCGGCACACCCACGCGGGGATCCATCCGCATGTCCGCCGGCGCATCGACGCGGAAGGAAAAGCCGCGCTCCGCTTCGTCGAGTTGAAACGACGAGACTCCCAAGTCGAAGAGGATGCCGTCGAAGTCCGCCTCCGGCAGTTCCGCCAAGCGACCGAAATCGAGATCGACCAAGCGGAAGCGCCCGGGAAAGCGCGCCGCCACGTCCGCCGCCCGCAGCGCCGCCGCCGGATCGCGATCGAGCGCCACCACCGTCACGCCCGGCGCCGCCTCCAGCAGCGCCGTCGTATGCCCGCCGCCGCCGAAGGTGCAATCGAGGTAGCGTCCGCCATCGCGCGGCGCCAGCACCGCGAGCGTTTCGCGCCGCAGGACGGGCAGGTGACCGGTCGCCATGGCGCGCAGGGGTTTCGCAGATGCCTCCACCGCCATGTCAGATCCCCAGACGGCGCATCAGGTCGCCGAAGTTGTCGCCCGCCGTCCGCTCCTTCACCCGCTCCCAACGCTCCGGACTGTAGATGCTGAACTTCGTCAGCGACCCCACCAGCACCGCATCCTTCGCAATCCCCGCCCGCACCAGCAACTCCGCGTTCACCATCACCCGCCCCGCCTTGTCAAAGGCCAGCGTCTGCGTCTCCGCGAAGAACCGCGCCGCAAAGTCCTGCGCCGCGCCATCCGACAAAGCCATCGCCGCGATCTTCGCGTGCAGCTTCTCCACCTCCAGCGGCGGCAGCACCGCGATGTATCCATCGGGATGCGGCGTAGCCAGGAACACTTCGCCCTCCGCATGCGCGGCCCTCCACGCCGACGGAATCGTCAAACGATTCTTGTCGTCCAAGGCGTGCCGGAAAAGGCCCGTGTAGAAAGGTTTAGCGGGGGAAGCCATGACTAGGACAACTCAGTTGCCCCATAACGCCCCAAATCAACCCACTTCGCCCCACTTAGGTCAAGGCAAGAGGCACGTTTTTCGAGGGAAATTGCCCACAGGTTATTCACGCCACCGGAGGGCTCCCGCCGCACCCCGACCGCCCGGCCCTGTCCCCAAGGCTCCCCACACGCCCGATCGCCTCGCTGCCCGCGCGCGTCCGTAAGCCCAGCGAACTTGGTCGGCGGTGTCCGCCGAGTCCTCGCTCCACGCGGGCGTCGACCGCGCAGCGCGCCCAAGGGCGCGGTTCCAACCCCCGCCCCCCGGACCCGCCCCCACCCTCGCGACCCTCCCCACGGCGGTGGGGCCCGCCTTGGGTGCAGGCGCTCACCGAAACGGCGAAGCCAGCGGCGGGGATCACGCCTCGCAAACCACCTCTCCCCGCGCTCCGGCGAGGCGATGGAGGCAATTATTTTGCGACAGATTCAAATACCTGCTGAGTAACGATCTAAAAATTTCGAGATAGCTACTTATACAGCTGTGAGGGCGCAGACGAAAGTCCATCGAACGAGCCTCTCGGAGGCCCCTCGGGCCGTACCTTCCGCCTCCCCGCGACCACAGAGCCATCAAGGGCCGCGGCGCCGTCGTTCGCCTTGATCCGGCCCCGGGTGCGGTCGGTGCATCCTAGGGGCCCGGGCCGGACCGAGCGGGGCCGCTCCGCCTCCAGCCCTCCAGCATCGGGCGGGCGGACAAGGACAACCCGCAGTCGCGCCGCCGCTGGCCGGTCCGTCACGGCCGCCCGATGTCACCGCAGGGCAGCGGCTCAGAAGTTCACTTCCACACCGGCGCTCGGAACGAAGGGAAGCAGGTCCTTCACCTCGCGGCGCGCCTCGACCTGCGTGCCTTGGACGACCGGGCTGGTGCTGTAGCCGAGGAGGTTGACGCGGTCGTAGGCGTTGAAGAGGTCGAGAAAGGCCCGCACTTCGCCCCACCGCGGCGTCCAGCGCCGCGTCACGCGCAAGTCCAGCCGATGGTACGCCGGCAGGCGTTCGGCATACGGCGCGCCGAGGACCCGCTGCACCGCCCGGCGTCCGTTGGCGAGCGGCACCAGCACGTAGCTCACGCCGGTGGTGGGCCAGCCGGTGTGATGCTGCCAGGCCGCACTCGCGTTCCAGCGCGGGTTGGGTGCGTACGTCACCTCCGCGAGGAGCGTGTGCCGCTGGTCGCGCGCCCGCGGAAGGTCGCGGCTGCCAACCCGCTCCTCCGCGCGCGCCCACGCATAGCCCCCCGACCAGCCCCACGCCGCCCCACCACCCGCCCGGCGCTCCAGCAGCACTTCGACGCCCCGTGCATCGTCGTCCTGCGAATCGATCCGGACCCGGTCGGTCTGCACTTCGGGGAAGACGTTGTAGAGGCTGACGAGGTTCTCCGAGCGGGGCCGGGTTCGGTATCCTTTTCTTTGATACAGTTCCGTCCGCAGGAGCACACCGCGCGGCAGGCGCTGCTCCAGACCAAGCACGCGGTGCTCGGCCCGTTCGGCGGGCGAGAACACGCGTTCGCCGTCCGGCACGGAGAGTTCGTGGAGTCCCTGCGCCTGCGCGTGGCGGCCCCACGCGGCCCGGAGCGTGGTCCCGGGCGCCGCCTCCCACGCGAGGTTGAGCCTCGGGAGGGTCGCCCACTCGGAGGGTCGCGACGGTGCCGACTCCGCGCGCAGCCCGGCCTCGAGGATCCAGCCGGGCGCGAGCGCGACGCGGGGCGAGAGGAACACGGAGGCACCCGTGCCGGAGCGATCGAAGCGCGCCGCCTCCGTGCGCCGCTCGGTCACGAGTGCCGCGCTGCGAATCACCGTCTCCTCCCGGAGGAGAGAGTAAGCGTAGTCCGCGCTCCCGCTCTGGACCGACGCACCGGCGCGCACGAGCAGGCGCGTGGAGACCGGGACCGACCAGTCGCTGCGCAGAGTGGAAAGAGCGAGTCCGCGGTCATCCTGAAGCAGCAGGCGCAGGCGCTGGTCGAAATACCCGTCGCCGTCGCGGCGCCACCCCAGCCGGGCATGCCCGACCACGGTCTCGCTGGTGAGCCCGCGGGTCCACTCCGCGCGCCAGCGCAGCCACAGGGAGTCGCTGGCGTAGCGGCTGTTCAGCGCCGGCTCACCCGTTTCCTGAAAGCGGAGGGTGTCGAGAGCGTGCAGGGCGTGCAGCGAGGCGCGGTGCCCGGGCGCGAGGGTCCATTCGGTCTTGGCCGCAACGTCGTGGTACCGGGGAAACAGGTCGTCCTCCCGCCCGCGGAGTCGGAGCGCGAGGTCCGGGTACCCTCGCCGCGCGGTCAGGCGCCACTCGCCGCGACCGTCCGCTGAGCGACCGCCATGCGACAGGCGGAGGCCGGTCACGCTCACCCCCAGCGAGGTGCGCTCGCGGCCGGCCGGGGCGGTCGATGTCTCCAACGCCAGCACTCCCGCGAGGCGGTCGCCGTACTCGGCCGTGAATCCGCCCGTAAACAGGTCAAGGCGCCGCACCGTCGGGAGGTCGACGATCGAAAGGGCACCGTCAACGTCCTTGAGATGGAAGGGTTCCACGAGGTCGAAGCCGTCCAGCCGCACCGCAAGTTGCCCGTTCGGCGCGCCGCGCACCCAGAAGCGCGCCGTGAAGTCATCCGCAGCGAGACCGGGAAGCCGTGCGATGACGCGAAACAGGTCCTCCCCCACCTGCGGCCGGGCGGCGAGTTCCTCCGCCGTGAGGGTGGCGGCCGGCGCACCGGCCGCCTCACCCACGCCGAAGCGACTCGGCGTCACGATCACCTCCGCCAGTCGCACCGGCGGCTCCGGCGTTGCCTCGGCCGCCGGAAGCCACGAGGCGGCGACGAGCAGGAGCAAAAGGAGCTGGTGTCCGGCTTTCGCGTGGTTCATCGGGGCCCGACGTTGCACGGGGGCGCTGGGGGTTTCAATCCGCGAGCGGACGGCTGCGGGTCCACGCTCATCGTCCCGTCGCACCCCGGCCTCACACCGTTTCAAACTGTTCACCAACTCCGCCCGTCTCTTGCCTTGTTTCCCGCGCTGCATCGCTTCTGCTGGTCAACCCCGGTTCTTTCTTCGGAACCGCCCCCCCTTCCACTCTCCCTTTCGCGATGTCCGCCTCCTCCGCCCCCCCGTCCTCCCGCCGCTGGCTGATCTACGGATCCGTGGCGCTCGTGCTCGCCCTCGGCGTCTGGTACGCCGCCTCCCGCAGCCCCGCCTCCTCCGGGGGCGGGCGCAATCGCTGGAACGTCAAGGCCGGCAACCAAGCCGTCCCGGTCCGCGCCGAGGTCGCCCGGCAGGAGGCGTTCGCCGTCTACCTGAAGTCCATCGGCACCGTCACGCCCCTCAACACCGTCACCGTCCGTAGCCGGGTCGACGGCCCGTTGCAGCGGATCGCCTTCGCCGAGGGTCAGCGGGTCGAACGGGGCGACCTGCTCGCCGAGATCGATCCGGCACCCTACCGGATCCGTCTGGCCCAAACCGAGGGCCAGTTGCAGCAGAACGCGGCCCAGTTGCAGACCGCCCGCAGCGATCTGCAGCGATTCGAGCAACTGTTCGCCCAGAATCTGGTCACGCGTCAGGAACTCGAGTTGCAGCAGGCCCTCGTCGCCTCCCGCGAGGGCGCCCTCGCCGCCAGCAAGGCCCAGGTGGAAACCGCCCGGCTCGAATTGAGCTACACGCGGATCGAGGCACCGATCGCCGGGCGCCTTGGCCTGCGCCAGGTCGACACCGGCAACCTCGTCCGCGCGGGCGATGCCAATGGCTTGGTCGTCATCACCCAAACCGCCCCGATCTCGGTGCTGTTCACCGTGCCGGAAACCGACCTGCAGCAGGTCCTCGACGGCCTGCGCACCGGCGATGCTCTCGTCGTCGAGGCGTGGGACCGCAACGAGCGGAGCCTCCTCGCCACCGGCACGCTGCGCACGGTCGACAACCAGATCAATGTCGCCACCGGCACGCTGCGGCTGCGCGCGGAGTTCGCCAACGCCGACGACCGGCTCTTCCCCAACCAATTCGTCAATGTGCGGCTTCGCGTCGTCACGCTGCCCGCCGCCATCGTCGTCTCCACGTCCGCCATCCAGTTCGGCTCCCGCGGAACCTACGTCTACGTCGTCAACGAGCGCAACGAGGCCAAGGTTCGCGACGTCGTCCTCGGACCCGCCAACGCGCTGCTCCAGACGGTCACCTCCGGGGTCAAGGCCGGCGATCCGGTCGTGGTCGAGGGCATCGACCGGCTGCGCGATGGCCGCGCGGTCACGCTGATCGATGAATCCGCCCCCGCCGCGCCCGCCGCCGAGCCGGCGGCCAAGTCCGGCCCCGGTGGCCGCCCGGGAAGCAAGGGTCGATGAATCCGTCGCGGCCGTTCATCCTCCGCCCCGTCGCCACCACGCTGCTGATGGTGGCGCTGACGCTGTCGGGCATCCTCGCCTACCGGCTGCTGCCGGTCGCGGCGCTGCCGGAGGTCGATTACCCGACGATCCAGATCTTCACGTTCTATCCGGGCGCGAGCCCGGAGGTCACGTCGAGCGCGATCACCGCCCCGCTGGAGCGTCGGCTCGGGCAGATCCCGGGCGTGAACCAGATGTCGTCCACCAGCGCGAGCGGGGCGTCCGTGATCACGCTGCAGTTCTCCCTCGAGGTCTCACTCGGGGTCGCCGAACAGGAGGTGCAGGCCGCGATCAATGCCGCGAGCAATCTCCTGCCCAATGACCTGCCGGCGCCGCCGATCTACCGGAAGGTCAATCCGGCCGACACGCCGATCATCACGCTCGCCGTCACCTCCGCCAGCCTGCCGCTGCCCGAGGTCCACGATCTCGTCGACACGCGGGTCGCCCAGAAGCTCGCCCAGCTTCCGGGCGTCGGAATGGTCAGCCTCGCCGGCGGCCAGCGCCCCGCCGTGCGCATCCAGGTGAATCCGTCCGAGCTCGCCGCCCGCGGCCTCAATCTCGCCGACATCCGTGCGGCGATCAACGCCGCCAGCGTCAACCAGCCGAAGGGCAATTTCGACGGGCCGACCCGGAGCACCCTGATGGACGCGAACGACCAGTTGCGCTCCGTCGAGGAGTACCGGCAGTTGATCCTCACGTGGCGCGACGGGGCGCCGCTGCGGCTGGGCGAAGTCGCCCAAGTGGTCAACGCCTCCGAGGACCGCCGGCTCGCGGCCTGGGCCGACCGCCTGCCCGCGGTCCTGATCAACGTGCAGCGCCAGCCGGGCGCGAACGTGATCGAGGTGGTCGACCGGGTGCGCGCGCTGCTGCCGCAGCTGGAGTCGAGCCTCCCGGCGGCGGTGGAGCTGACCGTCCTGACCGACCGCACCCAGAGCATCCGGGCCTCGGTGCGCGACGTGCAGCACGAACTGCTCTTCGCGATCGGGCTGGTGGTGCTGGTGACGTTCCTCTTCCTCCGCGATCCGGCCGCCACGCTCATCCCGTCGATCGCGGTGCCGCTGTCGCTGATCGGCACCTTCGGCGTGATGCACCTCGCCGGTTTCTCGCTGAACCTGCTCACCCTGATGGCGCTCACGATCGCGACCGGCTTCGTCGTCGACGACGCGATCGTGATGCTCGAGAACATCGCGCGCTTCCGCGAGGAGGGCCTCGCGCCGCTCGACGCGGCGCTGCGGGGGGCGAAGCAGATCGGCTTCACGCTGGTGTCGCTGACGATTTCATTGATTGCGGTGCTGATCCCGCTGCTCTTCATGGGCGACGTGGTGGGACGGTTGTTCCACGAGTTCGCGATCACGCTCGCGGTGGCGATCCTGATCTCGCTGGTCGTGTCGCTCACGCTGACGCCGATGATGGGCGCGCGGCTCCTGCCGCCTCCCTCACCCGGCCACGGGCAGGGCCACGGCGCGCCGGGATTCCTCGATCGGGTCATCGCGCAGTACCTGCGCGGACTGGACCGGGTGCTGAATCACCAGCGCATGACGCTGGCCGTGACGGTGGGCACGCTGCTGCTGACGGTGGCCCTGTACGTCACCGCGCCAAAGGGGTTCTTCCCGGTTCAGGACAACGCCGTGCTGCAGGCCGTGACGGAGGCGCGGCAGTCGGTGTCGTTCGCCGCGATGGCCAAGCGGCAGCAGGCGCTGGCGGAGCGGATCCTCGCCGATCCTGCGGTGGTCAGCCTGTCCTCGTTCATCGGCGTCGATGGCACCAACACCACGCTGAACAGCGGGCGGATGCTGATCAACCTGCGCCCGCACGGCGAGCGACGCGAGCGGGCCCCGGAGATCATCGCCCGCCTGCTCGCCTCCGCGCGGGGCGTGCCCGGGATCACGCTCTACCTCCAGCCGGTGCAGGAGCTGACGATCGAGGACCGGGTGAGCCGGACGCAGTTCCAGTTCACGCTCACCTCACCGGACGGCCCGTTGCTGGAGTCGTGGGTCCCGGATTTTGTCGCCCTGCTGCAGGCGCAGCCGGAGTTGGCGGACGTGGCGAGCGACCAGCAGACGCGCGGCCTGCAGGCCTTCGTGGAGATCGACCGCGACGCCGCGAGCCGGCTCGGGGTCAGCGTCGCCGACATCGGTGACGCCCTCTACAATGCCTTCGGGCAGCGGCAGATCTCGACGCTTTTCACGCAGGCGAGCCAGTACCGGGTGGTGCTGGAGGTCGATCCGCGGCTCGCGCAGGGACCGGCGGCGCTGGACCGCATCTACGTCAACAGCAGTTCGGGTCGCCCGGTGCGGCTGGCGAGCGTAGCGCAGGTGCGCGAGGGACCGGCCACGCTGGTGATCAACCACGTCGGTCAGTTCCCGGCCATCACCGTCTCCTTCAACCTCGCCCCGGGCTTAGCGCTCGGGGCGGCGGTGGAGGCGATCGAGCGCGCGGCGGCCGAGGCACCCCTGCCGCCGGCGATCGAACTGACCTTCCAAGGCGCGGCGCACGCCTTCCGGTCGTCGCTCTCGAGCACGCTCTTCCTGATCCTCGCGGCGGTGGTGACGATGTACCTCGTCCTCGGCGTGCTCTATGAAAGCACGATCCACCCGATCACGATTCTCTCGACTCTGCCGTCGGCCGCGGTCGGCGCGCTCCTCGCGCTGCACCTCACCGGTCGCCCGTTGGACATGATCGCGATCATCGGGATCATCCTGCTGATCGGCCTCGTGAAGAAGAACGGCATCATGATGGTCGATTTCGCGCTGGAGGCCGAGCGTCACCAAGGACTCTCGCCGCGCGAAGCGATCCGCGAGGCGGCGCGGCTGCGTTTCCGGCCGATCCTCATGACCACGCTGGCGGCGCTGTTCGGCGCGCTGCCGCTGATGTTCGCCTCGGGTTCCGGGGCCGAGCTGCGCCAGCCGCTCGGCCTCGTGATGGTCGGCGGCCTGCTCGTCAGCCAGGTACTGACCATCTTCACGACGCCGGTGGTTTACCTCGCGTTTGACCGCCTCTCCCGGCGTCGGACGAGGCGCCGCGCGGCCCCGGCGGCGAAGCCGGCCTCCGCCTGACCGTCCGCGATGAATCTCTCCCGGCCCTTCATCCGTCGGCCCGTGGCGAGCGCCCTGCTCGCCACCGCCCTCGTGCTGGCCGGCGCGCTTTCCTACGGGCTGCTGCCGGTCGCGCCGCTGCCTCAGGTCGACTTCCCGACGATCCAAGTCAACGCCTCGCTGCCGGGAGCGAGTCCGGAGACGATCGCGGCGAGCGTGGCGACGCCGCTCGAGCGCGCCCTTGGCAGCATCGCCGGGGTCACGGCGATCTCGTCGACGAGCCGCCAGGGATCGACCGGGATCACGCTGGAGTTCGCGCTGAACCGGAACATCGATGACGCCGCCCGCGACGTGCAGGCCGCGATCAACGCGGCGCGCGGCCAGTTGCCGGCGGGGATGCCCGGCAACCCCAGCTTCCGCAAGGTCAATCCCTCGCAGGCCCCGATCATGGCCCTTGCCCTGAGCTCGCCGAACCTCGCCCCCGGCAAGCTCTATGACATCGCCGCCACGGTGATCGCCCAGAAGCTCTCGCAGCTCCCCGGTGTCGGCGAGGTCTCCGTCGGCGGCAGCTCCCTGCCGGCGGTGCGGGTCCAGCTCAACCCCAACGCCCTCGCCCACCACGGCATCGCGCTGGATGAAGTGCGTCGCGCGATCAGCGCGACCAACGCGGTGGTGCCCCGGGGCAGCCTCGAAGCCGGGGACCGGGGCTGGCAGATCCAGACGAGCGGACAGTTGCGCCGCGCGGCCGACTACCTGCCGCTGATCATTCGCTACCGCGACGGCGCGGCGATCCGGCTGGGCGATGTCGCGAAGGTGACCGATTCCGTCGAGGACCGCTACAGCAGCGGATTCCACAACGGTGAGCCTGCGGTCGTGATGATGGTCAGCCGCCAGCCGGGCGCCAACATCGTGGCCACGATCAACGCGATCAACGCCCAGCTCCCGTACCTCCGGGCGCTCGTCCCGGCGGATGCCTCCCTCGCCGTCGTCATGGACCGCTCTCCGGGCATCCGGGCCTCGCTCGCCGAGGCCCGCACCACCCTCATCCTCTCGGCGGGTCTGGTCATGCTGGTCGTCTTCCTGTTCCTCGGCAGCGCCCGCGCCGCCGTGATCCCGAGCCTCGCGATCCCGGTCTCCCTGGTCGGTACGTTCGGGATCATGTACCTGTACGGGTTCTCCCTGAACAATCTCTCGCTGATGGCCCTCGTCGTCGCCGCCGGGCTCGTGGTCGACGACGCCATCGTCGTGCTGGAGACGATCTCGCGCGGGATCGAGCAAGGCACCTCGCCGCTGCGCGCCACGTACCGCGGCGCCCGCGAGGTCGGGTTCACCCTCCTCGCGATGAACCTCTCGCTCGTGGTGGTGTTCGTCTCGATCCTGTTCATGGGCGGTCTGGTCGAACGGCTGTTCCGCGAGTTCTCGATCACGCTTGCCGCGGCGATGCTGGTCTCACTCGTCGTCTCCCTCACCCTCACCCCGAGCCTTTGCGCGCGCTGGCTGCCGCGACGCGACGTGCACCCGCCGACCCGCCTCGCCCGCACCACCTCCGCCGCGTTTGCGTCCTTGCAGCGGGGTTACGGCCACGCCCTCGACTGGACGCTCCGGCACGACACGCTGACGTTGGTGATCCTGGTCGGGACCATCGCGCTGAACATCTCGCTCTACATCACGATCCCAAAGGGCTTCCTGCCGCAGCAGGACACCGGCCAGCTCCAGGGCTTCGTCCGCGGCGACGATGCCTTCTCCTACCAGCTGATGCAGCCCAAGATCGAGTCGTACCGGAGGCTGATCCTCTCGGACCCGGCGGTCGCCGACGTGATCGGTTTCAGCGGTGGGCAGTCCGGCATCAGCAATTCCCGGATCATAATCCGGCTCAAGCCGCTTGCCGAACGCGGCGTCTCCGCCAGCGAGGTGGTCAACCGCATCCGGGCGCGGCTGCCCAGCGTGCCGGGCGGGATGATGTGGCTGAGCGTGGCGCAGGACCTCGACGCCCCGCGCATGTCCGACGGCGGCTCGTACGAGATCAACCTGCTCTCCGCCGAACTCGACACGCTGCGGGCGTGGGCCCCCAAGGTCTCCCGCGCCCTGCAGGAACTGCCGGAGCTGGTCGACGTCGATGCACCCTCCGACGCCGGCACGCAGCAGGTGCGGCTCCACATCGACCGCGAGGCCGCGCGGCGCCTGGGGGTCGACATGCGCATGGTCACGCAGGTGCTGAACAGCTCGTTCAGCCAGCGTCAGGTGTCGACCCTCTATGACCGCTTGAACCAGTACCGTGTCGTGATGGAGCTGGAGCCGCAGTACACGCAGGATCCCACCGTGCTGGACCAGGTGCAGGTCATCGGTTCGGGCGGCCACCAGGTGCCGCTCTCGGCGTTCACGCGATACGACTACGCGCAGGTGGAGGACCGGGTGCGGCACACCGCCCAGTTCGCGTCGGAGGGGGTGGGCTTCGCCCTCGCCCCCGGGGTCTCCCTTGAGCAGGCGCTCGCCGCGATCGACGGGGCGCTGGCGCGGGTCCTCCTGCCCACGGAGGTGCAGGCCCGCCTCGGCGGCGGCGCCCAGAACTTCCACCGCACGCAGCAAAGCCAGCCGCTCCTCATCCTCGGCGTCCTGGTCGCCGTCTACCTCGTGCTCGGCATCCTCTACGAAAGCACGCTGCATCCGCTGACCATCCTCTCGACGCTGCCGTCGGCGGGGCTCGGGGCGTTGCTGGCGCTGCGGCTGACCGGCACGGAGTTCACGCTGATCGCGCTGCTCGGACTTTTCCTGCTGATCGGAATCGTGATGAAGAACGCGATCCTCATGATCGACGTCGCCCTCGACCGCGAGCGGAACGGCGGCCTGCCGGCGCGGGCCGCGATCCGCGAGGCGGCTCTGGTGCGGCTGCGGCCGATCCTGATGACGAACCTCGCCGCGATCCTCGGCGCATTGCCGCTCATCTTCGCGGCCGGCGAGGGCGTCGAACTCCGCCGCCCGCTCGGGCTGACGATTGCGGGCGGTCTGCTGGTCAGCCAGATCCTGACGCTCTTCTCCGTGCCGGTGGTCTACCTGTGGATCGATCGGCTGCGGGGGCGGCGGCGCCAGGCCGCGCTCCCCGCCACCGCCTCCTGAGCGGGGCAGCAGCGAGGCGACCCGCTTTCCGATTCGCCCCGGTCGGCGAAATCTGCCAAGCCTTCCGTCCCGCACCTCCGTCGCGCGATGCGACGGTGCGCGCGGTGCCGTTTTTCCTTTGCCATGAAGCTGCGCATTGCCCTCGCCCTGCTCGCCGTGATCGTCGTGCTCGGCGGCATCTTTGGCGCCAAGGCCCTGCAGATCCGGAAGGCCGACGCGGCCGCCGCCGCCCGGCGCCCGCCCCCGGTCACCGTCGCCACCGCCCAGGCGGTGCCGGAGACCTGGACCGCCACGCTGGACGCCGTCGCCAGCCTGCGGAGTTTCCGCGGCATCACCGTGCGCGCGGAGTTGGACGGTCGCATCAGCCGGCTTGCGTTCGAGTCCGGCGCCGTTGTGCGCGAAGGCGACGTGCTCGTTGAACTCGACACGAGCACCGAAACCGCCCAGCTCGCCGGGCTCGAGGCGCAGGCTCGCCTCGCCGCGCTCTCCCTCGATCGCGCCCGCGAGTTGCGCCGCACCGGCACCAACACGCCGGCCGACCTCGACTTCGCCGAGAACACCGCCCAGCAGAGCCTCGCCGCCATCGAGGTCCTGCGTGCCACGATCGCCAAGAAGCGGATCGTCGCTCCGTTCTCCGGCCGCCTCGGCATCCGCGGCGTCAACCCCGGCCAGTTTCTCAACAAGGGCGACGCCGTCGTGGAGTTGGAGTCCGCCGACCCCATCTACGCCGACTTTGGTCTGCCCCAGCAGGAGCTCACGCGCCTGCAGCCGGGCCTGGAGGTCCGGCTCCAAGCCGACGCCTATCCCGGTCGCACGTTCACCGGGAAAGTCGAGACCACGAGTCCGCGGGTCCGCGACGACACCCGCAACGTGGCCGTTCGCGCCGTCTTCCCGAATCCGGCCGAGGCGCTGCGACCCGGCATGTTCGCCCGGGTCTCCGTCATCCTCCCGGAATCCAGCGCGGTGCTCGTCCTCCCCGCCTCCGCCATCACCTACAGTCCCTATGGCGACTCCGTCTACGTGGTGGAGACCGAGACCACCCCCGAGGGCACGCGCGAGGTCGCCCGGCAGCGTTTCGTCGAGGTCGGTCCGCGGCGCGGCGACCAAACCAGCATCCGCAAGGGCCTCAACCCCGGCGACCGCGTCGTCGTGGCCGGCCAGATGAAGCTGCGCAGCGGCGCGGCGGTCCGGATCGACAATTCCATCCTGCCCGGGAACGAGGCCGCCCCCAAGCCCGCCGAGAGCTGAGGCCGCGCCCATGAACTTCACCGAGCGCTTCGTGCGGCGGCCCGTGCTGGCCACCGTCGTCAATCTCTTCCTCCTGATCGCAGGCTGGCAGTCCATCCAGGCCCTTGTGGTCCGGCAGTACCCGGAGACCAAGAACGCCGTCGTCACCGTCACCGTCCCCTACCCCGGCGCCAGCGCCGACCTCGTGCGCGGCTTCGTCACCACGCCGCTCGAGCGCGAGATCGCCTCCGCCGACGGCATCGACTTTGTCGAGTCCATCAGCCGCCAGAACGCCTCCGTGATCACGGCGCGGCTGCGCCTGAACTACGACCCGAACGACGCCCTGACACAAATCACCGCCAAGGTGAACCGCGTGCGCGGCGAACTGCCCGCCGGCTCCGAGGATCCCGTCTTCGATGTTTCCGTCGGCGAGAGCACGGCCTCCGCGTACTTCGGCTTCTACAGCCGCTCGCTCGAGGGCAACCAGATCACCGACTACCTCGCCCGCGTCGTCCAGCCCAAGCTCTCCACGATCGAGGGCGTCCAGAAGGCCGAGATCATCGGTGCGCGCACGTTCGCGATGCGCATCTGGCTGAAGCCGGACCGCCTGGCCGCCCTCGGGCTCTCCCCGGCCGACGTGCGCACCGCCCTGGCGGCCAACAACTCCCTCGCCCCGGTGGGCCAGACCAAGGGGAGCATGCTCACGGTCAACCTGACCGCCCGCACCGACCTGCGGTCGGTCGAGGAGTTCCGCCGCATCGTGGTCCGGGAACGCGGCGGAGACCAGGTGCGCCTTGGCGACATCGCCGAGGTGGTCCTCGGGGCCGAGGACTACAACTCGCACGTGAAGTTCTCCGGCGAGACCGGCGTGTTCATCGGCATCTTCGTCCTGCCCACCGCGAACGCCATCGACGTCATGGCGCGGGTCCGCCAAACGATGCCGGAGATCCAGGCGCAGCTGCCGGTCGGGATCGAGGGACGACTCGTCGCCGACTTCACGGAGTTCATCAACGAGTCGATCCGCGAGGTCGTCCGCACGCTGGTCGAGGCGATGCTCATCGTGATCGTGGTGATCTACCTGTTCCTCGGCTCGGCGCGCTCGGTCATCATCCCGATCGTCGCCATCCCGCTCTCCCTCGTCGGCTGCACCACGCTGATGCTCGCCTTCGGGTTCTCGATCAACCTGCTCACCCTGCTCGCCATGGTGCTCGCGATCGGCCTGGTGGTCGACGACGCGATCGTGGTCGTCGAGAACATCCATCGGCACATCGAGGAGGGCCTGACACCCTTCGCCGCCGCGCTGCGCGGGGCGCACGAACTGGTCGGGCCGGTCATCGCCATGACGATCACGCTTGCCGCGGTCTACGCGCCGGTCGGTTTCCAATCCGGCCTGACCGGCGCGCTGTTCCGCGAATTCGCCTTCACCCTCGCCAGCGCGGTGCTCATCTCCGGCTTCGTCGCCCTGACCCTGACGCCGATGATGTGCGCGCGGATCCTGCGGCACAACCCGAACCGCCGCGGATTCGAGGCCTTCCTCGACCGGCAGTTTGCCCGGCTGCAGCGGGGCTACGAGTGGCTCCTGCACCACGCGCTCAATACGCGCGCCGCCGTCTTCATCGTCGCCGCCGGGGTGCTGCTGGCGATCCCCGGATTCTACGTGATGACGAAGAAGGAGTTGGCGCCGACCGAGGACAGCAACGTGATCCTGATGCAGGTCGAGGCTGCGCCCAACGCCACGCTGGAGCAGACGCTGCTCTACGCCGATCAGATCGTCGCCCTGCTCCGGCAGCACTACCCGACCGAGACGGCGGAGACGTTCCAGGTCATCGGCCGCGCCGGCACGGCGAACAGCGCGTTCGTCGGCTGGCGGCTGAAGCCGCGCAGCCAGCGCTCGCGGAGCGCCCAGGAGCTGCTGCCGGAGATCCAGGGACGGGTGACGTCGATCGCGGGGGTGAAGGTCGCCGCCTTCATGCGGCCCTCCCTCCCTGGAGCGATCGGCGGACTGCCGGTGCAGCTGGTGATCGGATCGACCGAGGGCCATGAGCGCGTCGGCGAGGTCGCCGACGCCTTGCTGCAGAAGGCACTGCAGAGCGGATTGTTCCTGTTCGGTGACACCAACCTGCGCTTCGACCAGCAGCAGGTGGAGATCGTGATTGATCGCGAGAAGGCCGCCGCGCTCGGGATCACGATGCAGCGGCTCGGCGCCGACCTGAGCGCGATGCTGGGCGGCGGCTTCGTGAACCGGTTCGCGATCGACGGCCGCGCCTACCGCGTGACGCCGCAGGTGACGCGCCAGGAGCGGCTCAATCCGGAGCAACTCGAGACCTACTACGTGTCGACGACCCGCGGCGAACTCGTCCCCCTCTCGACCATCGCTCACCTCGAGGAGCGTGTGCAGCCGCGCGATCTGCGTCGTTTCCAGCAGCTGAACGCCTCCACGCTCTCGTTCCTGCCGGCCCCGGGCGTCTCGCAGGGCTATGCCCTCGACTGGCTCCGGGCCGAGGCGGCGTCGGGGTTCCCGCAGGGTTTCACGCTCGATTACGCGGGTGAATCCCGCCAGTTCACCCAGGAGGGCGGCTCGCTTGCCGGCACCTTCATCCTCGCGGTGAGCGTGATCTTCCTCGTCCTCGCCGCACAGTACGAGAGTTTCCGCGATCCGTTCATCATCATGATGTCGGTGCCGCTCTCGCTCGCGGGCGCGATGGTCTTTCTGTTCTTCGACGTCGCGACACTGAACATCTACACGCAGGTGGGGCTGATCACGCTCGTCGGCCTGATCACCAAGCACGGCATCTTGATCGTGGAGTTCGCGAACAAGCTCCAGGAGCAGGAGGGCCGCTCGATCCGCGACGCCGTGGAGCACGCCGCCGCCGTGCGGCTGCGGCCGATCCTCATGACCACCGCCGCCATGGTGCTGGGCGTGCTGCCGCTGCTGCGCGCCACCGGCGCCGGCGGAGAGAGCCGTTTCAGCATCGGTCTGGTCGTCGCCACTGGCATGGCGATCGGCACCGTCTTCACGCTGTTCGTCGTCCCGGCCTTCTACACGGCGATCGCCCGCGACCGGCGTCCGTCCGCGAACCCCGCGCCTGAGGCCATCGCGACCGCGCATTGATCCACCGCGCGTTCCCTGAGGGTTTCCTTCCCCGACCATGGCCGCCCCCGCCCATTCCCGCGCCGTCTCCCAACTGCTCCTCGCTGCGCTGTGCTGGAGCCTCGGGGGTCTGCTGATCAAATCGATCGACTGGCCGCCCTTCGCCGTCGCCGGGGGCCGCGGGATCGTCGCCGCGCTCTTCCTCATCGCCGTCAGCCGGCCCCTGCGGTTCCACTTCTCCGGCATGCAGGTGCTCGGAGCGGTCGCGTACGCGGCCTGCACCGTGACCCTGGTCACCGCGACCAAGATGACCACGGCCGCCAACGCCATCCTGCTCCAGTACACCGCGCCGGTCTGGATCGCGCTGCTCGGCGCGTGGTTCCTCGGCGAGCGGGCCACCCGCGCGGATTGGTTCACCATCGCGGCCGTGCTCGCTGGCATGGGGCTCTTCGTCGCCGATGGACTGCGTCTGACCAGCCTGACCGGCAATCTCATCGGGGCCCTCTCCGGGGTCTGCTTCGCGATCATGACTCTGGCGCTGCGGCGCCAGAAGGACGGTTCGCCCGTGGAATCCCTCATCCTCGGCAACCTCCTCGCATTCCTGATCGGTCTTCCGGAGATCATCGCCGCCCCGAGCCTGCCCGCCCTGAGCTGGAGCGCGCTGCTCATCCTCGGGACCGTGCAACTCGGCGTTTCCTACTGGCTCTACGCCCGCGCCATCCGCCACGTCACCGCCCTCGAGGCCGTCCTGATCCCCGTGATGGAGCCCCTGCTGAGTCCCGTGTGGGTGCTGCTCGTCATCGGCGAGAAGCCCAGCGGTCTCGCCCTCGTCGGCGGCGCCCTCGTGCTCTCCGCCGTCACGCTGCGCGCCCGCCAGCGGATCTTGGACGAGCGGCGGCGCGCCGCCGCGAGCGCCGGCCAAGGCTGACGCCGTCCGCGCGCGTCGCGTCCCTCACCCGACGACCGCCGTTTCGTCCTGCACGGCACGGCGGCGGAGCTGTCCGCACGCGGCGTCAATCTCCGGACCGCGCGAGCGGCGAAGGTGCGCCACCACCGCCGCCGCGCGCAGTCGCGCGACGAAGCGCTCCTCCACCGCCACGGGAGTGGGCTCGTAGTGCCGTCCGAGCAGGCTCGGGCCCGTCGGGTTGTACCGGAGGAGATTGACGTGCATGCGGCGGCGACCCACCAGCGCCGCCAGCGCGGCGGCATGGTCGTCGGAATCGTTCACGCCGCGGAGCAGGCAGTACTGCAGGGTCACGGGACGACCGGTTTCCCCTTGGTAGGCGTCCGCCGCCGCCATGATGTCCTCCAGCCGCTGCCTCCGGCCCACCGGGAGCAGCGTCGCGCGGGTCGCGTCATCCGGCGCGTGGAGCGAAATCGCGAGATGCACGCCGAGACCGGACGCCGCGAGGCGTTCGATGCCGGCGATCACGCCGACCGTGGAGATCGTGACTTGCCGCCAGCCGAGGCCGCCGAGGCCATTCGCCGCGATCCGCTCCACCGCCGCGAGCACGGCGTCGAGATTGAGCATCGGCTCGCCCATGCCCATGAAGACCAAGGTCTGCAAACGCCGCCCGGCCGCCCGCGCTTCGCGGCGCAGTGCGAGGAATTGCTCGACGATTTCGCCGCTGCTGAGGTTGCGCTCAAAGCCCGTCTTCGTCGTCGCACAGAAATCACAGCCCATCGCACAGCCGACCTGCGAGGAGACGCAGCCCGCCGCGCGGTCCGGTCGGTGATCGGGCATGAGCACGCACTCCACTGAGCGTCCGTCGTGGAGCCGGCGCAGCAGCTTCACCGTGCCATCCATCGAGGCCTGGCGGACAGCAGGCAACGACATTCCCGCCACAGACTCCACCGGCCAGCGCCGCCGCACTTCCTCCGGCCAAAGTCCCGGGGGCAACGACGTGTCGCCGTCGCGGGCATAAAACGCCCGCAGCAGCGGCGCCGCATGCGACGGTTTGCAACCCCATGCCCGCACGCGTTCCGCCAACGTCTCGATCGTGGCCTCGGCGAGGACACAGGGCTCCGGCGCCATCCCGGAAGCCAGGAGTGGTTTCCCCGACGATCGCGGCGCGAAGGATTCGGCGGCTGCGGCAGCAGCGGCCCCGGGGCCCAGTCCCGCCGGGGGCGAGTGATCCACCCTACCGCCGTCCGCACTCACGCTCCGGGGGCTCACGTCGTTGCCGCCGCTCCCGTCGGTCCGGTCAGAACCGCAGCCACCGCCTGCTGTGCCGCCACCAGACCAAACGTGCCGGTCACCCACGCCGCCGCGCCGAAGCCAGCCTCGCAGTCCATCCGCCCGCCCGCGCCTTCGACAGGTTCCAGCGAACAGGTGCCATCCGGCCGCGGGTAAACCTGCTGCTCGCTCGACCAGACGCAGCGCACGCCGAAGCTCACCTTCCCGGTGTGCAGGCCCGGCGCGAAGCCGTGGTCGCGCCGCAGTTTCTTGCGCACGAGGCGCAGGAGTTCGTCCCCGAACGCATCGCCCAGATCGCCGGCGCGGACCCGCGTCGCATCCCGACGTCCGCCGGCCCCGCCGATCGTCACGATCGGCCGGCCGCGCGCCACCGCCGCCGCGATCAGGCGCGCCTTGTTGCCGAGCACGTCGATCGCATCGACCACGCAGTCGTGCGCCGGCGCGAGGAGCCGATCGGCATTGGACTCGCTGAAGAATTCCGCAACCGGCTCGACAACGCAGTCGGGATTGATGCGCCGCACGCGCTCAGCGAGCACCGTCGCCTTCAGTTGACCCAGCGTGTCCACCAGCGCCGGAAGCTGACGGTTGGTGTTGGTCACGCACACGTCGTCCAAATCGATCAGCGTCAGCCGACCCACGCCGCTCCGCGCCAGCGCCTCCACGGTCCACGAGCCCACGCCGCCGAGGCCGACCACGGCCACGTGGGCGGTGCGCAGGCGGGCGACCGCGTCGCGGCCAAGGAGGCGTTCCACGCCTCCGAAACGGGCATCCGGCGCGGTGCTCATGCGTCGCCCTCCCGCCGCGACGGCACCAGTCCGAGGCGGTCGCGCAGGGCGTGCAGGGCCGACGCCAAGCGCGCCTCGCCTTCGCCGCTCACTTCGGCCATCGGCAGCCCGCGTTCCTCCAGGGTGCGCCGCCACAGGCGCGCGCCCATCGCCCGACCTTCCGCATCCGGGAAGCAGCGCTGCGGATCCGGAGCGAAGGGAAGATCGGAGAGGCAGAGCAGGTACAACGCGTAGCCGCGGCTCCGCTCCTCGGACTCGGCCCGCACGGTCGGTGGGCAAGCGCCGGGAAAGAGCAAATCCGCCCAAAGGACGTTGGTGAGGGGATCGGTGTCGCAGAAGACGACCCGCCGCGCCCGCGCCGCCGCGCGCTCCTCTCCCTCCCGCTGGCCGCGCGCGATCTCCGCAAGGTCGGCCGCCTCGATCCGACCCGCGCGGCGATCCCAGAACTCCCGGACAAACTCGGGGGCCCACGGCTCGCCGAATTCCCGCGCCAGCCGCTCCGCCAGCGACGTCTTGCCGGTCGACTCCGGCCCGAAAATCACCACGCGCACGGGCAAGGACTCGTTCATGACTTCACCTCCTTGGCCGGGGACTCACTCCACGCCCGCCAGCCGACGACCGCGAGTCCGAGAAACACCGCGTACAAAGCCGCCGTCACCCGCAGGCCCTGCGAGAAGTACAGACCCAAGGCGACTGCATTGACGCCGCTCCAGAACAACCAGTTTTCCCGCTTTTTCCGCGCCTGCAGCCACTGCGCCACGAGGCTGAATCCGAGCACCCCGGCGTCCCAGAAGGGCATCACCGCATCCGTGGTGCGTCCGAGGAACAGGCCCCACGCCACCGTCACGAGGGCGCCCGCGGCCATCGCGCCAAGCCACCCGGCGGCTTCCAGACGCGTCACAGGCAGTTCGCCGGCCCCGGCCGCCGCCGCCGCGGCGCGGGGCGTGGCATCGGTGCTCGAAGTTGCACCTGCTCCCATGCTCGGATCCGCACGCGACTGGGAACCCGCCTTCACCGCGGCCGATTCGCCACCGCTGGTCCGCGCCCCGCGCCACCAGTGCCACCAGCCGTAAAGCAGGATCACGAAGAAGACGCCCTGCAGCAGCGCCGAGGAGTAGATGCGGGCCTGAAAGAAGATCCACGCGTACAGCACCACTTGCACCAGCCCGACCGGCCATGCCGCGACGCGCTGGCGGATCATGAGCCACACGCCGACGACTCCCATCACGGCACCGCTCAGTTCCAGGGGATCCATCGACGCGCGACGTTAGGCTCTCGGCTCCGGCCTCAGGCCTCGGGCAACTGGGCGACGTGCGCCTCCAGCGCTTCTCGGGTCACGATGTGCCGCCGCGCACAGCGCGGGCAGCGGATTTCGAGGCGCTGCTCGTCGCCGAAGAGTTCCTCCGGATCCGTCCGGAAGACCGGCGCCAGCACCTCGAGCATGCGCGCCTGACTGCAGCCACAACGCCACCGGACGATGCGGCGCTCCAGCAGCACGACCGTTTCCGCATCATCCATCCGGCGCACCTGATCGACGTCGAGATCCCGCAGCCACGCGAGGTCGCAGTCCGGATGCTCGACCGCGAGCACGACCTCCTCCTCCGCCGTCTGGAAGAACCGCCCGATGCGCTGCTCGCTCTGCGCGTAAAACGCCTCCGCCGCCACGAGGGGATCGTTCCCGTTGAATTCAACCGCGCTGCGGCGCTTCGTCGCCCGGCCCCGCACGACATCGCAGTAGAAGAGCGACCGCTCACCCTCCCGGACATTCTCGGTGAAGATCCGGCCCGCCACGTCGCCGGTCTCATTGTCGCCGACCAGGAAAAGATTCAGGCGCGGCTCCTGCAGATTGAGGGTCCACGCAATGTGCTCGTTCCACGGCCGCGAGGCCGCATGGAGGACGAACCCCGCCAGCGCCCGCTTGAACACGGCATCATGATCCGACTCCGGACGGAATCCTTGGTCCGCCAGATGCAAGTAGTAGTCAACGTAAAGAGAACTGAACTCGGCCCGAGCCAGCAATACGTTGCGGGAGCGCACAAAGTAGGTCCGGACTTCGAGTCCGGAGTCGGGCGGAATCTCAGGCGACGCGTCTGACACGGGACGACAGGGAATGCGGCAGGCCAGACCTTGTCGAACGCGAAGCTCGGGACAAGGGGTGGCCCCGGAGCCCCCATCGAACTGCGGCTCGCGGGTTCATCCTGCCCGGCCGACCGACGCAGACGGCACCGCCGCCGCGCCCGCAATTCCGCTTCCTACCGACTGCGGACGGTCAGCGAGTCGATCAAGGCGGCGAGGAAAGGGTCCCCGCTGCGGACCTCGGCCAAGCGGGCCCGTGCGGTCGCCGCGTGTTCCGCGGCGTGGCGGCGGGAGTCCTCGATGCCGTGGAGGCTGACGGACGTGACCTTGCCGGCCTTGGCGTCCTTGCCCGCGGTCTTGCCCAGGGCGGCCGTGTCGGCGGTGGCGTCGAGCACGTCATCGATGATCTGGAAGGCGAGTCCCAGTTCGCGACCCGCGCGCACCAGTGCGACGCGCTCGGCCTCGCTGGCCCCGCCGATCCGGGCCCCGAGCGAGAACGACAGTTCCAGCATCGCGGCGGTCTTGTTCAGGTGGATGTAGGCCAAGTCCCCGGCGTTCAGATCCATGCGTCCCTCAGCGGCGAGGTCCTCGACCTGCCCGCCGATGAGGCGGCGGCTGCCGGCCGCGTCGGTCATGTCGGCGGCCAGCGCGACCGCCAGGGCGGGCTCGCTGGCGTAGGCGGTCACCAGCAGTCCCAGCGCGTGGGTCAGGAGGGCGTCACCGGCGAGCAGCGCGGTGGCCTCGTCGAAGGCGCGGTGCAGCGTCGGCCGCCCGCGCCGCAGGTCGTCGTCGTCCATGCACGGCAGGTCGTCGTGGATCAGCGAGTACGTGTGGAGGCACTCCACGGCGACGGCGGCGGGGACGGGGTCCCGCGGACCCGCCGGCTGAAGGAAGTCGGCCGTCGCCAGCACGATGACCGGGCGGATGCGCTTGCCGCCGGCCTCAATGCTGTAGCGCATCGCGGCGTGGATGCGCCCTGGGCGCGTGTCCGCCGCCGGCAGCCAGGTGCCGAGACCCGCTTCGACCCGGCGGAGGAGGGCGTTGAATTTGGTTGAGAAGTCCATCGACCGGCGGAGAGTGACCGCGTGAACGCCGAGATGCCGACGCTCGAATCGGTTTGCAAACGCCTTTTCGGAGACTCTGCGTGGCTGGTGCGCTGTCTGGTCGGCGCCGTTCTCCTCGTCGTTCCCATCGCCCACTTCCTCGCCTTTGGCTACCTCTACGAGCTGATCGACCGCGCCCGGCGCGGCGAAACCGGCGGCCTCCCCGCGTGGGAGGACTGGGGGCGCCTCTTCTCGCGGGGGGTGACGGCCTTTGTGCTCTTCATCCTGCTGGGGCTGACCCCGATCCTGCTGGCTTGGCTGCTGACCTGGCCGCTCCGGCTCCTGTCCTACGGGGTGGTGGTCTACCTGCCGCTGCTCCCGGCCATCATGCTGGCTGGACCCCTCACCGCCGCCGGGATCTACCAGTATCAGAAACGCGAAGAATACCGCGATGCCTTCCGGATCTATGTGCTGGGGGCGATGCTGCGCTCCAGCCGCGCCCGCTTCTGGGTGCCCACCTTCGCGCTCATCGGCTTCCTCGTGGTCGGATACCCGCTGATGACCTGCACGGTTTTCATTGGCCTCGCCGCGAGTTGGAGCTACTACGCCGCCTATTACCGGCACGTGGAAGAGGCTCGCAAAGCACGCACGAAATCGCCTTCCTAACGAATCGTCATGGAAAAGTACCTTCAGCGGGCCCTGATCGGCCCCGGTATTTTCGAAATCCTCTTTGGCGCGGCAGCGAGCCTCCTCGTTGGCATCTTCATTGCATTCGTCTGGTTGGCCAGCAGCGGCGAGAGCCTCCACAACCCGTCCACAGAAGGAGCCCGGATCAACCCGGTGCCCTTCGTCGCGGGAGAGACGACCGTCGTCAATCGCCGTCAGTGGGAGTCCAAGCTGCAGGCCTTTCTTGAGGGTCAGAGCGGTCAGTTGGCCATCTCCGAGTCCGAACTCAATGCGTGGTCCGAGGCCAACCCGCCCGCCGCGCAGGTCCCCGTCGACTCCTTCATCAAGACGGGTCGCCTCAATTTCCGCATTGTCGACGGCATGCTCCAGGTTGCCACGCCCACGACCCTCCGCCTCTTCGGCGGCACGGTCACCGGTCAGTTGCAAAGCCGGGGCGCCTTCATCGCGACAGAGGCGGGCCAGCGGTTCGAGCCGCGGGAAACCTACTTTGGTTCCCTCGCCCTCCATCGCTTCCCGAACGTGCACCGCTGGCTGCTCGCGCGCGTGTCCCGCCAGCCCCTCGTCCCCGAGGATGTGCTCGGCGGCTGGAGCCGCGTCTCGCGGGCCTCGATCGAGGGACAATTCTTCACCGTCACGATTCCCTGAGCGCCGCGAAGGGCGGTCCGCCGGGCCGGGTCTACACGGCGGCAAGAAGGCGCGCCAGATTCACGTGCTCCAGGATGAGTTGCTTGATCACCGGGAACTTGTCCGTGTCCTGGGGTGAGGTCTTCACCGTCATCCCGTGGATGAGTGACGTGATCGTGTAGCATCCGGCTTCGGCGGCGATCACTGGAATGTCGGCGGCCGCCAGGTGTGCGGCCAATCCGGCGGGCGGCGCGATGCCGTCGGTGAGTACGAGTCCCACGATGTGCTCGCGGCCCCGCCGCTCACTCGCGCCCGCGAGCGCCGCCGCCATGATGTCGTCGCGGTCCCCCGGCGTGATCAGGAGCGTGCCGGGGCGCAGGGCCTCCGCCACTCCGCGGGCGGTGCCAGCGCCCACCATCACCTGCCGCACCCGCCGCAGGGCCTGGCCAGCCGGCGGACTCAGCCAGCGGCCCCCGATCTCCTCAACCACCTGGGACAGGTTGGGTGATGAGAGCAGGTTCTGCCGGGGCAGGACCCCGAGGAGCGGCACGCCGAAGCGCGCCAACCCGCGGCCGGCGAAGTCACGGATCTGCTCCACCTTGTCCTCCTCCACCTTGTTGAGGATGACCCCGACGACCTCGACACCCTCCTTGTCGAAGAGCGCCTTGTTCAGGGCGATCTCGTCGATCGGCCGCCCGATCCCGCCCGGCGACACGAGCAGCGCCTTGGCGCCGAGCAGCTTCGCGACGCGCGCGTTGGAGAGTTCGAAGACGCTCCCGACCCCGGCGTGGCCCGTGCCCTCGATCAAGGTGAAATCCTTCTCCCACGACACCCGGTCGAAGGCCCGGCAGATGCGGTCGGTCAGCTCCGCCAGCATCGGTCCCGGCGCGTTCAGGAACCGCCGCGTGAACGACCCGTCCACGGCCACGGGGCTCATGCTCTCGATCGGCACGTGCACGTCGAAGAGCGTGTCCAGCAGCACCGAATCCTCATCGATCTTCTGGCCCCGCACCTCCACGAAACGCTGGCCGATCGGCTTGATGAATCCAACCCGCGGATACATGGCGCGCATCGCGGCGTAGAGGCCGAGGCAGGTGGTGGTCTTGCCGTCGTTCATCCGGGTGGCGGCGACGAAGAGTCGCTTGGTCACGCGGTTGGTCGGTGCCGACTGCAGGGGCAGTGCCGGGGCGGCGAAGGGATTGGCCGCGGGCGCGGGGGCCGGGTCAGGCGTTTCCATGGAGGAGACGGCGGTCGATGGCCTGGCACGCCACGACCGCCGCGGCGCCGAAGACGTCGTGGGCGCTGGCGCCGCGGCTGATTTCCGCGGCGGGGCGGCTGAGGCCGGTGAGGATCTGGCCGTAGGCGTTCCCGCCGGCGAGGGCCTGGACGAGCTTGAAGGCAATGTTGCCGGCGTTCAGGTCGGGGAAGATGAGGACGTTGGCGCGCCCGGCAACCGGGCCGCTGAGCCGCTTGGTCGAGGCGACGACGGCGTCGAGCGCGGCGTCCGCCTGCATCTCACCGTCGATCTCCATCGGGAGCGCAGCCGCCCGCGCCTTGGCCCGGGCGAGTTCGGTCGCCAGCCGCACCTTCGCCACCGCCGGATGGGGGTGGTCGCTCTTCGAGGACCAACTCAGCATCGCCACCCGCGGGGTGGCGTCGGTGAGGTGGCGGGCGATCATCGCCGTCGACACCGCGATGTCGGCCAGTTGTTCAGCCGTGGGCTCCGGGATGACGCCGCAGTCGGCAAGGAAGAGCACGCCGTCCGTGCCCACCGCCTTCTCCTCGAACTCGAGGATCATCAGCGACGACGCGGTCTGGACGTGTTCGAGCCGGGGGATGACCTGGAAAAGCGGGCGCAGGGCGCTGGAGGCGCTGACGGTCGCACCCGAGACGAGGGCGTCCGCCTGCCCCTCGGCCAGCATCAGGGTGGCGTAGGTGTTGGCGTCCCGCACCGCCTCCCGCGCCTCCGCAAGGGAAAGGCCCTTGGTGCGCCGGAGCTCCGCGAGGCGAGCCGCGAAGCGGGGTGCATCCTCGCTGCGGGCGGGATCAATGAGCCGCATGCCCTGAAGGTTCAGGTCGAGTCGCGCCGCCGTCTCCTTGATCAGCGCCCGCTCCCCGAGCAGCACCGGCGCCCCCATGCGGCGCGTCACCCACTGGCGCGCTGCCTGCAGGACGCGGGGGTCCGCACCTTCGGGGAACACCACCCGTTTGGGGTGTCTCTGGATGCGGTCGACGAGGAGGGGAACCAGCGGCATGGCGGAAATCCAACGGCGGCGGAGCATCGGGCCGGAGGCCGCCGCCGTCAATCCCGCCACCGCGATGCACCCCGCCATCGGCCGGGCGAGCCCCGCCTCCGCTCTTGCTAACCTGCGCCGCCGACCCGAGAACCATCGGTCGTGCCGTCGAGCCTAAGAAACATCAGCGTCGTCTCCGCCGCGACCATGGTCTCGCGGGTGCTCGGGCTGGTGCGCGACTCCCTCACCGCCGCGGTCTTCGGCGCGAGCGCCTTGGCCAGCGCGTTCTTCACGGCGTTCACGCTGCCCAACCTCTTCCGTCGCCTCCTGGGTGAGGGCGCGCTGACCGCGGCCTTCATCCCGGTGCTGACGGAGGAGATGCGCTCCGGTGGTCCGGATCAGGCCCACCGCTTGGTCAGCCAGGTGGCCACCTGGCTGCTGGCCGTCACGGGCCTGATCGTGGTCGGCGCGATGGTGCTGTTGTCGCTGGCGCCGCAGGCGCTGGCGCTCGCCGGAAGCCTCGGCCCCGCGGGCGACACCGCCGCGCGCTGGCTGCTCGCGGCCGAGCTCGCCCTCTGGCTCTTTCCCTACCTGATCTTCGTCTGCCTCGCCGCCGCCTTCAGCGCCGCGCTCCAGACCTTCCACCGCTTCCTTGAGCCGGCGCTCTCACCGATCTGGCTGAACTGCGCCATGATTGGGCTGCTGGGTTTCTCGGCGGTCGCGCACCCCGGGGCTTCGCCGCAGGAACACATGCGCTGGCTCTGCGCGGGGGTCCTGCTCGGCGGCTTCCTGCAGATGCTCGTCCCCGCTCTCGCCCTGCGCCGCCTCGGGTGGCGACCCCGCCTCGACTTCACCGCCAGCCCGCGCGTCCGCTCCATCATCGGGTTGATGGGACCCACGGTGTTCGGATCCGCGATCTACCTCATCAACCTCGCCGTCTCCCGGCTGATCGGCCTGTCGCTTGATGACGCGTCCGTGACGCTGCTCAACCTCGCCACGCGGCTGATGGAGCTGCCGATCGGGGTCTTCGCCGTGGCCGTGACCACGGTCGTCTTTCCCTTGATCTCCAGGCACGCGGCCGCGGGGGCGTGGGATGACCTCGCCTCCGCCTACCAGCGTGGCATGCGGCTCATCCTCGCCCTCAACATCCCCGCCGCCGTCGGCCTCGCGCTCCTCGCCAGCCCGATCATCCGCATGCTGTTCCAGCGGGGAGCGTTCTCCGCCGGCGACACCGCCGCCATGGCACCGGTCCTCGCCGTGTTCGCCATCGGCCTGCCGTTCCTGTCCTTCGTCAATCTCGCCCTCCGCGCCTTCTATGCCCGGCAGGACACGCGCACGCCGGTGCGCGCCGCCGTGCTCAGCTTCGTCGTCAACCTCGTCCTCAGCCTCGCCCTCATGGAACCCGCCGGCACCCTCGGTCTCGCCATCGCCGGCACGGTTTCGACCGGGGTGCAGGCGTGGTTCCTGCAGTCGCGGCTCACGCGGCTGCAGGCGGGGCTGGCCTTCCATCACCTGCTGGGGGACACGTCGCGGATCGTGCTCGCCGCCGCCGTGATGGGCGGCGCCGTCCTCGGGCTGCAACGGGTGTTGCCAGCGTCCGGATCTCTCGCCGCCGATCTCCGCCTGACGCTGGTGGCGATCCTCACCGCCGTCCCGCTCTACGCGGCACTGCTCTGGCTGTTGCGCTTCGAGGGTCGGGCGGAGGCCGTCGCCACGCTGCGCAGCGCGTTCCGGCGGCGCGTGTCCTGACCCCGTTCACCGATGAAGCGCCGTCCCGATGGCTTCCTGCTCTCGATGCTCGTCGTGCTGGCGCTGGCGTGGCTGTTTCCGGAGCCGGGGGCGCGCGGAGGCTGGCTGCGACCCGAGATCCTGACCAAGGTCGGGGTGGCGCTGATCTTCTTCCTGCACGGCGCCGCCCTGCCGCTGGCGGCGCTGAAGGCCGGGACGCTGCGCTGGCCGCTGCATGTCGTGGTTCAGCTCACGACCTTCCTCGTGTTCCCGCTGCTGGGGCTGCTCATCGTCGCGCTGGCCGGTCCGGTGCTCGGTCCGGACCTGCGCCTCGGAGTGTTCTACCTCTGCGCCCTGCCTTCGACCGTCTCGTCATCAATCGCCTTCACCGCGGCGGCCCGGGGCAACGTACCCGCTGCGGTCTTCAACGCCACGCTCTCGGGCCTGCTCGGTGTCTTCCTCACGCCGCTGTGGATCGGGGTGCTGCTCACAACGGCGGGACAGGCGCTGCCGCTGGGCCGGGTGATCGGGGACCTCGCGCTCTGGCTCCTACTGCCGCTGGCACTCGGGCAGGCGAGTCGGCCGCTGATCGGTGCCTTCGTCACCGCCCATCGCCGCCGCATCGGGCTGGTCGATCGGGCAACGATCCTGCTCCTTGTCTACACATCGTTCGCCGACTCGTTTCAGCAGGGCGTATGGTCCGGGCGCGGCCTTGGGCTGCTCCTTGCGCTCTCTGCCGGCGCCGTCGCGCTCTTCGCCGTGGTCGCCGCGCTGGTCGGCCGGGTCTGCGATGCCTTGGGTTTCTCCGCCGAGGACCGCATCGCCGCGATCCTCTGTGGCTCCAAGAAGACGCTCGCCTCCGGAGTGCCGATGGCGTCGCTCATCTTTGGCGCGCACCCCGCCCTCGGCGTCATCCTGCTGCCGATCATGCTGTATCACCAGTTGCAGTTGCTGATCTGCGCGTGGCTGGTCGAGCGCTGGTCGCGGCGGCCGCTCTGAGCGGGGCCCGGCGGCTTGCGAAGGCAGGGCGTCCATCCCAACCTCCTCCTTTCATGCCCTCGCTCTTCGATCCCATCACGCTCGGCAGCCTCGCCCTGCCCAATCGCATCGTCATGGCCCCGCTCACGCGCTGCCGCGCCGGGGCCGGGCGCGTCCCGCATGCGCTCAACGCGCGCTACTACGCCCAGCGCGCGTCCGCCGGCCTGATCATTTCCGAGGCCACGGCGGTCGATCCGATGGGCGTCGGCTATCCCGACACCCCGGGAATCTGGAACGAGGAGCAGGCCGCCGGCTGGCGCGTCGTCACCGACGCCGTCCACGCCGCCGGCGGTCGGATCGTGCTGCAATTGTGGCACGTGGGCCGCATCTCGGATCCCCACTACCTCGGGGGCGCCCTTCCCGTCGCCCCTTCCGCCATCGCCCCCGCCGGAAAGGTGAGCCTGCTGCGCCCCGCCCGGCCGTTCGTCACGCCCCGCGCCCTCGCCACCGAGGAACTCGCCGGCGTCGCCGCATCGTATCGCCGGGGCGCTCAACTCGCCCGCGAGGCCGGTTTCGACGGCGTGGAGCTTCACGGCGCAAACGGCTACTTGCTGGATCAGTTCCTGCAGTCCTCCACCAACCAGCGCACCGACGCCTACGGTGGCTCGATCGCCGGCCGCGCGCGCTTCCCGCTCGAAGTCACCGACGCCGTGCTCTCCGTCTGGCCGGCCGACCGCGTGGGCTACCACCTCGCTCCGGCCCAGGACAGTCACGACATGCGGGACGAATCACCGCGCGAGACTTTCACCCACCTCGCCCGCGAACTCGGACGCCGCCAACTCGCCTTCCTGTGCACACGGGAGGGCCTCGGAGGGGAACGGCTCACCCCCGCGATCCGGGAGGCGTTCGGCGGGCCGGTGATCGCCAACCAGGGCTTCACTGCCGAAACGGCCCAGGCCGAACTCGACGCCGGCCGCGCCGACGCCGTGGCCTGGGGCCGTCTCTACATCGCCAATCCGGATCTCGTCGCCCGGCTCCACCAGCGCGCCCCCCTCAACCCGCCAAACCCCGAAACCTTCTACGGAGCGCCCGGCGTGAATCCGGAAGTCGGCTACACCGACTATCCTTCGCTCTAGATCGGGGGAGCGCGGCGCGGCGAGTCACCCCGCCCGGCGAGGCGGGCTCACGCGCGCCGCGAGCCGGTCTCACGCACCCGGCAACGCAAGGACCGCGGTGCGCGCGACGTTGCACCACGCGCCCGGTGCCAGACCGAGCCCGGCAAGGGTCAGGCCACCGATCCTCGCCCGCACGAGCCGCAGGGTCGGATGCCCCACCGCCGCCGTCATCCGGCGCACCTGCCGGTTCCGGCCTTCCGTGAGTTCGAGCGCGATCCACGCATCGGGTACGGTCTGGCGGCGGCGGATCGGCGGATCGCGCGGCGGCAGCGACGGGGCCGGGTCAAGGCGCCACACCCGCGCCGGCCGGGTCCGATGGTCCGGCAATTCCAGGCCCCCGCGGGCGAGTCGCCGCAGCGCCGCCTCGTCCGGCACGCGCTCGACCTGCACCCAGTATTCACGGGGATGGCCGCGCTCCGGATCCAGCAGGCGGCTCACGAGGTCCGGCTCGTCCGTGAGCAGGAGCAAGCCCTCGGAGTCCGCATCAAGTCGGCCAACCGGATAGACGCGCGCCGGGAGTCCAAACTCCGCGAGGGTGCGCCACCGCGAGCCCGGCTCGGGGGTGAACTGCGAGAGGACGCCGTACGGCTTGTGCAAGGCCACGATCACGCCATCCGAGTAGGCGGACACTCCCCGCCCGCCGCAATCCCCGTCACCGCGGTGGTTGCCTCCCGGCCTGTCTCCCGTCACTCGTGGGGCATGCGCGCCGTCCAGTTCACCGCCCTGAACCAGCTTGCCGTCACCACACTCCCCTCCCCGATCCCCGGTCCCGGCGAGGTCCGCGTCCGGCTCCGCGCCGCCGCCCTCAACCACCGCGACCTCTGGATCAAGCTGGGCCAGTACGCGGGCATCCGCTATCCGTGCACGCCCGGCTCCGATGGCGCCGGGGTGGTCGAGGCCGTGGGCCCGGGAGTCGACCGGGCGTGGATCGCCCGCGAAGTGATCATCAATCCAAGCTTCGGTTGGGGCGACCGCGAGGACGCGCAGGGTCCGGACTTCTCGATCCTCGGCCTGCCCCGCCCGGGCACCCTCGCCGAGGAGATCACCGTGCCCGTCAGCCAGCTCTCCGCCCGCCCCGCGCACCTTGGCTGGACCGAGGCGGCCGCGCTGCCGCTGGCGAGCCTGACCGCGTACCGCGCGCTGTTTGCCCGCGCCCGCGTCGAACGCGGTGACCGGGTGCTCATCACTGGCATCGGCGGCGGCGTGGCCCTCGCCGCGCTCCAGTTCGCCGTCGCCCTCGGCGCGGAGACCTGGGTGACGTCGGGGTCGCCCGACAAACTCGCGCGGGCCGCGGCGCTGGGGGCGCGCCAAGGCTTCGATTACCGCGATCCCGCGTGGCCCCGGGCCGCAGTCCGCGCGGCGGGCGGCCCCTTCTCCGTGGTCGTCGACAGTGCCGGCGGTCCGGGCTTTGAGTCGCTGATCGACGTCGCCGCCCCCGGCGCCCGCATCGTCTTCTTTGGCGCCACCCACGGCAATCCACCGAGCCTGCCTTCCCGCAAGGTCTTCTGGCGTCAGCTCTCCCTCCTCGGCTCCACCATGGGCAGCCCGCGCGACTGGTCCGCCATGCTCGACTGCGTCACCACCCGCCGCATCACACCAATCGTCAGCGAAGTCTTCCCGCTGGCCGAGGCCGGCGCCGCCTTCGACCATCTCGCCGCCGCCGGGCAGTTCGGGAAGATCGTGCTGCGGATGGACTGATCCGCGCGGATCGCCGTCTCGACGCCTTCACCCTTCGGCCCGCCGCCGTCCCACCGCCCTACGACTCACGTCCGCACCGTGACCCCTCCTGTCCTCGAGGCTTCGCTCTACCGGCTCGCCGCCCTCGCCACCGAGGTCGACGATCCGGCGCTCGCGCTTCGCTGCATCCTCGAGGTCCTGATGACGCATTTCCGGGCCGACTCCGGATCAATCGCACTGCTCAACCCCGACACCGGGCGACTGGAGATCGAGGTCCAGCAGGGACTGCCCGACGACTACCGCGAGGCGACGCTGCGCCTCGGCCAAGGCATCACGGGCTGGGTCGCCTTCCACAGCAAGCCGCAGTTCGTCCCGGATGTCCACCGCGACGCGCGCTACGTACGGCTCCGGCCGAGCGTGCAGTGCGAGATCGCGGCCCCCATGGAGGAGCACGGGCAGGTGCTGGGCGTCGTCAATCTCGACAGCGACCGGCCCGATGGCTTCTCGCGCGGGGATCTCGACACGCTGATCCGCCTCACCGCGCAGGCCACCGCCGTGCTGCAGCGCCTCTGGCAGTTGCAGCAACTCCGGGGCAAGGCGCGCCAGCTCGAGTCCCTCATCGGCATCGGCCAGGCGCTCGTCGCAAAGGTCGAGGAACGCGACCTGTTTGAGACCGTCACCCGCGACGCGCGGCTGATCATGCAGGCGCGCGCCTGCGGCCTGTACCTCCACGACGCCTCCCGCGGCACGCTGCGCCTGATCACGTTCGCCAATCCCGACTCGACCGGCGCGACGCATCCGGGGCCCACCGACGACCTACCCCTGGAGACCAGTGCCATCGGGTCGGTCATCCAGACGCGCCGCGCCCTTGAGTTCGCGAACATCCAGTCCCCGGAATACGGCGAGGTCGTCGACCTGCCCGTCGACCCTCGGCTGCGCTCGCTGCTCGCAACACCTCTGGTTTTTGAGGGCGAAGTGCTCGGCGTGCTCGCAGTCTTCAAGGAACACGTCCATCGCTTCAACAACGACGAGAAGCGACTGGGCGCCGCGCTCGCCTCGCTGGCGGCGGTGGCGCTGCAGAACGCGCGGCTCTACGCCCGCGTGTTCCGCAGCGAGGAGTCGCTGCGCAAGAACGAGCAACTCACGACCCTCGGACTCCTCGCCGCCGAGATCGCCCACGAGATCCGCAATCCACTCACGGTCATCAAGCTGCTCTTCGGCTACCTCAACCTCGAATTCCCCGCCGACGACCCGCGCCGCACCGACGTGCGGGTGATCGGCGAGAAACTCGACCAACTCGAGGCGATCGTTTCCCGCGTGCTGCAGTTCGGGAAGGCGCCGGCGAGCCTGCACGCCCCCTGGGTCCTCGCCGACCTCGTCGAGGACACCGCCCTCCTCATCCGCCTCAAACTGGCGCAGGGAAAGATCGCGCTCCGCGTCGCACCCATTCCACGCGACCTCGTGGTTGAGGTCCACAAGGGGCAGATCCAGCAGGTGCTGCTCAACCTGCTTTTCAACTCCACGCAGGCGATGCCGAACGGGGGCAGCATCACGCTCCGCACCGCCACCGAGGAGCGGCCGGGCGCGGGACGGGTGGTTCACATCGATGTCGCCGACACCGGCTCCGGGATTCCGGAACGGCTCCGGGCCCACATCTTCGACAACTTCCTCTCCGGTCGGCCCGATGGCACCGGGCTCGGCCTTGGGATCGCGAAGCGAATCCTGCTCTCCCACTCGGGCGACATCCAGTTGCTCGACACCAGCGCAGCCGGCACCACCCTGCGCCTGACCCTGCCGCTGGCCGCGGCCCCGTAAGCCACCCGGCGTCTACTCCGTCCATCGCTCCCTGGCCATGTCCTCTCCGCCGTCCGTCCCGAACCGCAAACGCTCCACCCTCAAGATCGTGGCCCTCGCCCTCGTCGCGAGCGCCGTGCTCATCCTCGTCCTGCCGCTGCCGATCCCGTGGCCGCTGCGGGCCGTGGTCGCCGGGACCGACCTGTTCGCCGCCGCAGTGGTCGCCGTCCTGCTCCGGCAATCCGCCCCGCGCTAGCCGGCCCCGGCCCGGTAGGCGCCCGCCCGTCGTCGCTGGGTTCCTCCGGACCCCGCTCGCCAGTGGGGTGCACGCTTTGCCGAGGCCACGACGCCGCCTCCCCGGCCCCTCCCGCCGCTTGACCGCCCGCGCCTTGTCCGGGAGCATCCCGACCCGACCATGCTCATCCTCCGCGGCTCCCCGGCGCTTTCCTCCTCGCGCAGCCACAAGCTCCTCCAGGAGCTGAAGGCGGACGGCATCCCGCTCCTCGGCCTCGCTGGGCACTTTGTCCATCTCGTCGATGCGTCCCCCGCGCCGTCATCGCCGGAACACGCGGTGCTGGAGCGCCTGCTGACCTACGGTCCGCAGGTCGCCCTCACCCCCTTGGTCGGCGAAGTCCACCCCCGCGTCGTCGCGCCCCGCCCGGGCACGCTGTCGCCCTGGTCCTCCAAGGCGACCGATATCGCCCGGATCTGCGGCCTCGTCACGGTTCGCCGCATCGAGCGGGTCATCGCCTACGACCTCGCCGTCGCGCCCGGAACGCCGGTGACCGTGATCGACCGGGCGATCGGCAAGTTGCACGACCGCATGACGCAGGCCGTGTTTGGCGCCGTGGCCGAGTGCGAGGTGCTCTTCCGCCACGAGAGCCCGCGACCGCTCACGGCGGTGCCGGTGCTGGCACAGGGACGCGACGCCCTGGTCGCTGCCAACGCAACCCTCGGGCTGGCGCTGGCGGAGGACGAGATCGACTACCTCGTGAACGCCTTCCGGACGCTCGGCCGGGATCCGCACGACGTGGAGCTGATGATGTTTGCGCAGGCAAATTCCGAGCACTGCCGCCACAAGATCTTCAACGCCTCCTGGGAAATCGACGGCGAGGCGCGCGAGCGGTCGCTGTTCCAGATGATCCGGAACACGCACGAGTTGCATCGCGAGGGCATCCTTTCCGCCTACAAGGACAACGCCGCCGTGCTCGTGGGTTCCCGCGGCGGGCGCTTCTTCGCCGATCCCGTCACGGGAGAATACGCCGCGCACGCCGAGGACATCCACGTCCTCTGCAAGGTCGAGACGCACAACCATCCCACCGCGATCTCGCCGTACCCCGGCGCCGCGACCGGCGCCGGCGGGGAGATCCGCGACGAGGGCGCCACCGGGCGCGGGGCCAAGCCGAAGGCGGGCCTCACCGGCTTCACCGTCTCGCACCTCCGCCTCCCGGGCGCCGTGCAGCCGTGGGAGAAGGACCACGGCAAGCCCGGCCGCATCGCCTCGGCGCTCGACATCATGATCGAGGGGCCGCTCGGCGGCGCCGCCTTCAACAACGAATTCGGTCGCCCCGCCCTCACCGGCTACTTCCGCAGCTTCGAGGCCGAAATCCCCGCCGCCCCCGGCACGCCCGCCCCCGAGGGCGCCACCGAGCTCCGCGGCTACCACAAGCCGATCATGCTCGCCGGCGGCCTCGGCAACATCCGCGCCGACCACGTCCAGAAGGGGGCCATCGAGCCCGGCGCCAAGCTCGTCGTCCTCGGCGGGCCCGCCATGCTCATCGGCCTCGGCGGCGGCGCCGCCTCGTCCGTCGCAACCGGGTCCGGGCAGGAGGACCTCGACTTCGCCAGCGTCCAGCGCGACAACGCCGAAATCCAGCGCCGCTGCCAGGAGGTGATCGACCGCTGCTGGGCCCTCGGCGACGCGAACCCGATCGCGTTCATCCACGATGTCGGTGCCGGCGGCATTTCCAACGCGCTGCCGGAACTGGTCAACGACGGCGGACGGGGCGGGCGCTTTGAGCTCCGCGAGGTCCCGAGCGACGAGCCGGGCATGAGTCCGCTCGAGCTCTGGTGCAACGAATCCCAGGAACGGTACGTCCTCGCGATTCCCGCCGGACGCATGGACGCCTTCGCCGCGCTCTGCGCGCGCGAGCGCTGCCCCTACGCCGTCGTGGGCGAGGCCACCGCCGAGCGCCGGCTGGTCCTCAACGATTGTCACTTCCGCAACACCCCGATCGACCTGCCGCTGGAGGTGCTGCTCGGCAAGCCGCCGCGCATGCACCGCCGCGATTCGACCGTCGCACGCGCGCTGCCGCGGCTCGACCTCGGCGGGCTTGAGGTGCCCGAGGCCGTCCGCCGCGTTCTGGGTCACCCCACGGTCGCGGACAAATCGTTCCTCATCACCATCGGCGATCGGTCCGTGACCGGGCTGGTGGTGCGCGACCAGATGGTCGGCCCGTGGCAGGTGCCGGTGGCCGATTGCGCGGTCACGGCGGCCAGCTTCGACGTGTTCACCGGCGAGGCGATGGCGGTCGGCGAGCGCACACCCACGGCGATCCACGACGCGGCGGCCTCGGCCCGCCTCGCGGTCGGTGAGGCACTGACCAACCTCGCCGCCGCCTTCATCCCCGACCTCGGCCGCGTCAATCTCTCGGCCAACTGGATGGCCGCGCCCGCACTCCCGGGCGAAGGTGCGGCGCTGTATGCGGCGGTCCGGGCGGTCGGCCTCGAACTGTGCCCGACCCTCGGCATCACCATCCCGGTCGGGAAGGATTCGATGAGCATGAGTACGGTCTGGCGCGACGGCGAGCGCACCCGGCGGATGTCGGCACCGGTGTCGCTCATCGTCTCCGCCTTCGCCGCCTGCGCGGATGTACGCCGTTCGCTCACGCCGCAGCTCCGGACGGGCGCGGGGGAAACCGCGCTGCTCCTGATCGACCTCGGCCGCGGCCGCAACCGCGTCGGTGGCTCGATCCTCGCCCAGGTCGTGGGACAGACCGGCCGCACCGCGCCCGATTTGGATCACCCGGGAGACCTGAAGTCCTTCTGGACCGCGATCCAGCAACTCAACCAAGAGGATCGGATCCTCGCCTACCACGACCGCTCGGACGGCGGACTGCTCGCCACGCTGGTCGAGATGGCCTTCGCGGGCCGCGTCGGCCTCGACCTCCTGCTGCCCGCCCCGCTCCTGCTCAGCGGCGCCGACGGGGACGGATCGCCGCGCGCCTCCGCCCTCGCGGCACTCTTCGCCGAGGAACTCGGCGCCGTCCTGCAGGTCCGGACCGCCGACCTCCCCGCCATCATGTCCGTCCTGCGCCGCGGCGGCCTCGGCGTCTGTTCCCACGTGCTCGGCACGCTGAACGACGACCACCGCCTGCGGATCCGCACGCTCGAGCATGTTCTCCTCGATGAAGACCTCTTCGCGCTGCGCGAGGTCTGGTCCGACGTGACCCGGCGCATCGCCGCTCTGCGCGACAACCCGGCCGGTGCGGAGGCGGAGCACGCGCACCGGCTCGACCGCGCGGATCCGGGCATCAGCCCGAAGCTCACCTTCACCCCGACGGCACCCGCAGTGGTGAGCTCGGGCACCCGGCCCGCGCTCGCGATCCTGCGCGAGCAAGGCGTGAACGGCGAGGTGGAGATGGCGGCGGCGTTCGACTGCGCGGGCTTCCGGGCGCTGGACGTGCACATGACGGACATCCTCGCGGGCCGCTTTTCACTCGAGAGCGTGCGCGGCCTCGTCGCCTGCGGCGGCTTCAGCTACGGCGATGTCCTCGGCGCGGGTGAGGGCTGGGCAAAGAGCATCCTCTTCAACCCGCGGGCCCGCGAGGCGTTCGCGAGCTTCTTCGCGCGGCCGGACACCTTCGCGCTCGGCGTGTGCAACGGCTGCCAGATGATGAGCAACCTCCGCAGCATCATCCCGGGCGCAGGCCACTGGCCGCGCTTCGTGCAGAACGAATCGGAACGGTTCGAGGCCCGGTTCTCGTCCCTCCGCATCGAGCCGAGTCCCAGCGTGTTCTTCGCCGGCATGGCCGGGTCCGTCATCCCCGTGGCGGTGGCGCACGGCGAGGGCCGCGCGGAATTCTCGGACGCGGCGGCGCTCGCGGCCTGCGATGCCTCCGGGCTCGTGGCGGCGCGATTCGTGGATCACCACCACCAGCCGACCGAACGGTATCCGTTGAACCCCAACGGATCGCCGCGCGGCATCACCGCGCTGACCACGGAGGGCGGGCGCGTCACCATCCTGATGCCGCATCCCGAGCGCGTGCACCGGAACGTGTCCCTGAGCTGGCGTCCCACCGCCTGGACCGCGGAGGAGAGCCCGTGGATGGAGCTCTTCCACAACGCCCGCCGCTGGGTGGGCTGAGGGCGGTCGCATCGGGCTCGCCCTGCGGCCCGCCTGCTGTCAGGGTTTGACTGCGGTCCGGTCAGGGCGATCCGCCAGGCCCCCGCGCCCGCCGCCCCCGGCGGAGCAACCGCCCCGGTCTTCGTCGCCCGCGGCGTCACCCGCGTGTTCCGCTCCGGCGAGGCCGAGGTTCACGCCCTGCGGGGGATCGATCTCGAACTCTACCCCGGCGAATTCGTCGTCCTGCTCGGCCCCTCCGGCAGCGGCAAGTCGACCCTGCTGAACATCCTCGGCGGGCTGGATGTGCCGACGGCTGGCACCGTGCGCTTCCGCGACCATGACCTGACGGCGTGGGACGATGCGGCGCTGACCCACTACCGCCGCGAGCACGTGGGGTTCGTCTTCCAGTTCTACAACCCGATGCCGACCCTCACGGCGCGGGAGAACGTGGCGGTGGTGACGGACATCGCCCGCGAGCCGATGGCCCCCGAGGAGGCGTTGCGGAGGGTGGGGCTCGGCGGGCATCTGGACCGTTTCCCCGCCGAACTCTCCGGCGGCGAGCAGCAACGGGTGGCCATCGCCCGTTCGATCGCGAAACGGCCGGTCAGCCCACTCCACCCTGCTGAAGCCCATCGACATTCAAGGGAATCCGGTGCGTTTCCCTGCGCAGGGCCTTCTTCTCTCCGAAAAGCTGGCGCAACTGCTGGCGGTTTCGCCCGGTGGGACGGTGGAGGTGGAGGTCCTCGAGGGAGCGCGCCCGGTGCGGACCCTGCGGGTCGCAGGGGTGGTCCGGGACTTCGCCGGGCAGGCGGCCTATCTCTCCCGCGAGGAGCTGAACGACTTTCTCCGGGAGGGGGACGTGGTCTCGGGCGCGTTCCTGCTGGCGGACCCCCGGGAGGAGGCGGCGCTGTACGCCGCGATCAAGGAAACGCCGCGCGTCGGCGCGATCACGTCGACGCAATCCCTCATCGCCAGCTTCAAGCGGCTGATGTCCGAGAACATGCTGCGCATGCGGGTCTTCAACGTGATCTTCGCCTCGATCATCGCGTTCGGCGTCGTCTACAACGCCGCCCGCATCACGCTTTCGGAGAGGGCGTGGGAGTTGGCGACCCTCCGGGTCATCGGCCTGACGCGCCGGGAGGTCTCGGCCACGCTCCTCGGCGAGATCGCCGCCCTCACCGTCCTTGCCGTGCCGGTGGGCATCGTCCTCGGCAACCTGCTCGCCCGGTTCACCATCCGGGCCCTGGAGACGGAGACGCAGCATTTTCCCCTCGTGATCGACCCCTCCACCTACGCCATGGCCGTGATCACCGTCGTCGCGGCCACCGCCGTGTCGAGCCTCGTCGTGCGTCGACGCATCGACCGCCTCGACCTCGTGGCCGTGCTCAAGGCGCACGACTGAACCCGCCTCCGTTCCCGCTGCCCCCTTCCCTCTCCCCATGAGATTCACCCGCCTCTCGCTCTGGCTGCTGATCGCCGGCGTCGGCCTGCTGGCCCTGCTCGGTTGGTCGCTCCGTCCCCGGGCCGCCCGCGTCGACATCGCCACCGTCGTCCGCGGTCCCCTGACGCTGGAAGTCGTGGAGGAAGGCCGCACGCGCATTCGCCAGCGGTACGTCATCTCGGCCCCGCTGGCGGGCCGGTTGCTGCGGGTCACCCTCCGTCCGGGGGATGCGGTCGAGGCCGGCCAGACGGTCATCGCCACCCTCGAGCCCGCGGACGCCGCGCTGCTGGATCCGCGAACCCAGGTCCAGGCCGAGGCGCGGATCAAGGCGGCGGAAGCCGAACAGGCCCGGACGGCGCCCCTGCTCCAGCGGGCCCAGGCGGAGTCCACCTATGCCCGGACGGACCTCGAACGCGCCCGGGGGCTGCACGCGCAGTCGAGCCTGTCGCATCAGGAACTGGACGCCGCCGAGCGTCGCGAGGCCGCCGCGGCCGCCGAACTTCGCGCCGCCGAATTCGCCCAGCGCATCGCCGACTACGAGGTGGAACTCGCCCGCGCCGCCCTCCTCACGCCCGACTCGCGCGGCAACGCGGATCAGGCGCGCCGCCCACTCCGGGCCCCGATTTCGGGCCGGGTGCTCCGGGTGTTCGAGGAAAGCGCAACCGTCGTCCCTGCCGGGGCGCGGCTCGTCGAGATCGGGGACCCCACGGACTTGGAAGTGGTGATCGAGACCCTGTCGACGGACGCCGTCCGCGTGCCCCAAGGTGCCCGCGTGCGGGTCGAGCAGTGGGGCGGTCCCGCCGCCCTGGGCGCGCGGGTGAGGGTCGTCGAGCCGTCCGGCTTCACCAAGACTTCGGCGCTCGGCGTCGAGGAGCAACGCGTCAACGTAATCGCCGACCTCACCACCCCCGTGGAAAAACGTGCCTCGCTCGGGGACGGCTTCCGCGTGGAGGCACGCATTGTGGTCGACGAAGCCATCGCGGTGCTGAAGGTGCCCGTCGGGGCCCTTTTCCGGCAGGGAGACCGCTGGGCGGTGTTCGGCGTCGAGTCAGGTCGTGCCGTCCTCCGGGAGGTGACCGTGGGCCGACGCAATGACACGGAGGCGGAGATCCTCGATGGACTGATGCCGGGGGCCGCCGTCGTCATCCACCCCGGCGACCGGCTTCGCCCGGGCCTACGGGTGAGAGCGCGCTGAGCCAGCGACCCCGAAACCCGCTCCTTGGGTCGCGCGCGCGGCCCGATCGCCGCGCGCTGGGACCCGCAAAACGAGCCCGCGCGGCCACGTCGCGGCAATTCCGATCCCGGCGACGCTCCAGCCCCCCTCGAGGTTTCACATCGCTTCGGCTCTAATTCATACTAAACACACCAAATTAGTTGACATTAGACACTGAGCGGCCACGGTGACGGCGAAATTCTTCGCCACGTGGCGTGAATTGCGGCCCACGGGAACCAGCCGACCACGGCAGTTCCCCCGCCGCACGAATGAACGTCGGAGCCCCCGGACCACCGGAACGCCCTCCGATTCCGCCCCGGCAGGCAGACCGTTCCGGACAGGTCGTTCCCTGAACCGACCGACCGACCGCGTCTCCCCCGCCTGCTGCGGCGCCGTCTGCACCGCTCGCATCCTCATGCACTCTCCCACGACCCTCCTCCTCCTCTCCACGATCCTCTTCGTCGGCGCTTCCGCGGCGCAGGCGTCCACCCGGCCCGAAGATTCGGACCCGGTCGCTCGCCGCCCGTCCGAACCCCACGCCTCCCCTGCCGCTGCGGCGACCGCCGCGCCGCCTTCGCACTCGCCGCCAGGTCCCAAGAATGAATCCGGACGGAAGGACGGCGCGCCCCTCGTCGCCGCGGGGCGCCCGCCGGAAGGGCGGGAAGCACCGGCCAGCGCAGGACGGCGCAGCGACGGGGCCGCCCACGCGGCCCACCTTCTCTCGGAATTCACGGTCACGGCCCGTCGCCGGAGCGAAGCGGCGCAGGATGTGCCGATCCCCATTTCGGTGATCGGCGGCAGCGAGGTGGACGCGACCCAGTCCTTCAACGTCAACCGGCTCAAGGAACTGATCCCCTCCGTGCAATTCTACTCCTCGAACCCGCGGAACACCGCCGTCAACATCCGCGGCCAGGGCACGACCTTCGGCCTGACCAACGACGGCATCGACACGAGCGTCGGCTTCTACGTGGACGGCGTGTTTCTCGCCCGGCCCGCGGCGACCACGCTGGATTTTCTCGACGTCGAGCGGATCGAGGTGTTGCGGGGTCCGCAGGGCACGCTCTTCGGGAAAAATACGACGGCGGGCGCCTTCAACATCACCTCCCGCAAGCCCAGCTTCACGCCGCAGGGCAGACTGGAGACCAGCTACGGCAACTTCGGCTTCATTCAGACCAAGGCGTCGTTGACCGGACCCTTGGGCGAACACCTCGCCGGCCGCCTGTCGGTGTCGGGAACCCGCCGCGACGGGCTCCTCCTGAATACGCTGACCCGGCAGAAGGTGAACGAACTCGATAACCTCGGCGTGCGCGGCCAGTTGCTCTACAGCGTGGACGGGAGGGTGGACATCCTCTTGTCCGCCGATCTGAGCCGCCAGCACCCCGTAGGCTACGCCCAAATTCTCGCCGGGGTCGTTCCAACCCGGCGCGCCGCGTATCGGCAGTTCAACGCGATCATCGCGGACCTGGGGTACGCGGTGCCTGAAACGAACCCTTTCGCCCGCCGGATCGACCACGACTCGGAATGGCGCTCCGGCAACGACTACGGCGGCTTGTCGCTCAATGTGGATGTCGAACTGCCGGCGGGCACCCTCACCTCGACGACCGCGTGGCGCTTCTGGGATTGGGATCCCTCGAATGACCGCGACTTCACCGCCCTGCCCGCGCTTGCGCTCTCGCAGGCGACCTCGACGCATCAACAGGCCTCGCAGGAGATCCGCTGGGCCGGCCGGCTGTCCTCCCGCCTCACCGGCGTGATCGGGCTGTACGCGCTGACCCAGAAGCTGCGACCCGACCCGGTGCAGATCGAGGAAGCGGGCCGCGCCCAATGGCGCTTCGCGCAAAGCAGCACCAGTTCCCTCTGGAAGACACCCGGCCTGCTCGACGGCTACGGCATCAAGTCCTATCCGACGCTGGACTCGCTCAGCGGCGCCACGTTCGGACAAGTGGAGTGGTCGCTCAGCCGCCGGCTGGATCTCCTCGTGGGCCTGAGGGTCAACTACGACGACAAGAAGGTCGACTTCCGGCGCGAGACCTACGGCGGACTGCAGACGTCGGATCCCGCGCTGCTCGCGCTCAAGCGCGCCGTCTACTCCGATCAGGCATTCCAAGCTCAGGTGGACGACACGGTGGTCTCCGGCCAATTCACAGCCAACTTCGCCGCCGCCGAACGTTGGCGCATCTTCGCCACCTACGCGACCGGGCACAAACCCGTGGGCCTGAACCTCGGCGGACTGCCGACCGAGGGCAGCCGTGTGATGACGGAACTGGCGGTGGTGAAACCCGAATCCGTCGGCCACCTTGAAGTGGGGGTGAAGGCGAATCCGACCGCCTCCTCGACGGTCAACCTCAGCGTCTTCAACACCGACATCGACGATTACCAGACCCTCGTGCAGGCGCCGGACCTCGCGCTCAATCGCGGCTACCTCGCCAATGCGGAGAAGGTGCGCGTCCGCGGTGCGGAGCTCGACGCCACCCTGCGCGGGCGCGGCGTCTCCCTGCGCGCATCGCTGGCCTACAGCGACGGCAAGTACGTGCGCTTCACGAACGCACCGCCCCCGCTGGAGGAGACCGGTGGCCCGACCTTCAAGGACATCTCGGGCGGGCGCCTGCCCGGCCTTTCGCGCTGGGCGGCCTCGGCCGGAGCGGAGTTCACGCGGCCGTCGCGGGTTCCCGGCGTCGTCGGCGAGTGGGTCCTCGGCGTCGACGCCTCCTACCGGAGTTCATTCTCGTCCAGCCCAACCCCTTCCCGTTACCTCAACATTGCCGGCTACACCGTGGCGAACGCCCGCATCGGCATCCGCACCAGCCGCCGCCTTGAGCTCTACCTGTGGGCACGGAACGTCCTCGACCGTGATTACTTTGAGCAACTCCTCCCTGCCGGCGGGAACGCGGGGCAGTACGCAGCCGTCCTCGGCGATCCCCGGACGGTCGGCGTCACGCTGCGGTTCGAGTACTGAGGCATCGCCAGGCAGACCCGACGCGCGGAGGGGACCCGACCACGGTCCGCTCCCCCCATGGCTTTCCCCGCCTCCCCGCACTCTTGCCTTCTCTCGAACCGCTAAACTGCGTAACGTCTACCCCTGATCCGGCTCACCGGATCGACTTCGCCTCCACTCACGAAGTGACCTCTAGCACCATGCACCAAACCCTCCCTTCCTCCCTTCGGCGTTGGCTCGCTGCCGCCGTGGCGGCCGCCGCGGCCGCCGCCGCCCAAGGCCAGAATGCCGCCAGTACCGCGGCCGGCAACGCCGCCGCGTCCTCCGCGCCGCTCCAATTGCAGGAGGTCGAGGTCCTCGGCAGCCGCATCCGCCAGACCGAGTCCGTCGGGCCGTCGCCGGTCAGTGCCTACGACCGTGACTACATCCGGTCGACCGGCGCGATGACGCTGGCGGATTTCCTCAACTACCTCCCGCAAAATTACTCCGGCATCTCCTCCGGCCGCGGCAGCGCCCCGAACGAGTACAACCCGGAGTTCGGCCAGCGCACCGAGACGACCAGCCCGGCGTTCAACCTGATCACCGGCAGTTCAGCCGCACCGCCCGCGCAGAGCGGCGTCTCCGGCGTCTCGCTCCGCGGTCTCGGCTCCGGCTCGACGCTCGTCCTCGTCGACGGTCGCCGCGTCGCCCAGTCCGGCGCAGGCAACCGTTCGACGGACTCCCGCCAGGGCTTCGTGGACCTCAACACCATCCCGCTCGGCATGATCGAGCGCGTCGAGGTCATCACCGACGGTGCCTCCGCCCTCTACGGCGCGGACGCCGTGGCCGGGGTGATCAACATCGTCCTCAAGAAGAACTACGTCGGCAATGAACTGACCACGACCTACAAAGGCACGTGGCACGGCGGCGCCCGCGAGCGCGGCGCCACGGTGACCTCCGGCTTCGTCGAGGGCCGCCTCCGCGGCACCGTCACGGTCGACTACTACGACCGTTCCGACCTGAAGGCCAGCCAGCGCCGGTTCTCCAAGAACCAGAACCACCGCGACTTCATCAAGGGTTTCAACAACAACACCAACACTCCGGTCAGCGGCGTCGATCTGCGCCTCAACTGGGGCTACCCGGCTCTGGTGCAGGCCCGCACCGGTACGCTGACGGGCATGTCCGTAAGCGGACTGAACACGCCGCTGGCCCTCGTTCCGGAGGGCTCGGGTCAGACGCCGTCGCTCACGAGCTTCATCCCGGTCGGCCCGACCAGCTACAATGCCACCACCGGTGCACCGGTGTTCACCGCTTCCGGTGTCCGTCGCGGCAACACCGCCAACTTCCTTGACCTCGTCTCCCCCTCGGAGCGCAAGGGAACAAACGCCACGCTGTCCTACGAATTTGCCTCCGGCGTCGAGGCCTACGTCCGCGTCGGCAAGACCGACACCCAGGGTCTCTACTCGACGCAGCCCCCGGTCTCATCGGCTGCCGCGAGCACGGGCTTCGGCAACGTCGCCACCATCGTCCCCGCCGCCTTCAATCCGTTCGGGCAGGATGTGCTGGTCGGCATGATCCACTACGAGTTCGGCTCCGTGACCCAGAAGACGCACACGATCGCGGAAAACGCCCTTGTCGGCGTTCGCGGTAACCTCGGCGCCTCGTGGCGCTGGGACCTCGGGCTGGGCTGGCAGAATCAGGACTTTTCGCAGCGCACCCGCGACTTCAACACGCTCGCGATCACCGCTGCGCTCGCCAACCCGGACCCGGCGCTGCGCCTCAATCCCTTCATCGACGCCCGCGCCTCCAGCATCAGCCAAGCTGCCATCTATGAGCGGATGGCCAACTACAACACGCTCGACACGACCTCTGAACTCACATCGCTCGACCTGACCTTCGACGGCGACGTCATCGACTGGTGGGGCGGCACGATCAAGATGGCCACGGGCGTCTCCAGCGATCGCGCCAAGAATTCCAGCCTCGGCGTCACGTTCAGCCAAGCCGTCACGCCGGTCGCGACCACCACCCAGGCTCTGGGCGCACGCACCAGCCTCGCGGGCTTCGCGGAGCTCTCCGTTCCCATCTTCGGCCGCAAGAATGCCCGGCCCCTGCTCCAGCGCCTTGAGCTCCAGCTCGCCGGCCGCCACGAGAATCGCGACTCCGCCGGCAGCGCCAGCATTCCGAAGGTCGGTCTTTCGTGGGTGCCGGTTCTCCCGGTTCTCATCCGCGGCAGCTACTCCGAGGGCTTCCGCGCGCCGGGTCTGACCGAGTACCAGGTCACCGGCACGCCGTTCACCTCCACGCTCACCGACCCGCGCCGCACGCCGGCGTCGACCACCGGCGTCAGCGTGACGCGCGGCGCCAATCCCGGCATCCAGCCCGAAACCTCCACCAACGAGTTCTACGGCCTCGTCTTCGAGCCGCCGTTCGCCAAGGGCCTGAACGTCTCGGTCAACTACTACCGCACAATCCAGAACAACGTCATCCAGGTCGTCAGCGCGCAGAACATCGTGAACAACGAGGCCGCCTTCCCCGGCCGCGTCGTCCGCGCGACCCCGGATCCGGTGGTGGACGTGCCGCTCGGGCAACCGGGCCGGCTTGTTTCCGTGGACACCACGCTCGTGAACTTCGGCGAGGTGCGCAACGAGAGCATCGACTACACGGTCGAGTACCGCATCCCGTCCCAGCGCCTCGGCCGCTTCACCGTCAATGCGACGGCCTCCAACACGCTCGCCGCCATCCGCAACGTCCGCCCGGGTCTGCCGGAGCTGGACGACGCGGGCGACACGTTCTCGCCGCCGAAGTGGAAGCTCAACGCCGCGGTGTTCTGGCAGAAGGGCCCGTACTCGGCGTCGGTGTTCGCGACGTTCCTCGACAAGTTCAACTCGAACCGCTCGGGCAACAACCTGACCTTCACCTCGGCGGCTGGCTTCGTGTACTACGGCATCCCGTCGCAGACCAAGGTCGACGTGCGCGGTGCCTACGAACTCCGCAACGGGTTGGTCCGCGGCTTCGGCAAGGGCCTGCGGATCAGCGGCGGCATCGGCAACGTCTTCGACGAGGAGCCGCCGTTCTCGGACACCGTCTTCGGCTTCAACGGCGCGCTGCACAGCGCCTTGGGCCGGACCTACGAGGTCTCGATGTCGCTGCCCTTCTAAACGGGTCACCCCGCTGACCAGCGGAGACGCCCGCCGCAGTCGGCGGCGGTCGTGTCCCGGTCGCCGCCATCATCCATCCCGGGAAAGTCCCGGGCTGAGCCTCACCCCGAGAAGCCCCCTCCTCACCGAGGGGGCTTCTTGCTCCCCAGACCTCGCGCTCGCGGCGCGGTATCGTCCGCTGATGCGCACCACCGAGGGGCTCTTGGCTGTCTGGGCCTTTCGGCTCCGCGGCCCCCCCCCCCCGGGAACGTCAGGGGCGTACCGGCATCGCCGCGTGCCGGGTCGCTGCGCCGGTCGCGCACCCCTTCGGGAATTGCCGCGTCCCGCGGGTCGCTGGGCCCGTCGCCTTTGCGAAGCCGGCGCTCGCCACTCTAGAACTTCAGGGGCACGCGAATCCGGGTCTCGACGGCGCGCCCCGATTTCACGGCCGGCAGGAAAAGCCAACCGCCCAAGGCGCTTTCCAGCGCCGCGCGCGGCTCCGCCGCCGGGCTCGGATCGAGGCTGACCCCCGAGACCATCCCGTTCGGAGCCACGGTCAGCGTCGCGAGCACGGACGCCGGCAGCCCTTCCTTCTCGTCCAAGAGGGGCGGAATCTGCAGGAACGGCTGCGCCGCCCGGTCGCCACCCGCGTTCTCCCGCAGCCACGCCGCGACCGCCAGCGCGAGGGCCTGCTCCTCGCGCCGCCGATGGAACGGCGCCACCTCACCCGAGAGATTGGTCTTGAGTTCGATACCCTCCGAAAAGAGCTGCCAATAGAGGCGCTGGTCCGATCCGTCGCCGCCCGGAGCCGGCGCGCGACCGGAGAAACGCTGCGGACGGGTCGTACGCACGGTGAACTCCACGTGCTCCGTCTCCTCGGCCCGCAGGGAACCGATCTTCTGAAGCCGCAGGGTCGGCATCGCCGGCTTCCCGGTCGCCGACGCCAGCAGGTCCTCGCAAATGACGAGGAGGTACGCGTCCGGGACGTCCGCCTCGGCCGTGACCTCGACGGACACCTTGATGTCCTGCGCCTGGATCTGCTGCATGCTCAGATCCGCCAAGCCATAGCGCGTGCGCTCGATCACTTGGGGATCAAGCTGGGCCCGGACCGGATGATAACGCGCCGCCCGTGCGATTTGCAGGGGCGCGAGGGCCGGGAGGGTCTTGAGCCCGCCCGCGATGCTGACCACGGCACGGTCCTTCGCGGCGTCCACCACCGGATGCATGGCGTTCTGATGCTCGGCCGACAGAAGCGTGGGATGCGGCGGCGGACCGAGTGCCAGCGCCCGCGATCCGAGTCCCAGGCCCACGAGAAGCACGGCCAAGACAGCGACCGAGGAAGGACGCGCAGCAAGTCGATGAACGGGGGAAACGGAGGCTGTCATCGTGAATCGTGATGAGGTGGGTGAAGGCGAGCGGAAGCGGGGCTGCGTTCTCCCGTCGTCGTTGGGGGGTTCCGACTGGCCGCGAAGGTAACGGGGGCTTGCTCCGTTCACGGCCGGGCACGCCTCGATCATGCCGGGAAGACGAGGGCGGGAAAGCGAAAAGACATCCGCACCGCGAGGGCCACCGCCCGTGACGCGGGTAGAGCGCTGGAGCTCTCCCCGACGCGCCCGCGGCCGACCCAGTTGGGTCGGCTCCGCCGACGCCGGTCCACGCTTCGTCGGTTCGAGGTTTGGCGGTTCGAGGTTTGGCGGTTCGAGGTTTGCCGGTTCACGCTTTGCCGGTTCACGCTTTGCCGGAGTCGCCCGCGCAGGTGCGATCGTCAAAAGCGTTGCCCCGATAAGGCGGCCGTGGCTTGCTCGGTCCATGCGGTTCGCCCTTTCCCTTGTCGCCGGGGCCGTGGTCTGCGCCGGCTGGTTTCCGGCCCTCGTGCGGGCGCAGGACTTCACCCGGGAACTTTCCCCGGACGAACAGGCCGCCATCGGCCTGGCAAAGCTCACGCCCGCGGAACGCGCCGCCCTCGTCGCTGCGGTCGAGCGTTACCGCGAACGCGCTGGCTCGCCCTCCTCCGATGCCACTGTCCCGGCGGGGCCCACCGCGTCCGTTGCCGACAGCGCCGCTCCCCGTAACGCCTCCGCCCCGGCGAGCCCGGACTCCGCCGCGGCCAAGCCGGGTACGTCCGCAGTCGCCACGGCTGGACGCACCGTGCGCTCCTGGATCCCGTTCCTCAAGGACGACGGCGCGAAGCCCGCCCCGCCCAAACCCGCTGCGCCCGCCGCATCGGACGAGATGGTGACGCGGCTGAAGGACGACCTGCGCTCGTTCAGCGGACGCCGCTCCTTCATCCTCGCGGACGGCGACGTCTGGGAAATGGACGAGCCCGGCACCTACAGCGGCCCGGTCCTGAAGTCACCCGAAGTCATCGTGCGTCCCGGGGTTCTCGGAACGTACGTCCTGAAGGTTCCGGACGCTGCGCTCCGGGTCCGGGTGCGCCGCGCCGGCCCGCGCTGAACGCGCGGGCTGCGGCGCTGCTCACGCGGACCGCTTCGGAACCGGCACCTTCGGGCAATGCAGTGACCGCGCCGTCGCGCCGTTCTCCCGACGTCGAAAATGCCGTCGCGCCGGGCGCGCGGGCGGAGGGCGGAGGGGTTACTGCGGCGGAAAGTACTTCGCGAGGAAGCGCTCCACGGCGCCGTAGTAGCCGAACGCCGTTTCCTCCTTCTCGAAGCCGTGACCCTCGGCGTCCTCGATGAGCGAGGCGTATTCCTTGCCGTGTTTCTTGAGCTCGCGTTCCAGAACCTCCCAGTGCTCGAACTCCACGCGGGGATCGTTGCGACCGTACGCGTGCATCGTGGGAATCCGGATGCTGGCCACGTGTTCGACCGGCGAACGTGCCGCCAGCACGGCGGGGTCGTTGCCCACCGCCCGTTGCAGCCAGGCACCGGCGACGCTGTTCCCGATCAGGTCGTAACGCGTGATCAGGCGCAGGTCGGAGACGCCCACGTAGTTGACGGCCACGCGGTAGAGTTCCGGTGTGAAGGTGGCTCCGGCCAGCGCGGCGTAACCGCCATAGCTGGCGCCGATGATCCCCACCGTATCGGCCGAGGTATGTCCTGCGGCGATCGCCCACTTGACCGAATCCGTGAGATCATCCTGCATCTTCGCCCCCCACTCTCCGAATCCGGAACGCTCGAAGTCCCACCCGTAACCCCCGGACCCGCGGAAATTCGGCTGCAGCACGGCGTAACCGCGACTGGCGAGGAACTGGACCTCCGGATTGAACCCCCACGTGTCACGGATTCCGAAGGGACCGCCGTGGGGCATCACGAGGAGCGGCACCCGCTCCTTCTCGCGTCCGAGCGGCTTGGTCAGGTAGCCGTGGATCTTGAGGCCATCCCGCGCCGTGTAGACGATCGGCATCATCGACGACATCTGCTCCGGCTTGATCGCCGGCCGCGCCGCGGTCACCGCCTGCAGGCGCAGGCCCGCCGCGCTCATCTCGACCAAATAGTACTGTCCCGGATCCCAGTCGGAGAAGGCCCGGATGATGAAGCGCTTCTCATCGTCCGCCATCGAGGTCACGAGCAGCAAATGGCGCGGGAACTGGCCTTGGATTGAGTTCATGATCGCGGCCCACTGCGGATCGATCCAGTGCGTGCGCAGCAGGACGTCCTCGTAAACGACGCCGAGCAGGCGATCACGCTTCGGCGACATCAAGGCCCGGCGGATCATGCCGGCGGGCGGGCTGAAGACGTCGGCGGTGAATTCGCCCTTGGTCACGTCGAAGGCCCGCAGAACGCCGCGGTCCTCGGTCGTCTGGTCGATGATGTACGCGGTGTTGCCGGAGTCGAGGAGCCCGGCGATTTCCCAGCGTTCCTCGGCGGCGGGGAAGGACTTGACCGTGCGCCACGGCTGATCGTTGCGCTGCCGGATGCGGAACAGCCGCGTCGCTCCCTCCAGTTCGGTGGTCATCCGCTGCACGGCGTTGCGGTCGAAGAAGCCCGCGCTGACGCCGCGGTCGAGACCGACGACCGGAGAGCGGCGACCGGTCTTGACGTTGACGCGATAGATGCTCGGGGTGGGGTTGCGCGGAGCGCTCGGGTTGATGCGGCGCGCATCGCTCTCCTCGGTGAAGCCGGAGATGAGAATGTGATCATCGCTCGCGGGGAAGCGGTCGACGAGGTTGCCGAAGAACAGCGAGAAATCGTCCTTCGTGCGGCGCGGCTCGAGGATGCGCTTCAGACCGCGCCCCTGCAGATCGACGGACGCGAGCAACGGCACCTCATGGCCCGCGATGGCGGACGTGAAGAGCAGGCGATCCGAGCCCTTCCAGAACACGCCGCGGATGTTCTCGTCCTTGAAGTGAACCGGGACGGTGACGTTGCCCGTCGCGAGGTCCTTCACCGCGATGCTGTAGCGGCCCTGATTCGGCGCGATCATCGCGACCTTGGTGCCGTCGGGGGAGATGACGACGGTCTCGATCGACTGCTGGTCGAAGAAGATGTTCATCGGCAGCAGTTCGCGGGCGCGAACCTCGACCTCGGGGAGAGGCACGCGCGTCTCGGCGGTGGCGGGGAGGACGCTGAGCGCTGACGCCGCCGCGGCGAGGAGCCAACGGTGGGCGGACGAAGCGCTGGCGAGGGGATGGAAGAGCTTCATGCCCCAACGGTGCGAAGTGGACGCGATTTTGCAGCACGAAAAAGGCCGGGGCCCGAAGGCCCCGGCCAAAACCGGATCGGACCGGTCGCCGAGGCGACCGGAGGACGATCACGCTGCCTTAGAACTTGTAGCGCACATCCACGAAGAAGAAGCGGCCAACCGGGTCGTAGGCGTTGATGTCGCGGCTCTGATTGCCTTCAGAGGCGATGAACGGCGGATCGACGTTGAAGACGTTGTTCGCGCCAAGGTTCACGGACAGGCCATCCAGCCAGCGGTTCTTGGAACCGGAGAAGCTGTAACCCGCCTGGAGGTCGACGGTGCGGTAAGCCTTGACGGACGGCTCATTCGGGGTGGCAACGTCGGTGACGCTCGGGATCGCGACCAGATTCACACCGGCGTTCCAGCTCTTGTAGCGCCAGCTGACCTGCGCGTAGGCGCGCCAGCGGGCATAGAGGCTGGAGCCGGAGTAGGAATCGGCGTAGTCAAACGGAGCCTGCGTCGGGAGACTCTGAATATTGTAGTCATTCAGGTACACCGCCGAGACGCGTCCCGTGAGGACGCCCCAGGACTGCGTGTCGTGGGTGTAGGAGACCTTGACGTCGGCACCGGACTGCCAGACACCGGCGATGTTCACCAACTGGTTGGTGATCCACACGGAGTCGGACGGACGGCTGGACAGCTGGCCGGGGCTCGTGACCGGAGCGCCCGTGCCGAAGTAGGTTTCGCCCGCGGCGCTCACGCCGAAACGGACCAGCGGGGCGTAGGGGGAGGCCGGACCGAACTGCTCGACCGAGCTCACGATGAGCGAGGACGAGATGCTCGAAACGAGGTCACGCTCATCGATGTTGAACCAGTCGATCGAGACCTCGAGGCCCTTCAGCTTCTTCATCGGCGACCAGACGACACCAGCGGTCCAGTTACGCGACTGCGACGGATTCAGCTTCGGGTTCGAACCGGAGGACGAACGGTACTGGCGGGAGCCCGTGGTGGTGCCCAGCGCCTGACCGGTCGTGCTGTAGCGGAAGATATTGACGCCGGCCGTGAAGCCCTGCGAAACCGGACCCGTGAGGTCGAACAGCGTCGGGGCGCTGAAGGACTCCGAGTAGGTGCCGCGGACGGCGAACTCGTCGTTGAAGGGCAGCCAGCGGAGGCTGTACTTCGGCACGAACGGGTCGGACGTCAGGCTGTAGAGCTCTTTGCGCGCGGCGATCGAGAGATCGAGCACGTTGAAGCCCGGGCGGGAGTTGGCCTTGTCGAAGATCGGAACGCGCACCTCGGCGAAGAAGCCGTCGGTGTTCGAGTTCGCGGAGTAGGGCTGACGCGGGGTGGCCTGGAGCCAGCCACCACTCCGGTCGTAGCGGTCGTTGGTGAAGGACAGCGACTCGCGGCGGGTGTCGGCACCGATGGCCGCGGAAACCGGACCGCCGGGGATGTCGAAGAGCTCGCCGGTGACGCGGGCGTCGAAGCCGATGAGTTCGCTCTCATAGTCGCGGAAGCTGGTGCCGATGAAGCCGGCGACGACGCCAGGCGCCTGATTGCGCGCGAACGGATTGTAGGTTCCGTTGTTCACGGCAGCGGTGTAGGCGGCCGCGTCGATCAGGTTATCGTTGCGGAAGTTGCTCACCGTGCGGTTGAAGTTGGACGCCACCTCGTAGTTCCAGGTGCCGACCAGCGGACCCTTGAAGCCGACCACGCCACGGGTCGCGACCGTCTCGTTCTTGTAGATACGCGGATTGGTGACGAAGCGATTGCGGGCGGTGACGGTGACGTTGAACGGATTGGAGGGCGTGGCACCCGTGACGTTGCCCGCGACGGGCTGGGCGTTCAGCACGGACTCCGAGCCGGTCGCCGAGTAGATGAAGTCGGCGAAGAGCGTCGTCTTTTCAGTGAGGCGGTGGTCGATCGCGGCGACCACGCTGCGGCGCTGAGCCTTGATCAGCATCGTCGGGTAGGACGCGAGATCGAAGAACTGCTGCGCACCCGTCTGGTCGAGCGGACCGCGGTAAATGCCCTGCGCCACCGCCTGTTCCGGCGTGAGGTCGAGGTTCAGCGGCGGAGCGTTCAGGCTCGGGTTCAGGTAGTACCACACGGTCCCGATGTTCACGACACCGGCGTAGGTCGGCGTGCGGAAGATCCCACGGGCCCACGGACGCTCATTTTGGATGAGCGGATCGCTCTTCTTCCACTCGGTGGAGATGGTGATCTGGGTCTTGTCCGTACCGGCGCCGAACACACCAAAGTAGCTGCGCTCCTCGTAGTTGCCGCCATTCGGGCTGAAGCCGTAACGGCCGCCGACCTCGGCGCCGCGGTAGTTCGTCTTCAGGATGACGTTGACCACGCCCGACACGGCGTCAGAGCCGTACGTCGCGGACGCGCCGTCCGAAAGGATCTCGAGGCGTTCGACCGCGGAGATTGGGATCAGGCTGACGTCGACGAATTTCGCGCCGCCGCTCGCCGTCACCGGCGAGACCGCCGCACGGCGGCCGTTGATCAGCACGAGGGTCGCGCGGTTGCGCAGCGAGACCGCCGAGCCACCGTTCGACGAACCGGAGGAGATGTTGCCGTTGTCGGAGCCAATGTTGTTCGCGCCGTAGAAGAAGGGCTCAGTCTTCTTGAGGACCTGGAGGAGGTCGTTGGAAACGCCGGAGTTCTTGATGTCGACCGACGTGATGACCGACACCGGGATCGCCGGGGTGTCGGCCGCCATCGGGATCAGCGAACCCGTGACGACGAACTTTTCGAGTTGAACCTCCTCGTCTTCCTTCTTGGGAGACGAGTTGGCCGGGACGGTTTGCGCGTAGGCGCTCAGCGAGCTCAATACTCCCAGACCCAATGCGAGGGTAAAGGAGGACCGAACCTTCGTACGGAGACGAGGGATCATGGTGGTGTGGTTATGGTTGGGTGTGACTATCGCGGAGCCACTTGGGCACTCCGCACACTATTTAAACGATAGTAACCCAAACGCCTCTGTCATGTGACAGCGAGCGATTTTCCACGTTTTCGTGAAGTTATCGCCGGCCTTTGCTAGGGATTAGCTTTAGGGAAGCCGAGGTACTGGTCCACAATCCACTTGGTCTTCTCCAAAGTGTCAGCGTGCGGCGGCGCGTTCCACGCAAAGAAGGTCTCGTACGCGAAGGACGGCAAAAGGAAGGTCAGCGCGACACTCAGGAGAAGGACCCGGCCCAAGCGGCTCGGGATCGCGGACAGGAGCGTGACGAGGGCAAAGGGCATCAGAAGCAGGACGGGGATCGTCGTTTTTAGTCCCCACGGGTTGAGGTGCCAGAGATACACCAAACTCATCGCGACCAAGACCACGAGGAAGGACATCGCCGCCCACCAGGTCAGGCGTCCACACCACGCGAGGCCGACCAGCACGACCGCGATGAAGACGTACTCGCGCCCGGCCGAAATCGCCCAGTAGGCAGCGTTGTTGTTGACCGTCAGGATTTTCTGAAATCCATCCTGCAGCGTCTTGCCGGCAAAGAAGGCCACCGCCTGAAATCCCAACACGGCGGCCAAGCCCAGTTGAAGGGCAAAGGCGAGACCCTCCTTCCGGAGCCATCCCCAGCGGAATCGTTCCTGGAACTGCAAGACTCCGAGCAACGCGATGGCGCCGAGACCAAAGAGCGCAAAGGGGAGACCGCCCATCAGGAAACCCACCAGCAGCGGCCACAGGGCCCGGTCGACCGTTCGCACAAAGGGGAGAAACAGGGCTAAGCCCACCGCTCCCGCCGCGAGTTGCGACGGCGCCCAATTCCACATGCTCACCGTGTCTTGAACTTGGAAGGGGAAGAACGCGTAGAACACGCCGTCGTAGTGCGGTCCCAAGGGCGGGATCTCTCCGCGCCGGTACCACTCAAGGAAGAACTCGCCGCCACCCCAAGTTGGCACAAGCAGGAGGGCCAAACTCGCCGCTCGCTCCGAGAGGGGTCGCGGTTCTCCGCGCCAAAGCTGGGGAACCGCACCGAGCACGAGCACCATCGCCCACAGGAGGAGGACGAGGCTGCTGACGCTGAGCAGCCCGGCAAGCACCCGCGCGGTCGCATCCGGCGAGTAGTTCGGCCGGAACCAGTGGAGCGGAGTCGCCGCGATCACTGGCGGGAGGTAGGGAAGGTGGTAGTAATTAAGCCGATACTGCATCGGAATCGGCGCATCCGGCTCCCGGTCATCAAAGAGAAATCCCGACGCCCGCGGGGCCACCGGGTCCTGGTAGAGGGAGAGCAGCACCGACCGGTGCTTCGCCCAGTCCCCAAGGAAGGAGTCACCGTGGTAGAGCTTCGAATGCGACAGGACGAGGAAGACCACCAAGGTCAGGACCGCCCAGCCGTTGACCGTGACCGGTGAAAAAAGCCCCGCCTCCCGCATCCGCGGAACGCGTCGCAGTGCCACCCACGTGCCCGCGATGAGGGCAATCATCCCGCCCGCTTTCCAAGCGACGCCGAGGGTCAGCGTCATCATGTAGAGCGCCACCAGCGCCGCCACCGTCCACACCAAGCCTCGATACAGGCGCAGCAGGGTCTCCGACCCCAACTCCAGCCGGAAGCTCATTTCTTCTCGAAGACGCCGACGATCCACGCGCCACCGACCCGGAACCCGCCCCGGAGGCGGCGGAACGCGGCGAAGAGCCTGGCGAGGTCACGCCCCGTCTTGAAGCGATCGGGATGTGAATCGATGTCCGCCGCCGAGCGTCCGCTGAGGAGTTTCTTCAGCCAGGGGTTCCAGATCGGATGCCAGGGACACGGCACCGCCACGATCGCCCGACCGCCGGGACGCAGCACGCGGTGGGCCTCCGCCACCAGGGCTTCCTCCTCCACGCAGTGCTCCAGAAGATCGATCATCAGCACGCAATCCAGCGAGCCGTCCGCGTACTCCAGTCGGCTGGCATTGCCCAGCTTCACGGAGGCTGGATCCAATCCAGCCGCGCTCAGATACTCGCGACCTTTGCGCACGAGCTCAGGAATAAGGTCCACTCCTTCGATGCGATAACCCAAGCGCCCGAGATGGAGCAGGAGCGGCCCGGAATTGCACCCGATGTCCAAGAGGGTGTCCCGTCCGGGAAACACGCCCGACCGACGCAACAGACCTTCCAGGGCTCGCTTGCGGAGGCGGTGCCAAACCCGTTCGGAGAGGGTTCCCGCCCCCTCAGCTTGGACCAGATCGTACGTCAAGGTCAGCTCAGACTTTCCATGCAGGGGAGGGATAGGCGCTCCGGATTCAGCCTTGTGAACCGTCCCCTCAGACTCCGACGGGGAGTGTGGGAGAATGGCCGAGTCAATCGCGGAGATGGGCTGCATCGGAGACACGTCCCTCTCATATCGTCCTGATCCGCTGGAACCTGAACCGGCATTCATTCGGTCAATACCCGAGTTCCAGCGCCGCCCGCACCACGGGTGCGAGCCGCCCCGCCAGCCGCCCTTGGCCAGCCGGGTTGGGATGGCATTGGTCCGTCGTCCATGCCCCGATCTGCTCTCCACTCGCCTCCGCCGCGCTCCAGTCCGCGAAGTGATCCACAAGCCACACGCCACGCTCCACCGCAACCTCACGGCAGCGCTCCACAAAGGGCTCCAACCGGACGTTGGGGTGCTCCCCCAACCCGTTCCGCTTCGCCTCCCTCCCCCACCGCGGCGCCGTCATGAGCACGGGGACGACCCCCGCCGCCCGGAGACGGTCAACGAGCTGGAGCAGGTTCTCCCGGTAGGCCTCCCCCGTGATCCGCGAGGCCGTCTTGCCCGGATCGACGTAGCTGTCGTTCGTCCCGTACATGATCGTCACGAGGTGAGGACGGTGCGCCAGAACGTCCCGCTCCAGCCGGAGGAGCGCCTGATCCGTCCGCTCGCCGCCAATGCCGACGTTGCGGACCGTGACGTCCACGCCGCCGCGCCGGAGTGACCGCTCCAATCGCGCCGCAAAGGTTTCCTCCGCCGTCACCCCGGGTCGCACCGCCTTCGTGATCGAATCCCCCAGCGTCACCACGCGCAGCGGCTCCGCTGACCGGGGGGCGCGGTCCGGGCGCGACCATCGAATCCGCGCCACGAAGGTGGACCCGTCCGCGCCGCGGGTCCGCGAGTCCTTCATGAAAAGCCCCTCCGAAACCGTCACCCACGCTTCCGACTCCGTCACGGCATTCGCCCCGAAGTTGCCGAGCTCCGCGCCGCGCTCCGGCACGACGACGCGCTCGCTCGCCCTCACCACCCGCAGGGCCACCGGATCAACCCGAGCCATGAACAGGGGAGCCCGGTGCCGCATGATATGATCGTTGGCCGCTCCCCGCCGCGTGTACACGAGGTACAGGCCTTCCCGGTGCGTGATCCAGTGAGCCTGCGTGTTGTAACTGCCCAACTCCTCCCCGTCGTCGAACCGCCAGGGCTGCGGCTCGGCGAACACCAGTCCGTCGTCCCCCGAGGTCACGTACGCACGAAGGTCGTTGCGCAGGGTCAGGAAGTACTTGCCTCCGAACTGCGCGAGTGAGGGTTCGTGGAGACCGCGCTTAATCGGAAGGCGCAGGAGGGGGCCGACCCTCACGACACGCAGGGTCGTACCGTCGAAGCGGCACTCCGCGACGGCCACGCTGAAGGGCTCGGTCGCGTTCCGGCCCACGTACAGCGGCACGAGGAGCGTTCCGTCCGGCCGCGCCAACCACTGCGAGCAGGCGCTGCGGGCAAAGTTGAAGTGCTCGTCGGGCGGCATCTCCAGCACGCGCCAAGGCGTCCAGGCCCCGGAGCCGGGATCCATCACGGCATACACGGTCTGGTGCGCCCGCGGCACATCCTCCAGTTGCGCACCCTTGGGACTGTAACGAACTTGGGCCCCGAGCGCGATCACCCGCCCGGTCGCCGCGTGCCACCCGGGTGTCACGTCGGCCACGCTCAGCGTCACGCCGTCGGGCTGCTGCCGCCATGACAGTGCCGGAGGGCCCACCGGACCCACCCAGTCGCCCTGCGGCACGGGTCGGGTGAGAACATGGAGGCCGGAATAGTAATCCGACACCCGCAGGTGCTGCTGAAGGGTCATCACCATCGACGGCGCCCCGGAGTCCTCGCCAGGCACCGCGACCGCCCGTGGGTGGTACCAGAGGAATTGGCCGTCGTCGTGCCGCAAGGCGGTTTCCAGCGCGACGCTGAAATCGAGCGGCGCGGCGGCGGGGGCGGGAGCGGCTGCGGTTGCGGTTGCAGGGGCGGAGGCGGAGGCGGAGGCAGGGGCGGGGGCGGGGGCGGGTTCCGTCGTCGCCACGTCAAGCGCCGACCACGCAGCGCCCGCGACGAGGCCGGCCACGCGGAGATCAGGAAGACGAAGGAAGGACATCGGGGAAAAGCACGGGGCGGCGAGGCCTTCGCACCCGGCTCCCAAGGCCGGGCGCGGACCCCACCCACGCTCCCAGTGTGCATCGCGACCCGGTGAAGGCGATGCGATTGTCCCTTGCCGCGTCCAGGGGTCTCCCGCCGATCGCAGGCGTCCCGCAGAACCGGATCGGGCCACGCGCGTCGCTCCGTCCGTGCCTCCCGCCCGCCGCCGTCCCCGGGAGCACACCACCGCAGCGCCCGCGACGAGGAGGCCGTCGCCAATTCGCCGCCGATCCCCCGCCGGACGCGGCGGCTCACGATTCGTCGGGACGCAGGCCGACGGGCGATTCACGTTTGCGTCGCATCCCACGTAGCCGCTGACTCTCCATCAACCCGCCCCCCAAAAATTCCATGCCCCGCATCTATCGTGAGACCTTCGACCACGGCCCCGGTGGCTGGTGGGGATTTGCCGGCAATCACCTCGGCTTGCAGCCCCTCGCCTGGCGCCGGGGCACGGTGACCACGCGCAGCCCGTGGTGGATCGACTACAACCACGCGCCGCCCGGCGCGGGCTACCTGCACATGCTGGCCTGCCTCAACGTGCGCGGGCCGTTCTCGGACCACCACCGCGAGGTCGCGGGCCGCAACACCTTCGCCGAGGACGCCTACCCGCTGGACTTCCAAGACGCGTGCCTGCGCGTCCGGGTCCGCGGCGAGGTCCGGCTCCGCGGCGCCCAACTCGTGCTGCTCGTCCAGGGTCGGCAGGGCGCACTCATTTCCGGCTGGCTGCTCACCGGGCAACCGCTGGCCGTCACGCCGCGTTGGTCGGAGCAGGACATCACCCTCACCCCGGATCCGGCGCAGTGGACCTGCCTCGGGTCCCGGCATGATCGCGCCGACTACTACGGGCGCCTCCCGCTCGCCACGATCCTGCGCGACGTGAACGTGAACCTCATGTTCGTGCTCTTCCCCCTGACGGTGACGCCGATGGGCCCGCTCCGCGGCGATCCGCACCGTCTGCGCGCCGGCCGGGACTATCCCGTGTGGACCTCGGACCTGCCGGAGGGCTACGTGGAACTCGACACGGTCGAGATCGCCTTCCGCGGCGACGCCCCTCCCCCGGCGCGGGCTGGCCAACAAAATGACCCGCCGTCGTGGGCTACGAGCGGCGGGTCAAAAAGTGGCGTCCCCACGGGGATTCGAACCCCGGTTCTTACCGTGAAAGGGTAGTGTCCTAACCGGGCTAGACGATGGGGACGCAAAAGAACAGAGGGCAGACGGTAGGCCCCGAAACCCGTCGCGCAAGGCTGTTTTTCAGCCGGGCGGGTCCAGGCATGTCATCGGCCCGAGACGGTACGCGCTGGCACTTCCCGCGTCCGCCCTGGGTCGTTGTCTTCACCCGCACCGCGCCGCCCAGAAATTGGCGTTGGAATCCGGCGCCGCGCGGCATGGACTCTCCGCCGTGTCCTTGAGTTCCTCCGCCATCGCGCGCTCCCTCCCGGCCCACGCGGTCACCACGTTCCCGCACGTGCCTTTCCCGCACGTCGCCTCCGGAAAGGTGCGCGAAATCTTCGATCTCGGCGACGCCCTGCTCCTCGTCGCCTCCGATCGCTTGTCCGCCTTCGATGTCATCCTCCCCGATGGCATCCCGGGCAAGGGCATCCTGCTCACCCAGCTCAGCCTGTGGTGGTTCGAACAAACCCGCGATCTGATCGACAATCACCTGTTCCCCGACCAAGCAGGGGAATTCCAGCGCCGGGGGCTCACCGATCGCGATCTGCAACTGCGGAGCATGATCGTCCGCAAGCTCACCCCCCTCCCCATCGAATGCGTCGTCCGGGGCTACCTCGCCGGAAGCGGTTGGTCGTCCAATCAGAAGTCGAGCCAGGTCTGCGGTCACGTGCTGCCGCCAGGCCTGCGCCAGGCCGACCGCCTGCCCGCACCGCTCTTCACGCCGACCACCAAGGCTCCCAAGGGTCAGCACGACGCCCCCATGACCGACGCCGAGGGCGTCGCGCTGCTGGGCGCCGAGCGCTTCCACACGCTTCAGCGCCTGAGTCTCGCACTCTACCAGCGCGGCCACGATCTCGCCGCCCGCGCCGGAATGATCCTCGCCGATACCAAGTTCGAGTTCGGCACCGACGCTTCCGGAAAGGTGTTCCTCATCGACGAGGCGCTCACCCCGGACTCCTCCCGCTACTGGCCGGCCGAGAGCTACGCGCCGGGGAGTTCACCGCCAAGCTACGACAAGCAGTTCGTCCGCGACCACCTGCTCGCACTCAAGTGGGATCAAACCCCGCCCGGCCCGCGGCTGCCAGCCGACGTAATCCAGCGCACGCAGGAAAAGTACCTCACCGCCGTGGCCCGGTTGGTCGACGGGGCCAGGGCCTGATCGCAAACGCGCCGCCCGCGTTCGAGCCGTCGCCTCGCCCGCAATCACCGCTCGGAACGCTCCGGCGGGTGCACGACGCGAGCGGACACGCCATCGATCAAGGCGTCAGCTTAAGCGATTCGACGACCGGTCCCGCGCGTGGCGCGCGTCGGCGTGCCGGTCAGCCGCTCGTCTTGAGATTCACGGGCACGTGGACCTCCGAGCGCTTCGTGAACCACGGCGTGAAGGGGCCGTGCCAGTACACCGCATAGGGCTCGCCCGCGATTTCCAGTCCGGGCTGCGTCGCGATCCACGCGAGCAATTCGTCGCGCGTGCGGATGAAGTTGTCCTGCGAATACCCGCCCCGCGCGCCACGGCTCGCGACGCGGCGCTCCGGGATGCGCACCACTTCGACCGAGCCCGCGTTGCCGGTCACCTTCGCCTCCTCGCTCGGCGCCACCCAGAAGTACATCGCCGCCTGATCAATCTTCGCCTCCACCGGCGTGGTCATCGCGATGTCCCGCGACGAAATGTAGCGAAACAGCGGACCAAAGAGCCGGTTCGATTCCGAAAAGTAGTTGCCCTTGCCCTGACTCTTCAGGAGCACGCCGGCGGGCAGCACCTTGACCTCGGACACGCCGGGCTGCGTGGGCGGGAATGCCTCTTGAGCGGCCATGAGGGAAAGGGGTTGAAGGACGAAAACGAGGAGCGCGGCGAACCTGAGGAGCGGCGACATCCATCAGCCTAGCCCGATTGCACCCGCGCGCAAGCGGGGGTGCCCGCGGAAACATCGACCGGTTCGCGTTTTCCGGGAATCGCGATAGATCTCTTGCTTCCGAGCCACGCTCAACGCCCCCAGGCCCATTCCGCCGTCGCCGCCCCCGAGAAAACCTCCCCCCGACTCCTGAACCCCACGCTGACCAACCCGCATCCCGCGCACCCCTCGCTCCGCGTCCCGCGTTCCACTCTCTCGGCGCACCGCCCCTCAACGTCCACGCCCATTCCACGCCCCCCACCGTCGCCTACACGGTCTTCAAGCCGACCGACCGCGGCACCGCCGAACCGCTCCAACCGCCACTACGTTCCTCGCTTTCCATGCAATCTGAATCCTCTCCCGTCTACATTCTCATCGGCGGTGCCGGTGGCATCGGCTCCGCCGCCGCCCGCCGGCTCGCCCGCACGGGCGCCCGACTCGTGCTGGCCGGCCGCCGCGAGGCGCCGCTGCAGGCGCTGGCAGCCGAACTCGGCGCGGAGGCACACGTCGTCGATGCGCGCGAGTCTGCGGCGGTCGAGGCGCTGTTTGAGGACGTGCTCGCACGCCACGGTCGCATCGACGGCGCGGCGAACTGTGCAGGCTCGATCCTGCTCAAACCGGCGCACTTGATTTCCGATGCGGAATTCGCCGAGACCCTCGCGCAGAATCTCTCCACGGCATTCCACGTCCTGCGTGCCGCCGCCAAACGGATGATGCGCCAGGAGGGTGGCGGCGCGATCGTGCTCTGCTCGTCGGTCGCCGCCCAGCGCGGCCTGCTGAACCACGAAGCAATCGCCGCAGCGAAGGCCGGCGTCGAGGGACTCGCCCTTGCCGCCGCCGCCAGCTACGCCCGCAGCGGCGTCCGCATCAACTGCGTCGCTCCCGGACTGACCCGCACCGATCTCACGCGCGGCATCACGTCGAACGAGGCCATCGCCAAGGCCTCCGCCGCGATGCATCCCCTCGGCCGCATCGGCTCGCCGGATGAAGTGGCCTCGGCGATCTGCTGGCTCCTCGACCGCGAGCAATCCTGGGTGACGGGTCAGGTCATCGGCATCGACGGCGGCCTTGGCCGCGTGCAAGCCCGCGGCTGAGGCCCGCGCGCCGGGCGGTCGCTGGGCTCGCTGGCATGACGAGCGCGACGAAGCCCCGCAGGCCTCCTGCAGTCGTTTCGTCGCCTTGCCAGCTGCCTGGGCCGCGTGACGGCCGCAGCCCCTTCCTTCACGCCGGCCGACGGAGCCCGCGCCACAGGCAGAGAAGGCCGAGCGCCATGAACCAGAGTTGGATGCCGGTCGTCGACAGAACGATCGAGATCGGCGGCGCGATGCCGAGGGGCTCCAACCCGGACAGGGCGAGAAGGCCGCCGGCCAGAAGCCCGGCCACGCCCGCCCACGCCGGCAACCTCCGGTCGCGAAGGATGACAAGGCTGGTTCCGACGGCCCAGATCGCGGCGAACGCCGCGACGCCCAGCGTTTCCCCGATCGCGCCACCCCACGCATTGATGGCGGCCTGCAGGGTCTCAATCGCGGCGCGGGGCGCCCAGCCGGGTGCGGACAGCGGCATCAAGGCGATCACGAGGAGGATGAAGCGCTTCGTCATAACAAGGGGTTTCGAGGGATTAAGGAGGAAAGGGTTCGCGTCGGTGAGGCGCGCGACCGCTTCTTAATAGCCGGGGTTCGGAGGAGTGCATGGGTGATGCAATCCCTGAGGACTTGGACCATCGCCTCCCAAGCGGGTTCCGCCACCGCAGGCGAACTGCGGCCCAGAGTCGTCGCCGCGACCGCCGCGACCGTCAAGAGGCGTCAGCCGTGACGAGCAGGCGAAGCCGCAGCCCGTGCGTCTCGTAGCGTTTGAAATCGCGATCCAAGGTCACTAACCTCAGCCCACCCGAAATTGCGAAAGCGGCGAAGTAGGCATCCATCCAGACTTTGGGGGAGGCCGTGTCCCCGGCCGCAAGTCGGTGCCACAGGGCGACGGTGCCGGGCGGCTCGTCGTGCACTACGATGCTGGAGTGTGCCCGCAACAGCTCGAACGTCTTCCACGCAGATCGATTCGTCATGGCCTCCACGGCGTAGGCGCGCAGGATCTGCGGAGTCGTGATCAGGCGCAGGAAACTCTGCTGCGTGGCGCGGCAAAACACCGCCGGAGCAGGCGGCGTGGCGATCGACAGTTCGTCCTGTGCTTGGACGTGGTGCGGGTGCTGCGGGAACACCGCCGCCACCCAGACCGAGGAGTCAACGAGCGATCCCGCCACGGCTCAGGTCCTCCGCTGCGAAGGCTTGTTGTTCGAGGGCGATCAGTTGCTGGACGGTCATCTGGGCGGCCGGCGCGTCGGGCCGGCACCGGATGACCGGGAAACCACGCGCATTGATCTCCAATCCGGTCGGCAGGGGCTCCGTCTCAACGGCGGTCGAAACGAGGGGTGCCTCCAGTGCCTTGACGAGCAAGTCGGCAACCACGCGCTTCAAGGGCTTCCGGGCCTGGACCGCCCGGATCTTGATCCGCTGTACGAGGTCGTCGGGGAGATCCAGCGTCGTCTTCATGCAACCATAGAGCCAGCAAACCAGCTTTCCGTCAAGCAGGTGGACCGCCTCGGAGAGGTGCGTGGAGGTCTTCACCGGAACTGCATTCGCCGCCTGCGCGTCATCGCTCAGTGCGGTTACGGCAAACAAGTTCTCAAAGCCAAACCAAAGGTTTACCTCGCCGATGCTGCGATCGCGCCTGGAGTGTTGCTGAAGGGCAAGGCGCTACTCGAGGATCCGCAAGCGCTCGGGAAAGCCGTTGAGACCGCCTTTTTCAAGCACGTCTTCACCCGCTATTACGCGCGGAGCGTCGGCTTTTCATACTGGAGAGGGAAAAACGATCGCGAGGTGGACATCATCGCGGCTTTGGACGACCGACTGGTGCCATTCGAAGTAAAGTATCGCGGCCAAGAAGGCACAGGAGAGGGCGAACTCAAAGGGCTGCTCGACTTCTGCGACGAGAACAACGTTGAGCGCGGCTATGTGATCACCCGCGAACTGACGGATTTTCAGGTGCTGGCCGCATCCCGCACCAAGACAGCGGTGCAACTCCTCAAAATTCCGGCACCGCTCGCGTGCTACTGGCTGGGCCGCTCCGAAATCGAGAACGCCAACCGCGGCGACAGCTAGCAAAGGGGACCACGTTCAGGCGCCGGAGGTTTCCGGCACTCGCAGGTCACCACCAACGATACTGAGTTTGAACTCGTGACCTGGCTCGTGCTCCACGAGGACTCTAGCGGTTGATTACGATCCGCATGAAACAGTTAAAGAAAACGCTTATTTAATTACTCATCAGTGCTTAGCAAACTATCATTGCCTTAGGTAAAAACTTTTACCTTAATGACCTAATCGTCATGGCGATCCCTTGGAGCTTCTACGGCCGCCGCACTGAATTGAGCCAATTGCAGGCGATTCTCGCCCGCCGTCGCTGGTTCTTTCTTCAAATCTCCGGACGCAGGCGGATTGGCAAGACCACCCTGATCCAAGAGGCCCTGAACGCGGACCAACGGGCCCGCACGCTCTACCTCCAGATTCCTGACTCTGATCCCGTCGGAGTCGTGGCCGCGTGCAACGGCTACCTCGAAACCTTCGGCCGTCCCGAACGCGTTTCCGCCCTGGGTGAACTCGCCAAGCTGGTCGGCCGCCTTGCCGAGACCGGCCACATCGTGGCCATCGACGAGTTTCAATACTTCCATCGTAAACCCCTCGGTGATTTCTGCTCCCTGCTTCAGGCCGAAGTCGATCGCCTCGCCGCTCGTGCGTCCGAGATCACCGGCGGACTCATCGTGCTCGGCTCTCTCCACGCGGAGATGACAGCCCTGCTGGAAGATCGCGATGCTCCGCTCTTCAATCGCGCCACCGATCGGCTCGATCTCGGCCACCTCGACATCGCCTCCATCCTCGAAATTCTCCGGGCCCACGCCGACACCGCCCCGCAACGCCTGCTCTTCCTCTGGAACCTTTTTGAAGGCGTGCCCAAGTTCTACCGCGATGCCTTCGAGCAGGGTGTTCTCGGGGCCGACCGACGCGAACTGCTCCACCGCCTTTTCTTCGCCAGCTCTTCACCCCTACGCGGCGAGGCCGACAATTGGTTCCTCCGCGAACTCCGCGGCCGCTACGACATGGTGCTCCAGCACCTGGCCAAGAATCCAGGCTGCACGAATGCCGAGATTGAGGCCGCCATCACCCAAGTCTCGCGGGGAGGGGAGGCCAAGCAAGTGGGAGGCTACCTGAAGATTCTCACCGAACGCTATCGGATGATCGAGCGGAAGCTCCCCATCTTCGCACCCGCCAAGGCCCGAAGTGGTCGCTACTACATCCGCGACAATTTTCTCCGCGCTTGGCTCTCCGCTCTTCAGCGCCCCGTTTCCGCCACCGCCTTCCGCCCTCCGGAAGAGCTCATCACTCAAGCTGACGAACGCCTCGCCACCGTCGAGGGCTTCGCCCTCGAATCCTTGGCCAGTCAACTCTACGAGGAACGCAGTCGCCTCGGACTCGGCGACTTCCCGCTGAGCGAACGCATTCGCGGTTATTGGGATCGCGGAGATGTCGAAATCGACCTCGTCGCTGTTTCTGAATCGGAACGCCGCATCCGTTTCGGCACCTGCCGTCGCAACCCGGATAAACTCTTTGAATCTCTCGCCGGCCTCCGCACAGGCGCCGAGGCCTTCATCCAGACGCACGGTCGCTTCTGCGATTGGTGCCGTGAGTTCGTCGCCATCTCCCCCGAAATCACCCCGGAATTTCGAACCCGCCTCCGGCATTCCGCGGTCATCGCCCAAGACCTGCACGACCTCACCGCCGGGCTCTAATCCCGGACTTTTGGTGTAGACCCATCTTTGGTTTAGACCCGTCCAATCCCGAACTCCTCTGGGAAGACGGGCCAAATTGATGGTGGACGCTACTGGACTCGAACCAGTGACCCCGTGCGTGTGAAGCACGTGCTCTAACCAACTGAGCTAAGCGTCCCTGACAGAGGTGGGAACGTGAAGCACGCTGCCGGGCGATGCAACTCTGATTTAGCCGCCAATGCCGCGCCTTGGCCGCGCCACGCATCTCCCTTCGTCCTCCCCACGACTCCAGGTCGCTCTCTCCCGCTCCGCGTCACCAGAGGACCCGGCCGGGCGCCTCACTTCCGCGTCACCACCGGACGGCGGCGGCGGGGAAAGAGAGTGCGGCAAATCTCGCAGACCGTGCCGTCACAGGCGTGCGCCGTGCAGTGCTCCCGGCCATAGAAGATGATGCGCAGGTGCAGGGCGTTCCAGTGCTCCCGGGGAAACAGGCCCTTCAGGTCCTTCTCCGTCTGCGCCACGCTGCGGCCATTCGTCAGCTTCCAGCGCTGCGCGAGGCGGTGGATGTGAGTGTCCACGGGAAACGCCGGCACGCCGAAGGCCTGCGCCATCACCACCGACGCGGTCTTGTGGCCGACCCCGGGGAGGGCCTCCAGCTCCGCAAAGGTTCGCGGCACTTCGCCACCGTGGCGCTCCAGCAGGATCTCCGAAAGTCCCCGGATCGCCTCCGCCTTCCGGGGCGCCAAGCCACACGGGCGCACGATCGCATCAATCTGCGCCACGCTGAGCTTCACCATCTGCGCCGGAGTCGAGGCGAGGCGAAACAAGGCGGGGGTCGTCAGGTTCACGCGCTTGTCCGTGCACTGCGCCGAGAGCAGCACCGCAATCAACAGGGTGTACGCATCCGTATGATCCAGCGGCACCGGAGTCTGAGGGTACAACTCCGCCAACCGACGGTCGATGTACGCCGCCCGGTCCGCCCGCCGGGAGAAGTCCAAAGTCGCCGCGGAAGCCGCCATGCCCGCGAGGAAGCCGCGCCGCACCGCCCATGACAAGGGCAGAAGGCGGCGTCCGCCGTGACGCGCCGGGAACGGTGCAAGGCGACCGATCACCCGCGGCTCTCCCACCCTCCGCCGCCGGTTGAATCAAATCTCAACGCTCCCATCAGGCGCCCTTCTCACCGGCAAGCGTCCTTCCCTCCCGAGCGACGGCACTCCTCTGGGCACCCCTCCATTCGCGGGATTCCGAGGGGGCCGACGGTGACGCATCACCGGGTCCGGAGTGTCACCCAAACCGGCCTCGGCCCGCACCCACATCCCCGCCCCCACCCCCTCCCCCACCCCACACCCGCGCCCGCGGACGCACCCGAAAGCCAGAAGCCGATTGCGCACCCTCCCTGCACCGCTAGCTTCCGGGAAACCCTCCATGTCGACCGCCGCCGCCGCCGCCCCCGCCACTCCCGCCATCCTGCCATCGTCTTCCGCCGGGCCCCGCCTCGAGGACCTCCTCGCCCCGAGCGATGGCTTCGCGCGGCGGCACCACGGCGACGACGCCGATGTCAGCCCTCTCCTCGCCGCCCTCGGGCAGCCAAGCCTGGATGCACTGATCGATGCGACGGTCCCGCCGGCCATCCGTCTCCCGCGGCCGCTCGATCTGCCCGACCCTCTGGCCGAGTCCGCCGCCCTCGCCGAGCTCCGCGGCATCGCCGGGCTCAATCAGGTGTTCCGCAGTTATATCGGCCAAGGGTACTTCGACACGATCACCCCGCCGGTCATCCAGCGCGCCATCCTGGAAAATCCGGGCTGGTACACCGCCTACACGCCGTACCAAGCGGAGATTTCGCAGGGTCGCATGGAGGCGCTGCTCAATTTCCAGACGGCGGTCATCGAGCTGACCGGCCTCGAAATCGCCAACGCCTCCCTCCTCGATGAGGCCACCGCAGCCGCCGAAGCGATGACGCTCGCGCTGCGCTCCGTCAGCGGCGCGGGTCGCCGCCGGTTCTTCGTTTCATCCCGCTGCCACCCGCAAACGATCGACGTCGTGGTCACGCGCGCCCAGCCGCTCGGAGTCGAGGTCGTGCTCGGCGATGCCGCCACGGCCGCGTTCGACGACAGCTACTTTGGCGCGCTCGTGCAGTACCCGGACACCTTCGGGGCGATCCATCGTTTCGATGAAATCGCCGAGCGCATCCATGCCGCCGGCGGCCTGCTCGTCGTCGCGACCGATCTCCTCGCGCTCACGCTGCTGCGTCCGCCGGGGGAATTCGGGGCGGACGTGGCGGTCGGCTCCGCGCAGCGCTTCGGCGTGCCGCTCGGCTTCGGCGGACCGCACGCGGGGTTCATGGCCACGCGAGATGTCTACAAGCGACAGATGCCGGGCCGCCTGATCGGGGTCTCGCGCGATGCCCAGGGCGGACCCGCCATGCGCATGGCCCTCGGCACGCGCGAGCAGCACATCCGCCGCGACAAGGCCACGTCCAACATCTGCACCGCCCAGGTGCTGCTCGCGGTGATGGCGTCGATGTACGCCGTCTTCCACGGGCCCGAGGGGCTGCGCCGGATGGCGCGCCGGATCAAGTTCCTCACGGAGTGGCTGGCGGCCGGGCTTCGCGCCACCGGGGCGAAGGTGGACGACAGCGGCCCCTTCTTCGACACGATCGTGGTGCGCGGCGTCGCCGCGGTCCGCGTCCACGCCGCCGCCCACGCCCGCCGCCTCAACCTGCGCGCGATCGCGGACGACGCCGTCGGGATCTCGCTCGACGAATCCACCACGCGCGCCGACGTCGAGGTGCTGCTCGGCCTCTTCCGCGAGTCCGCCGTCCTGCCCGACGCGTCCGGGATCCGTCACGCGTTCCCGGAGCCGCACGCGCGGCGCGGGGATTTCCTGCAGCACGGGGTCTTCCAGCGGTACCACACCGAGCATGAGATGCTCCGCTACATCAAGCGGCTTGAGGCCAAGGACCTTTCGCTGTGCCACTCGATGATCGCGCTCGGTTCGTGCACGATGAAGCTGAACGCGGCCAGCGAGATGTTCCCCGTGACCTGGGCGGAGTTCGGTCGCATTCATCCGCTCGCGCCGGCGGAGCAGACCCGGGGTTACGCCCGCCTGTTCCGCGACCTCGAGCGCTGGCTGGCGGAGATCACCGGCTTCGCCGCCGTCTCGCTTCAGCCGAACGCGGGCTCCCAAGGGGAATTCGCGGGGCTGCTCGCGATCCGCGACTACCACCTCTCCCGCGGTGACGCACACCGCACGGTGTGCCTGATCCCCACCAGCGCCCACGGCACCAACCCGGCCAGCGCGGTCATGTGCGGCATGTCCGTCGTGCCCGTCGCCTGCGATGCCGACGGCAATATCGACCTCGCCGATCTCCGCGCCAAGGCGGACCAGCACGCCGCGAACCTCGCCGCACTGATGGTCACGTATCCGTCCACCCACGGGGTGTTCGAGGCCTCGATCCGCGACATCTGCGCCCTCATCCACGAGCGCGGCGGCCAGGTTTACATGGACGGGGCGAACATGAACGCGCAGGTCGGCCTGACCTCGCCCGGCTTCATCGGAGCGGATGTCTGTCACCTCAATCTCCACAAGACTTTCTGCATCCCACACGGCGGCGGCGGTCCGGGTATGGGCCCCATCGGCGTGGCCGCGCACCTCGCACCGTTCCTGCCCGGGACGCCGGGCGCCCGGCCGGAGCAGACGCAGGGCAACCGCGCCGTGTCCGCCGCGAATCACGGCTCGGCTTCGATCTTGGTGATTTCGTGGATGTACATCCGGATGATGGGATCGGTCGGCGTGACCGAGGCCACCCGGCGCGCGATCCTCAACGCGAACTACATCGCCCGCCGCCTCGATCCCTACTTCCCGGTGCTCTACAAGGGCGCCGCCGGCTGGGTCGCGCACGAGTGCATCATCGACCTCCGTTCGTGGAAGAAGTCCGGCATCGAGGTGGAGGACGTCGCCAAGCGCCTGATGGATTACGGCTATCACGCGCCGACGATGAGCTGGCCGGTCGCAGGCACGCTGATGATCGAGCCCACCGAGAGTGAATCACAGGCCGAGCTCGATCGGTTCTGCGACACAATGATTTCGATCCACGGGGAAATGACCCGGATCGCCTCGGGTGAGCTCGACCGCACCAACAACCCGCTCAAGCACGCCCCGCACACCGCCTCCGTGGTGCTGTCGGATGCGTGGGACCGTCCCTACTCGCGCGAACTGGCGGCGTTCCCGACGGCGTCCGTGCGGCAGGCGAAGTTCTGGCCCAGCGTCGGCCGGGTCGACAACGTGTACGGCGACCGCCACCTCGTCTGCTCCTGCGTCGGCATGGAAGCCTTCGCGGAGGCCGCCCCGACTGCCAAGGCATGAGGCGACGGTGCCTCGCCTGCGACCTCGCGCGATCGCCGCGCGCGGGGCGGGCTATTCGCCGGACTTCGCCGGAAGCTGGAGGACCTCGGACGGCCCGACCTTCACGTCGACCTTGGACAGGACATGGCGTTTGAGGAACGCGTCGACCCGCGTGTAGAATGCGATCGCATTCTCCTCCTTGCGGAAACCGTGACCCTCGCCGGACTCGATCAGGAATTCGAATTCCTTCCCATGCTTCGTCATCGCGGCGCGCATGTCGTCGCCGTGCTCGCGGGTGACCCGTGGATCGGTCTGCCCGTAGGCCATGATGACCGGGGCCCGGATCTGCGGCGCGAAGTTGACTGGTGAGCGGGCCGCGAGTTCCTCCGCGTCCTCGAACAGGTCGCCCATGCGGGTCTTGATCCAGAGCTTGCGGTCGTCGCGGGAACGGCGCTGGGCGGCGATGAGTTTGAGGTCGGTGACCCCGACGTAGTTGACGCCCGCCGCGTACAGCTCGGGGGTGAAAGTGACGCCCGCCATGGCGGCGTAGCCGCCGTAGCTGGCCCCGGCGATGACGACCCGCTGCGGGTCGGCGAGGCCGGACTCGACGGCCCACTTCACGGCGTCGGTCAGATCGTCCTGCATCGCGCGCCCCCAGGTCCGGTAGCCGCGTTGCTCGAACCACTGCCCATAGCCGCCGGAGCCGCGGTAGTTGGGCTGCAGCACGGCGAAGCCGCGGTTGGCGTAGAGTTGCACCTCGGGACTGTAGCGCCACTCGTCGCGGATCCCGAACGGGCCCCCGTGCGGGTTGATGATCAGGGGCAAGCCCTGCGGGGCCCGGCCGACCGGGAGCGTGAGCATGGCCTCGATCTCAAGCCCGTCGCGCGCGCGGTATCGGACGGCCTTCATGGGCGCGAGAGCCGCAGGATCGAGGTGCGGGCGGATGACAGCGAGCTCCTCGATCTTCTTCCGCTCCTCGTCGAAGAGGTAGTAAACTCCCGGTTCGCGATCCGATCGGGAAATCACCAGAACCTGCCGCCCGTCCTCAGTGACGAGTTGCTGGGTGTTCACGAGGCCGGGCAGGGCCTCATCGAGGATGCGCTGGCGCCGCTGGTAGGTCGGATCCCAGTAGACCTCGGTGATGCGGTCGGTGACGTACCGGGCCCCGACCACCTTGCCCTCGGTGCCGCCGATGATGACCTCGGTGACGTCGTAGCGATCCTCCGGATCGGCGAAGACCGGTTCAGCGCTCCGCTGGTGGGTGACGGTGTCGTAGGTGTAGAGGGCGAACGTCTTGCGGCCGACATTCGAGGTCACGTAGACGGTCCGGTTGTCGCCGGCGAAGGCGAGCGGGCGCCAACTCGGCTCGCCATCCTCGAACCGGGCAAGAGTCCGCCATGCGTCGCCCGCCTTGTCGCGGTAGAGAATCGTCTGTTCGAGCAGGCGACCGGAGATGCCGAAGCGGGCGACATGGTTCCAGTCGAGCACCCAGCCCCGGACATCGCCGGGGTTGGCGGCAATAACGGTGACCTTGCCGGTCTTGACGTCGAGCCAGACCGGGTCGGCGCGGTCGCGGTAGGTTTGATTGGAGAGAGCGAGGACGCGGCGCGGGTTCTTCGGATCGGAGCGCGAGATCTCGATGAACGCCCGCGTGTCGTCGAACTTCATGAAGTCCTTCCCGTCGCGGTTGATCGCGAACGGCAGCAGGTCCTCGTCGCCGTCATCGTCGAGCAGCATGACGAGTCGGTCGTCGTTGGCCCAGCGGTAGCTGGAGATGCTGAAGTCCTTGAAGGCCGTGATGAGATTCCTGGTCTTGGCCTCGCGGTCCATGATCACGAGGTTGAGTCGGCGTTCATGCGGCACGAGCGCGGCGATGTAGCGCCCACTTGGCGAGAAGCGCAGTTGGCTGATCGCGGGGTTGCGGAAGAAGTGCTCCACCGGGATCTCGGCGGCGGGGGCGGCGGCAACCGGGACCGTTCCGACGAGGCTGGCGAGGAGGGCGGCGCCGACGCCCCACCCTCGAGGAACGCAGGCAAGCCATTGGAAGGCGAAGCGGACCGTCATGGAGGCAAACAACCCCGCTGGCGCGGAAAGCGCAAGGCGGCGCGGGCTAGAAGTCGCGCCCCACGCGCAGGTAGACGAACCGGCCGAGGCCGAGCGCGCCGTAGGTGCTCTGGTCGTAGCTGGACGTCTCGTAGCCGTTGAAGGGCGGTTCGCGGTCGAACACATTGTTCACGCCGACGGAGATGCGCGTGTCCCAGAGGCCGCTGTAGGTGAAGCTCGTGTTCACGGTGGCAAGGGCGTTCTCGCCCCATCCGGCGAGGGTGTAGCCGTCGTTGTAGTACGACCCGATGTAGTTCAGGCGGACGGCGGCAAAGTAGTCCTTGTAGGCCCAGGCACCGCCCAGCGTGCCATTCCACTTGGGAAAATTGTAGCGTCCCAGATTCTCGAAGTCGGGCGGGAGGCTGCCGCTGGCGTCGCGCACGCCGGAATTGGTGCGCAGGCTCAGCGTGCGGGTGGCGTTGGCGGTGAACTGAAAACGGCCCACGCGCGTGTCGCGGAGATCGTACCGGGCCTCGAAGTCCATCCCCTCGTACCACTGCTTGGCGACGTTGAAGGGGATGCGCCGGATGGACTGGATGGGGCCGGGATTTCCTTGGGTGGCGTCGCGCACGACCGCGCCCGGGAACTGATCCTCCCGCGCGAGCAGCGTCGTGTCGGACGGCGCAGTGATCACGTCCTTGATGTCGAACACGAAGTAGTCGACCGCGAAGGACAGGCCCTTCACCGCCTTCACGTCGAAGACGGCGCCGGCGTAGCGGGAGTCGGCTTCCTCCGGCCGCAACAGGGGGTTGCCGGAGGTGACGATGCGGAGCTGGGTGGGGGGATCCTGCGGGCGCTTCGGATCCTGACGCACCCCGGAGCTGAACGCGACCGTCGCGGAGGTGAACAGACGCCCGAGATCCGGAGCCTTGAACGACTGGGAGAACGACGCCCGGAGCAGCACGTCGACCCACTTCGTCTGCGGGAGATTCCAGCGGACACCGATCTTGGGCTTCGTGGCGGTGCCGAAGTCGCTGTAGTCCTCATAGCGCACGGCCAACTGCGCCTCCAAGGAGCGGGAGACCGGGAAGGTTGCCTCCACGTAGGCGGAAAAGATGTCGCGATCGCCGCGGTAAGGGGCCCCGCCGCCGGATCCGACGAAGGACGCGGTGTCGGGAGCTTGATCGATGAGGTCGTTGCGGACCTCGACGCCGGCCGCGACACCGAGGTCGCCGCCCGGGAGCTCCACGGGACTGCCCGAGACCGTGAGGTCGAACATCCGGGCCTCGGCGGTGAAGACACTGGTCGAATCCACGAAGAGCCGGTTGACGACCTCCGGGTTGTCGGAAGGTCCGAACGGATTGAGGGCCGTCTGGCGGGTCGTGCCGTTCAACGCCGCCTGGAGGTCGGCGGCGCGGATCAAGTTGCGCGAGACCGCCGTGACCTCGCCGGAGGCGAACGACGCCCCCGCCTCCCACGTCCAGTCGTTCCGGAGCGTCCCGCCGATTCCGAGCAGCACGGTGGCGGCGGTCGCGGCGGTGTCGAAGAGGCGAGGAGGACCGAAATTGGTCCGGTAGAGGAAGTTGGTGAGGTCGAAACCGAAGGGATTGTAGGGATTAGTGGGCGGGACGTTGAGCAACCCGGTCGGGCCGGTGCCGGGATTCTGGACGCTCTGGATGACGGAGGGCGTGAACGCGTAGTAGGACTTGTTGTTGGAGTACAGGACCTCGCTGAAGACGCGGAGACGGTCGCTGAGCTCGTGGCGGAGGTTCGCGTAGCCGCTGAAGTAGTCGTAGGACGGGAAGAGTTGGAAGGATTGGGCGAAGTCGTAGCGGTTCTCGTTGGTGGGCGAAGCCACGCGGGTGAACTGGGACCGCGTGGGGTTGGCGGTCGGCTTGCCACCGCTGAGGACGTAGAGGCCGGAGCCCGAGGTGAAGCCGGCCGCGGCGGCCTGCAGCGCGGACAGGTTCACGTTCGCCGGCCAGTTGGCCGCGCTGTTCTGGTTGAGTCCCTTCGGGGCGGCCGCGGAGTAGTCGGTCGTCCGGGAACGGGCGTAATCCTTGAGGTAGTTGTCGTTGGCGCCGACGTAGTTTCCGACGACGGTGAGGGACGTCTTGCCGGACTGGGTGCCGACGAGAAACGAGGCCAGCTTCGTGAACGTGTCGTGGCCCAGCGTGTTGCCGGCGAGGAAGTCGACCTGCAGGCCGGTGAAGTTCCGCTTGAGCTTGATGTCCATCACCCCGGTCACGGCATCCGAGCCGTAGATGGCGGAAGCCCCGTCCTTGAGGTACGAGATCTTGTCGATTGCGGCGATCGGGATGGAGTTGAAGTCGAAGATCGTCTGGTTGTTCGAATTGGTCAGCGCGTAGCCCACGGTGCGGCGCCCGTTGATCAGGACGAGGAAGCGGTTGCTGCCGAGGCCGCGCGGGTTGACCGTGGCGGCCCCGCGGGTGAACGACGCGGTCTGCACGACCGAGTTGGTTGAGCCCGTGTTGAACGGCAGGCTTTGCACGAAGTCGCCCAGCGAGGTGAAGCCGCTCTCGCGGATCTCGGCCGCCGTGTAGGTGACGACCGGTGCCGGCGTCTCGGTGTCGAGACGCTTGATGCGGGAGCCCACGACCTCGAACTTCTCCAGCTTGATCTCCTCGGCCTTCCCCTCGTCGGTCGGCTTCGCGGGGACTGGAGCGACGGCGGCCGACGACGCCCTCGGCGTCTGGGCGGTGACGGAAACGGCAGCCGCCAACGCGGCCGCGCCCAAGAGGCGCGCGAGGCGCTGCAGCTCATGCAAACCTGAGAGACCCCGCGTCACACGAAAGAGTGGAGCCGACTTGCCGAGAAGACCGGGTGCGGGGGGAGCCTTGGGGTGCATGTCTTCGAGGTTCATGGGACGGGGGGGCGGGGTCAATTCGCGCCGCGCCCGGTGCTGACGTCGCGGGGAAAAGCATGGCCGACCCAGAAACTATGGGAAGGGCGCCACCGGCGCAACGGCAAGTTCGCAGAAGCGCCCGCCGGGTCGCATTCGAACGGCACGGCGGCGGACCCGCATCGCGGCCTCCCGGGGCTGGTCAACCTGCGCCTGAGGTGCCACCGATGGCTGGCCGAAGAGCCGAGGAACGCGTGGCCGACGTCGGGCGCGTCCTCGCGACACGAGCTGCCGCCGGCGGCTTGCCGAGGGCCGAAAGCCTGCCAGCATGCTGTCGAGTGAACGAGTTCGCGGCCATCCTCAGCCATCTCGCGACGGGGTCAGCCTACCCGGCGGCCCTCGCCACGCTGGTGAGGATCGAAGGCTCGTCGTACCGGCGGGCCGGGGCGAGGCTGCTGCTCATGGCGGACGGAACGTCCGTCGGAAGCCTCAGCGGCGGTTGCTTGGAGCAGGACGTCCTCGCCCGGTGCGCCCGGGTACGCGACTCCCGGCGATCGGAGTTCGTGAGCTATGACACCCGGGAGGAGAACGACCTCGTCTGGGGCGTAGGGCTTGGCTGCCACGGCGTGGTGTACCTGCTCATCGAACCGCTTTCATCCCGCCCCGACTGGGTCGACCCAGTCCGCGACGCCACCCGGTCGCGGCGCGAGCTCGTACTTCGGGTCGGGACCGCCGGGGACGGCAGCGAGGCAGCAGGCACCCGGATCGCAATTGAAGACGAAAAAGGGGGTGGAGGCCTGATGGACCGCATCCCACCGCCGTTTCGGCTGTTGGTGTTCGGGGCCGGCGAGGACGCGCGTCCGTTGGTGCGCTTCGGGGCCGAGCTCGGCTGGGAGGTCAGCGTTTTGGATCCCCGACCCGCGCTTCCGACCCCCGACCGGTTTCCGGAGGCGGTCGGGTGGCACTCCGGCCCGGTCGATGCCTTGCTGCGCGCGTACACGGCCGACCCGCGCACCGGCGCGGTGATCATGACCCATCATTACGTCCACGATCTGCCCTTGCTCGCGGGCCTGAGAACGCAGCCACTTGCCTACCTCGGGCTTCTCGGCCCCCGTGCCCGGGCGGAGCGCCTGCGGCGCGACCTGGACGCCGCGGCTGAAGCCGCCCCGGCGTCCGGCCCGATGAGCGCGGCACCCGTTCTCCACGCGCCGGTCGGCCTGGACCTCGGCGGCGATGGTCCGGCCGCCGTCGCGCTGGCGATCGTCGCGGAAATCCAATGCCTCCTCTCAGGCCGGGACGGTCGCCCGCTCCGGCAACGCCGGGAGCCGATCCACCCCCGATGAGCGCTCCCGCCTGTCAGCGCGTCGGATGCGTGATCCTCGCTGCCGGCGCCGGTTCGCGGCTGGGTCAGGCCAAACCGTTGCTCGCCCTCGCCGGACGTCCCCTCGTTGTTCGCGCGGCCGAGGCCGCCCTCGCCTCCACCGCCTGGCCGGTGGTCGTGGTGGTTGGAGCCCATGCCGCGTCCGTCCGACCGGCGCTGGCCGGCCTCCCGGTGCTGGTGGCCGAAAACCCCGCTTGGGCGGAGGGCATGGCCTCGTCGCTGCGCACCGGGCTGGCCACGCTGCGCTGTTTCTCACGCGAGATCGACGGTGCCGTCTTCGCGCTCTGCGACCAGCCCCACTTCAGCGCCGACGTGGTTCAGCGTCTCATCGCGCGGCAGCGCGCGACCGGCACCGGGATCGTCGCGGCCCGCTACGGCGGCAGGCTCGGCGCACCCGCCCTGTTCACCGCGCCTTTCTTCCATGCCCTCGAGTCACTCGAGGGCGATCACGGCGCACGCGACCTGATCGCCGCCGCGCACGCCCGGGGAGAGGCGGCGGCCGAGGACTTCCCGGAACTCGCCCTCGACATCGATACGCCCGCCGATCACGCGCGCGCCCTCGCGGCCCTCGGCCTCACGGAAGCTTCAACTCCATCCCGATCCGCAGATCATTCGGCGAATTCATGATTCCCCGGTTCGCTGCATAGATGTCCCGAAAGCGGCTGCGGTCGCCGTAGTACCGCAACGCGAGACTCTGCAGGGTGTCACCCCGGACCACGACATGCGTGCGGGGCGAAGCCGCCGGCGCCGCCGCCACGGGAGTCGGCACCGCCTCGGGCGGAGCCTGCGCCCGGAGCAGCGGAACCTGTTCGCTGGAGGCCGCCGGGCGTTCGGCGAGCGTCCGCGCCGAACGATCCGTCAGGACATCGACCGCCACGAGAGGAGAAGCGGACTCGACCACCCCGGCCGGCCCGGCACCGAGGGTCGCCGTCGACGTGACCTCCCGCTCCGGCCCCGGGGCGGCAACGCCGCTCGCGCGACCGAGGCCGCGGGCCCGGAAGTCCGCGAGGTCCGCCTTGAGGGCCTCGTTCTCCCAGCGGAGACGTTCGACTTGGTCGTAGGAATTGAAACGCGGGTCGACCGTGTTGTTGAGTGGATCCCCGGGCAGCGTGCTCGCGAACTCGCGCTTCGCCGCATCGATGCGCTGCCGCACCAGATCGGCCTGCGGGGAGTTCGGCTTCAGCTCCCGGAACTTGCGGTAGTGATAGATCGCCGCGATCGGATCACGGATATGCTGCTGATACAGCAGGCCCGCCTCGAGATGGGACTCCGCCGCATCGGCATCGCGGCGCTCGATGACCTTGAGGAACGCGCTCAACGCTTCCTGGTTTCGTCCCTGCCGCAGCAGTTCCTTGCCCCGCCGGTAACCCGGATCGTCCGTCTCCGCCGTCAGGCCGATCCGCTCGCCCCCATCGCACCCGGCGAGGGCCAGCAGAAGTCCGATGAGAAACAACGGAATCGGAAAAAGGCGGCGCGGCATCGTCCGGAAAGGGATTGTCTGGATCAACGGAGAAGGGCACCGTTCACCGTTTCCGCAACCGACTCAAACGCGAAATGGCGCTGAACTCCAAAACCGCCCTCGCCCGCGCCCGGGCCTGCCTCGAGATCGAAACCGCCGCGATCCGTGCCACGTCGCGCGGACTCGATGCGGCCTTCGTCGCCGTCGCCTCCGCGATCGAGGAGGCCGCCGCCCGCGGCCAGCGGCTGATCTTCTCCGGCGTCGGCAAGTCTGCCCACATCGCCCAGAAACTCTGCGGCACGTTCAACAGCACCGGCATTTCCTCGTGCTTCCTCGACCCGACGCAGGCCCTGCACGGGGATCTCGGGTTGGTCGAGGACGGTGACCTCGCGGTGCTGCTCAGCAACAGCGGCCAGTCCGAGGAGGTCATCCGCCTCGTCCCGTGCCTCAAACGCTTCGGGGTCCGCATCATCGCGTTTACGTCGACGCCGGATTCCGAACTGGCGCGGAACGCCGACCTGAAGCTCATCTACCACGTCCCGCGCGAAGCCTGCCCACTCGCGCTCGCCCCCACCGCCAGCACCACCGCCGCCCTCGCCCTCGGCGACGCCCTCGCCATGGTGCTGCTGGAGGCCCGCGGACTCACCCGCGACGACTTCGCCCGCTTCCATCCCGCCGGCAATCTCGGTCGCGTGCTGCTCCTGCGCGTCCGCGACATCATGCGCACGGGCGACCGCCTGGCCGTCGCGCCGGACTCGGTGTCGGTTCAGGACGCCATCCTCGCCATGACCAAGGCCAAGAGCGGTTCCATCGCCCTCACCACCGGCAGGGTCGGCCGGCTCAGCGGCATCCTGACCGACGGCGACGTCCGCCGCGCCGCCCTCTCCACCGGCCCCAGCTTCCTCACGCTGCCGGTCGCGCAGTTCATGACGCGCCACCCCAAGACCATCCGCGACACCGCCCTCGGGGTCGACGCGCTCCGGCTCTTCGAGGCCCACAAGATCGACGACCTCATCGCCGTCGATGGCCGCCACCGCCCGGTCGGGCTCGTTGACGGGCAGGATCTTCCCAAGCTCAAGATCGTCTGACCCTCGCTCCACCCGCGCCGGCGTCCGGCCACGGCGAACGGCCCGCTTTCGACCCCGCACCCATCCGGGCATGGACTCCGCCGCGCAACCCTGCGCACCGGCTTGTCTCCCGCCGCAGGCCGCGTAGGATTCGTTCGTCACGCCATGCCCACCCCTCCCTTCGTTTACCAAGACCCCTTCCCACTCGACGCCGACGACACCGAGTACCGGCTGCTTTCGCACGAAGGCGTGAGCACCACCACCTTCGAGGGCCGGGAAGTCCTGAAGGTCGATCCCGAGGCGCTGGCCTTCCTCGCCCAGCACGCCCTGCGCGACACGCAATTCCTTCTCCGCACCAAGCACTTGGAGCAAGTCGCCGCGATTCTCGATGACCCCGAAGCGTCCGACAACGACCGCTACGTCGCGCGGACCCTGCTGAAGAACGCCGAGGTCTCGGCCGAGGGCATCCTGCCGTTCTGCCAGGACACCGGCACCGCCACCGTGGTCGCAAAGAAGGGTCAGCAGGTCTGGACCGGGGCCAACGACGCCGAGTGGATTTCGAAGGGCATCTACGAGACCTACACGAAGGAGAACCTTCGCTACTCGCAGACCGCCCCGCTCGACATGTGGAACGAGGTCAACACCGGCACCAACCTGCCGGCCCAGATCGACCTCTACGCCACCGAGGGCGCCGCGTATGAATTCCTCTTCGTCGCCAAGGGCGGCGGCTCGGCGAACAAGACGTTCCTCTTCCAGGAAACCCGCGCCCTGCTCAATCCGAAGAGCCTCGAAAAGTTCGTCACTGACAAGCTGTCATACCTCGGCACCGCCGCCTGCCCGCCCTATCACTTGGTCTTCGTGATCGGCGGCACCAGCGCCGAGGCCTGCCTGAAGACGGTGAAGCTGGCCTCGACAAAGTACTACGACAAGCTGCCCACCATGGGCAACGCGCACGGGCGCGCCTTCCGCGATCTGGAATGGGAGGCCAAGATCCTCAAGATCGCCCAGCAAAGCGGCATCGGCGCGCAGTTCGGCGGCAAGTACTTCGCCCTCGACGTGCGCGTCGTCCGGCTGCCGCGCCACGGGGCCAGCTGCCCGGTGGGCATGGGGGTGTCGTGCTCGGCCGACCGCAACATCAAGGGCAAGATCACCCGCGATGGCATCTTCCTCGAAAAGCTGGAGACCAACCCAGGGCGCTTCATCCCCGCCGCCCAGCGCACGCTCAAGGACAACCATGTGGTCCGCATCGACCTGCACCAGCCGATGCCCGCCATCCTCGCCGAGCTGTCGCGACATCCCGTCACCACCCGCGTTCTGCTCACCGGTCCACTCATCGTCGCCCGCGACTCCGCCCACGCGAAACTGAAGGAGCGCGTCGACGCGGGTCAGGGCCTGCCGGATTACTTCAAGAACCACCCCGTGTACTACGCCGGCCCCGCCAAGACCCCAAAGGGCTATGCCTCGGGTTCATTCGGGCCGACCACGGCCGGGCGCATGGACAGCTACGTCGATCTCTTCCAGTCGCACGGGGGTTCGATGATCATGCTCGCGAAGGGCAACCGCGGGCCGGCAGTCACGGCCGCGTGCAAGAAGCACGGTGGCTTCTACCTCGGCAGCATCGGCGGGCCCGCCGCCATCCTCGCCAAGGAAAACATTCGCAAGGTCGAGGTGATCGAATACCCGGAACTTGGCATGGAGGCCATCTGGCGCATCGAGGTGGAGGACTTCCCGGCGTTCATCCTCGTCGACGACAAGGGCAACGACTTCTTCGTCAGCGGCTGCGGGGTGTGCCTCCCCACGCCCAGCGCCAAGACCTAGCACCGACCGCGGCGGCAGCGCGCGGCCGCACCCACGGGCTTCAGAAACTCACCCGCAGACCGCCGCGCTCCACGTTGAGGCGGCTGACGCTGCTGTAGAGCTCGTCTTCACTCAGGCGGCTGATCATTCGCTCGCGCACGCGGTCCGGGGAACCGGATTGCGAGGACGACTTCATCGCCGCCGGAGCAACCAGCGCGGCCAAGCGTTCACGCCTCGACTCGGTCGGCGATGTCACGCGCGCCAGCGGCTCCTCGACCGCCGACGTCCGGCTGTTGGATCGGAAGGACCCGAGCTCAAGCGTGGCAACACCCGAGGAATCCAAGGTACTCAGCGGCGCGGGACGCAGCGAACGAAGGTCGGACGCCAGCGCCGTGGCATTCAGGGAAAGACTCGCTTCCGCCGCACCAGCGGACGCTGCGGGACCCCGCTCCAGTGCTGCCGAGGACGTATCTGCGGCGAGGGCCTCGCCCGCCGCCACCCACTCGGGACCGGCATTGACCTGAGCCACCGCCACGACAACGCCTTGAGCACCGGATGACTCCGCACCGCCCAGCGTCGCCACCTGCGGCGCCTCGCTCACCACGGCCACGTCAGCCAAGGTTGACGGATCGGCATCGGTCACCGGACCCACTGGAGTCACCGCCGTCGGCGACCGGAACTGCTGCACCGTCAAAACACTGAGCACGCCCACCGCCGCCAAACCGACGGGCACGCGCACCCGTGACAAGGCCGAGGCCCACGCTCCCAAATCCACGCGCCACCACGGGCGCCGCTCCACAATCGCCGCCAGTTGCTTCGCCCTCAGGGCATCGTCGAACTGCGCCCAAAACTCCGGCGCCGGGCGCTCCGCGCGCTTCAGCCGCAGAAGATCTTCCAGCGTCACCGCCTTGCCCGACTGCTTCGATTCAGGACTCATGGCCGCATGTACCCCTGCAACTCCGATTGGAGGAGTTGCTTCGCATAGTGCAGGCGCGAGCGCACGGTCCCCACCGAGCAGTCCATGACCTCGGCGATCTCCTCATGGCTCAGACCATCAATCTCAAACAAAGTTACCACGGTACGATGCTTGATAGACAGCTTCTGCAGGGCCTCGTTCAATTTTTCCTGAAGCTCCTTGGCGAACAATTCACGATCTCCGCCCTTCTTGTCGGTCAGCTGCGAAATGATCTCCCCCGCCTTTTCCTCGTCGTGGATCTTCTCAAAGCTGAAAAAGGTCCGGAGGCGGTTCTTGCGGAGGTGGGACAGGGTTCCGTTGACCGCAATCCGATACAGCCAGGTGAAGAAGGAAGACTGACCGGCAAACCGGTGAATCGACTGAAAGGCCTTGATGAACGCGTCCTGCGTGAGGTCAGCCGCATCCTCGCGGTTTGACGTCATGTTGTACACCACCCCGAAAACGCGTTCCCGGTACTTCCGGATGAGTTGGTCGAAGGCCGCCACATCCCCCGCCTGAACGCGCTGCACGACGGCCCAGTCGGAATCCGCCTCCACCTGCCGCTCCGGCGACGCCACCAGCGTCTTGGAGAGAGCCTTGGAAAGGGCGTTCATGACCCCGCAACCATGGCGGGGATCACGCCCGGCGCAAATCCAAATCCACGCGCCGAGGCAGGAATCAGCCCGACGCCGGACGCAGCGCCGCCACCTGCTCCCGCAACACCGCGCCCAACTGCCGCAGCAGAGGCGTCGGCGCGAGATCACCCCACGCCGCCAAGGTCGTCTCCCCGGTCTCCAACTCGGCGACGATCACGCCGGCCACCTCCGCAAAGGTGCCCCGTGCCTCCATCTGTTCCAGCCAGAAGGCCAGCCGGGGTGGACGTTGCCCGCGGATTTCCTCCAGGAGTTCCTCCGCCAGTGCCTCCGGCAACCGCTGCCGCAACCGCAGCAGGGGCAGGGTCAGCTTGCCGCTGATCAGGTCCGTCCCGAGGGTCTTGCCAATGCGGTCCTCCCGGCCGAAGAAGTCCGCCAGGTCGTCGTACATCTGATACGCGATCCCGAGCTGGCGTCCGAAGGTCGCCGCCGCGTTCACGTAGCCCGCCGGCAACCCAGCGAGTTCCGTGCCGAGGGCGCACGACGCGGTGAAAAGCTCCGCCGTCTTGAGGTCGACGATGCGCCGGTAGTCGGCGTCGGAAATGTCGTCCGTCCTGCGCCGAAGGGTTTGGATGATCTCCCCGGCGCAGACCCGCCGGGTCGAGTCCGCAACCAGTCGACACACCGCGGTGGTCGGAAACTGCGCGGCGAGAAACAGGGCGTGCGAAAACAATGCATCCCCCAACAGCACCGCCGCCTCGGGACCGAAGGCCCGCGCCGCCGTCCGCCGCCCGCGGCGCAATTCCGATTCATCCATGATGTCGTCGTGCACCAGGGTCGCCAGATGCACGAGTTCCACCACCGCCGCCGCCCGGACCAACTCCGGCAGCACGCGGCCATCCCCCTGCCAGCCGCTCAGGAAGACCAGCGCCGGACGAATCCGCTTCCCCGAGGTGTCGATGCAGTAGTCCGCCATCTCCCGAATCTCCGGCTCAAAGGCCTCGATTTGGGAACGCAGAAACGCATCCAACTCGGCCATGTGCGGCCTCAGGCGCGCGAACACCGTCGCGAAGTCCCGCGGCGGAGAACGATCGGTGGATACCGGAGCTGCCATAGACCCCCCGACCCTATCCGCGTCTCCGGAAATGGCTAATCAATTGTCAGCCAAACAGACGCCCCCGCGCTTAACGCCGGAAGTGTGCGCAAACGATGCCGGCCGCCACCGCGGCGTTCAACGACTCCGCCTTTCCAAAACGGGGAATCGTCACCCGCCGGGTCACCCGCGCCGCCACCGCCGGAGACAGGCCCCGCCCCTCACTCCCGATCACGATCACGCCATGCTCCAGGGGCGGCAGGCGGCGAATGTCCTCGCCGTGCAGGTCGCACCCCAGAATCGGCACCGTCGCCGGCACCGTCGCCAAGGCCTCCGCCAGCGGCGCCGTCACCACCCGCAGTCGGCTGAATGAGCCCATGCTGGCGTTGATCACTTTCTGGGAAAAGAGATCCGCGCAGTCCTGACCCATCACCACGCGGTCCAAGCCAAACCAATCCGCAATCCGCAGAAGGGTGCCGACATTCCCCGCGTCCTGCACCCCATCGAGCGCCAGGGTCCGGCCCTGCGCCAGTTCCCGCGGACCCAGCACCTCGCGCCGGAGGCGGAGGACGCCGAAGGCCGTGGAGGGCGTCGGAAAGTGGCTGATCCGCGCCATGTCGGACGCCGGGATCACCCGCGCCCCGGGCCGCGTGGCCAGCCCGCTGTCGGCCGTCACCAGCAACGCCTCCCACGGCGGCCCGTCCGTCGACAACTCCGTCACCACCTTCTCGCCTTCAACCACAAAGAGCCCCTGCGCCTCGCGCTCGCGCTTGTCGTGCAGCGCCCGGAAACGGCGGACCTCGGCGGCGGTGAGCGGGGAGGTCACGGGGAGTAAGGTCGGAGGGGAGCGGGGGCCGACCGGATCGACGGGGGAACGGCGGCTGGAGGGAATCGGACTGACAGGAGGGGAGGGCGTTTCCGAGGAAAAAGCACGCCGTCAGAATCACGTCACGCCCTGGGACTGACGGGAAGCTGCCGCCCCGCCCGGGCCGAACCCACCGGCGCACGCGGCACCGGCGGACTCGTGCGGGTGTGGGCTCAGACCTTGGGTCCGCCCTGCGCGATGTTGCGCGCGCGCAGGCGGAGACCGTTGAGGCGGATGAAGCCGGTGGCGTCGTTCTGGTTGTACCAGCTCTTCACGCCTTCCATCGAGGCGATGTGCGGATCGTAGAGCGAATACTTGGACTTGCGGCCGGTGGTGATGATGTTGCCCTTGTAGAGCTTGAGGCGGACGGTGCCGGAGACGTAGCGCTGGCTCTCGTCGACGAGCGCCTGCAGGGCCTCGCGTTCCGGGGCGAACCAGAACCCGTAGTAAACGAGTTCCGCGTACTTCGGGATGAGCGAATCGCGCAGGTGCTGCACCTCGCGGTCCATCGTCAGGCTCTCGATCTGGCGGTGGGCCTGCATCAGGATCGTGCCACCCGGGGTCTCGTACACGCCGCGCGACTTCATGCCGACGAAGCGGTTCTCGACGAGGTCAACGCGGCCGATCCCGTGCTTGCCACCGAGACGGTTCAACTCGCGCAGGACGCCGGCCGGCGAAAGGCGGCGGCCGTTCACCGCGACGCAGTCACCCTTGGCGAATTCCAACTCGACGTACTCGGCCTTGTTCGGCGCCTCCTCGGGCGAGACGGACAGCTTGAACATGCCGCGGTTGGCCGGGGCCGTCGGATCGAACCACGGATCCTCGAGAATGCCGGCCTCGTAGGAAATGTGCAGGAGGTTCCGGTCCATCGAATACGGCTTCTTCAGCGAGGCCTCGACGGGGATGCGGTGCTTCTCGCAGTAGGCGATCATCTCGGCCCGGCCGGGGAAGAGGTCACGGAACGCATCGATCTTCCACGGCGCGAGGATCTGCAGCCGCGGCGCGAGCGCCATGTAGGTCAGCTCGAAGCGGCACTGATCGTTGCCCTTGCCGGTCGCACCGTGGGCCACGGTGTCCGCCTTCTCCTTGCGCGCGATGTCGATCTGCGCCTTCGCGATGAGCGGGCGGGCGATCGAGGTACCGAGGTAATACTGACCCTCATAGACCGCGTTCGCGCGGATCATCGGGTAGATGTAGTCCCGGGCGAACTCCTCGACAAGGTCGAGCGTGTAGTGCTTCGAGGCGCCGGTCTTGCGCGCCTTTTCCGGGAGCCCCTTCAGCTCTTCTTCCTGGCCGATGTCGGCCGCGAAGGTGACGATTTCCGCGTCATAGGTCTCGCGGAGCCATTTGACGATGACCGAGGTGTCGAGCCCACCGGAGTAAGCGAGGACGATTTTCATGGAGGCTCCGTTGTGCGAAACGCCTCCCCCCGGCGCAAAGCAAAACCGCCGGACCGACGCAGGTTCCGTCGGCGCGTCAGCGCCGGGCTGACCGCGCCAGCATCGTGAGGATCGCCTTCTGCACGTGCAGCCGGTTCTCCGCTTGGTCGAAGATCACGCTGCGGGGATTCGCCAGGACCTCCTCCGTGACTTCCTCGCCCGGGTGAGCCGGCAGGCAGTGCAGGAAGTAGGCGTCTCGCTTCGCCGCAGCGAACAGGGAGGCCGTGACCTGGTAGGGGGCCATCGTGCGGAGGCGCTCCTTGGTCTCCTCCTCCTTGCCCATGCTCACCCACACATCGGTGTAGACGACATCGGCGTCGCGCACCGCCTCGCGCGGATCCGTCGTGAAGGTGAATCCACCCGGAAATCCCTCACGGGCGAGGAACGCCTCGAACTCCTTGCTCGGCCGGAAGGACTCCGGCCCGGACAGCGCGATCTTCATGCCGAAGAGATTCGCACCAAGCGCCCACGAATACGCCATGTTGCACGACGTATCGCCGAGGAAGGCGATCTTGCGACCGCGCAGCGACGCGAGGAGGTCGCCGCCGGGCGCCGTCCAGCACTCCGCCACCGTGAAGGCGTCGGTGTAGATCTGGCAGGGGTGCAGGAAATCGGTCAGGGCGTTGATCACCGGGACGGTGCCGGCCGCGGCCAGCCGCTCGACGTCGGAGTGATCGAAGGTGCGCACGATCAACCCGTGCACGAAGCGCGACAGCACGCGGGCGGTGTCCTCGATGGACTCGCCGCGACCCAGTTGGATGTCGTTCCGGTTCAGGAAGAGCGGATTCCCGCCGAGTTCATGGATGCCCACCTCGAAGGACACGCGGGTGCGCGTGGAAGACTTGGAAAAAATCATCGCCCACGTCTGGCCGGCGAGGACCGCGGACGCCTGGCGGCCCCGCGTGGCCTTGAGTTCCCGGGCCAGCGACATGACTTCGGCCACCTCCGGCAGCGTGAAGTCAGTCTCCTTGAGGAAGTGCTTCATTTTCGAGGAAACGATCAGCCTACGGTATCCGCGCGCTAGGCGCGAGTGAAAATTCGGGTTCGTCGCCCCTCCGGGCGCCGCGGAATCTCCCCGCTCGGACGGCCTTCCCCAGCGCGCGAAACCCAAACGTCACACCACCCGTTCGGCTCAACCGGCGGTGGGGCGCGTCGCGGCGAGCGCCTGACGGAGCAGGACGACACTCTGCGCGAGTTCGTCCGCCGACGTATTCAACGGCGGGAGGAGACGGATGACGTTGCCGCCGGCGGCGACGACGAGCAGCCCGGCCTCGCGGGCGGCGGCGATGACCGGCGCGGGGTCCAGCGCCAGTTGCAGGCCGACCATGAAACCCTGGCCCCGGAGCCCGCGGACCTGCGTCGGAAACTCGGTGGCGAGTCCGCGGAGCGCGGCGTGCCAGGCTCCGCTGGTCGAGCGCACATGGTCGACGAGGTGCTCCTGCTCGAGGACATCGAGCACGGCGAGGGCCGCGGCGCAGGCCAGCGGCGTGCCGCCGAAGGTCGTGCCGTGGGATCCCGGCTGGAAAAGATCGGACGCGCCCTCGCCGACCCAGATCGCGCCGATCGGGAAGCCGCCGCCGAGCGCCTTGGCCATGCCGATGGCATCGGGCCGGATGCCGGCGTGCTCGAAGGCAAAGAACGCGCCGGTGCGACCAATGCCGCACTGCACCTCATCGAGGAGGAGCAGCAGGTGGTGCTCGTTGCAGAGAGCCCGCAGCCCGACGAGGAACTCCGGCGTGCAGGGGTTCACCCCGCCCTCGCCCTGGATGGTCTCGACGAAGATCGCCGCCGTGCGCTCCGTGATCGCGGCGCGGAACCCCTCGAGATCGTTGAGATCGGCGAAGACGAAGCCCGGCGTGAGCGGACGGAAGCCTTTCTGGATTTTCTCCTGCGGCGTGGCGCTCATGCCACCGAAGGTCCGGCCGTGGAAGGCGCCGCGGGCGCAGATCACCTCGTAGATCTTCCCTTCCTCGCCGCCGGCCTTGCGCACGCCGTGCAGGCGCGCGAGCTTGATCAAGCCCTCGTTCGCCTCGGCACCGCTGTTGCAGAAGAAGACCCGGCCTGGGCCGGCATAGCCGACGAGGCGCCGCGCGAGTTCGGCCTGCCGCACGTTGCGGAACAGGTTGCTCGTGTGCACCAGCTCGGCGGCCTGCTGCTGCACCGCCGCGACCCAGCGGGGGTGGCAGTGACCGAGCGCATTGACCGCGATGCCGGAGGTGAAATCGAGGTACTCACGACCCGCGTCATCCCAGACCTGCGTGCCGCGACCGCGCACCAACGTGAGCGCGGCGCGCGCGTAATTCTTCATGACGTGCGCATCGTAGAGATCGGCGGCGGTCTGGCGGGTGACGGACGGGTTCATCGAAAGAAAAAAGGGCGCAACGGCGCAGCACCCGGATCAACCATGCACGATTTCCGTGCCGATCCCGGAGTCGGTGAAGATCTCCAGCAACAGCGAATGCGGCAGGCGACCATCGATGAAATGCACGCGCTGCACCCCCTCCTGCAGGGCGCGGATCGCGCTCGCCACCTTCGGACGCATGCCCTTGTCGATGACTCCCTTCGCCTTCAGCCCATCGACCTGCGAAATCTTCAGCGTCGAAATCAGCGACTCCGGATCAGGCGGCGCCGAGAGCAGGCCCGGAACGTCGCTCATGTACACGAGGCGGCGGGCGTGCAGCGCGCTCGCCACCCGGCCCGCCACCAGGTCCGCATTCACGTTGTAGGGCTTGCCATCATACCCCTCGGCCACGGGCGAGATCACCGGGATGTTGCCCTCGGCGATCTCCTTCTTGATCAGCTTCACCTTCACCTCCGTCACCTCGCCCACGTAGCCGAGGTCCACCGGATTGCCATCATCATCGACCGTCAGCTTCTGGCAGACGAGAACCGAGTCACCCGGCAAACCCTTCGGCTTGCCGCGGGCGGACGCGATGGCTTCGCAGACGTCGCGATTGACGATCTCGTCGAGCGTCCGCTTGACGATCGCAACCGTGGCATCGTCGGTGACGCGCATGCCGTTGACGAAGGTGGCCTTGAGGCCGGACGTCTCCATCGCACGGGTGATGGCCTTGCCGCCGCCGTGGACCACGACGACGTTGATCCCGCAGGCGGCGAGGAAGGCGATGTCGTAGGCGACCCGCGAGCGGACGACCGGATCGGGGTCGTCCATGAAGCTGCCGCCGTACTTGACGACGAAGGTGGAGCCGCGGAAATCCTGGATGTAGGGCAGGGCCTCGAGGAGGACCTTCGCCTTGGCGGTGATTTCGGAGACGTTCATGAAGTCGGAGCGAACTCCGCACGCCACGCCCCATCCGAGACGCGCAAGGACGCGGCCGGCAGAGGCAAACAAGGCTGGACGAAGAGGCTCACAAAAAAACGGAAGGTCGTACGCATAAAGCCCCCGACCCGTGCCTTTCCATAAAATTGTCGCGCATTCCGGAAGAATCTTGCGACGGACCGGTGCAGAATCGACTTCACTCGCCGCGCGCTCGCGCACAGGAGTTGGCCGTGCCGAGCACCGATCTGACCTTCGCCGACCGTTCCTCCCACCGCGCCTGGCTGGCGACGCAGGCGATCCTGCCCGCGGGCTTCCGGGTGGGCACCTGCCGCTTCGAGTTCACGCCGCGCGAGGCGCCGAAGCCGTCGCGGATGACGCTGACGCTGCTGGCGCTCGACCGGCCGACCGCCGACTTCGCCGCCGTCTTCACGCGCAACGCCTTCCCGGGCGCCCCCATCCTCGTCGGCCGCGCCCGCCTCGCTGAGCCCTCCCTCGGCGCGATCATCATCAACAACAAGATCTCGAACGTCTGCGCCCCGGGGGGAGTCGCCGACGCCGAGCGCGTGGCCGGCGCGGCTGCGACGCTGCTCGGCCTGCCCGCCACCGCCGTCCTCCCCTGCTCCACCGGCGTGATCGGCTGGGGCCTGCCCGTTGACGCCATGCTGCAGGCGCTGCCCGAGGCCGTCGCCGCCCTCCGGCCCGGCTCCGCCACGCCGATGGCGGAGGGCATCGTCACGACGGACCTCTATCCCAAGGTCCGCCGCGCCACCGTCGGCCAGGGCAGCATCGTCGGCATCGCCAAGGGCGCCGGGATGGTCGAACCCAACCTCGCCACGATGCTGGTGTACCTGCTCACCGACCTCGCCGTGCCGCGGGACGAACTGCGCGCGATCCTCCAGCGCGTCGTCGCAGACAGCTTCAACACCATCAGCGTCGACAGCGACACCAGCACCTCCGACACGGTGGCACTGCTTTCCTCCGGCACGGTGCCATCCCCGGATCTGGCCGCGTTCGAGGCCGCGCTGCGCCAGGTGTGTCGCGACCTCGCGGAGGACGTGGTCCGCAACGGCGAGGGCGTCCGCCACGTCATCCGGGTCCGCCTCTCCGGCGCCCCCACCGCCGAACTCGCCCGCGGTCTGGGCAAGGCCATCGTGAACGCGCCGCTGTTCAAGTGCGCCGTCGCTGGCAACGACCCCAATGTCGGCCGGCTTGTCCAGGCCATCGGCAAGCACCTCGGTGCGCGCGGCGAGACCATCGACGCGTCCCGGGTCCGCGCCAGCATGGGCGGGATCGAGATCTTCTCGGGCGGAGTCTTCCGCCTCGATCCCACGAAGGAGGCCGCCCTCATCGCCCACCTCCGCAGCGCCGAACTCTACGCCAGCGCCGCGCCGGTCGATGGCGTGTTCTCCGCGCCGATCGATTTCCCGCCCCACGAGCGCTGCGTCGACATCGAGGTCGATCTCGGGGCCGGCACCCATGCCGCCACCGTGCTCGGCGGCGACCTCACGCACGAGTACGTGAGCGAAAACGCCGACTACCGCAGCTGAGCCCGCCGAGGCGGCGGCCGCCGCCTCGGCGTCAGCGATCAATCGCGCCGCCAGCTCACGCCAGACCAGCGGTCTCCGGGAAGCCGGACCAGAGGTTCATGATCTGCACGGCCTGGCCGCTGGCGCCCTTCATCAGGTTGTCCTCGGCGGAGGTCACGATGACATTGCCGGTGCGCGGATCGTGGACGGCGGACATGTCGAGGCGGTTGGTGCCGACGACATGAGCGGTGTCCGGCGTCTCGCCGCTCGGCAGGATCTGGACGAACGGACGTTCGGCGTACGCGGCGTTCCACGCCGCGTAGATCGCCTCGATCCCCGCCCCGCGGGCGGCCGGCACGGTGATCGTCGTGGCGATGCCGCGGCGCATGGGAACGAGGTGCGGATTGAACTGGATCATCGTCGGCGCCCCGGTGTGGAGGGCCAGTTGCTCCTCGATCTCGGCGAGGTGGCGGTGCTTGACGAGCCCGTAGGCCTTCATGCTCTCGGCGCGCTCGGCAAAGAGGTACATCTCCTCGGCCTTCTTGCCGGCTCCGCTGACCCCGCTGGCGGAGTTGGCCACGATGTGCTCGCGCGACACCAGCCCGGCCCGCAGCAGCGGGATGAGCGGCAGGAGGATGCTCGTCGGGTAGCAGCCGGGCGCCGCGACCAGACGGGCCTCGGTCCGCCAGGCCGCGGCGGTGATTTCGGGGAGGACGAAGCGGGCCTGCGGGATCAGCTCCGGCGCGTGATGGCTGCCGTAGTAGCGCTCGTAGGTCGCAAGATCAGCGATGCGGAAGTCGGCGCTCAGGTCGATGACCCGCTTCCCGCCGGCGACCAGGGCCTTGGCGTAGGCGGCCGCGGCCCCGTGCGGCAGCGCGAGGAAGAACAACTCGATGTCGCTCGCGGCCAGCGCGGCGGCGTCGGAATCGCTGAACACCAGTCCTCGATCCACGCCGCGCACCGCCGGGATCACCGCCGACAGGCGTTTCCCGGCCTGGCTCCGCGACGTCACCGCCGCCAACTGCACCATGGGGTGAGCGAGCAGCAGCTTGACCAACACCTCCCCGGAGTAGCCCGAGGCTCCAACGATGCCGACTTTCATGACGTGCATCCTTCAGCAACGAAGGCACCGGAAGCCAGAGGAATTTCCCGGGAGGCCGGGCGGTCGCCCACGGACCGTCGGGGCGGGAGGCCAATGGGGGACAAAAAAACGCCGACCCGGAGGTCGGCGTCTGGAAAAGGACGGAGGCGCGGAGCGGATCAGCGCTTCGAGAACTGGAAGCGCTTGCGGGCGCCGGGCTGGCCGGGCTTCTTACGCTCCTTCTCGCGCGGATCGCGCGTGATGTGGCCGGCCTTCTTGAGCGGCGAACGCAGTTCCGCGTTCATCTTCTGCAGCGCACGGGCGATGCCGTGAGCCGTGGCTCCGGCCTGACCGGCGACGCCGCCACCCGCCACATTGACCGTGACGTCGATCTTCTCCCGAAGCTCGACCGTCAGGAGGGGGGCGTAAGCCTGCTTGGCGAAGTTCTCGTGGGAGAAGTAGTCCTCGAAGTCGCGCCCATTGGCGACGAGCTTGCCGGAACCCTCGACGATGCGCACGCGCGCCGTCGCGGTCTTGCGGCGGCCGGTGGCGGTGAAAACGTTGGTGGCGGTCGCGCTCATGGTCGGAATCAAACGGAGATCTTGATCGGGTTCTGGGCCGCGTGCGTGTGCTCGGCGCCGGCGAAGACGCGCAGCTTGGTGAGCATCTTGGCCGCGATGCGGTTCTTCGGGAGCATGCCCTTGACCGCGTGCTTCACGATGAAGGGGGCGTTGCGCTCGCGCTGCTGCGGAATCGAGCGGAAGCTCTCACCGCCGACGAAGCCGGAGAAGAACATGTACTCGTTCTGCTCTTCCTTGCGACCAGTCAGCGCCACCTTGTCGGCGTTGATGATCACGACGTAGTCGCCCGTATCGACGGAAGGGGTGTAGGAGGCCTTGGTCCGACCGCGAATCAGGTTCGCGGCCTTCACGGCGAGACGGCCCAGCACGGCACCTTCAGCATCGATCAGATACCACTTCGGTTGGGGCAGGGTCTCGTTTTTGGCGAGGAACGTTTTCATGCGAAAAGGGGTCAAGAGCTAGGGTTGTGCCGGGAGGTGTCAACTGCATTTCCCTGCCGGAAAAACGAACCACCCGGTCTCCGCGGTCCAAACCGCAGAAAACCGGGCGGCGTGAGTTTGTTGCTACCGTGTGGCGTTAAATCAGAATCCCACCGTCACGCCCGCCGTGAACCAGAGGTAGTCGTCCGAACCGTCCGCGTTGGTGGACGCATACTGGACACCGATCGCCGCCGTCGCTTTCTCCGACAGCTTGTAGGGCAGATTCACACCCAAGCCCCAGTAGGCATAGTCGGAGCCCGAGTTCGGTGACACGTTGCCCAACGTCGCCGAGAAATCCAGCGAGGTGCCGGCGGTTGCCATCGGCACGCTGTAGCCGACCGATCCCTGCAGCGTAAAGGCCTTCAGGGTCGTATCATAGTACGCATACACGCCAGGCGAAAAGCCCGACACCGACCCGGTCAGGCCGATGTAGCCTTCAAAGGTGTTGGAGTCGTAAACCGACGTGTCCGCCTCAGGGTAGTAATAGAGCGTGGCCCCGAAATCGAGCTTCACGGTATCGCTCAGCGGCAGCCCATAGCCGGCGTAGAAATCGAACTCGTTGTCGAGGTTGTCCGTGATGGGCTGGTTGGTCCAGATGCCCGCGTAAAAGTTGCCCGACGCGAGTTCGACGGAGGGCTGGATCGATTCCTTGGCGTACTGGACGCCCCGGAAGACGTACTTGCTCGCGTACGGGAAATCGACCGTCACGGAATATGACGGCGCAGCTTCGGCGCCCCGCAATCCGAGTGAGGACGCGAACAGGCAAAGGAGGAGGGTGACTTTTTTCATGGTGTAGGTTTTAGTTTGAGGTCGGCCCAAGGGTTCCCGACTCCCGCCTTTCGACCCGGCACCCGGTGTGAACCGGCGCTGGCGGAAAGTGAGCATCGGACAATCCTTAGACCTGCGCCACCCACTAAGCAGAACACGGGCCACGCCCGGCTTCACCATGAAAAAATATCCTCTTTTCGCCGCCCTCGCGGGTTTCTCCGCGGTAGCCCTCGGGGCTTTCGGCGCCCATGCGCTCAAGCCGACGCTGCTGGCCCGGGGGTCACTCGAAACGTGGAATACGGGCTCTCTCTACCACCTCGTCCATGCCGCCGCGCTGCTCGGCGTCGCGCGGCTGGGTCCCGACGGCTCCAATCCCCGCGGTCCGCTCGCCCGCGCGGCGGAGTGCTGGCTCGCCGGCACGGTCCTCTTCTCCGGCTCCCTCTACGTGCTCGCCCTCGGGGGCCCCCGCTGGCTGGGACCGGTCACCCCGCTCGGCGGGGTGCTGCTCCTGACGGGGTGGATTCTCGTCGCATTCGCCGGCCGCCGTTCGCCAGCCTGAGGCCGTGGTCCCTCCCCTGCCGCTGCCCGACTCGCTCCGCGACGCCCTCCTCGCCGTCCGGCCCATCGGTCGTCCGCGCCTCGTCGGGGGCTGCGTGCGGGACTGGCTCATGGGCCTCACGCCCAAGGACTTCGATGTGGAGGTGGGCGGCACCGACTTCCCTTCCCTGCACCAGGCCCTCGCCCCGCTCGGAGCCACCGATGTCGTCGGGCGCAGTTTCGGGGTCATCAAGGTCCGGACGCACGATGGTCGGGAATACGATTTCAGCCTGCCGCGGCGGGAATCCAAGACGGGCGCTGGCCACCGGGGCTTCGCCATCGCGCCGGATCCGACCTTGAGCGACGCGGATGCCGCCGCCCGGAGGGACTTCACGCTCAACGCCATCGCCTGGGACCCGTTCAGCGAAACGCTCGTCGATCCGCTGAACGGCGTCGCCGATCTCCGCGCCCGCCTTCTGCGGCACGCCAGTCCGGCCTTCGTCGAGGACCCGCTCCGGGTGCTGCGGGGGATGCAGTTCGCCGCCCGCTTCGATCTCACGCTGGCCCCCGAAACCGCCGCGCTGTGCCGCTCCATCGTCGACACCTACGCCGAACTGCCCGTGGAACGGGTCTGGCACGAGTGGGACAAGTGGGCGACTCAGTCCACCCGTCCTTCCCGGGGTCTGGCGGTGCTCGAACAGACCGGATGGCTGCGGCACTTCCCGGAAATCGCCGCCCTCCGCGGCTGCCCGCAGGAGCCGGAGTGGCACCCGGAGGGCGACGTGTTCACGCACACCGGTCTCTGCTGCGACGCGCTCGTGCGACTCAAGCCATGGCAGGAGTCGGACGCGCCGCGCCGCCGGTTCCTGCTGCTCGCGGTCCTCGCCCACGACTTCGGCAAGCCT
>Ga0169931_10000048_pt1 | contig 158816 bp, 113 predicted proteins | sample Kivu_15m_20L_FD_129675 | JGI IMG/M metagenome (GOLD analysis project Ga0169931, IMG submission 129675) | Freshwater microbial communities from Lake Kivu, Western Province, Rwanda to study Microbial Dark Matter (Phase II) - Kivu_15m_20L... | ecosystem: Environmental > Aquatic > Freshwater >... | reverse complement strand
CGCGCGAACGGCACCGGAGCCGCGGGATTACCGGTCGTGTAATCGACGATGACGACGGTTCCGTCCGGCCTCTCCGTCCAGCTGCTGTAGCCGCTGTCGCCGGGGGAACGGCTGCCGGTGCGGCCCCCGGGCTGACCACGAATTCATGCGCCCCTCCCGGCAGAGCCGTCCCCCAAGAATCATGGGGCAGCGCAACTTTGACCAGGCATTGTCGTGCGTCGCGACGTGACCCCGTCGGATCCCCCGAACGTGTGCCGCGCCGGCGCGTGCCTGCCTCGCGCGCTTTGCCGTAGCAATCAGCGGGCTGGCCCGCTTGGCGCCACGGGCGCCTTCTCCTTGCCGCCGAAAGGAAAGCCGATCACTCATTCTCCATGACAGACTCCGACCTGCTGCAGCGGATAACCGTCGATCCGCAGATTTGCCACGGCAAGCCGTGTGTTCGCGGGCTGCGTTATCCGGTCGAGTTTCTCCTCGAATTGTTGAGCGGGGGCATGACGGCCGAACAGCTGCTCGCCGACTATCCGGACCTCGAGGCTGACGATTTGCGGGCGGTGTATGCTTATGCGGCGCGTTTGAGCCGCGTGCAGCGATTTGAGCCGCTCGCGGTGTGAAGCTGCTGGTCGACGCACAGCTGCCCTGCCGGCTGGCGCAGGAACTCGGCCGCGCCGGGCACGATGCCATCCACGTTGCGGTCCTGCCCCTGGCGAATCGAACCCCCGACGATGCCATCACGCAGTGGGCGATTCGCGAGGCACGGATTGTGATCACCAAGGACGCCGACTTCGTCGCCTCGTTTTGGCTGCACCGTAAACCGCCGAAGCTGCTGTTGGTATCCACCGGGAACATCTCCAACGACGAAATCTGGCGACTCTATTCGGCCAACCTCGCGCGACTCGAAACGGACTTCGCCCAGCACGACTTTGTCGAACTGAGTCGAGGCGCAATTACGATCCACGTCTAGGATGGCTGACAGCGTGAACCACGCGGGAGGCGCGGCGGTGTCTCCCGGCCTCTCCAACAGATGGCGTGGCGCACCGAATGAAGCCCTCCCGCATCCGATCCCCCTGAAAATCCAGTTTCCTGTCGGTGGACCTTGGTCCGGCCTCGCCCACGAGGCGCGACCAAGGTCGCGCCCGCCAGGAAACGTGACGAACGCTCGGCACCTGTTCGGAAATCTCCCGGCTCGACCGCCCGCTCTCCGCCGGCCGGCCCGGGTTCAGGCCTCGTCCTGCTCCACGCTGTAGAGCCGGGTATTCTTGAGGCGCAACCGGAGGACGACGGGGCGATCCCGCGGGAGCGCGGTCCCGTGCTTCCAACCCAGCCGCGCGGCGACCTCGTCCGCCCGGAGCGGCGTGCAATCGGCGAAGTCGAAACCGGGAATCGCCCGTCCATCCGTCTCCGTCAGCGCATAGGCGACCTCGCCGCGCGCGGCGTCGGCATTCAGGCGCAGCGCACCGGCGCCGAGCTGGAGCGGGCGCGTGGCGATTTCGCCGCCGTCGGGGCCGGCATCGAGCGAGACAAACCCGTGCCGGCGCCATTCGGCCCGGCCGATCGTGATGCGCTTGGCCGGCAGCGGACCGCCGTGGCCGGTGGAAATCGCCGTGTAATAGAGCCAGGTTTCCTTGTCCGTGTGAACCAGCGTGCTGGAGCAGCCCAGCAGGGCGCCGGCGTCGAAGGTGCCGGGGGCGCCGCGGGGCACCATGGCCGTGCGCGGATTCGAACGGTGCCAGGTGCGGCCGTCCGGACTCGTGGCGAGTTGCAGATCGATCGGTCCGTCGACGGGGCTTTGGCCGGGCGAAAGCGTTTCGCGGGCACGCTCGGTCTGCACGCGGAACATCGCCGGAAACCCGATGAACCCCGCGGCGTGCGGGTAGACGGACAGGTTGTAGATCTCCGTCCGTTCCTGAGCCTGCGTCACCCACTGGTCGTCGAAGGCGTCCGGCACGAGGACCAACTCGGGCGCGCTCCACGTGGCAAAGTCGGCGCTGCGCGACAGCCAGACGACGCGACGCTGGAATCCACGCACCTCGGCCGGCCGCTTGTGGTACGCCAAGTAGTCGCCGGTGCGGGGGTCGCGCGCGAGTGTGATCGTATCAACGTGCTCGAGCACGGGCATATCCACTGGCTCGCGCCAGACAATCCCGTCCGCCGACACGGCAGCACGATAACCCTCGGGGAGGGAGCCGAGCATCTTGTAACGCGAGGCGGGGTCGGTCGCGGCGCGGTCCCACAGCACGCTGGGGCTGGTGACGTCGAAGATGATGTTGTTGTTCCGCGATCCCCGATAGTCGTAGCGGCCGAGGTCGGGCTTTTCCCAATTCAGGCCGTCGGCGGACGTAGCGTACAACGTCAGATCGAAGCCGTCGTGACGCAGCCCGGCGATGCTGCCGCGCCCGGATAAACTGCCCAGGAGTTCAAGACCGGGGCGCGTGAAGTACCACATGACGTAGCGCCGCTGCCGTGAGTCGAAGTACACGCTCCCGTAGATGTAGACGCGGTCACCTTCCCAAGGCCGATCCGGTTGGATGACCGGCTCGGCCCGCGTCCGGGCGGGATGCAGGGTGCGCACCACGCCCTCGCGCGCGGCGATGCCGCTGTCATCAGCGAACAGAAGGGGTAGGCCGGCGAGTTTGATCATGGAATCCAAGTGCGCAGCGGACCGGTTGAAGGCTGCGCCGAGGGTCGGGAGGAGCAGATCGAAACGAGGGAGCGAACGTCGGGCAGTGGTCTTTGGCCGCCCACCTACTCCCACAATTCCGGGAGCGCCGCGCGCGCGGCTCGACCGAGTCGTGCAACGGCAGCAGCATCGGCGGACTGATACGGCCAGCGCAGGCGGGGCGGGATCGGCGCCCAGCCACCCGCCGCGGCGAGCGCCTTGTCCAGCGCCGCGGAGCAGAGGCCGTGGGCCGCGAGCGGTGCGACCTGTTCCTGAAAGAACGCGAGGAGACGCTCTTCGAAAGCGAGTCCTGCCGCCGGATCCTTCACACAGCGTTCAAACCAACGCTGCGCGCCCCGCGGGCTGAGGCACGCGATGTTGGAGTAGCTGCCACTCGCTCCTGACCGCAGTCCCGTGGCGAGGTGGTGACCGGGCACAAAGACGGAGAATCCCGGCAGCAGACGCCGCATGGAGGCATACCACGACGCGTTGCCGTCCGGAGTCTTGACCCCGACCAAACCAGGCACCGCCGCCCGGAGTCGCGCGATCGCGGCGAGGTCGAGCGGGCGCTTCGCGTGGCCGGGCGTGTACAGGACAAGACCGACCGGAGCAGCCAGCTCCGCCATGGTGAGCAGGAACCGCTCGGCTTCGGCCGGAGCGATCGGCACCCAGTCGGGCAGGATGACCTGGACCGCGCCGGGTCCGAGCGCCACGACGCGACGCAGACGCTCCCGGGCGACGCGGGCACTCATGTGCCCGACGCCGATCTGGAAGGCAACGCTACGCCGGGTGCAGGCCTCCGCCACCAGCGCGCTCAGGCGATCAAACTCGGCTTCGTCCTGCTCGTGCAACTCACCCGCGGTGCCGTTGGTGTAGATGCCAGCGAGGCCGGCATCTAGCATCGTCTGCACCTGCTCCGCGAGCGCAACGAAGTCGATCGAGTCATCCGCGTTCAGGGGCAGCAGGACGGCGCCCCACGTGCCGGAAATGCCGTCGCTGCACAGAGGCTTCATCAGAGCGGGGAGAGCGTCGCACGCGCCGCGATGCGCCGTCCTAGTAGCGGTAGCTGAAGCTGAGACGGTAGGTCCGGGGGCGCTGCGGCTCGATGATCGTCGCCGAAACCGAGCCAAGAATTCCCTCCCGGTCCGTGACGTTGAGGACATTCAGCTGCACGTCCCACGCCTTGCCGGGAGGCGCATAGGACAGGTTCAGGTCCGCCTGATCGATCTCGCCGAGGGTGAACGAATTGGTCGCGTCACCCGGGCGCTTGCCGGTGCTGCGGTAGCCGAGGCCGCCGCCGAAGCCCTTCAGCGATCCACCTTGGAGCACGTACTTGCCAAAGATCGAGAAGGTGGGGGTCTGGGAGACGTTGCGGAACGGCAGCTTGGCCTCGTTGACGGACGTGAGGTCGGAGTAACCAAAGAAGAGATTGAGCCCGGCGAGGGGCTGCCACGCCGCGTCGAACTCCCAGCCCTTGGTCTTCTGCACACCGACAGCTTGGGGACGGGTGCCACCCCCGAGTTCCGGCGGGTTCACCACCTGAATGATGATGTTCGTCAGCGACATGTCGAAGATCGAGGCGGTCGCGACAAGTCGCCCATCCAGCAACTCCAGCTTTCCACCGACCTCGTCGATCTTTCCCTGCTGATTGGGGAAGGTGGATCCCGTGGCGGGATTGACCGTCGACACGCCGTTGAACGTGGTGGAGTGGTGCGCGAAGACACTCACGCCACGCACGGGCTCGCCGACGACACCGTACTTGTACGTCCACTCCGCGGCGGACGTCTCGCGCGTCGTCAGCCGACTCAGGGTGTTGCTGAGCGTGTACGCGGTGGTTTCGCCGCGGTCGTAACGCGCGCCCACCACGGCAATGAGGCGCCGGTCGAGGATGGCGATGCTGTCCTGCACGCCGAACGCCCGTCCGCTGCCCTCGCTCTCGTTCTGGAAGGCGTTGAACTTGGTCGTGTCGTTGGCCCGGATGCTCGCATAGTTCACGCCTTGGAGATCGGTCGCGGATTTTGACGGCAAGAGGGAGTAGGTGTTGGGCAGCGCGGTCGGAGCTCCGGGGAACTTGGCGCTCCAAAAGTAGAAGACCCGGCGCTGGTCCCCCCGAGTAGCCGAGCCATTCACGATCAACGTGTGGTTGGTGGGACCGAGATCGAACCGGCCAACGAGATCGAGATAACCGCCTGACCGATTGATGAAGCCCTGAAAATCGCGGACGGTCAGTGTCGTGCGCCAATCGGCCACCCGCGGGTCCAGCCACGAAATCTGGCGATTGGTGCCCAGCACCTGACCCGCGGAGTTGAGCGCCGTGACCGTGCCACCCGCGTAGCTCGGAGTCTTGTCGCCATCGGAGTTGGAGAGGCGCCCCAGCAGGCGAACGGACCACGCGGCGCCGATCGCGTTGAAGCTCGTTTCCGCACCCGCCTCGTACGCCCGGGTGCGCTGGAGGGAGGTGGCATCGAGCGGGAAGCTCACGTAGTTGCGCCCGCCGCCAAGATAGAATCCAGGCAAAGCCCAGTCCCGATCGATGAAGTTCCAGCCTTGGTCGCGATTCGTCTCCGTCTCGTAACCGTAGAACCGACCCCAGACGCGCGTCTGCTTCTCCGCTCCGAAGGCGTGGCGGAGCACGGCGAGCAGGGTGGAACGATTATCCACCCCGCCCCACGAGCGCTCGCCCTCGCGCTTGGCGAGCACAACCCGATAGGCGGTCCGGCCTTCCGCGTCGACCGGACCCGTCGTGTCCACCATCCCGCGGACGAACTCGTCCCAGCCGCTGCTGGCGCTGACGTCCACCGTGGTCTGGCGCGTCGACTTGGGCATCTTGCTCACCCGGTTGACGATTCCCCCCAGATTGTGGGAGCCGTACAGCACCCCCGCAGGCCCCTTGAGAATCTCAATGCGCTCATAGGAGGCGCTGTCGTTCGGGCTCACGTCCACGGAACTGTCGCGGTCGGGCAATCCGTCGCGGTAGACCGTGCCATTGCCGGACTGCGCGTATCCACGGAGCGAGTACTGCGTGTCGCCCTGGCCCTGACCGGCGGTGCGGACACCGGAGACGTAGTTGATGGCATCGAGCATGTCGACCGTACCGACGTCCTTCAGAAACTGCTCGTTGAGCGAGATCGTGTAGCTCGGGATCTCGCGGAGCGGAACGTTGATGCGGGAGCCGCCGATCGAGTTGGTCGCGCCGTACCCCTTGTCCTTGTCCGCCTTGACCGCGAAGACCGAGAGTTCGACCACGTCCGCGCGTTCCGCCTCCGCCTGGCGGGGCGCTGGTGCAACCGCCTGAGCAAAGGCGGCGAGGGGAGCGAGCAGCAGGGCGGCGCGGCCGTGGCGCAACCGGAGGCCGGCGGGAAGGGATGGGGAGATCCGTGTGTTCATCGATGGGGTTGAGGTTGGGAGGCGGCCGTCCCGGCCTTGGGCAGGGGGAGAGGACGGAGCGACCGCTCCCGAGACAGATCGGATCTGGCCCGCCCGCGCCATGCCGACCTTCTGGCTACTTTTTGAGTCCGGTTTGGTCCTCCCGCTCCGATCCCGGGGGCTCCGGTCGGGCGGCCGCGGACGCGGTCAGGCGCCTCTCCTAGCTCATTCGCTCCCCGCGGGTGCGGTCATCGATCCAATCGAGGTCCAGTTCGACCCCCAGACCCGGTCCCTCCGGCAGGCGGGCGCAGCCCTCCGCGTCGATCTCCAAGGGATGCCGCTTCAGCCCGAAGCGGAACACCGGGTGATGGTTCTCCACGAACTCGGTGTTCGCGGCGGCACAGGCGACGTGGAGGTTCGCGACGTCCAGGAGCGGGGTGTTCGCCGTGTGAATCTCCAGCGGAAGCCCGAAGAGCTCCGCCGTCGCCATCGCCTTCCGCAAGCCGGTGATGCCACCCTTCATGAGGGTGTCACCCCGGAGCATAGAGCCCACGCGCTCCCGGAGATAGACGGTGAGTTCCGTCAGCCTGACCGTTTCGCCCACCAGCACGGGCGTACGCACCCTCGCCGCAAGCTGGCGCAGGGCGTCCACGTGCTGGTCCGGCAGGGGCTCCTCATACCAGTGGTAGTCAAGTTCATCCAACACCCGGCCCACGGCGAACGCCTCCGCCAGCGTATACGACGCGTTGGGGTCCTGCATGAGGGGAAAGCGCGCCCCCACGGCCTCCCGCGCCGCTCGCAACCGCGGGATGTCCGCCTCCGGTCCGGCGCGGAGCTGCAGCTTGTAGCCACGGAAGCCCTCCGCCTTCAGGCGCGCCGCCTCCTCAAACACCCCTTCCGCCGTCAGGGCCTCGCTGCGGGACGAGGCGTAGCAGGGCATCCGATCCCGACACCGTCCGAGGAGGCAGGCGATCGGCAGACCAGCCACCTTGCCCTTGATGTCCCAGAGAGCCACATCGACCACGCCGAGCAGCGTGTCGCGCTGGTTGTAGAGATGCCGCTGTTTGCGCCAAAGCGTCTGCCAAATCCCCTCCGTATCAAGCGGGTCCCGACCGATGATCTCCGGCGCGTAGGCGGCGTGCAGCACGTCGACCAGGGCGGCACCGTCGCCGTGGGGGCCGTAGGCCATGCTGTGACCGTCGATCCCCGCATCGGTGTGCACCGTCAACAGCGGGTACAGCCAGCGGGTGGGTCGGCCGGGCGGGATGACGCCGCCCAAGTAGCGGGGGCGCGGATCGACCTCGATGAGGCGGGTGGTGATTCCGGTGATCTTCATGGCGGGCGGCCCGGAGGGGCCGATCAACTCGCGCGACGCGAGGGGGTTTCGGGAGGGTAAGGTGGTCAAGTGACCCACCGCGTCCGCGGCGGGAAACCGGGGTCGGGCGACAGCGGATCAGTAGCCTCTTCCGAAGTCGGCGACATTGCACAGCGGTCGACCCGTGACGAATCGATTCAGATTGTCGGCGAAGACCTCGAAGACATCCGCCGCGAGATCGCGGTGGTGACCGGCAATGTGCGGCGTGAGGATCGCCCGGGGCGCGCTCCACCAGGGACTCTCCGGAGGGAGCGGTTCGTCCGCGAAAACATCCATCGCCGCACCCCCCAGCGAGCCGTCCTCAAGCCGCGCCCGCAGCGCCGCCTCATCCACGATTCCACCCCGCCCAACGTTGTAGACGTACGCACCCGGCTTCACCCGCCGGATCCGCCCGGCATCCAGCAAGCCGCGCGTGGCGGGCGTCAGGGGCAGCGTCACGACCAGATGGTCGCTCGAGGTCAGGAGTTCATCCAGGCCCCCGAGGTCGGAGACCGAGGCCAGTGCGGGCGGGCACTCCCCGGCATGGCGCCGCACCGCCGCGATCCTCATCCCAAGCAGGGTGGCGGGCGCAACCAAGTGTTGTCCCACCGCCCCATAACCGACCAGTCCAAGCGTCTGCCCCTTCAGGAGAAAGGGGATCGCGGGATCGCGATCCCAGCGACGCTGGCGCTGGCATTCGCCGAAGTGCAGCTGGCCCCGGGCGAACATGAGCATCGCCATCAGCACCTGCTGGGCAATCGCCGCAGCGTGCACGCCGTGCGCGGTCGTGACCGTCACCGGTCCACCCGCGAGCGCAGCATAGTCATCGAAGCCGGAGGAGACGATCTGCAGCCAGCGCAGCCGGGGGCGCCCGGCCAGCGCCCGCGCCGGGAGGTTTCCGTACACCACGTCCGCCCAGTCGAGCAGAGGCATGATCGCGTCCGCGCTCGTCTCGTGTCGGAAGGTGGCCGCCGGCGCGACCCGCTGCAGACGCTCAAGGCCGCCGGGAGGCAGGGGACGGTTCAGCAGGACGTGCATGGCGCGGTGGACGGGAAGGCGAAACGACGGACCCAGCGTGGGACGTGCCGCGGGAAGGCCGTAAGCGCGTTCTACTGGCGTCATTTTGAATCCGGCTGTGCAGGATTGTCTCGGGTCATGCCGGAGGGCTTGCTCCCCGGCGACCACGACCCGCCCTCCGTCACCCATGTCCACGCCCCGACCCAGTCTTCTGAACCGCATGCGCTCCGGCAACGTCGAGCACGCCTACGTGTGTGGCAATCACGCCACGCCGAGGCATGTCGACTTCATTGGATCGACCGGGCTCTTTCAGACGATCTGGATCGATCTTGAGCACTTCGACATCCCGACCGAGACGCTCGCCGTGCTGGGCATGGCGGCGAGGCTGCATGGGGTCACGTGCCTTGCCCGGCTGAAGGCCCGCGACTACGAGCGGGTGCAACAGGTGCTCGAGACCGGCGTCGGAGGCATCATGTGCGCGATGGTGGAGAGCCCGGAGGAGGCTCGCGACATCGTGCGCTGGGCGAAGTTCAACAACCCCAACCCGGAGCCCGGTGAGGTCGTCGGGACGCGCGGCTGGAACGGAGGCGGCGTCGATGCCGGCTATGGCCGGGTGCCGGGCCTCGAGTACGTCCGCCAGCAGAACAACGAAGTCGCCATCCTCTGCCAGATCGAGACGGAGGAAGCGCTGGCGGAAGTGGATGGGATCATCGGCACCCCGGGGATCGATGCGATCTTCTTCGGACCCGGTGACTTCGCCCACCGAATCGGAGCCCTCGGGCAACTTTCCCACCCCCGCGTGATCGACGCCATGCGCACCGTCGCGGCATCCTGCCGGCGCCATGGCAAGTGGTGGGGGACGCTCGGCATCGGCCGGGAGCACTACCGGATGGTCAAGGAGTTGGGGGCCCAGCTGATTTGCCCGGGCGGCGACGTGCGCGTGATGCTGAACGGCGTGCGCGAACTCGCCAAGACCTTCCAGGAGCCGGTGTGAGGCGGCCGCGCGGATGAGCCCGCCCGCCGCCACCCGAGAGACGGGACCGCCGCTGCGCCGACCGGCGGGGAACCCAAGGCGCTCACGCCCGATCGCGGCGTCCGCCCGGGGCCGCGAGGGACTGCCCGCGGATGAACTCGGGCATGATTCGCGCATGCGGCTGCGGCAGCGGCCGACCCTCGATCAGCGGCAGGAGAAACCGGCAAATCCGCCGCGCGAGGGTGTGCGGACTGGCACGGTAACGCGTGGGCTCGGGCAGCAAGGCCATCATGAAGGCGTCGTCCGTCCGCGAGACCACCGAGACGTCCTCGGGGACCCGGAGTCCCATCCGGGTGAGGAAGCTGATCGTGGTCAGGTAGTCGAGGGAGTTGATCACCACCACGGCCGTCGGAAAGTCGCGCGCCGCAAACAGCCGCCGCAGCGTGCGCAGCAGGCCGTCGCGATCGCGTGGGTGATACACCGCGAGCGACTCGCCCCCGCCCGCTCGAGGACCGCGCGGAACCCCCGCTCGCACTCCGATTCGCTCGCGATGTAGCCTGCCGAATGGCTCAGCATGATTGCCGCCCGGCGGTGCCCGGACGACACCAGCCGACCGGCCACGTGCCGCCCCATCGCAAGGAAGTCGACGTCGACATCCGGCAAAGCCACATCGCCGTGACGGGTGCCGACGACCAGCGCCGGCACCTTCTTCTGGGCGAACCACCGTTGCGTCGGCTCAGTCGAGGCGGCCAACACCCAGCAGGCATGCGGGTGATCCGCGAGGAGCCTCGTCAGCGCCCGATCGGGGCGGGATCCCATGTACTTGCTCCCATGGAACAGATCCAGACGGAACCCGGCGTCGCCCAGCAGGGACTGGAGGCTGTTGACCCAAACCGTCGCACCCGGCCGCATCAGGTCCAGCGGCTTTTCCGTCAGGAGCCCGATCCGCCGCGGTTCGGCCGCCCCGCCGGACGAGGGTCCCGCCACGATCCGGTGCCCCCGGGCCGGCTCCGCCCGAATCACACCCGAACCCTGCAGCCGGCCCAGCGCCGCCGTGAGCGTGCGCCGGCTGACCCCGAGCGACGACGCCAGCGAACGCTCCCCGGGAAGGAATTCGCTCCATCGACCCCGCCGGATTTCCTCCTCAAGGTGGGCCGCAACTTGGGACGGTAAGGACTGAAACTGCATCGTGGCCCCAAAAAGGTGCCACTACCCTCGCTCAACCATGCAAACACTCAACGCTGATCTTCTCATCGTGGGCGGCGGCGTCGGCGGCTGCGCCGCCGCCCTCGCCGCGGCCCGCTCCGGCCGCCGGGTCATCCTGACCGAGGAGTGCGACTGGATCGGCGGCCAGCTGACCGCGCAGGCCGTCCCGCCGGACGAACATGGCTGGATCGAACGCTTCGGCTGCACCGCCTCCTACCGGCTGTACCGCGATCAGGTCCGGGCCTTCTACCGTGCCTTCTATCCGCTGCTTCCCGGACCACGCGCCCACCCCCACTTGAACCCGGGCAATGGCTGGGTCTCGCCGCTCTGCCACGAACCGCGCGTCGGTCTTGCAGTGCTGCACGCCATGCTCGCACCCCATGTCACCGCCGGGCGCATCACGCTCTGGACCGAACACGTGCCGATCGCCACGGAAGCCGACGGGGCCGACCGTCTCGCCGCCGTGATCGTGCGCAACCTGCGGACCGGGTGCGACGCGCGCGTCACCGCACCTTACTTCGTGGATGCCACGGAGAACGGCGACCTGCTGCCGCTCGCCGGCATCGAGCACGTGAGGGGCGCCGAGTCCCGGGACGAGACCGGCGAGCCGGACGCCAAGGCGGAGGCCCAGCCGGACAACCTTCAGGCGTTCTCCTTCTGCTTCGTGATGGACCACGATCCCGGCGCGAACCACGTCGGTCCGGAGCCCGCCAGCTACCGGTACTGGCGATCCTACGTGCCGCCCCTCTCCCCTCCCTGGCCCGGCCCGTGGCTGAACTGGGATGGCTTGAACCCGCGCACGATGCAGGTCTTCCCCTACCGCTTCGACCCCGCCGGCGAGCCGACCGGACCGTTCGGTGGTCTGTGGGGCTTCCGCCGGATCCTCGACCGCCGACTCTTCGAGGAAGGCGCCTTCGCCAGCGATCTCTGCCTCGTGAACTGGCCCATGATCGACTACGTGGGCGGCCACCTGCTCGGCGACGACCCTTCATCCCGCGCCCGGCACCTCGCCCGGGCCCGCGAACAGAGCCTCGCCATGTTCCACTGGCTGCAAACGGAAGCTCCCCGCCCCGACGGCGGTCTCGGCTGGCCCGGCCTTCGACTCCGCGGCGATGTCACCGGGACGACCGACGGTCTCGCCAAGATGCCCTACATCCGCGAGTCACGGCGCATCCGGGCCGAGTTCACCGTCCGCCAGCAGCATGTCGCCCAGTCCTGCCGTCCGGGCGAGACCGCGGCGGAGCCTTTCGAGGACAGTGTCGGAATCGGGTACTACCGCATCGACCTTCATCCGACTTCCGGGGGCGACAACTACCTCGACGTCGGGAATCTGCCCTTCCAGATCCCGCTGGGCGCCCTGATTCCCACCCGGTTCGAAAACGTGCTCCCCGCAGCGAAGAACATCGGCACCACCCACATCACCAACGGTTGCTATCGGCTCCATCCCGTGGAGTGGAACATCGGGGAGGCCGTGGGCGAATTGCTCGCGCATTGCAGCGAACGCGGGTTGACGCCACGCCAGGTCTACCGCGACTCCGACCGGCGCAAGTCCTTCCAGAGCCGGCTCACGGCGCGGGGTTTCGAATTGGCATGGCCGAGCGGCCTCGATCTCGAAGCCGGCGATCCGCACGCCCACGCCAGCTATCGGTACTACTAGCCAGAGAACCCGGCGGCGAGCGTCCCAGACCCTCGACATCGATCATCCGCAGGGCAATCGTCGCCGCAGTCAACCGGCCCTGCCCCGCCTGATCCGCCCGATCCGCAGGCGCGGTCCGACCGGACTGACCCGACTGACCCGCCCGATCATTCAGCTCAACCCACGCCGCTCGGTTTCACCTCCGCCACTCGCTTCGTCCACCGCCATGCGCCGCTCCGTTGCCCTGCTGCTCTTTCCCGAGGTTGAGGTCCTCGACTTCGCGGGTCCGTTCGAGGTGTTCTCGGTCACGGACGAACTCTCGGACCACACCGCGTTCGCCGTCTCGATCGTCGCGGCCACACCCACCGTCAAGGCCCGCAACGGTCTCCGCGTCGTCGCTGACCAGACGCTGGAGTCCTGCCCGCCGGCGGACATTCTCATCGTGCCGGGCGGCTTCGGCACCCGCGCCCTGCTCCATCAGCCCGAAATCCTCGCGTGGGTCCGCGCCCGCGCCGCCGCCGCAGAGCGGGTGATGAGCGTCTGCACCGGTTCGCTCGTGCTCGCCAAGGCCGGGTTGCTCGACGGGCTGCGCGTCACCACCCACCACCAGGTGCTGCCCATGCTCACCGAGTTGGCGCCGCACTCCACGGTGGATCCAAGCCGGCGCTTCCACGACAACGGCCACATCCTCACCGCCGCCGGCATCAGCGCCGGGATCGACTGCGCACTGCATCTCGTCGGCCAGTTGCTCGGCGAGGCTACGGCCGCGCGGACCGCCGATTACATGGAGTACGAGGTCAGGGGCCCGTCCGCGTCGCTGAGCAGCGACGAGAGAGCGCGCCGGACGCGGCCCCACTCCCGCCCCGCGAGCTGAAGTCCGGACCGGCGCGACGAGGCGCGGGCCGCCGGAGTCGCCGCGAATCCGCGCGCGCGGGATGTGGCTGCGGGCTCAGGGCGCCCCTTTGCCCGCGGGCGCCGTCCACCGCACGAGCGTCGCGGCGTCGCGCTGCAGGTCATCGAGAGTCTCCCGCGGCAGGAACTCCAGCGAGGCGAAGCGCACGCCAGGGGCGCAGGCGCGAATTTCGGCAAGGTAAGCGCGCCACGGCGTTTCCCCCTCGGCGAGCGGGCGCCGGTCCTGCGCCGTCCGCCAGTGAAAGACATGCACCGCCCCGAGCCACGGCGCGATCGCGCGGATGTCCGCGACTCCCGCTTCGACGCTGTCACCGATGCGCGGCTGCCAGAAGGTGCCAAGGTTCGGGTGATCCACCTCGCGCAGGAGCGCCAGCGCGGACGCCGTCGTGTCGGTCAACGTGCCCGCATGCCACTCCGTCGCCACGCGCACCCCGGCGTCCGCCGCCAGCCGGGCCGCAGACCGCAGGTCCGCGACGATCTCGGCGCGGAACCGCGCGTCCGTCTCGGCCGAGCCCGCCGTACCCGCCCAGACCCGGATGATCGGAGCCCCCAACCACCGCGCCGTCGCCAGCACGTCCGCAAACGGCGGCCCGGCCTTCGCCGCCGGTCCGGCCCGGTAGTAGCTCCCGAGCGCCGACACCGCCAGCCCCGCGCCCTCGGTGAGCGCCCGCACGTCGCGCGCCCGGGCCTCGTCGCCCGGCGGCACATGGATGTCGCTCCCCCACTCAATGCCCGCCAGCCCGGCCTGCGCGGCCCACGCTACGATCTCTTGCGGGGAACGGCTGCGGAACGTGACGGAGAGCAGACCCGGAAGCATGCGGGTCAGAATGCGCAGTCGCGTGCGGCAGGCCAGCCCGATTCGGACCACCGGTCGGCGCCGCAGCCCACAGGGCCCGCGGATAAAGGAGTCGTCACGCCGCCGTTCCCGGGTCAGGCTTCCGCCCATGAAAGCCGTCGGACTCGTCCTCGCGGTCCTCGCGGTCCTCGCGGTCCTCGCGGTCCTCGCGACCGTGCTCGTCCTCGTCGTGGTCGGCGTCACCGTCTTCCTCGGTTCCTTCACCACAGAGGCCTTCAACCGCGTGGCCCCAGGCATCACTGGCACGCCGACGAAGCTCGGCTCCGCCCGCCTGCAGCCGTGGAACGGCGTCGGCACGCTCGACCACCTGCGCGTCGGCAATCCACCGGGCTGGCAGTCGGAGACGCTGGCCTCCATCGAGCGCATCCACGTGGAGGTCGATCCCCGCAGCCTGCTCCGCGACACGGTGGTGATCCGCGACGTGGTGATCGAGGGGGCGGTCTTCAATTTCGAGACGAAGATCGTCAGCACCAACCTCGGCGAACTGCTCAAGCAGATCGAACGCAACGTGGGTCCGCGGCCCGACCGCGCGCCCAGCGACTCCGCCGCCGGGGAGCGGCGTTTCGCGGTGCAGCGCGCCGTGCTCCGGGGCGCCAAGGTCACACTCGGCGTGGGCACGTCGGCGGTCGAGGTGAAGATGCCCGACCTTGAGTTGGTCGATCTCGGCACGCCGGAGAAGGGATTGACGGCCGGGCAACTGGCCACCGCCGCCACACGGCAGATCCTCTCGGCGGTGGTCTCGGCCGTGGCCCGCTCCCCCGGCACGCTCAGCGCGAGCGGCGGCGTGGCCGCCGAGGCGGCCAAGGAGGCGGCGAAGCAACTCGGCGAGGGCCTCCGCAGCCTGATCGGTCGCGAGAAACCGAAGTCTCCCTGACCGTCCCCACCCACCCCACCCCACCGAACCGATCAACTCCTTCCGCCCCGACCACCCCCTTCCGCCCTCCTCCCCATGAAATCCGCTTTCCTCAACCTGCTCTCCCTGGCGCCGACCGCGGCGTGGCTGCTCCCGCTCGCACTGGCGACCGTCGCGCTGGCCAACGATCGTTCGCGCTCCGACCCGCGCTGCTACGAACTGCGCATCTACCAGGTGGCGCCCGGCAAGCGGGATGCGCTGATCGCGCGCTTCCGCGACCACACCGACCGCCTGTTCGCGCGCCATGGCATCGAGCGGCTCGGTTACTGGGTGCCGGTCGACGCCACCGACCACTCGCTGGTGTTCCTGCTCGCCTACCCGAGCCGCGCCGAACGCGAAACCCGCTGGGAAGCGTTCCGCAATGATCCCGAGTGGCAGGCCGCCCGGAAGGAGTCCGAAGCCGGCGGTCCGCTGCTCACCGGGAGCGAGTCGATCCTCCTGAGCGCAACGGACTACTCGCCCGCCATCGCGGCGGCGGCCAAGAGCCCCGAACGCGTCTTCGAACTGCGCACCTACAAGGCCCAGCCCGGCCGCCTCGCCGCGCTCAACGCCCGCTTCCGCGATCACACCGTCGCCCTCTTCAGCAAGCACGGCATGACGCACCTCGGCTACTGGATGCCGCTGGATGCGGCCAAGGGCTCCGATGACACCCTGATCTACCTGCTCGCCCACGCGAGTCAGGAAGCGGCGGCGGAGTCCTTCAAGGCCTTCCGCGTGGATCCGGACTGGATCGCCGCGCGGGAGGCCTCGGAGAAGGCCGCCGGTGGATCGCTCACGGTCCAGCCGGGCGGCGTGCGCTCGCAGTTCCTCCGTCCGCTGCCGTTCTCGCCGACGCGCTGAACGGCACGGCTCGGGCGATCCGCCCCGCGCCGCTCAGGGCGCGAGGCGGCCGTTCTCGATTTCCGCGACCAAGGCCGACGCACCATAGATCGCCCGCAGCGACTCCAGCATGATCGGGGCCGCGACGTGCACCGCGCGCGCCGTCGTGTCGTCGTAGGCGAAGCTGATCGCGAGTGAGGCGAGGTTGCCGTCGAAGACGAGGCCAACGAGTTCGCCGCGACGGTTCAGCACCGGGCTGCCGGAGTTCCCGCCGACGATGTCGGTGGTGGCCACGAAGTTGAACGGCGTATCCGGCGCGAGACGGTCGCGGCCCCGCACCCAGCGATCCGGGAGCGTGAAGGGAACCCGGTTCTTCTGCAGCGCGTGCCGCTCGTAGAGTCCGGCGGTGACCGTCTGGAACGGCACCTCGACTCCGTCCTCCCGGTAGCCGCTCACCGTCCCGTAGCTCAGCCGCAGCGTCCCGGTCGCATCGGGGTACTGCGCGCTCCCCATCAGCCGGAAGCGCGCGGCGGCGAGGTCGGAGTGCGCCTGCGCGGAGGCTTCGGCCCGCGCCTCGGCGGCCGTGCGCAGCGTGCGCGCCTCGGCGTCGACCAGCCTTACCAGCGCGAGCATCGCGTCCGCATCGGCACCATCGCCCTGGCCAGAGTAAACCGCCCGGCGGAACGCCGGGTCCGCCAGCCGCGTCCCGGCGACCAACTCGGCCGCCCGCGCGCGGGGAGAACGGCCCGCGAGCACCCGCACCACCGTGGGATCCTCGGCGCCGAGCAACTCCACCATGCGTCCAAGCGAATCCGCGAGCAACACGCGCTCCAGATCCTCGTACACCGGCGAGACCGAGAGCAGGCCCAGCTCGAAGGACTGCCGACGCGCGTCGGAATACTCCCGCAGGCGCTGCCCATCGGGCTTGGCCCGCTCCGTCGCGACCCGCACGAGGTCGCGCGCGTAGCCGAAGAGCTGCCCGCGAAACGCGCCGCCCTGCTCCAACAGGGAGGTCCGCACCCACGCGGTCCGGCGCTCCGCCTCGCCCGCTGCGATGCGATCCAGCGCCCGCAACCCCCGCTCCTCGCCCGCCGCCCGCAGGCGCGCCTTCAGGTCCGCCTCGCGACTCGTCAGGCCCGCGAAGAACGCCGGGTCCTGCAGCGCGCCCAGTTGGCCGATCGTGCGCTTGCGATTGTTCAACACCCCGGCGAGCACGCGCGCCGCGCGCCGCTGGTTCTCCGCGGCCCGGCCACCCCAGGCGGTCAGCACCACCTCCGTCCGCTGGAGGCTTTCCAGCGACTGCGGGAGCGTGACGTCGCGCAGAGTCATCAACTCCGCCAGCGTCAGCTGCCGGTCGGTGCGGCCGGGGTGGCCGGACACGAGCACGAGTTCGCCCGCGCGCGCCGGTTCCTTGGCCCACCGGAGGAAGTGTTCCACCCGCGCCGGACGACCTCCCTCGTAGACCCGGAAGAGGCACATATCGAACCAGTAGCGGGGGTACTCGAAGTTGTCGGCATCGCCGCCGAACGCCGCAATCTCGTCCTCGGGCGCGAACACGAGGCGCACATCGGTGTAGTTCTTGTAGCGATAAAGATGATACCAGCCGCCTTGGTAGAGCGTGACGACGCGGCTGAGGAGCCCGGTCTGGCGCAGCGACTCGGCTTCGATTTCTGCGAGGACCGCCCGGCGGGCATCCGCCGCCGCGGCCGACGTGGCCGCCCCGCCGACCGCGGCGGAGACGCGGGCGGTCACGTCCTCGATCGACTGCAGCACCGACAGTTCCATGCCCGGCACGGGGAGTTCGTCGGCGGGAGCGTTCGCCAGGAAGCCATCGGCCTGGAGGTTGCGGGTCGCCGTGCTCAGGCGCTGGATCGCGGAGCGGCCGACGTGGTGGTTGGTCAGTACCAGTCCGTCGGCGCTGACGAACGATCCGGACGCGCCGCCGAAGCGGACCGAGGCCTTCATGACCTGGTCCAGCCACGCGTCGGTGAGCGCGAAGCCGTGCGTCTGGCGCAGGGCCTCGCGCGGCGGATGGCTGAAGAGCCAGAGGCCCTCGTCCGCGCGAGCCGAAACCAGCGCGAGTCCGCAGAGGATGGCAACGCCCGCACGGCGGTGGAGCGCTTGAATCAGGGTAAGCATGATCCATCCGTTACCCCGCTTGGCCGGGCGGCGCAAGCACCCGCGCCATCGTCCTCAGGCACCTCCCGCCGCCTGCCGGGCAAGGTCAGGCGGCGCTGGTCAACCGCCGTCCGCTGGCGCGGTCGGCGTCGCCGACGGCGACCGGGCCGCCAGCCAGCGGGCGAGGGTCAGGCGGTGAATCTTGGCGTTATGGCGCACGTCCACCGGGAAGCCGGGATGGAACACAATGCCCGCCAGCACAGCGGTCCGCGGGTGACGCCGCGCCTGCGCCAGCAAGTCGGTGCGCAAGGCATCGTCGCCCCGCACGCCGTCGGCGAGTTCGACCACCAGCCACGGTTGCTGACGGCCGGCCGGACCGAGGCCCACGAGCGCGGAGCGCCGCACCGCCGGGTGCTGGTTCATCAGGGGCTCGATCTGTTCGGTGAAAACCGGCCCGCCCGCGGTCCGCACCCGCTCCACCTTCCGACCGCAAAACCACAGGCGGCCCGCCGCATCGAGGTACCCGCAGTCGCCCATGCGATGCCAGACCGGCCCGGCGGGACCATCGCTCACCTTCGCCTGCTGCGTGGCCTCCGGGAGCGCGTCGTAGTCGAGCGTGACGTTGGGACCGCTGACGAGGATTTCGCCGATTTCCCCGGGCGCGCACTCCGGTGCCGGAGCGGTCCGCGCGGCGTCGTCATCGCCCAGCCGCTCGATCCGCACGCGCACGCCATCGAGCGGTCGTCCGACGCACGTGCCGGCGCCGTCGAGCGTGGCGGCGGCCGTCTCCCGCAGCACCTCGTCGGCTGCGATCGTCGACACCGGCAGCGCCTCGGTCGCACCGTACGGGCTGTGCAGCCGCCCCCGCGGGAGCAACCGCACCGACTGCTCCCAGAGCGCGGGCGGCACGGGTGCGCCGGCGCAGAGGACGCGGCGCAGCGTCGGGAGCGTGATCCCCTCGGCGGCGGCGTGGGCGGCGAGTTTGCGCCAGAGCGTGGGCGAGCCGAAGGAATTGGTCACCCCTTCCTGCCGGATGGCGCGGAGGATGCGGGCGGGATCGACCGCGGCGGGTTTCCGCGGATCGATCTCGGGCACGATGGTGGTCATCCCGAGGGCGGGATTGAACAGGGCGAAGACCGGCAGCAGCGGCAGGTCGACCTCCCCCGGCTGGATGTCGTAGGCGCGGCGGATCAAGCCCACCTGCGCGTCGAACATGCCGTGGGTGTAGCGCACGCCCTTCGGGGCGCCGGTCGATCCCGACGTGAAGAGCACCGCCGCGAGTTCATCCGGGCGCGTCGCCGCCGGCGCGCACGGCTCCGGGGCCGTCCCCGCCGCACCCGGGCAGCGGGCCGTCAGCGACGACGGCACGGCAACGCGGACCTCGACGCTGCGGAAGCTGCCGAAGGCGAGGCGGCTGATGACCCGGGCGACCGGGATCCCGAGCAGCACGCGGGGCCGGGAGCGGGCGACGCAGCGCAGGAAGGACCGCAGCCCCATGCCGGGGTCGATCACGACCGGCACGGCGCCGAGCTTGAAGAGTGCGAAGACGGAGGCGATGAGCGGCAGCCCCTGCCGCACCATCACGAGCGCGCGGTCCCCGCGGCGCGCACCCGCCCCCGCGAGACGGGCGCACCAGCGATCGACCTCCGCGTCGAGCTCACGGAACGAAAGCGTGAGGTACTCGATCGAGCCGTCCGCGAGCCGCCCCCGGGGAACCTTGAGCGCCGGGGTCGCCGGCTGCCGCCCGGCCATCGCCGGCAGGTGTCGGGCGATGTTCGCCGATGAGTCCACGCCGCACGCCCCCGGGGAGATCGGAGCCTAGGCGAGATGCCCGCCGTCGAGCAATTCAGCCTGCCACGGGAGGAGGATCGTTCCGATCTGGTCCGGGGCGCGCGCGATCTGCGCGAGCTGGCTGCGGTTGGCGATCAAGGTGGCCTCAATCCCGAGTTCCGCCGCCACCCGGTCGCGCACGAGCTTGATGCGATCCTGACGGGAAATCTCCTCGGCGGTGAGCGGGGTGTGCTCCGGATCGCGCCCCCGGCGGCGCGGCAGCGTGCGCGGATCACGCTCCAGCCCGGAGCGCACGGCGGCCGTGAGCGAGGCGTTGAGGCGCTCCTGCCGCTTTCCGAGGTGCGCAGCCTGTACGATGGCCGCCTCGGAGCCGCCGTCCTCCGCGCACTGGGCGTAGCGCAGCAGGCGGTCGTTCGAGCAAACCTTGAAGGGCGGCACGTCGAGGCGCTGCGCCGTCTGCTCGCGCCAGTGCCACACCGCATGCAGCACGGAGAGACCCTTGCCCCGGAGCCGCTCGGACCGACCGATCCGCCAGTCGTTCTCGTCGGGCGGCGCGAATCCTTCCGCACCCACCTCGATCTGCCGCTCGCATTGCTGCTGGAACCACGCGTAACGCCCCCGCTTGCGGAGTTCCCGGGTCAGCAGGTCGCGCAATTCCGGCAGGTGCGCGACGTCGCGCGCGGCGTAATCCTTCAGCTTGGGCGAGATGGGCCGCTTGGACCAGTTGGCCTTCTGGCCCTCCTTGTCGAGCTGGACGCCGAAGTGCTCCTCCAGCAGCGAGGCCAGACCGATCCGTTTCCGCCCGAGCAATTGGGCCGCCAGCATCGTGTCGAAGAGGCTCCGCGCCCGAAAACCGCACTCCGCGTGCAGGAGGCGCAGGTCGAAATCACTGCCGTGCATCACGAGGTGCTTCGTCGCCAGCCGCGGCCAGAGCTGCTTCGACTCGATGCCGGGCGCGAGGACATCGACGAGGAAGATGCGGTCACCGACGAAGAACTGCAGGAGGCAGACCCGCGTCTTGTAGTGGTACATGTTGTCCGCCTCGGTATCGAGCGTCACTTCGTCAACCTTCTCCAGCGCAGCCAACAGCGGACCCAGCGATCCCGGCAAGTCCAGCAGGTCGTACGTCGGCTGCGGCGAGGGCACCTTGACGCCCAGCAGGCGCCGCAGCGGCGACGGAATGAAATGCAAATTCATCGGGAACAGGTGCGCCGAGGCGCACCGTGAACGTCACGCACCCCCGCTTCCCCTTCAACGCTCAATTCCGGTCGGCCCGCAGCGGATCATCTAACGATGCTGGTTTGCGTCAGCTCCCCGTTACTTTGGACCTGCTCAACCCTTCGATTTGCTCAACCCCTCAACCCGCTCAACCCCTCAACCTGCTCAACGCCTCGATCCGCTCACCCTCCCCAACTCAGGCGAGGCCTCAACCTTCCCACGCGGACAGGAACGCCTCGATCAACTGGGGCAAGTCAGGGCTGTAGCCCCCCTCGAGGATGGCTGCGGACGGGAAGTCGGCCTGCGCGACCCAGCGGCCCAGTTCGGCGAAGTGCTCCCGCTCAAGGCTCATGGCAGTGATCGGATCCTTGGCGTAGGCGTCGAACCCGGCGGAGATGAGGACGAGGTCGGGCCGGAAGGCGAGGACGGCGTCCCAGGACTTGGCCAAGGCCTCCATGTGGTCGGCCGGAGGGGTGTGGGGAGGCACGGGCCAGTTGCGGCAGGTCGCGGTCTGGCGGGTGCCGGTGCCGGGATACCCCGGGAACTGGTGCACGGAGCAGAAGCGAAAACCGTCGCGGCCCTCGAGGATGGCCTCGGTGCCGTTGCCGTGGTGGGCGTCGAAATCCCACACCGCCACCCGCGCGGCGCCGCGCTGGCGGGCCTCGAGGGCGGCGACCGCGATCTGGTTCAGGTAGCAGAAACCCATCGCCTGCCCGGCGGTGGCGTGGTGACCCGGTGGGCGCATCAGCGCGAAGGCCTTGCGCTCCTGCGTGAGCGCGAGGTCCATCGCCTCCAGCGCCGCCGAGACCGCGCGTCGCGCATGGTCGACGATCCCCGGGAAATACGGCGTATCTTCATCCAAGTCCGGCGGACCCTGCAGTCGCCGCAGCAGCGCAGGCGTGTGTGCCCGCAGCAACGTGGCATCGGCCACCGCTCCCGAAGGCACGCGCCATTCCCAGCCGGGCTGGGCCGCCTGCAGGAAGGGCACGGATTTGAGCACCCGGGCCGGTTGCTCCGGCCGGAGGTACGACCCGTACTCCGCACACTGGGGATCGTGGAAGATGACCATGCGCCAGACGCAGATAGAAGCGGTCCGCGGGAAAAAACGAGCCGGATTTCCGGTGGCCGGACGGGGCGGCGGCGCAATCGCGCTTTCCCTTCCGGCTTCCCCCGGACATACTCCGCTTCTCCTCGCATGAAGGTCGTCGTTCTCTGCTCGGGCGGGATGGACTCGGTGACCGCGCTCCACTGGGCGCGGGCGCACCACGTCGTGGTGGCCGCACTGAGTTTCGACTACGGGGCCAAGCACAACCGATGCGAAATCCCCTTTGCGGCGGCCCACGCGGCGCAGCTCCACGTCCCCCACCTCGAGATCCCGCTGCCGTTCGTGAACGCGTTCTTCTCGTCGCACCTCCTGCGGTCCGGCGGCGAGATCCCGGAAGGGCACTACGCGGACGCCAGCATGCGCCAGACGGTCGTCCCGTTCCGCAACGCGATCCTGCTCAGCATCGCCTGCGGGATCGCGGAGAGCCGCGGGGCGGAGGGGCTCGTCATCGCCGCCCACGGGGGTGACCACGCGATCTACCCGGACTGCCGCGAGGACTTCATGCGGGCCATGGCGGACGCGATGCGGCTCGGCACCTATGCCGGGGTGCAGTTGCTGCGACCGTTCATTGCGCTGACCAAGGGAGAAATCGCTGCGGAAGGTGCGAGGCTCGGCGTGGATTTCCGCCGGACGTGGTCCTGCTACAAGGGCGGCGCCCGCCATTGCGGCCGCTGCGGCACCTGCGTCGAGCGCCGCGAGGCGTTCCTCACCGCCGGACTCTCCGACCCGACCGACTACGAGCACCTTGACCCGCTGCCTGCGGCCCCGCGCCCCTGAGCCGCCCGACCCCGCGCCGACGCCATGCTCATCGCCGAGATCTTTCAGTCCGTGCAGGGCGAGGGTGAACTCACCGGAGTTCCCTCCCTGTTCATCCGCACCAGCGGATGCAACCTGCGCTGCGCCTGGTGCGACACGCCGTACGCGTCGTGGACCCCTGAAGGCTCGCCGCGGAGCATCCCGGACATCGTCCGGGAACTCGAGGCGCACCCGACCACCCGTCACGTCGTGCTGACGGGCGGCGAGCCGATGATCGCGCCCGGCATCCACGCGCTGGCCGCGGAGCTGCGGGGGCTCGGCCTCCACCTCACGATCGAGACCGCCGGCACGATCGCCCCGGCGGGGATCGCCTGCGACCTCGCTTCACTCTCCCCCAAGCTGCTCAATTCCGCGCCCGACGCCACCCGGCACCCCACGTGGCGCCGTCGGCACGAGTCCACCCGCTGGCAGCCCGACGTGATCCGTGCCTGGCTCGACCGCGGCGAGGGTACCTACCAGTTCAAGTTCGTCGTCACCGCGCCCGCCGACGTCGCCGAACTGGAGGAAATGCTCGCCTCGCTCGGCCGCGAGATCCCGCGGCACAAGGTCCTGCTGATGCCGGAGGGCGTGACCCCCGAGGCCCTGCGCGCCCGCGCCGCCTGGTTGAGCGAACTCTGCAAGGCCCGCGGCTACCGCTACGCCCACCGCCTGCACGTCGAACTCTACGGCAACCGCCGCGGGACCTGACGCGACGCCACGCCGGCAAACGGGGCGTCGCGGGTCGGGGGGTCAGTTCTGGTCCTCCGACGCGGAAGCCGACCCGGAAAACGTCCGCACGCCGCGGATCGCCTTGCCGTAGAACACTGCGTTCAGGAACAGCTTCGTGCCGCCCAGCCAGTAGCCGCGGAAGTTCGGACTCTCCGTCATCGCCACCACCACGCCCTGACCGACCGGCTGCGCCACCACGGCTGCCGTCCCGGACAGCGCGCGGAGGTTCGGTTCGGAGACATAGCCCGCGAGCAGCGGATCCTTCGCGTACACCGCCGCCGTCTCGTAGGGGGAGCGCGAAGGCTTCAAACGCAGCAGGTTCGTCCGGAAGACCGGCCACGCGGTTTCCGTCGCGCCCGGATCGGCGCGGTAGCCATAGCCCAGCGGATGGGTCACATCCAACTGGGTGGTGAAGATCGCACCCGAGACGAGCTTGAGCGCCTCGAGGTCATCCATGCGACCGTACGGCAGGCGCCGGACCGGCTTCGCTGTGGACGAAGCGCCGTCTCCGCCGTCGCGCGACGCCACGCTGGACGGGGCCCCGGCGGAGGCCTTCGCCGGTCCCTTGGCCGCCTCCGCCACCGGCACGTGGACTCCCTCGGGCGCGGAGCGCTCGTACTCCGCCTTGAAGAGCTCCTTCTTGGCCGCCCACTCCCCGGCCCGGCCCTGGACGATGAGCGTGCCGCCGGCGCGCACCCAGCGCCGCAGCGAGTCCACCGCCGCATCGCTGACCGCGTCGTACACACCATCGACCATCACGATCGCGGTGTAACGCGCGAGGCTGGCGCGGGAGAGAAGCGGGATTTCCAGCATGCTGACCGACACCCCGGCCTGCACGTCGAGCGCATGCCACGCCTCGCCGGCCTCGTAGACATCCACGCCCTCGCCGGTGACCAGCGCGACCGCTGCCCGCGGCAGCGTGATGAACGACGGGCTGCCGAGGTCGACGCCCTTCGGGGTGAGTCCGGTGCCCAGCGCGTGGACCGTGACGGCGTCCTCGCGGGCGATGGTCGCGACGACGGCCGCGATCTTGTCCGCGCGCTCCGGCTGCTGGCCCACCGGGATCAGGATCGCGCCGGGCCCGAACGTCCGTCGCGTGCCGTCGGCCAGCACCACGTCGATCGGCGACGTCAGTCCCTTGACCCGGATGTCCTCGCGCTGCAGCCGGTGCAGGGCGCGCGGCGCGAAGAACGGTTCCCACGCGAACAGATACGCGTAGGCGCTGGTGCCACCGTCCACGCGACCCGCCGGCACGGGTGCCGACGCCAGCGCCGCCCCGGCGGCGGGCAGCGCCTCGACCTCCACCGCCGGCACGTTGAAGGCCAAAGGCACCGACCACGCCGAGACATCGTAGAACGTCGAGTCGGTGAAGGACGTGCGCCGCCCGAAGATTTCGGTGATGAGACGGTACTGTGCCTGTTCGACCGGGACGACCCAGGCGGAGCCGGCGCGCAAGGCGTGCTCGCCCACCGCGAGATCCTGCGTCAGCGGCCGGACCTCGATGCGGTGGCGGAGAAGCAGGTCGACCAGCGCCGCGCCGCGCACCGGATCGCCGCCGTCGGAGAACACGTGGGCCTTGATGCGGGACTGGCGGGCGAGCGCGAGCGTGGCGGGCGTGAAGGCGCGCTGGAGTTCGAGCAGTTCGAGCCGGAGCGCCCGCGCGGCGGCGAGCGTGCTGAACGACGTGAGCACTTGGTTCCGGATCGTGAACGCAAACGTCAGCGTCCCGTTTTCGCTCTCCTGCACATGGCCGCGGGCACTTCCCTGCTCGAACAGGATGCCGACCGAGCCATGCAGGTCGGGGTAGGTCGAGCCCTTGCCGGGGTAGAAGTCGTCAAATCCCTGCTCGCTGTAATAGAACGACCCGCGGGCATCGAGGGCGCGGGCGTGAAACGCAGCGATTCGGCCCGTCAGCGCCGTGACCTCCGGCGGCACCAGCGGGTTGTTTCGGGACGGGACGCCGGGCTGGAAGAAGAACGTGTTGTTGGTGCCCATCTCATGATGGTCGGTGAGCACGTTCGGGCGCCAGCGGTGGAAGACCTCCGCGCGGGCCTGGGCCTCGGGATGGACCAGCGGCAGCCAGTCCCGGTTGGGATCGAACCAGTAATGATTGACGCGGCTCCGCGGCCACGCCTCGAGATGCTCGCGGGTGGAGGGATCCGCCGACGGGTTGCGGCCGCGGTGCATGTTCGCCCACTGCGCGAAGCGGTCGGAACCATCCGGATTGCGCACCGGTTCGATCAGGATGACGAGTTGGGACAGCAACGCCTCGATCTCCGCGCCCTGCGCGGCCGCCAAGTGGTACAGCACCACCGGCACGGCGTTCACGGCACTCGGCTCGTTGCCGTGGATCGAGTAGCCAAGGTTCACCACCGCCGGCATCGACCCAAGGTCGAGCTTTCCCGCCTTGGCCGGATCCAGCAGTTCCAGATGCTGCCGACGGACGCCCTCGAGGTCGCGCAGGCGGGCGGCGGAGGCCACGGTCACGAGGACCAAGGGGCGCTGCTCGTGCGACCGGCCCATGTCCTCGACCCGCAAACGCTCCGGCACCGCGGCCGCCAGCGCCCGTGCGTAGGCGACAATCTGGTCGTTGCGCAGGTGCCACTCGCCGACCTTGAAGCCGAAAAACTGCTCCGGCGTGGGCACGCGGGAATCGTACGTCGTCCCCGGCGGGAGAAAGTAACTCAGGGGTTCCCCGACCGCGAGGAGACGACCCCCCGTCGCGAGACCCATGAGCAAGGCCAGCAGGAGACGGAAAACACCGGGCTGAAGGAGGAAGCGTGACATGAGGAGGACCAGCAAAGCCAAATTCCCGCCGACGGGAAGCCCGCAGCACGGATTGCCCCGGACGGCGCTTGCCTTGACCTGCCCGAACTGGCATCCGGACCGTCATGTCCCACCCACTTCCCTCCCAATTCGGCGGCGTCACGGTTCACACGAAGGCCAACGTCTACTTCGACGGTCGCGTCGTCAGCCACACGGTCCTCCTGCCGGACGGCGTCCGGAAGACCCTCGGCCTGATCTACCCGGGCTCCTACCACTTCGGGACGGCCGCTCCGGAGCGCATGGAAATCGTGGACGGCGCATGCGAGGTCGTCCTTGATGGCCAGTCCGCCCGCTCGGAGTACGCGGCCGGTCAGGCCTTCGAGGTGGCAGGCCAGAGCGGCTTCACCATCGAGGTCAAATCCGGCATCTGCCAGTACATCTGCACGTTCCTCTGATCGACTCCGGCGACCCCAGAGCCGCGCCCCCCAGAGCCGGTCCGGAGGTCCGGCGCCGCTTGGGCGAACCGCGTCCGCAAACCGCGATCCGCGAACTAATTTCTCCCATGTCCCTCCCCGGTCACTGCCCGCCCCGCCTCACCCGGTTCCATCCGCTTGCTTTCGCCGCGCTCGCCCTCGTGGCGGGTTGGGCGGCGTCGATCCCGCCCCTCGCGGCCAGCACCGCGCCCGCCGCCGCCGCTGCGGCGACGCCAGCGCCAGCGGCCCGGGCACCCTCGGCTCCGGCGACCGTCCCACCCACTGCGGCAGCGGCGACCGCTCCGGCGTCCTCGACCCCGGTCGCAGTTCCAGCGACCGGGACTCCGGCGAGGACGCCGGCGGCGGGCGCGGCGACGACAACGGAAACCCCTGCGGCGTCGCCCAGCGCTCCCGGGCCGCTTGAGCGGCCCGGCCTTTACGCGGAGTTCACCACCCCTCGGGGCGTGATCGTCGCGGAACTGTTGTTCGAGCGCACCCCGCTCACGGTCATGAGCTTCGTCGGCCTCGCGGAGGGCACCCTCGGGCCCGCGCCGCGGCGACCCTTCTTCGACGGCCTCACGTTCCACCGCGTCGTGCCCGACTTCGTGGTGCAGGGCGGAGACCCGCTTGGCACCGGTCAGGGCGGACCCGGCTACGAATTCCCGGACGAATTCCGGCCCGGACTCAGTCACGACGATGCGGGCGTGCTTTCGATGGCGAACATCGGGCCCGACACGAATGGCTCGCAGTTCTTCTTCACGCTGCGTCCGGTGCGGAGACTGGATTTCCTGCACAGCGTGTTCGGTCGGGTGGTGGCGGGGCGCGACGTGCTGACGAAGATCCAGCAGGGTGACACCATGAACGTCCGCATCCGCCGGATCGGTGCGGCGGCGGAGGCGTTCCGGGCGGACGACGCGCGCTTCACCGAGCAGATCGCGGCCACGCCCAAGGCCAAGGCCCCGCTGTTCGACGATCCCTCGAGCCTCCTGCCCGGCTCGCCCCCGCGGGCCCGCGCCTTCGCGGCGAAACTGGCAAATCTGGAGCGCTTCACCGGCCTCCGCCTCTATGTCCGCATCTTCGCACGACGCGACGTGGAGGACCAGGAGGCCAAGCCCGGCGTGATTGCCAAGCGCCTCGCCCGGCAGTTCGGCGTCGAGACCGACGGCATGGTGGCGGCGTACTTCGCGGATCGCGACGAATGGGCGCTCTGGATCGGAGACCGGCTCCTGCCGAGATTCAACCCGAGCGGCGGCCCGCTGCACGACGCCAAGGACGCCTTCATCGCATCCGCCCGCGCACGGGCGGATGCGCTCATCGCCGACTTCAACCGCGGAGCGCCTCCCGGGGGCGCGATCGATGACGCGCAGAAACTCAAGCTCGTCACCGACGAAGTCATCGACGGAGCGATCACCCTCCTGCTCGTACCCCCGCAGCCCTGAGCCGAAGGCCGACGAGCGGTCCCCGGGGTTGCGTTCCGCCCGCCGCCGCGCTTCCTTACGGGGACCCGTTCACCATGCGCAGCCTCTTCGTCCTGCTCGCCCTCGCCGTCGTCCTTGGCGGCATCGCCTTCATTGCCCGCTCCGGGATCATCAGCCGCGACGATCCCGGCAAGCCCATCAACAGCGCCATGCGGGAGGCCCTCGCGGCCCGGGCGCCGCAGTGGAGCCAGGCGGAGGCGGCCGTCCTCGCCCGCGACTTCTCCAACGCCCGCGAAACCAAGACGGGCATGCGCTACTTCGTCCGCGCCCTCGGCACCGGGGAGGAAACCCCGAAAGTCGGACAATGGGCGTCGGTCCACTACGAGGGCCGCTTCTTCGACGGCACCAAGTTCGACAGCAGCTACGACCGCGGCCAAGGCCCGTTCAACTTCCAAGTCGGCCTCGGCCGCGTCATCCCGGGCTGGGACGAGGCGATCCTCGGCATGAAGCGCGGCGAGAAGCGCACCCTCGCCATTCCCTACTGGCTCGCGTACGGCGAGAAGGGAGTCGGCAGCAAGATTCCGCCCAAGGCGGGGCTCATCTTCCAGGTGGAGCTGATTGACTTCCGATGAGCACCCCTGCCCTGACGGGAGCCGAGAAGAGCCGCCTGCGTGGTCGTGGCCAGACGTTGGAGGCGACGCTCAAAGTGGGCCGGGAAGGCGCCTCCCCCAGCGTGGTCTCGGCGCTCCGCACCCTCCTCGCCACCCAGGAACTCGTGAAAGTGCGGTACACGGCCGCCGACCGCGACGAGCGCGAGGCGCTCAACGCCCGCTTGGCCGAAACCACCGATAGCTGCCTCGTCGGCGCCGTCGGCGGTACGGCCCTGTTCTTCCGTCCGCGCGCGACTGACGCGGCCTCCGGGGCCTGATCCCCGCGGGAAACGCCCCCGCTCTGCGGCCAGGCCCCCCTCGTTCTCCCGCCGCGACCCGCATGCCGAACGACGGTCACGCCTCCGGCACAATGACCGCGCCGCCTGCATCAGGCGGCGCGGCCACGCGGAACGACTCCCCGGCCGGCCGCAGCACGCTGGACCCAGCGGCGTGGCAGTCCCGGCGGCGGACCCACGAACTCCGGGTGCGGGCGTGGACCGATCCCCATCAGGACCGCGCCTCGCGCGGCGAACCCCACCCAGTGTGGGACTTCCTGTTTTCGTACTACGCCTTCCGACCCGCGTGGCTCCGGCAGTGGCACCCCGGGCCCGACCTGATCCTCGCTGGCGAGGACGCGGAGGCCTTTCTCCGCTGGCCCGAGTACGAGCGCACGGAGGGCGGCGTGACCCTGGCGACGCAGGCCCTTCCGGAAAAACGCCGGACGTTCGTGCTCTGGCTGCGCGAACTCCTGCAGGCAACCCAGCAGCGCGCGCCCTTCTTCGGCTGTCACGGCCTCCACGAGTGGGCGATGGTCTACCGGCAGGCCCCGGGGGACGTCCGCCATGCGGCGTGGCCCCTCCGTCACGGACCGGCGCAACTCGCCGCCATCGTCGAATCCCTGCCCCTCTGCTGCACGCACTTCGACGCCTTCCGCTTCTTCACCCCGGACGCCCGCCCCCGGAACCGCCATGCCCTCGACCGCACCGCCGCGCTGCGCTACGAGCAACGCGGCTGCCTGCACGCGAACATGGACCTCTACAAGTGGGCCTTCAAACTTGCCCCCTCTGCGCCGTCGGAACTGATCGCCGACGCCTTCGCCCTCGCGCGGGACATCCGGGAAGTCGACATGCGGGCGAGTCCCTACGACCTCCGCGACCTTGGCTTTGAGCCGATCCCGATCGAGACTCCGGAAGGACGGGCCGAGTATGAAGTCCGGCAACGGGAGTTCGCGGCGCGCAGCGAGCCGCTGCGCGCCCGGCTGGCCGCCCTGTGCGACCGCCTGTTGGCGCCGCCCGACCAGAGCCGGACCGCCTGACCGCCGTAGGCGGCGGACGGGCACACGAAAAAGCCCCGCGGAGAACCGCGGGGCGGAGAACGGCGGGGGGAAGCCCGCAGGGGCGGAGGGCTGCCTGGCCCGGGACCGCTTAGCTGGCCTTCGGGCGCGAGTGCTTCGCGACGTGGCTCTTGGCGCGGGAAGCGGCGTTGCGGTGAACGACGCCGGACTTGGTGGCCTTGTCCATCGCGGAGGCGTATTCGCTGCCGGCCGCCTTGATCGCGGCCGCGTCGCCGCCGGTCACCGCCTGCTCAAACTTCTTGTGCAGGGTCTTCAGGCGCGTCTGCGTGGCCCGGTTGCGGGTGGTGAGGCGGGCGGCTTTGCGGGCGGCCTTGATGGCGGATTTGGTGTTGGCCATGGCGTAAGATGATCTTGGGAGCCGGTCAAAAACCCAGACCCGGGCGGCAGAGTCAAGGGGAAAGTCCCACCCGACCGGGCCGGGACCCGGGGCGGAAGGACTTGGTTCTGGGGCCGATAAGCCGGATTCCGTTCCGCGCCGAAGCGCTTCGATTGTCATTTCTCTCGCTGACTTGCGTCACCGTCCCGCCGAAGCGGGATGCGGCATACCCGCGACTATCGGACGGGCCGTCCAGTCGCCTATTTTGCCTTGCACCCAAGGGGGTTTTTCGTGCCGCCGTCCTCACGGACGGCGCGGTGGGCTCTTACCCCACCTTTTCACCCTTACCGGTCGCCGTGGACGATCGCTCGCCCCCGGATTCCGGCGGTTTGTTTTCTGTGACACTGTCCGTCGCCGCGCCTTGACGCGCAACGCCCGCACTTGGGGTTAACCTCGTGCGGCCCCGTGCCCTGTGGTGTCCGGACTTTCCTCTCCAAGGAGGAACTCCGCCACCGGCTTGCGCCGGTCGCGGGATTCAAAGAACCTGGAGCGACAATCTGGCCCCAGAACCAAGTCCGCCTCCACCCGAAAGCAGGGGCGGACGAGGAGTGTCGCCGGGAACGCGCCCGGACGCAAGCCGGGCCGCAGGGTCAGACCGCGGACTCCCACCACACGATGCGACCGCATTGATCGCAGGTCGGGAGCGGCTGGGTCGGGTCGAAGCGCCCGCGGGCGGCGGATTCCACCTCGGAAGAGACCTTCAGATGGCAGCCGCCGCACTTGCTCCCGCGCAGCGGGGCACAGACGGGCTGGTGGCGGGCGGCGATGCGATCGTAGACGCGGATGACGGGCTCATCGAGCGGCTTGCGCGCGTCGGCCACCTCCGCCTTGGCGGTCTGCAGCTCGGCGGACAGCACGGCCTCGCGGTCGCGCAGCGTCCGCAGCCGGGCCTCGTGCATGGAAATGTTGGCCTTCAGTTCGGCCTCGGCGGCGGCGAACCTCTGCTTCGCCCCCTCAATCGCGTACATCACGCCCAGTTCTTCCTCCTCGAGGCGGCTGATCTCAGCCTCGGCCAACTCGATCTCGTGGCCCAGGGCGCGGTACTCGTCGTTCTTCCGGACCTCCAGCTGCTGGATCTTGTAGCGGGCGCACTTCTGCTGCACGCTACCGATCTCGGTCTCGAGCAACTTTTTGCGGGTCTCGAGCTGCTGCCATTCCGTCTTGGCCGACTCGATGGCCGCACGCTCGGCGGCGATCTTGCGGTCGACGATCGCGACGTCGGCCGGAACCCCGCGCAGCTGCGACTCCAAGTCGAGGCGGCGACGGTCCCGTCCTTGCAGGATGAGCAGTTTTTCGAGGACGGGAGGAAGCATGGGAAGGAACGCGCCAGGCGGGGTCAGATGTAGTACATTTCCTCGCCGCTCTTCGAGGCAATCTTGTCGAGCGTCCAGCCGCGCGCCACCCCCTCGAATTCCCGCCGGACCTCGCCCCAGACCTGCGCCACCCGGCGCCCCGACACGCCCTCGCCGGCCATGTTCGTCTCCAGCAGGTCGCCCTCGATCACCCGCACGATGTCGTAGAGGGAAATCTCCTCCGGCGGACGAGCCAGGGCGTAGCCCCCCTGCTTGCCACGCCGGCTGACGATCAGGCCGCCATTGCGGAGCTCGGTCAGGATCTGCACCAGGTAATTCGACGGCACCGCCTCGATCCGCGCCAGTTCCTCGATGTGCGCCAAGACGTCGGTTCCGTACATCCGGGCCATCCGCGCCAGCACGCGGCAGGAGTAGTCGACCTTGACCGAAAGCTTCACGCCTCCGCAGGGTGGTGGAGAATCTTGGGTCAGCAACCTAAAATTAGCCCCAAGGCTCTGAAAAGAAGCCCATTTACGGGGTTCGGGTAGGCGCGGTTTGGACCCCCTCATTGCCCGACTTTTCCGTTGTGACTCCGGGCCTTTTCGGATGGGGTTTCAGCCTTAAGAAAACCGCGATTTTTCCGCCCACATGTCCGACCCCACCGACCCGCAGGATCTGCCAAAAACCAAGCCCGGAGCCGACGATTATGATGCGTCGAAAATCCAGAAGCTCGAGGGGCTGGAGGGTGTGCGGAAGCGGCCCGACATGTACATCGGCGACACGAATGAGCGCGGGCTGCACCACTGCGTGTTCGAGGTGGTCGACAACTCCATCGACGAAGCCCTCGCCGGCTTCGCGAGCCTCGTCCGGGTCAGCGTGCACCTCGATGGCTCCTGCTCCGTCGAGGACGACGGCCGTGGCATCCCGGTCGACATCCATCCGACCTACAAGATTCCCGCGCTTGAGCTCGTGCTGACGAACCTCCACGCCGGCGGCAAATTCGGCAAGGGAGCGTATCAAGTCTCCGGCGGTCTGCACGGCGTCGGCGCGAAGTGCGTCAACGCGGTGTCGGAATGGTTCGAGGCCGAGGTCCGCCGCGGCGGCAAGGTCTACCAGATGCGCTTTGCGCAAGGTAACACCACGCAAAAGATGCAGGTGATTGGAGACACGAAGAAGACCGGCACGAAGATCAGCTTCAAACCGGATCCGGAGATCTTCAAGACGACGCGGGAATTCCAGTACGAGATCCTCGCGAAGCGCCTGCGGGAACTGGCGTTCCTGAACCCGGGCATCCGCATCGAGCTGCACGACGAGCGGTCGCAGAAGACGGATCACTTCTTCTTCAAGGACGGCATCACGGAGTTCGTGCGCTTCCTCAACACGAACAAGAACGTCGTGCACGAGAAGCCGATCACCTTCAGCGACAGCGTCGCGAACGAGACGAACCCGACCCTGCCGAACATCGTCGTCGACGTGGCGATGCAGTACAACGACAGCTACAACGACCAGGTCTTCGCGTACGCCAACTCCATCTTCAACATCGAGGGCGGCACGCACCTGAGCGGTTTCCGCACCGCCCTCACGCGCGTCATCAACACCTACGCCCGCGGCAACAACCTCATCAAGGAGAAGGACCCATCGATCACCGGCGACGACGTCCGCGAGGGGCTCACCGCCGTCATCAGCGTCAAGGTCCCCGAGCCGCGCTTCGAGGGCCAGACGAAGACCAAGCTCTCCAACGGCGAGGTCGATGGCATCGTGCAGCGGATCGTCGGCGAAAAGCTCAAGTTCTTCCTCGAGTCGAATCCCGCGATCGCCAAGCGGGTGATCGACAAGACGCTGAACGCCGCGCGCGCCCGCGAGGCCGCCCGCAAGGCCCGCGAAACGGTCCGCAAGGGCGCCCTCTCCGGCGGCGGCCTGCCCGGCAAGCTCGCCGACTGCTCCGAGCGCGACCCGGCGCTGACCGAGCTCTACATCGTCGAGGGCGACTCCGCCGGCGGCTCCGCCAAGCAGGGCCGCGACCGCCGCTTCCAAGCCATCCTCCCGCTGCGCGGCAAGCTGATCAACACCGAGAAGGCCCGCATCGACAAGGTGCTCGCCAACGAGGAAATCCGCACGCTGATCACCGCCTGCGGCACCGGCATCGGCGAGGGCGACGAGGCCGTCGGGGGCTTCAACGCCGACCGCGCCCGCTACCACAAGATCATCATCATGACCGATGCGGACGTGGACGGCTCCCACATCCGCACGCTGCTGCTCACGTTCCTCTACCGCCAGATGCGCGGGCTGATCGAGCGCGGCTACATCTACATCGCCCAGCCGCCCCTCTACAAAATCAAGCGCAAGAAGCGCGAGCAGTACGTCGACAACGACGAGCAGCTGAACCGCATCCTCCTCGAACTCGGCTCCGAGGACGTCACCCTCACCCGCAGCCGCGACCAGCACCTCTTCGCCCCGGCCCAGATCGACCGCCTGGTCGAAGCCCTCGCCGCCCTCGAGCGGCTCGGCGTCGGCGTCTCGCGCTACGGCGCCAGCCTCGGCGCCTACCTCGACTGCCGCGACGCGCAGACCCACGCGCTGCCGCGCTACATCGCCCGCATCCGCGAGGGCAATCGCGAGTCGCACGAGTTCCTCCTCGACGAGTCCGCCCGCGCCGCCTTCGTGCAGCGCCACGGGCTCGACGCCGATCTCTTCGAGCAACCGGAGTCCGCCGCCGACCGCAAGGCCGCCGTTCCCGCCCGCCGGATCACGCTGCACGAGATCTTCGAGGCGAGCGAAATGTCCAAGCTCCTCCACGCCATCGCCGCCGCCGGCTTCGAGGGCGAACGCTTCTCCACCTCGGAGGAAGCCCGCTTCGTCATCACCGAGAACCCCGGCCAGAAATCCGAGAACCGCATCGAGCTCCATTCCCCGCTCGAGGTCATCGCCCAGATCCGCGCCAACGGACGCAAGGGGCTCTCCATCCAGCGCTACAAGGGCCTCGGCGAAATGAACCCGAAGCAGCTCTTCGAGACCACCATGGACCCGGAGAACCGCCGCCTGCTCAAGGTCTCCATCAGCGACGCCGCCAAGGCCGACGCCCTGTTCACCCTGCTCATGGGCGACGAGGTGCCACCCCGGCGCCAGTTCATCGAGGACAACGCCCTGAACGTCCAGTACCTCGACGTCTGAGCCCCGGCCGCCCCCACCCGACCGCCCCACCGCCCCCGCCACCATGTACACGGCCAACGAGAAACTTTTCACGGCGAACATCACCGACATCATGCAGACGGCCTACATCGATTACTCGATGTCGGTCATCGTCGCCCGCGCCCTCCCGGACGCGCGCGACGGTCTCAAGCCCGTCCAGCGCCGCATCCTCTACGCGATGCTCCGCCTCGGTCTGCTGCACAACCGCGCCTTCAACAAGTGCGCCAAGGTCGTCGGTGAAGTGCTCGGCAACTACCACCCGCACGGCGACGCCTCGGTCTACGACACGCTCGTCCGCCTCGCCCAGACCTGGGTCGTCCGCTACCCGCTGATCGATCCGCAGGGCAACTTCGGCTCGGTCGACGGCGACATGCCCGCCGCCTACCGCTACACGGAGTCCCGCCTCGCCGCCATTGCCGAGGAACTGCTCCGCGACATCGACGAGGACACCGTCGACTTCGTTCCGAACTACAACGAGGAAACCACCGAGCCCGCCGTCCTCCCGGCCGCGCTGCCGAACCTCCTCCTCAACGGCTCCACCGGCATCGCCGTCGGCATGGCGACCAACATCCCGCCCCACAACCTGGGCGAGATCATCGACGCCACCTGCGCCATCATCGACCGGCCGTCCATCGCCATGGACGAACTGGTCACCATCGTCCGCGGCCCCGACTTCCCCACCGGCGGCGTGATCGCCGGCCGCGAGGGCATCGATTCCTACCTCCGCACCGGCCGCGGCATCGTCCGCATCCGCGGGCTCGCCCACACCGAGGAACTCAAGGGCGGGATGGAGCAGATCGTCATCACCGAGATCCCCTACAACGTCAACCGCTCCAACCTCGTCTCCCGCATCGCCGAGCTCGTCGGCGAGAAGCAGCTCGAGGGCATCCGCGATCTCCGCGACGAGTCCGACGAGAATACGCGCATCGTCATCGAGCTGAAGCGCGGCGAGCAGTCCCGCGTCGTCATCAACCAGCTCTTCCAGAAGACCGCCCTCGAGTCTTCCTTCGGCGTCAACCTGCTCGCCCTCGACAAGAAGCGGCCGAAGCAGATGAACATCCGCGAGCTGATCGATTGCTACATCGAGCACCGCCGCGATGTCATCACCCGCCGCACGCGCTTCCGGCTGCGCGAGGCCGAGGACCGCGCCCACATCCTCGAGGGCTACAAGGTCGCGCTCGACAACCTCGACGACTTCGTCCGGATCATCCGCTCGTCGTCCAGCCGCGACGAGGCCAAGGAACGCCTGATGGCGAAGTACCCGCTGTCCGAGCGACAGACGCTCGCGATCCTCGAACTGCGCCTCTACCAGCTGACCGGCCTGGAGCGCGACAAGATCGAGGCCGAGTACCTCGAACTCATCAAGCTGATCGAGGAGCTGCGCGGGATCCTCGATTCCTCCGAGAAGCTCAACGCCCTCGTGAAGTCCGAGCTGCTGGAACTGCGCGCGAAGTACCTCTCCCCGCGCCGCACCGAGATCGTCGGCGCCCTCGGCGACTTCCGCATGGAGGACGTCATCCCGAACGAGGGCTGCGTCATCACCGTCTCCCACCTCGGCTTCATCAAACGCACGCCGGTCGCCGAATACCGCTCGCAGAAGCGCGGCGGCAAGGGCGTGATCGGCACCGAGACCTACGAGGACGACTTCGTCGAGCGGCTCTTCACCGCCAGCACGCACGACTACATCCTCTTCTTCACGTCGCACGGCCAGTGCCTCGCGAACAAGGTCTACGACATTCCGGAGGGCAACCGCACGTCGAAGGGCAAGTCGGTCTCGTCCTTCCTCCGCCTTTCCGAGGGCGAGAAGATCGCCTCCATGCTCTGCGTGCAGGACTTCGCGGCGGATCGCTACCTCGTGACCGCGACGAAGAGCGGCATGATCAAGAAGACCGTCCTCTCCGAGTTCACCCACGCCACCCGCGAATCCGGGCTCATCGGCATCAACCTCGCCGAAGGCGACACCGTGGTCGGCACGGTCCTGACCAGCGGCAGCGACGAGTTGATCCTCGTCTCCCATCAGGGTCTCGCCGTGCGCTTCCGCGAGCGCGATCCGGAGTCGGGGGACGATCTGCTGCGCCCGACCGGGCGCGCGACCGCCGGCGTCACCGGCATGCGCTTCAAGCTGGAGAGCGATTACCTGCAGTGCCTCGAGGTCGTGGATCACGACGCCAAGTTCCTCGTCGCCAGCGAGGCCGGACTCGGCGTGCGCACGCGCTTCGAGGATTACCGGCTGATCAACCGCGGCGGCAGCGGCGTCTGGACCATCGACCTTCCGGAGGACGGCTCGGTCAAGCTGGCCGGGGCACTCAGCGTCCGCGACCACGACGAAATCATGCTCCTCACCGCCCGCGGCCAGAGCGTCCGCTGCCCGGTCCGGGACATCCGCGAGACCAACCGCGGTGCCAAGGGCGTGAAGCTTCTCACGCTGGCCGAGGGTGACCGCCTCCTCAGCATCGCCCGCATCGTTGAGACCGACGAGGAAGCCGGCGAGGGCGGGGGCGCCGAGCCCCCGGCCCCGGGCGGTTCGTAACGACGGCGCGGAGACACTATCGGATCGACTCCCCTCGGGAACGCGTTCAAACCTCGGAGCATGAAGATCCCCTTCAAGTATGGCGCCACGCTCGCCATCATCGGAATCGTCATCGGCCTGGTCAGCTACCTCCTTGGCCTGCACGATGACCTCGACGGGTTCAAGACGATCAACACGATCACCCAAGTCGTCAGCTTCGCGCTTCTGGTGACCTGCATGCTGCTCGCGATGCGGGCCACGCGGGCGGCATCCGCCGACGGCAGCCTCTCCTACGGCCGCGCCATCGGCGTCGGCACGCTGGTCGCGACCTTCTCCGGCCTGCTCTCGGCCCCGTACATGCTGCTCTACGGATTCGTGATCAATCCCGAGTTCCACGAGTTGATCTACCGTCAAACCACCGCCGAAATGACGCAGGAGCAGGTGGATGCGGCCGGCGGGATGATGCGCTTCTTCACCGGCCCGATCTGGACCGCCGGGATGGCCGTGGTCATGTCGCCGCTCATGGGGGTGCTGATCTCGCTGATCCTCGGCTTGTTTGTGCGCCGGGCGCCTCAGGCGGCCACCGCCGCGGCCGCACCGGCCGCCTGATTCAGCGCCGGTTCGGCGGGTTCGCCGGATCGGCCCGACCGTGGTGCTCCGCGCCGCTCAGGCGGCGCCAGACCCCGGACGCGCGTCGGGCGGGATCATCGCCTCAGCCAGCAACTCCGCCACTGCGCCCGGGAGCGGCAGGGAACGCGCCGCCGCCACTGCGGCGGCGCTCATTTTCCGCGTGGTCTTCCGGAGGATGTCGACGAGCTTCTCCCGGGGGTAGTCCGCGTGGCGCTCCACGAAGCCAAGGATTTCGTGCTCGAGGAAGACGAGGCAGGCGGCGTCTTCGAGAGCCTGCGTGCCGGGGTTGGTCTTGAGGCCGGTCTTTGACACCCACACGGCGGCGTTCTCCGCCTCCTCCGCGGCCACCCCGGCGGCCAGCAGGCACTCGCGGGCGCGCTCCGCTTGGCGGGTGTAGAGCAACCTCCGCCACGCGTGATAGCCGGGCTTGTCGAGCGGGAATGAGGCGCGGGGCACGCTCCAGCGCTCAAGGTGCTGGCAACGGGCCGCCAGCCGCAGGATGGGCGGCGCCCCCGGCACGAGGCGCGCCACCCAGGCCTCCATGCGATCCGCATAAACCGCCTCGGCCGCCCGCCCGTCGGACGTCCATTCAGGATCGGCCGCGTGCGCCGCATCAATCCTCTCCCGCGCCCGTGCGTAGGCATCCATGGCGTTCTTTCCCGCGTCCCGCACGCCAGCCTCAGGCCAGCAGTTTCGCCTTCTCGCGCGAGATTTGCCAGCGTACCGGCTCCCCCCGCGACCAGCGTTCGAATTCCTCCAGCATGCAGCGGCCCATGCGGCGGCACTCGTTGCCCTGCGACCCGGCGATGTGCGGAGTCAGGATGACGTTGGGCAGCGCATAGAGCGGCGACCCCGCCACCGGCGGCTCCGGCCAGGTCACATCCAACACCGCCGTCAGGTCCGGTCGCTCCGTCAACGCCGCGATCAGGCCCGGCTCGTCCACGATCGCTCCGCGCGCCGTGTTGATGAAGGTCGTCCCCGGGTGCATCAGGCGAAAATGCTCCCCGCGGATCATTCCCTCCGTCTCCTTCAGCCACGGCGTGTGCAGGCTGACGACGTCGCTGCGCGCGAAAAGGTCCTCCAGCGTGACCTTCTCGACGCCCAGGGCCGCGGCCTCGGTCGCGGAGAGGAAGGGGTCGTAGGCGAGGATGCGGAGATCGAACGGGCGGAGCCTCTCCCGCACAAGACGCCCGATCATCCCGAGCGAGATCAATCCCACCGTGCTGCCGTAGCCACCCGCCATCGCGGGACGCGGCGGGAAGGCACCAAGGCGCTTCGTCTCAAGAATGTGATACCACCCGCGCTTCAGGGAGAAGAACACGGTCGCGAGCGTGTACTCCGCCACCGGGATCGCGTTCATCGCGTAGGCGCTGAAGATCGGGATGTTCCGCTCCCAGAAGGCATCGGTGGTGAGGCTCCGGATCGTGCCGGCCCCATAGAAGAAGGCCTTCAGGCGAGGGGCGTGCGCGAGGAACGCGGCATCCAGCACCGGCCCGCCCCAGCCCGAAAAGATCACGTCGGCCTGCGCCAGCAGGTCCGGTCGCCGCGCCGCCTCCTCGCGGGTCAGCGGACCGGCCAGCCAGCGGACCTGGCGGCCGATTTCCTCGCGCAACTCCTCGCCGTAGATCAGGCCGGTGGAGCGCTCATCGAGAATCATCAGGGCGGCGCGCATGACAAAACCGCCATGGTGGCCGTCCAGCTGCTCCGGGCGACCCTCTTTTTTGGTTTCCGTTGGCAATTCCGCGGCCAAGGATTACCTACCGCCATGCCCAAGAAATCCGTCTTCAAGCCCCGCAAGCAGCACTTTCCCGGCATCGACCGGATCGCCTACGAAGGCACCGACTCCGACCGGGCCCTGGCCTTCCGGCACTACGATCCGGCCGAGGTGGTCGACGGCAAGACGATGAAGGAGCACCTGCGCTTCTCGATTGCCTACTGGCACTCGTTCCGCGGCACCGGCGGCGACCCCTTCGGCCCCGGCACCATCCAGCGGTCGTGGGAGACCGGCAAGGATGCCGTCAGCGTCGCGAAGATCCGCATGGATGCGGCCTTTGAGTTCTTCCAGAAGATCGAGGCCCCGTTCTGGTGTTTCCACGACCGTGACATCGCTCCCGAGGGCGCCTCGCTGGCGCAGACCAACCGGATCCTCGACCAGATCGTGGCGCACGCGAAGCAACTCCAGAAGGCCACCGGCGTGCGCCTGCTGTGGGGCACCGCCAACCTGTTCTCCAACCCGCGCTACATGGCCGGGGCGGCCACGAACCCCGACGCCCATGTCTTCGCCTACGCGGCCGCGCAGGTGAAGAAGGCGCTTGAGGTCACGCAGGAACTCGGCGGCGAGAACTACGTCTTCTGGGGCGGTCGCGAAGGCTACGAGACGCTGCTCAACACCGACCTCAAGCGGGAGCAGGACCACCTCGCCCGCTTCCTCCACCTCGCCGTCGCCCACGCCGAGGCGATCGGATTCAAGGGCCAGTTCCTCATCGAGCCCAAGCCGAAGGAGCCGACCAAGCACCAGTACGACTTCGACGTCGCCAGCGGCATCGCCTTCCTCCGCACCTACGGGCTCGAGAAACACTTCAAGTTCAACATCGAGACCAACCACGCGACCCTCGCCGGCCACACCTTCCAGCACGAGATCGAGGTCGCCGCCGCCGCCGGGATGCTCGGTTCCATCGACGCCAATGCCGGCGACCTGCTCCTCGGTTGGGACACGGACCAGTTCAACACGGACGTGCGCGAGTTGACCCTCGCGATGGTGTCCATCCTCCGCGCGGGCGGACTCGGCTCCGGCGGGTTCAACTTCGACGCCAAGCTGCGGCGCCAGAGCATCGACCCCGCGGACCTCTTCCACGCCCACATCGGCGGGATGGACGCGTACGCCCTCGCCTTCAAGATTGCCCGCCGCATCCTCGCCGACGGTGCCTTCGCAGCCTTCGTCGCGGACCGCTACCGCTCGTTCGATTCCGGGTTCGGCCGCGACATCGAGCAGGGCAAGACGTCCTTCGCCGCCCTCGAGAAGCTCGTTCTGTCCCGCCTCGGAGAACCGACGCCCCGCTCCGGTCAGCAGGAGTACCTCGAGAACCTCCTGACCCGCTACCTGCACGGCTGAGGACCCGCGACCCCGCCGCCCGGCGCGGCGGGGCCACCGTCCCGCCCGCCCTCGTCGTACGGAGTCGGGCGCGCCGCGCGATGCACGCGGAGCGCCGGGTCGCGCCACCCCTGCGGCGCACCCAGGCGCGTCAGGACTCCCGGAGGCGAAAGACGACGAGATGCTGCCAAGGCAGCGTTCGCACCGTCTCCACGTGATCCAAGGGATGCACGGCCATCTCCCGCCGGATCTGCGCCTCGGTCATCTTGTGCAGCGGCCGGATCGGGACGCGCGGATCCTCCCCGCGGAATTCCACGAGGACGAGTCGGCCGCCCGGCTTGAGCCGGCGGCAGATCGCCGCGATCATCTCCGCCGGGTGGCTGCACTCGTGGTACACGTCGATCAGGATCGCGACGTCCACGGGCTCCGGCAGCGCCGGATCCTCCGGCGTGCCAAGGACGCCCACCGTGTTCGTGACGCCGCGTCGCTGCATCTCGCGCTCGAACAGGGCGAGCATCTCCGGCTGGATTTCCACCCCGTAAACCCGGCCGGTCGGACCCACCTTCTCGGCAAAGCGACGGGCATGGTAACCCGTGCCGCAGCCGATGTCCGCCACGATATCCCCCGGGCGCAGGGCCAGGGCCTCCAGCAATTGGTCCGGTCGCTCCTCCCGTTCCCGCTCGGGCCGCTCCAGCCACGGCGCTCCGAGGTGCGACATGAACGATGCGATCTCGCGCCCGAAATAGAGGCGGCCCGTGCCACCCGCCGTCGCCTCGCCCGTCGCATAGCCCGCCAGCGCCGCGGCGGGAACCGGTGATCCGCCCGACACCGCGATCGGTGGAGCCGCCGCGGCCGCGGCCGCCGCGACCCACCGCGGTTCAACCAGCAACGCGCTCACGGCAAGTGCCAGCGGCACGCACCTCCGCAACCATGGTCGAAACGCACCGCGCCCACGCATGCCCCACCGTCGTCGCATTTGGCCGCGATGACAAGGCCAACCCCGGATCACGCCGGGACCGCCGGGAGTCGGCTCCGGCTGAGCCATGCGGCGGCCAGACCGACCGCCACGACGGCGAGAAGCACGATGAAGCCCGCCTGAGCCCCCCAGACATCGACGACCACCATTGAGGACACCAGCAACGTCCGCATCACCCGATCCAGCACGCTGAAGAAGACGGTGACGCGACCCATCACCGCGTTGGGCACGACATGGAGCATCAGCGCCGAGCGCCCGACCCGGGTTCCCGCGTTGCCGAAGCCGAGCAGCACCATCGCCCCGACGAAGACCGCGGTGAACGGGAGGGTGGCTTGGAGGATCAACCCCACGAGAAAGATCGCCATGATGAGCGGCAGGAGCGTGCCGACCGTCTGCCGCGCGAGGAGACGGGGGAGCAGGAGACCGGCCCCCAGGGCCCCAACGGCGAACGCCACCTCGCTCAACGCAAACGTGCCCGGCCCCGCCCGCAGCGTCTCGGAGACGTACACGGGCACCAGGTAGTTGCCGGCCATCACGACGATGAACGGCAGCAACGAGGCGGTGAGGAAGACCCCCAACGCCGGCCGCTCCGCGAGCCAGCGCCAGCCCTCCGCCACGCCCCCCAGGACGCCGCCCCGCTGCGGGTCGGGACCCGCAGCGGCGGCGCTCGGGGCCGCAGGCTTCAGGTGCGTCGCCTCATAGGGAATTCCCCGTTCGATGACGAACGCCGCCAGGTACGTGCCGCAGTCGATCAGCAGGATCACCCAGAGCGGCAAGTGCGACACCGCCACTCCCCCGAGGGCGCCGGCCAGGAGCATCGCGGCCTGACCCTGAACCTCCATGAGGCCCGTGAGTGACTGGTACTGCGAGCGGTCGAAGATCTGCTGCACCATCGCCCACTTCGCGGGGTAGTGCAGCGTATAGTAGAGCATGCCGAGCAGGTAGATCGCCATCAGCTGCGCGGTGCCGAAGCCTCCGAGCGCGAGGCTCAGCAGCGCCATCGATAGCGTCGCCGCTGCGCCGAAGAGCTCGCTGAAGAGCACCATCGCGCGACGCGAGGAACGGTCGATCTTGGCGCCGTACCACGGCATGATCAGGAAGAGCAGGATCGTGGTCGCGATCGTGATGTGCCGGAAGGCCTCCGAGCCGCCCGGCTGGTTGACCAGCAGCCACGGCACCGAGAAGATCGTGATGCCGGAACCGATCGACCCGAGGCTGTTGGCCACGAGCAGGCGGACGACGCGGGAATCGCGGAGCAGTTCCTTCACGCAAGGACGAAGAAAACCCGGCCCAGGGCGGCGCGTGGGAACACGCCGCGGCGCACGGAGGAAGAAAAGGGGTTCATGGACAGGCGGGCGCGGTCAAAGGCCAGCGGTCGCGCTCAAAGGTAGGACGGGTGTTGAAATCCCGCCCACGTTTCGCGGACGAAGGCAAAGTCCGCCTGCCAGAAGGCTCCATCGTGCGGCCGGTACAGCGGATCGAAGAAATCGAGGCAGCGGAACCCCTGCCGACCCAGCAGCGCGATCAGTTCGGGGAAGAGCAGGTTGCCGTAGCCCATGCGGTGGTTGTAGGCCTCGATGACCAGAACCTCCGTCCGGGCGAGCAGCGACGGAGCCCCGGCGAGGATCTGCTCCTCGAAGCCGTGGGTATCGAGCTTGAGCAGGAACGGCCCGTTCAGGCCGTACGCGGTCGCCAGTTCGTCGAGCGTGCGGGCGGGAACCACGAGGTTGTGCTCGGAAAACGGGGTGTGGGCGGCAAGTCCACCAAAGAGGTCCCCTCCATGGAAATGCACCTCACCGGGACGATCGGCGGCGGCACACAGCGCGTAGCGCACCTGGGGATGGGAGGCGACCAGGTCCTTGAGTCCCGGCTCGTGCTCCGGACGCGCCTCCACGAGGAAGTAATCCCGGTCGGGAAAACGGGCGATGACGTCGCGCGTCCAGAGCCCGTTCGACGCTCCCACGTCGATGACGGTGCGGAACGGCAGGTTCCAGCGACCGAGACGCTCCAGAAATCCTGCGAGGGTGGGCTGCTGCCACGCTTCCATGGCTGGCAAGGCGGAACGAGACCGCGCCGGGCGCAAGCGAAAAGGGGGCGACCGCGTGAGCGGTCGCCCCCTGTTTCACGTTCGCGGTCCGGCAGGACCGCGCCGGCGGCACGCGAATTTACCGGGCCGGTCGGAACGCGACGGACTCAGCGGCGCTTGCCGCCGCTGGCGAGGGTGTACGTGAAGTACACCGAGCGACGCTCGCTGAGGAGGCGGTTGGCGCGCAGGTAATCTTCGTCGGTCAGGTTGTTCAAGTTGACCGCCAGCGTGTGGCTGACCTTCGGCTGCACGATCGTGTAGCGCAGGCCGAGATTGAGCAGCGTCGCGGCCGGGACGGTCAGGCGCCACTGGTAGGTCGTGCGCGAGAGCACCCGCACGCCGCCGGGACCGGTGGTGTAGGTGTCACCGGCGTTCGGCTGCTCGGTCGGAGTCTCGGCCACATGGGTGACGCCGAGGTTGGCGGAGAAGCCCTTGAGGGCGCCGCGGGCCGGGCTCCACTTCAGGTACACACTGCCGTTGCGCGGCGAGATGCCCGCAACCTTGCGGCCAATGGCCAGCGGGAACGCGGTGCCGAAGTCCGTGTAGGTCGAATTCACACTGCCAAAGCTCAGGCCCGTGAAGATCTCGTCGGACACCTTCCAGTTGGCATCCGCCTCCCAGCCGCGCACGAGTTGGTCGCCATCGCGCCGCTGCACCTGCACGTAGTTGCCGGAACCCACCGGGGTTTCCTCGATGTCGGTGACGGTGACGTTGTTGCGGACCGCGTAGAAGCCGCTGACGGTGAAGGTCAGGCGATCGTCGAAGTACGAACCCTTGAAGCCGTAATCGTAGCCGGCGGCGGTCTCCGGTTCGAAGTCCTTCTCGGCGATGGTCGCCGGAGCATCGGCCTGGCCGACGAAGTAGCTCTCGCTGTAGTTGGCGAAGACGCGGAGACTCGGGGTGAGCTTGTAGTTCACACCGACGTTCGGCTTGAAGGCCGTGATGGTGCGCTTGATCAGGTCGCCCTTGTTGTAGCCCGGAATCACGGTGATGTAGTCGCGATCGCGGTAGCGCACGGAGTCGTAGCGACCGCCGGCGAAGGCGAGCAGGCGCCCGTTCATGAACGCGGACTGCTGGCGGATCAGGCCGCCGAGCACGGTGGCGCGGATCTTGCGGATGCGGGTGGAGATTTCCTGGCCGGCTTGGAACCAGCGCGGGAAGTAGGCGATGTCACCGATCGGACGGAACTCCGAATCGAGGCGCACGGTGCGGACCGCGTTCCACGCCACGATGTCGGGGTTGGTCGCGCCCGCGAAGCTGCGGGTCGGATCCCAGCGGTGGTAATCGTTATAGTCGATGGTCGCGAGCGTGCGGTGCTCGACCGAGCGATTGCCGGTCCAGTAGTGCGCCAGCAAGTCGCCCTGGAAGCCACCGCCATCCTCGATGATCAGCGTCTTCGACGGGGTCGCGCCGCGGGCGCTGGTGATCGGCGTCGTGGCGACCGGCGGGTTGATGTTGATGCTGCCCCAGCCGGTGTTCTGGTTGTAATCCCAGCGGCGCGCACCGTAGTAGTTCGCCGAGGCGCGGACGCTCCAGACCTCGTTGAGGCGCTTGTCGTAATTGGTGGTGAGACCGCTGTAGCCGCGGTTCAGCTCGCTGTTCGGCCCAAACGGATTGTAGCCCGCGAGATTCTTGGCGTAGCCGACGGCTTCGTCGTCGGTGTTCGACGTCGTGCCCTTCTGGTCAATGACGAGCGGGGCCGCATTGTTCGGCGCATGGCGCATCTGGAGAAAGTACTCGCCCGACAGGAAGAGCCTCGAGCCATCCGGGAACTCGTGGGAGAAAGCGAGGTAGTACTCTTGGTTGCGATTGCGCGCGTACTCTTGGTCGAACTCGCGCTGAAAATGACTCGCCGTCATGATGTAGGACGTCTTGCCGAGGGAGCCGGAGTACAGCGGACCGGTGCGCTCGTAGGTGGCGCGCTGGGTGCCGTAGGAGCCGTAGTTGAACGAGAGCTTCTGGCTCGGGCGGCTCTTGGGCTGCTTCGAGATCATGTTCACCATGCCGCCAGGCGACGTGCGGCCGTAGATCGCCGCATTCGAGCCCTTGATGATCTCCATGCGGTCGATGTTGCTGGAACCGTAACGGCCGAGGCGGAAGAAGCCATCGCGCAGCTGGTAGGTTGAACCAAAGCCGCGGAGGTTGAAGTTACCGCCAATATCCAGGCCGGTGAAGCTGCCGACATGGACGATGTTGTCCATGAACTCGAAGACGCCGAAGTCCTCGAAGAACTCGCTCGTCAGCACGTTCACCGTGTACGGCAGGTCGATGATCTTCGTCGCGACGCGCGAACCGGTCATCGTCTCCGAGGGAACGTAGCCCCGATCGTCGGAGGCGGTGACGGAGAACTCGGAGAGACGGACTGCCTCCTCGGAAGGAGGCGCATCCGGTTTGGCGGCGGGCGCGGTCTGGGCCCAGAGGAGCGGACTGGCGCAGGAGGCAGCGGCGAGCAGGGCGAGCGATCGCAGGCTCCGGGAACGGAGGGTCTTCATGGTGAGGTCGGAACGGATCCAGGTTGAATCGGGAAAAGTGGCGGGCACCGCGTCGCCGCGGCACGACCACCCCCCAGGGTAGAAGATCACCAGTAGGCCCAACTCCCTCGATTGGGACATCCCGACGACCGTTATATCGTTAACATTCGCCGAAATGCCGGTTTCTGCGCAAGATCGGGGAGTCGAGGGCCGGGATCGGGCTACGACGGGCATTTGCCGTTGCCTCTTCCCTCCCATCGAAGATCAACTGGGGCCGCTCCTCCGCTGGCGCCCCTTGGCCCGCTCCGGGGCGCTGTTTACCCCCATGTTCGGCATCCACCCCCTCGATCTGGCGGTTATCGCTGCCTACCTCGTTCTCGTGATCTTCCTCGGCCAGCGGGCCTCCCGGGGCGCGGGGTCGGGGCAGGAGAGCTACTTCCTCGCCGGTCGGAAACTCGGCAAGCTTTACCAGTTCTTCCTGAACTTCGGCAATGCCACGGACGCCAATGGAGCCGTCAGCGCCGTCAGCGTCGTCTACCAGCAGGGCGTTTCCGGCATCTGGCTGGGCTTCCAACTCATCTTCTTGAATCCGTATTACTGGTTCATGAACATGTGGTTCCGTCGGGTTCGGCTCGTCACCACGGCGGACATGTTCGAGGACCGACTAGGGAGTCGGAAGCTGGCCTCATTCTATGCGGTTTTTCAGATGATCGCCGCCACGTTCGTGGTGATCGGATTCGGCAACCTCGTCACGTACAAGATCTGCGCCGCGCTGGCGGTGAAGCCGGAGGCGGCTTGGACGGTGTCGGAGCGGGCCGCGATCGAGGGTCATCGGGAGTGGCGGGCCTTGGAGCATGCCGCCAAGACTCAGGCTCCGGGGAGCTTCAACGAGACCCGCCTGAAGGAACTGCGCGAACGCCAGGCGCGAGGGGAACTGAAGAGCTACATCACGGCGATCGAACCGTTGCCATTCTACCTCGTTTATACCGTAGTGGTAGGAATTTACGTGATTTTGGGCGGACTCTCAGCGACGGCGGTGAACGAGGTCCTGCAGAGCCTCATCATCGTTGCGTTCTCCATTCTCCTGATCCCGGCCGGCTTCGCCGCGATCGGTGGATTCGGGGCGCTGCAGGAACGGGTTCCCGCCCTCATGTTTGAACTGATCGGCGACGAGGGCACCGGCCAACGGATCACCGCTTGGTCGCTCTTCGCCATCTTCCTCGCGGCACTCGTGCAGATCAACGGTATCATCGCCAACATGGGCGTAAGCGGGTCGGCCAAGAATGAGTTTGCCGCCCGCTTCGGGGCGGTCAGCGGCACGTTTGCCAAGCGGCTCATGTTCATTCTCTGGGCTTTCGCCGGACTGATCGCTGTCGCCCTTTACCAGGGACCAGACGCGCTTTCGGATCCCGATCTCGCGTGGGGTACGCTCTCCCGGCAGTTGCTGGGTCCGGGACTCCTCGGCCTGATGCTGACGGGGGTGCTCTCCGCCAACATGTCCACGGTGGCGGCGCAGACCGTTTCAATCGCCGCCCTCTTCGTCCGGAACGTCTTCCGTCCGCTGCGTCCCTCTCTCAGCGAAACGGGCGCCGTCCGCGCCGGGCGCGTCTCGATGTTTGTCGCGCTTGCCATCGGCATCGTGGCGGCCCTGTCGATGGACGACGTGATTTCCGCGCTGCTCCTGGTCCAGACCGTGAGCATCCCCTTCGGCGCCGCCATCCTGCTGATGTTCTTCTGGCGCCGACTCACCGTGGTCGGCACGTGGGTCGGCCTCATCGTCAGCATCTTCCTCAACGTCGTCGGTCCGTTCGCCCTCTCCCCCCTGCCCGCACTGCGGTCCCATCCGACGCTCGTGCAGCGCGCCGCCGGACCCAACGGCAAGCCTGAGGCGGTCTACTTCGACTCGGTCATCCGCACCGATCCCACCAATCCTGACAGTGCCCTGCAGGGCCGCGGACGCCTCCACGTGGAGCTGGTCTCGCTCCGACTCGCCGGCGTCAAAGTCGAGGCCCTGAGCCCCGGCGACCGCTTCGCCGCGCGTTTCCTGTTCAACGCCCTTTCCCCCTTCGTCCTGCTCATCGTCGTCAGCCTGCTCACCCGCCCGCCGGACCAAGCCCGCATTGACCAGTTCTTCGGGCGCATGAAGACCCCGGTCGGCGCCACGCCCGAGGAGGAAGTCGCCGCCATGGAGGCCACGCGACGCGACCCGAATCGTTTCCAGCACACCAAGCTTTTCCCCAACTCCTCGTGGGAGTTCGCTCGCTGGGACCGCGTCGACACCGTCGGCTTCCTGATCTGCTGTGCGGTGTCCGGGAGCATCATCGCCCTGTTCGTCGGCCTGCTGAAGTGGGCCGGGCCGGGCTGAGTTTGCCTCGCATGAACGTAGCTCATGGCGCAAACCGCTGAAGCCGCGGGCCTTGAAGGCTGCTAAACGCCAACGGACCTCGATTGGGGCCGAGGCTTGCACACGTCCTGAAATCGGGCTGTTTTCCCGTTTCCCCGACTGGAAAGACTCAGCCCGCGGTCGGCTCACGTTCCCTCAAGGTGCCCCCACTCAGGCTCTTGTCGGAGTCGCGGGCCCACGCAGCACGGCCCGAGTCCTTCCGACCGACCCACCACGCCCGACCGCTGACCCTGGACCCAACGACCACCATGACCCATCCCACCCGAGACACCTTTCTCGCCCGAGTCCGCCGCAGCGGACTTGGCCTCGCGCTCTGCGTCTCCTCCGTCGCCTCCGCGCAACTCGCCCCGACCGCCCCGGCGGCAGCCTCGAGCGCCGCGGAGGACGAGCCCGTGCAGTTGCAGGCGCTCACCGTCACCGGCTCCAACCTGCGCCGCCTCGACTTCGAGAAGACGCTGCCCGTCACCCTGCTGGGGCGCGATGAGATCGAATTGCGCGACGCTCCCCAAGCCGCCGACCTGCTGTCCGCGCTGCCTCAGGTCACGGGCCTGCCCGGCAACGAAACCGCGACCCTCGGCGCCACCGCGCGCGGTGACAACTCGTCCGTTTCGCTCCGCGGCATCCCGTCCGCCAACACGCTCGTGCTCCTGAATGGCCGCCGGCTCCCGCCGCATCCGATCAGTCAGGGTGAGGCCGGCGTTCCGAACCTCTCCACCAACGTCAACATCCTGCCCAACCGCGGGCTGGAGCGCGTCGACGTGCTGCGCGACGGTGCTTCCTCGATCTACGGCACCGACGCCGTCGCCGGCGTCGTCAACACGATCATGCGCCGCAGCTTCAACGGCACCGAGCTCTCGCTCCGCTTCGGCGAGACCAGCTACGGCGACGGCCGCGAGACCCGCGCCACGCTGACGCACGGCTTCAAGCTCGGCACCCGCGGCCGCGGCCTCGTCGTCCTCGACGTCTACGACCGCGACGTGATCTCGGCCGCCGACCGTCCGTTCTCCGCCGAGGCCGATCACTCCAGCATGGCCCCGGCTCCGTGGAACGTCTCCACGAGCACGACGTTCAACGCGCGCTCGGCCACCAGCGAGTTCGGCAACTTCTCCACCGGCACTGTCTCCGCCACCGGCGTCTTCACCGCCAGCCGCCCGACCGGCATCCCGTCCACGCTCGTCGCCACCTCCGGAACGTTCTTCCTCGTTCCCACCGCCACCGGCGTCGGCTTCCAGACCACCACGCCCGCCCGTAGCGGAATCACCAATACGTATTACTGGAACAACAATCCGTACCGCGTGATCCAGCCGCAGTCCACCCGCGGCAATCTCTTCGTCGGCGGCGAGTACGACCTGACGTCACGCGTCACCGGGTTCGCCGAGTTCGTCGCCTACGAGGCGCGCTCCGACACCCTGCGCGAGTCCGACGGCATCACCGCGTCCACCGATGGCAACATCATCGTGCCCGCGACCAACCCGTTCAATCCGTTCGGTACGCGGTTCTTCAGCCCGACGGGCGCCCCGAACGCCGACGGCACCCCGCGCCTCACCGGCACGCCCGCCGCCGTCCGCATCAGCAACAAGCGCCTGACCGACCTCGCCAACCGCAACGCCATCATCGAGAACTCCGTCTACCGCGGGGTCTTCGGCTTCCGCGGCCGCTTCGGCGAGACGTGGAACTGGGAGGCCGCCGGCCTTCTTGCCGACGCCCGCGTCACCGACACCGAAAAGGGTCCGAGCCGGAAGAGCCTGCTGATCGCCGCGATCAACCAGACCGACCCGGCCAGAGCCTTCAACCCGTTCACGCGCTCCTTCGCCGTCCAGAACAACACGCTCGTCGTCACCGGTCCGTACACCAATCCGGAGAGCGTGCAGTCCACGTTCCGCTCGGAATTCGTCCGCAATGGCATCACCAGCCTCGCGAGCCTCGACGCCCGCGCCTCCGGCGACCTGCTCTCCCTCTGGGGCGGCAACGCGATCGGCGCCGCCGTCGGCGGTGAGTTCCGTCACGAGACCTACGCCGATTTCCGTCCGCCGTACGCCGGCCTCAACCCCCCGGGGGTCGGGCTCGACACGAACAGCAACGACTTCCTCGGCTTCTCGCCGAACTCCAATACCTACGGCAACCGCCACGTCACCGCCGCCTACGCCGAGACGGTGATCCCGCTGGTCGGAAATCAGTTCCGCATGCCGCTGATCCACTCGCTCGAGCTCAACGCCTCGGCGCGCTTCGAGAGCTACACCGACTTCGGCACCACCACCAAGCCGAAGGTCGGCGCCACCTGGCGTCCGTTCGCCAACGTGCTCGTCCGCGCCTCCTACAACGAAGGCTTCCGCGCTCCGAATCTCGCCCAGCTCTTCACCGGCACGCTCATCCGCACGGTCACGGGCAGCACGGATTCGTACCGCAGCACGGTCACGGGTCTGCCGACCGATGGTCCGTCCAACCGTCGCAGCATCGCCTCCGGCAACCTCGACCTCGATCCTGAGCAGTCCCGCGGCAAGTCCGCCGGCATCGTCATCGACGTGCCGCGCGTGCAGGGGCTTTCACTGGCCGCTGACTACTGGGAAATCCGCCAGCGCAACGTGATCGCCTCTGCGGGCTCGATCGCCGACGACACCGCCGCGCTGATCGCCGCCACCCAGGCCGCCCTCGCCGCCGGTCAGTCGATCAGCCAGATCGACCTCGGCTCCGGCACCGCCAACTACAAGGGCGACCCCGCCATCGTCCGCCTGCCGGTCACGCAGGCCGACCGCGACTTCTTCGCCGCCTACAACGCCACCCGCCCGGCCGGCAACCAGCGCGCGGTGGTCGGCGCCATCGACGTCATCCGCACCACGTACTTCAACCGGTCGCAGCAGTTCGTGAACGGTTTCGACTTCGACGCCACCTACCGGCTCCCGAAGCTGTCCATCGGCAACTTCACGGTGTCCACGACGTGGACCTACCTGAACGACTTCCACGCCTACAACGCCCCGGGCGCGCCCCGCACGGACCTGCGTTGGAGCAATGCCACCGGTGGCGCGACCCCGAAGTGGCGCGGCTCGGCGGCCGTCACATGGCGCCGCAACGCGTGGAGCGCCGGCCTGTCTGCGTACTATACGGGCAACTACAGCGAAACCGGAGCCACCACGACCCAGACGACGTGGGAATCCCTCGGTTCGCCGAACTACATCGCGCCGTTCTTCACCGCCGGCAACACGCAGTACCGCTACGTGGTCGCTGACTCGATCAGCTACAATACGTACGTCTCGTACCGCTTCCGATCAAAGGGTTCGTGGCTGAATGACACCACGGTGCGCGTCGGCGTGATCAACCTCTTCGAGGCCGTGCCGCCGCTGTCCGCCGATTCCCGCGGCTACGATCCGGGCGTCTACAACCAGATGGCCCGCGGACGCTCGTGGTCCGTGCAGGTCACCAAGCGGCTCTGACCTAGGTCCAGTCAGGCGGACTTGAGGGTGGGGGGACTCCAGGGGTCCGACTCCGTCTCCACCCGGCCCCCTGCCCTCAAACCCCTCCCGGATCCGATCCCTCTGGGAATCCCGTTTCTTAGGAGGAGCACTGACCCGCAAACGCCGACCGGCGCAAGGCGGGAGCGACGGTAATGCACGGGATACGTGTAGAACGGCGGAGATCCGCTGACCGCCACGGGTGACCCCGCCCGGGGACTCCCCCGGAAGACTTGCGGCCGGGCGGCACGGTGTCTGCTGTTTGCGCTCATGGAAATTCAACGCGTCTGGCGCAGGATACTGATGAGTTGGGTGAGCCTCGTCTGGGCCGGCGGGGCCGCCGCAGCGGAGCCACCGACGAAGCTCGTCTTCCAAATGGATCTCGGCGTCAAAAACGTGCAGTTCGCCGGCCTGCTCGTGGCGGAACGCGAGGGGTTTTACCGCGCGGCCGGGCTCGAGGTGGAGATCCGGCGGCTCGGCCAGGGTCCGTCGGACTACGCCAACATCGCCGCCACCGTGGCGGCGACGGAGGGCATGGTCGGCTCGATTGAGAGCGGACTGTTTCTGGCGGGCCGTGCGGCGGGTCTGCCGATTGTGGCGCTCGGCGCGATGTTTCAGGAAACGCCGCTGGGGCTGATGAGTTTTCGCGCCCAGGGGATCCGCACGCCCAGGGACTTGGCCGGCAAGAAAGTCGCGGTGCACGGCGACGGACAAGAGGCGCTCGACGCCGTCTTGCAACGGGCCGGGCTCAACCGCACGCAGCTCACCGTGACCGAGGCCGACTACGACAACGCGCCGCTCCTCGCCGGCAAATGTGACGCGAAGCAAGGCTACCTCGTGGACGAGCTGATCAAGTTGCAAGTCGAGGGGCACGACATCGTGGCACTGCCCTTCGGCGCCAACGGCTACGCGGCCTACTCGCAGGTGTATTTCGTATCGGAGACGACGCTGCGGAAACACCGGGCGGCGCTGGTGCGATTCATCGCGGCAAGCAACCGCGGTTGGCGGGCGGCGCTGGCCGACGGGCCCGGCACGGCCAGGTTCGTCGTCGAAAGGCACGAGCCGCGGCTCGCGCTCGACTACCAAACGCGCTCGCTGGCGGCGATCGGGCCGCTGCTGACCGCGGAAAGCCCGCAGCTGAGCGTGACAACGCCCGAGACCTGGCTGCGCAACGCCGGGGCGTTTCTGTCGAGCCAGCCCCAGGCGAAGCTCGGCGAGATGGCACGGTGGGTGGATTTCTCCGTTGCCGCCGAAGCGGCGAAGCTCGCCCCGTAAGGTTTGGCGGTGGGACCGGATCGCGCCGCCGGTCGGCGGGAACGCCGCGCTCACCCTGTTTGCCCCGCGGCGAAGGAGCCCGCGAATTTGCAGACTAGGCCAGCCGAGGGTGGCCATCCGCCCCCGGCTCCGTCATGTTCGGCCGCATGCTGCTCCGCTGGTCCCCTTACACGCTCGAACTGCGCCAGCCGTTCACCACCGCCACCCAGTCCCGCACCGCCACCCCCGCGATGCTGGTCGAGGTCGAGCACGAGGGGCTCGTCGGCCACGGCGAGGCCGCCATGCCTCCCTACCTCGGCGAGAGCCAAGCCTCCGCCTCGGCGTTCTTCGCCGCCGCCGCTCCGCTGCTGGCCAGCCATCGCGACCCTTTCCTGCTCGAGGACGTGCTGCGCGACAGCGACGCACTCGCCCCAGGCAACACCGCGGCCAAGGCCGCCATCGACATCGCCCTCCATGACTGGTTCGGTCGCCGGCTCGGCGCGCCCTGGCACCGACTCTGGGGACTCGACCCGCGCCGCACGCCAGTCACTTCCTTCACGCTGGGAATCGATACGCCGGAGGTGGTCCGCGAGAAGGCTCGCGCCGCCGGCGACTACCGGCTGCTCAAGGTCAAGCTGGGCCGCGACTCCGACCGCGAGCTCATCACCGCCATCCGCAGCGTCTCGTCCACGCCGTTGATCGTCGACGCCAACCAGGGCTGGACCGATCGCGAGGACGCACTGCGGCAGATTGAGTGGCTCGCGTCGCAGGACGTGCGCCTCGTCGAGCAGCCGTTCGCCCGCGATCGACTGGAGGACACCGCGTGGCTGCGCGGACGGAGTCCGCTCCCGCTCTTCGCCGACGAAAGCTGCCAACGGCTGAGCGACGTGCCTCGCCTCGCCGGGGTCTTCGACGGGATCAATGTGAAGCTCATGAAATGCACCGGCCTGCGCGAGGCGCGCGCCATGATCACCGTCGCCCGCGCGCTGAATCTGAAGGTGATGCTGGGCTGCATGACCGAGACGTCCTGCGCCATCTCCGCCGCCGCCCAGCTCTCCCCGCTCGTCGACTGGGCCGACCTCGATGGCGCCCTGCTCATCCGCAACGATCCGTTCGAGGGCGCACGCATCGTGGATGGCAAGGTGACGTTGACGGACCTCCCGGGCATCGGCATCGTCCGCCGCTGAATGGTCCGAGCAGGCCGTTGTCCGCTCCAACGTTCTCCCGTCGCCCCTCTCCGCAACGCCGCCGTCATCCGCCTTCGCCCACCGCTCCGCGTCGCGGTCGCCACCGGCGGCCTTGCCGACCCTTCGACGCGCGGCGCCGCCCGCGACGACGCCCGCCCTGCCCTCTCCCGCCTCCTCTCCCTCTTCCATGTCCGCCCTTCGCGATCAACTCGGCCAGCTCCTCCTCGTAGGCTTCCGCGGCACCCGTCTGGAGGACTGTGGCCCGATCCTGCGCGACCTGCGGGAGCTTCGCATCGGCGGGATCATCCTGTTCGACCAGGAGATGGTCGATCCGTCGACGCGACGGCGCAACGTCGAGTCACCCGACCAATTGCGCACCTTGGTCGCCGGCCTGCGCGCAGCGGCCGGCCGACCGTTGCTCGTCGCCATCGATCAGGAGGGAGGGCGCGTCAACCGGCTCAAGTCCGAGTACGGTTTCCCGCCCAGCGTGTCGCACGAGGAACTCGGACGACGCGACGATCCGGCGCACACCTACCGCGAAGCCGAGGCGACCGCGCGCACCCTCGCCGCCGCCGGGATCAACCTCAACCTCGCGCCCGTCGTCGACCTCGACGCCAACGCCGCCAATCCGATCATCAAGGGCAAGGGACGCTCCTTCTCCGCTGATCCCGCCACCGTGATCCGTCACGCCACGGCCTTCATCCAGGCGCACCGTGCCCATGGCATCCGCACCTGCCTGAAGCACTTCCCCGGGCACGGCAGCGCCGAGAGCGACACGCACCACGGCCTAGTCGATGTCACGTCCACGTGGAGCGAACGCGAACTCGAACCTTTCCGCGAACTGGTCCGCGCCGGGCTGGCCGACGCAGTCATGTCGGCCCATGTCTTCCACGCCGGGCTTGATCCCCAGCATCCCGCGACGCTTTCCCGCGCCGTGATCTCCGGCCTGCTGCGGCAGTCACTCGGGTTCGGCGGCGTGGCCTGCAGCGACGACATGGAAATGGGCGCCATTTCCACGCGCTACGGCCTCGAGGAGTCCGTGCCGGCCGCGATCGAGGCCGGCCTCGACCTGCTCTGCTTCGGCAACAACCAGCGCTACGACCCGGACATCGCCCCGAAGGCCATTTCCATCCTGGAGCGCGCGGTGCACTCGGGCCGACTTTCCGAGGCGCGCATCGCGGCGTCCGTCGCCCGGATTCGCGCCTTGCAGGGTCCCTGAGCCGACGGAGAATCAGACCGTTCACCCTGCCATGATGCGTTCCGCGCTCTCCCCGCTCTCCCCTCTCTCCTCGTGCGCCGCCGCTCCCGGGGAAACCCGCAACGGCCGCACCGCCCTCCGGGTCTTCGTCCTGCTCGCCTTCGCGCTGGTCCTCGCCGGCTGCCAGCACGGCCAGCCGCGCACCTTCGCCCCGCGCAAGGGCGACGAGATCGTCGTGGCCGGTCAGTTGTTCCACATCGGGACGCCGGTCGTGACGTGGATGGACCCGGGTGGCTACGATGCCTACCGGGTCGAGCGCCGCTTCGTGCCGCTGGCGGAGAGCAGCTGGGAGGCCACCCGCGCCGCCGCGCCGCACGTCCGCACCCCGAATCGCTACGGCCTGCGGCAGGGCGGCCTCACACCGACGGAGATCGAGCGCGTGCGCGGCGGCGGCTGGGATCTGCCGACGCTCCAGCGCGTGGTCGACCAATTCGTGCTGCACTACGACGTGTGCGGCATCAGCAAGGCCTGCTTCGACGTGCTCCACGACCAGCGCGGGCTGAGCGTGCACTTCATGTTGGATGTCGATGGCACGATCTACCAGACCCTCGACCTGAAGGAGCGGGCTTGGCACGCGACGACTTCGAACGACCGGTCCATCGGCATCGAGATCGCCAACATGGGCGCCTATCGGGCCACCGAGAAGCACCCGTTCGCGCGCTGGTACGGTCGCGACGCCAAGGGCACGGTGCTCACCGTCCCGCCGGAACTCGGCGACGGCGCCGTGCGCACGCCGGGCTTCGTGGGTCGGCCGGACCGCGCCGATCCCGTCACCGGCGAAATCCAAGGCGACACGCTCACCCAGTACGATCTGACGCCGGAGCAGTACGAGGCACTGATCAAGCTCACCGCCGCGCTCTGTACCGTGTTTCCCAAGATCACCTGCGACTACCCGCGGGACGCCGCAGGCGCACTCGTCACGCGCAAGCTGCCCGACGCCGAACTCCGCGCGTATCAGGGGGTGCTGGGGCACTTCCACATCCAGACGAACAAGGTCGATCCGGGTCCCGCCCTGCAATGGGACCGCGTGATCAACGGCGCCCGCCAGTTGCTCGGTCGGCGCTGAGCGTCACGTTTCGGCCGGCGCCGAGGGTCGCGTCGCGGTCGGCGCCGAAATCACGCCCCGGGCGCGGTCTTGCGTCCGTAACCCGGGTCGATCCGCAGGCGCGCCGCGACGAGGAACGAGGGCAGGGTCGCGAGGCAAACCCAGATGAAGAAGGCGCGGTAGCCGATCTGGTCCTCGATCCATCCGGCCGCCATCCCGGGCAGCATCATGCCAAGGGCCATGAAGCCGGTGCACAGCGAGTAGTGCGCCGTCTGGTGCTCCCCTTCCGCGACGCGCATCATGTACACCATGTACGCCGTGAACCCGAAGCCGTAGCCGAACTGCTCGGTCGCCAGCGCCGCCGCCACCACCGCCAGATGGCCCGGCTGCACGGTGGCGAGCGCGACGAAGACGAGATTCGGCACGTGGGTCGCGAGCAGCATCGGCCAGAGCATGCGGCGCAGGCCGTGCCGCGAGATCATCCAGCCGCCGAGCAGGCCGCCGAGCGTCAGCGCGATCACGCCGATCGTGCCGTAAACGATTCCCACCGCCTCCGTCGACAACCCGAGTCCTCCGCGATCCCGGGCATCGAGCAGGAAGGGAGTCACGAGCTTCAGCAGCTGCGCCTCCCCGAAGCGATAGAGCAGCAGAAACGCCAGGATCACGCCCAGCTCCGGCTTGCGGAAGAAGGCCGCGAAGACCGCAACGAATTCCCGCACGAGATTCCGCGCCGCCACCGGCGCGCGCCGGTCCGCCGCCGGACGTGGCAGCACGAAGGCATGGAGCGCCGCCAACACCACGAAGCCGCCGGCGAGACCGATGAAGACCCACGACCACGCCCGGGCGACGTCACCGAGCGCCGTCTGCAGGCGGCCGGCGAGGAAGACCAGCCCACCCTGCCCCGCAATCATCGCGAGGCGGTAGAAGGTGCTGCGCACACCGACGAACGCGGCCTGCTGGTGCCGCGGCATCGCGAGCAGATAGAAGCCATCCGCCGCGATGTCATGCGTCGCGGAGCTGAACGCCAGCAGCCAGAACACCGCCAGCGACCAGCGGAAGAAGTCGGCCGCGGGCAGGGTCAGGGCCACCAGCGCGAACGCCGCTCCCACCAGAAACTGCATTCCCACAACCCACCGCCGCTTCGTGCCGAGCAGGTCCACCAGCGGCGCCCACAGCGGCTTGATCACCCACGGCAGGTACAGCCAGCTGGTGTAGAGCGCGATCTCGGTGTTCGAGAGCTTCAGGTTCTTGTACATCACGACCGAGAGGGTCATGACGACGACGTACGGGATGCCTTGCCCGAAATAGAGCGTGGGAATCCACGCCCAGGGGAAGGCTCCTCCGGTCGGGCCGACGGTACCGGGAACGGACGCGGCGGCAGGTGAGGGAGTGGTTTTCATGCCGCAAGGGATCGGGGCGGGCGGGTTCGGTTCAGGGGAGGACCACGGTAACGCGCGGGCTTTCGTTGCCCAGACGGTCCACCGCGCTCACCACCACGGCCTCGACACGCGCAAAGGCGCCCCAGGGCGCCAGAGAAACGACCCGGTCCCGCGCCGGCTGCACGGAGAACCGCCACTGCCCAGCCTCCCGCCGCCAGACGGCGTAGCGCGCCACCTCCGCGCCGAGCCCCGGCGCCAGAAGCAGCGAGCGCTCCGCCGCCGGCCCCACCAGGTTGCGGCCGACGATCCGCGGCGCCTCCGGCACCTGCGTGCCCAGCCATGGGGTCGCGGGCACCAGCGCCGGCTCCGCGTAGGTTTCCGCCCGCAACCGCGTCGCCACGCTCCGACGATCCTGCTGCAGCGCGATCATGCTGAAATGGATGTGTCCCGTCGCCGCCGGTCGCTGCCGGGCCTGCGTCACTTGATTCAGGATTTCCTCCGGCACCCAGCCTTTCGGGGTGTCCGCCACCGAGGAGGTGAACAACCCGGGCCACATGTGGCGGCCCTTCGGGTTGCGGCTGATCCAGTAGTCGAGGAGGACTCCGAAGGGCTGCGCCTTCCGCTCGCTCGGCCAGTACAGCTGGGGCGCACAGTAGTCCATCCAGCCCTGCTCCAGCCACAGCTCCACGTTCGCGTAGAGCTGGTCGTACTGGCTGAAACCCTCCACGCCCGGGGGCCGGAGGTCCGGGCGTCCGATCCCGAACGGGCTGACCCCGAAGCGGACCCACGGTTTCACCCGCCGCACCGTCGCGTAGAGGTCCCGGACCAGCCGGTCAACGTGCCCGCGCCGCCAGTCCGCGCGCGCCAGAGTGCCTCCACTTTTCCGATACCGCTGCCACGCCGACTCGTCGGGGAAGTCGAGCTTGCCCGGCACCGCTGCGCCCGCCGGCACATCGATCGGGTACGGGTAGAAATAATCGTCAATGTGCAGGCCATCGAGGTCGTAGCGGGCCACGAGATCCGCCGCGACATCCAGGGTGCGCCGCTGCGCGGCCGGCTCCGCCGGGTCCATCCACAGGAAATCCCCGTACGAGCGGACGACGTCGGGCCGGGTGTTCGCGAGGTGATCCGCCGCGAGCGCACCCTTGGCGGAAGGATGGCGGGCGCGGTAGGGATTGATCCACGCATGGAGCTCCAGGCCGCGCGCATGCGCCTCCGCCACCCAGTCCCGCAGGGGATCGTAGAACCAGCCGGGCGCCTTGCCCTGCTGGCCGGTCAGGTACTCCGACCACGGTTCAAAGGGCGAGGGATAAAGGGCGTCCGCCGCCGGCCGGACCTGCAGGATGATCGCGTTGAGGCCCACCTCCGCCGCCGTATCGAGGAGGGTCCGCATCTCCGCCCGCAACTCCCGCACCGAAAGTCCGGGCCGACTCGGCCAGTCAATGTTGGCGACCGACGCGATCCACGCCGCCCGGAATTCCCGGGGGGCCGGCGGGGGCACATCAAGGGGCGGGAGGTTCTCCGACCGGCCGGTGCCGGACCCAGCCGCCGCCAGAAACACGAACGCCAGCCACGCGCGCCAAGGCCCGAGACGGACCGGCCGGGCACGATGGACGGCGCGGTCCACGACCACGGCATGTCCTTCGCTCAGGGCGACGGAGGCCGCGCTCATCGGCCCGCGCCGATCCGCCGACTCAAGGTTGCGGCCGCTCCGTTCGCTCGGGGCGACGGGAAACGTGCTCATCGGCCCGGGGCGATCGCCGCCCGCACGCTGCCGTCCACCGCCGCCAAGCGGCGGCGCGCCTCATCCGCGTCGAATCCGCCGCGCAGCATCACGATCGCGGTCTTCACGTGTCCGCCGCACCCCGCAAGCGCCACCGCGGCCGCGGCCTCGTCCACCGCCGCCGCCCGCTGCACCAGGGCGAGGGCCCGGCGGCGGAGCTTCGCATTCGTGGGCATCACGTCGACCATGAGGTTGCCGTACACCTTGTGCAGGCGGACCATGATCGCGCTGGAAAGGACGTTCAGGGCGATCTTCTGCGCGGTGCCCGCCTTCAGGCGCGTGCTGCCGGAAATCACTTCGCTGCCGGTGTCGAGGGTCACCCCGATCTCCGCCCGCGCCGCCAGCGGCGAGCGGGGATTGTTCGCGATCCCCACCGTCAACGCTCCGACCGCCCGCGCGGCGTCCAGCGCGCCGAGAACATACGGGGTCTGGCCCGACGCCGCGAGGAGCAGCACCACGTCGTTCGGCCCGGGGGCGTGCGCATGCAGATCCGCCGCCCCCTGCGCCGCATCGTCCTCCGCACCCTCCACCGCCGTGAACACCGCCGAGAGTCCACCCGCCATCACCGCGATCGCCCGGTCCGTCGGCCACGAAAACGTCGGGAGCAATTCCACGCTGTCCAACACCCCGAGGCGTCCCGACGTGCCCGCGCCGACGTAGATCAGCCGGCCGCCCGCCGCCAGACGCGATGCCGCCGCGTCGACGACCCGCCCGAGCGAGGGCGCCGCGGCGGCGACCGCCGTCGCGGCCCGCGATTGGTCCTCGAGGAGGGCCGACACGAGCCCATCCGTCGGGTACAGATCCAAGTCGACGTGCTGGCGGCTGGGTGTTTCGGTGTTGAGCATGACCCTGGACCGATTGCGCCGCGAGCCGGCACCGGAGGCGAGCCGATTTCCTCGGGCCCGGGGCTCTTCCCGCCCATGAGCGATCTTTTCATCGGCGCGCTTTCGGGGACGAGCATGGACGCGATCGACGCGGCCGTGGTGCGGTTCTCCCCGCAACCCACCCTGGTCGCCACCCACAGCCGCCCGTTGCCCCAGGACCTGCGGCAGGCGTTGCTCGCGCTCGCCACTCCCGGCGACAACGAGATCGACCGACTCGGCGTGGCCGATGTCACGCTCGGTCGCTTCATCGCCCAGACCATCCGCGAACTGCTGCAGCAGGCCGGCCTCCCAGCCCATGCGATCCGCGCCATCGGCAGCCATGGCCAGACCATCCGCCATCGTCCGGGACTCGCCACACCATTCACGTTGCAGATCGGTGACCCGCACGTCATCGCCGTCGAGACCGGCATTCCCGTCGTCGCCGATGTGCGCCGGAAGGACGTGGCCCTCGGGGGTCAGGGCGCGCCGCTGGTGCCCGCCTTCCACGAAGGCATCTTCCGGCTCCCCGGCCAGGACCGGGTCATCGTGAACATCGGCGGCATCGCCAATCTCACTTCTCTGCCGGGTCGGTCGGACGCCGCCGTCCTCGGGTTCGACACCGGCCCCGGCAACACGCTGCTGGACCGCTGGAGCCAGCGTGTGCTGGGCGAACCGATGGACCGCGACGGAGCCCTGGCGTCGCGGGGCCGCGTCGACGCGCCCCTGCTCGCCGCCCTGCTCGCCGATCCGTTCTTCGCCCAACCGGCCCCGAAGAGCACCGGGCCCGAGTACTTTTCGACCGCGTGGTTGGAGTCACGACTGCCCTCGCGCCACGCCGCCACGACCGATGCCGATGTCCAGGCTACGCTGGTGGCGCTGACCGCCACCACGATCGCCGCCGCGATCCACGGGCTGCCGGGGATGTCCGCTCCCGAGGTGCTCCTCTGCGGCGGCGGCGCGCGCAACCCGGCCTTGGTCGCCGCGCTCCGCGCCGCACTGCCGGCCTCGCGTCTCGAGACCACGGACTCGTTCGGCGTCCCGGGAGCCTGGGTTGAGGCGATGGCCTTCGCGTGGCTGGCTCACCGGCATGTCGAGGGACGGACCGGTAATCTCCCGGCCGTGACCGGCGCGCGCCGGGCCGCGGTGCTGGGCGCCTTCTTTCCGCCGGGCTGAGCCAGCGACGCCGGACCGATCGGTCAGCGACCTGCGACCGTCCGCGGCTGCGGCGGCAACGGCACGAGTCCAAGCGCGATGCGGTGTAGCACGAGTGCCGCCAATTGCGCGCGCGACGCCACGGTGGGGACCCGGCAGAATTCGCGGTCGCTGTGCAGCTGATCGCCGATCGGCCCCACGCCGTCGAGATTCGGCAGTCCGCCGGCCGAGAGGAAATTGCCATCGGACGCGCCGCCAGTGTGCACCCACGTGAACGCAGGCTGGCCAAGATCCGCCGCCGCCGCCTGCCATGCCGCGAACACCTGCTCCTCGGGGGGCAGGCACTCCTTCGGCGGCCGGTTCATGCCGCCCTTCAACTCCAACCGGAACCCATCGCGCGCGTTCACTCCGTCGACCAGGGCCTGCAACCGCGCCAGCAGCGGCTCGCGGTCGGAGAGACGCGTCACGCGCACGTCGATCTCGGCCTGCGCGAGGTGCGGCACGACATTGCTCGCGGCGGAACCACCGCGAATGTTGCCGACGTTCACGAGCACACCGGGCAGCTCGGCCGGGATCCGGCTCGCCGCGAGGAGGAATTCCGCCAAGGCGAGGATCGCGTTGCGGCCGTCGTTCGGGATCTTCGCCGCATGCGCCGCCCGGCCGTGGCACACCGCCACGAAGACCCCCGTGCCCTTCCGCGAATGGACGAGGTCACCGTTCGGTCGCGCCGGCTCGAAGACCAAGCCAAAATCATGACGCTGGCGCGCCTCGAGGAAGAGTGCCCGCGTCCCGTGCGAGCCGGTTTCCTCGTCGGGCGTGAGGAGCACTTCCCAGCCGAGCGCCTCCGCTCCCGGGGCGGCCTCGAAGGCCTCAAGCGCGGCGAGGATCGTCAGGATGCCCCCCTTCATGTCCGCCGCCCCCGGTGCGTTGAGCGTGTCCGCATCGGTCCAGCGACAGGACTGGAACGGGTCATCCGCCTCGAACACCGTGTCGTAATGCCCGCAGAGCAGGATCTGCCGCGGCGCGGTCGGCCGCAGCCGGATGCTGAGGGATTTCACGCCTTCGGGGTTCCGGCCGGGAGCGTCCGACGCGAGGACCCGACTCTCCGCCGCCGGAAAAGCCGCGGCAAAGGCCTCCGCCAGCGCGAGCCTCATCCGCTCCAAGCCGGCGCCGTGACCGGAACCGGAGTTGATCGCGCACCAGCGCGCCAGCAGCGCCCCGAGTTCCGGGGTGCGCGCGGGGAGGCGGAGAATGGAGTCAGGAATCGACGGAGCGGTCATGGCGGATCACGCGGCGCCGGGAACGCGTCCGCGCCCCGAAGCCGAACCTCCAGCGTGCCACCGCCGACGCCGGGAGGCGAGCCCAGCTTTCGCGGCGAATCGGGCCCGCGCGACCACCGGTCACCCCGCTACACCTTGATGAACCAGCGACGCCGCCAGAGCACCCACGCGAAGACAAAACTCACGCCGACGAAACCGATCGCGAAGACGAGCGAGGACAGCGATCCCTCGCCCAGCAGCGACGAGACCCCGCCCGCCAGCACCTGCTTTGGCGTCACCTTCTGACCATCCGGGCCGGTCCAGTGAATCAGGTAAAGCAGGCGGGCCAGCAGCCCGGCGAACACGTAGACCGCGATTGCGTTGCGCCCGTAGAGCGTGAAGGGAACCGACCAGCGCCGCCATCCCGCGGCCTCGATCAGGCCGTGGAAGACGCCGTAGAAGAGCGCGGACCATCCCGCCATCAGCAGGGTGAACGACGGCGTCCAGAGGTTCTTGTTCACGGGGATCGCTTTTCCCACGACAAATCCCGCCGCCACGAGGCCGGCGCCCAGCAGAACGAAGGCCCCGGCGCGGCGAGCCGGCGCGACGGGCAACCGCAGCAGCGGCGCCGCCGCCGCCCCCAGCAGGGTCGAGGCGATCGCCGGGAGCGTGGAGAGAATGCCCTCCGGATCGAAGCCCGGCGCCGGCGCGCCCGACCAGGTGTGCCCGGCGAGCAGGCGGCCATCGATCCAGCCGGGAAGGTTGCCCACCGGCTCAAGCACCCCGGCACCGTATCCCGGTACCGGCACCGCGAGCAGCAGCGCGGCGTACACCACCAGCAACCCCAGCGCCGCCAGCACTTGACCGCGCCACGTGCCATGGAGCACGAACGGACTCGCGATCAAGAAACAGACCGCGATGCGCTGCAGGACTCCCGGGATCCGCAGGGTCGCCAGCGAAAACGGATCGCCGAGAAGCCCGAACGGAAACGCAGCGAGGAACAGGCCGAGGCCGAAGAGGATCGCCGAGCGGGTGAAGATGTGCCGCACCACACCGAGGTCGCGACTTGAACCGCCTCCCCGGGCCACTCCGCCCGGGCCGGAACCATCCGAGCCCAAGCCACCTTCGACGCCCGCCGCGTCGGCGGGGTCGGCGCGGCGGGCGAACGACAGCGCCATCGAGAGGCCCACGATCCACAGGAAGCACGGGAAGATCAGGTCGGTGAACGTCCATCCGTGCCATGGCGCATGCCGCAGCGGCGGGTAGACGTGCGACCACGAGCCGGGGTTGTTCACCAGCAGCATCGCCGCCACCGTCGCCCCGCGAAACGCGTCGAGGGAGGCAAGTCGTCCGGATCCACTCATGGTCCCCCGAGCCGAGCCGCGTCACCGCACCGCCGCAATCCCTGAATCGAGCAGGCCGTCGGCGCGAGACGCACAGCCGCCCCGCCGCACCGCAGCGCGCCCGCCGCTATCACCGCCGCCGTCTTCGCGGTGGCGCAGCATTCCCACCCGCCGTGCCGCCTCCCCCACCGCCGTGCCGCCTCTCCCACCGCCACGCCGTCTCGCCCTCTCCTCTCCCCCCGCTCCGTCTCCTCTCACGCCACGCCGTCTCCGCACCCGCCGCGCCGTCTCCTCTCCCGCTACACAGTCTCGGCTCCCGCGAAGCAGCCTCTGCTCCCGCCGTGGACCTCAGCGGCCGCCGTACGCCACCAGCCGATCCACCAACGCGTCCAGCTCGGCCCGGGCCGCCGGCGCACCCGGTTCGACCCGGTGGCGGTTCAGCATCACCGAGAATGCCAGCCGCGCCCCGCCCACGGTGTCGACGTAGCCCGAGAGGGAATGGGCCCAGCGCAGCGTACCGGTCTTCGCCCACACCCGCCGTTCCGCGGGTCCACCGCGGAAGCGCGTTTCCAAGGAGCCGTCCACCCCTGCCACCGGAAGCGAATCGAACCACGCTGCCGCCTCGCGGTGCCCCGCCATGCGCTGAAGCAGGGCGACGATCACCGCCGGGGTGACCAGGTTGTTGCGCGAAAGTCCCGAACCTTCCTCAAGGATCGCCTCGTCCGCCGGGATCCCGCGCTCGGCCAGGAACGCCTGCAGGTCCGCAGCGCCGAGTTCCTCCGACGTCCGCCACGCGGGGGTCCCGGGCAGCCGGGTGAGTTCACCGGCCAAATCAAAGAGCAGGCTCGCCCGCAGGTTGTTCGAATCCTTCATCATCACCCGGACGAGGTCGCGCACGGGTTGCGATTCCACCGCGCCAAGAACGACCGACGCCCGCGGCTCCTCCGGCGCCTCCGGCCAGCGCACGCCGCGCGGCCGCCCGTCCACCGCGATGCCGGCCACGCGCAACGCCGCGATGAGCTCCGACGCATACCACGCCGCGGGGCGCGGCACGGTCGCCTCCAGCAGGCGGGCCTTCCCGCCCAGCGAGATGCTTCCAAAGACCCGCACCACCGATTCCCCCGGGAGGCGGACGACGCGCAGCGCGGGCACCGACTCCGCCGGGCCCGTGATAACGCGGGCGTCGAGCGCCAGACCATGCCCCGGCTGCCGCCAGGAAATCGTCGCGGGGGCTCCGAGCGTCGCTCCCGGCGCGACGTCCATCTCCACGTAGTTTTCGTCGAGCACCACGCCAGAGACCTCGGCCCCGTAGTCCTCCATCAAGTCATCCGCCGTCCAACTCGCCCCGTGGGGCGGCACGCGCAGGTAGGTCCCATCCGCGATCACGTCCCCGGTGATCCGCCGCACGCCGGCACGCCGAATCACCTCGACGACGGGCGCGAACACGTCCGCCCAGGCCTGACCCGACCGGCGCGGGTTCCAGCCGGGATCGCCGCGCCCGGCGATCACGAGGTCGCCGGGAAGCGCACCGGAGGCATCGACGGCCCCCGTGGCGAGCACGCGCGTGGCCAAGCGACTCTTCCCGCCGAGGCGGTCCAGCGCGAGCGCCGCCGTGAAGAGCTTGGTATTCGACGCCGGGCTCATCCGCCGTTCCGCGCCGTGGGCAAAGAGGACCTCCCCGGTCTGAAGCGACACCACGCTGACCCCCCACAGGGCGCCGGCGAAACGCGGCGCGGCGACCCGCGCCTCCAGTTCCGCCCGCAGCGCGGCGGCGCTGATGGCAGCCGGCAAGGGCCGCTCTGCGGGCGCTTCAGCCGATGCACCCGCAGCCGAAGGCGCCGCCAGCGTCATCGCCAGCCCCGCGACAAGGCAGCCGCAGAGCCACGCGCGACGGTGCCCGTAAGCCCGGGCTTTCAGCCGATGTTCGCCTTGCCTCACCGCCATCATGATTTCGTCCCGACGAGCCCCTCCGCGCCGCCGCTCAGGTCACGAAGCTGTAGTCGTAGGGTGCCCGCATTTCCCGGGCGACGTGGGCGTTGCCCTCCGCCGCATGCTCGCCGACGAAGCGTCCGGCCTCGGGATCCCACGTGAGCGCACGGCCAGTGCGCACCGCGATCGTGCCCAGATGGCAGACCATCGCCGACCGATGCCCCACCTCGACATCGCAGATCGGATCGCGGCGCGACCGGACGCAGTCGATGAAGTTCTCCATGTGATTGTTGCTGACGGGGAGCCGGAGCGCATCGGCGGCAAGCGGTGTCCGGAGCAATTCCGGGACGCTGGCCCGGAGTTCACTGCGGTTCACCCAGATCCACCCGTTGGCACCCTCGAAGCGGAGGCCATTGCGCTGACCCTGCGGATTCGCCACCCGCCCGAAAATGTCGTCATCCCGCGTCGTCGCCACGGTCAGCCGCACGCCATCCCGGTAGGTCAACCGGACCTCGTAGTCGCTGACGGCGGTGAATCCGCCCGGGATCGGCTCGGAAAGCCGGGTGGCCTCGACGTTCACCGGGGCGGTCTGGCCGATGGCCCACGAGGCGATGTCGATGTGGTGCGCGCCCCAGTCCGTCGTGGTCCCGCCGGAATAGTCGTACCAGAAGCGGAACTTCACGTGCGCCCGCTCCGGCACGTAGTCGACCTGCGGGGCCTGTCCCTGATAAAAGTCCCAGTCAAGCGACGCTGGCACCGCCGCCGAGGCGAAGGGGCCCTCCCGGAGTCCCGCCGGCAACCAGACCTTGACGTCCTGCAGGCGACCGATGCGGCCATTGCGCACCAGCTCGCACGCCAGTCGGAAGCGCTGCGAACTGCGCTGCTGGGTGCCCGTCTGCAGCACGCGGGCATGCTGGCGCGTCTCGGCGACCAGCCGCCGCCCCTCGTCAATCGTCAGCGTCAAAGGCTTCTCCGAGTACACGTCCTTGCCCGCCCGCACCGCCCCAAGATTCACCAGCGTGTGCCAGTGGTCCGGCGTGCCGTTCAGCACGATCTGCACGTCCGGACGCTCCAGGACTCGCCGGAAGTCACCGTACGTCCGCGGCGCCGGCTTGCCCTCCACCGTAAGCGCCGTCGCCGCCGCCGCCGCATGGTCCGCATCCAAATCGCAGACCGCGACGACGTCGCCGTAATTCGCCGCGTTCCGCGCATCCACCGTCCCCATCCCCCCGCAACCGATCAGAGCCACCCCCGGGCGATCATTCGCCGACACTGGGGTGGGTGCTGCCTCGTTGGCACTTAACTGCCTTTCAATAAACCAGATCGGAAGACCAGTGGCCGCCGCGATCGTCGCGCAGCGCTGAAAAAAACGACGCCGGGTAACCGTGAAGGGTGCTTCAAGGGGGTTCACGGAGAAAAACCCTGCAAAGTCTCGGCAATGAGGTCGAATCAATTCATAATCCGCTAAACTAGAAACGCTTACGTGCTAATTCAGGCCCCACTGCCTCGTCCCAGCTTACAGGGTCATGGTCCGCCGCTAATAGGTCGGAAAATCGTGCGGTGAAGATTGACGGAACCTTCGGCATGGAGTTCTGTCTGACCTGTAAGAACACTTCTCCCGCCTAGCGGGAGTTTTGGGGTAACTAAGAAAGCAAAGGCGGGCCGTGTAGGGGTACACGGCCCGCCACTTTTTTTGCCCCTCGGGGCGCACCGGGCTTGCGGCGCGCTCGTGGGATCAATCCGCCTCGGGCGGCGCCGGCGGGGCCGGGGGCGGCGGGCCGAGCAGGATCTTGTCCACGCGGTGCCGGTCCATGTCGAGGACCTCAAACCGCCGGCTGTTCCAGGTGAAGTGCTCCCCGGCGTTGGGGATCCGGCCGAGGCGGTCCACGATGAAGCCGCCCACCGTTTCAAAATCACCGTCGTCCTGTCCGGGCAGCGGAGGCAGGCCGAAGCGCCGGCGAAAGTCGTCGATGCCCATGCTGCCGTCGACCAGCCACGAACCATCCTCGCGTTGCTGCGCGTCGGGCGAGCGGCGGTCGCCGGGCTCCGGGAGGTCGCCGACGATCGCCTCCATCACGTCGATCAGCGTCACCAACCCCTGCACGCTGCCGAATTCGTCCGTGACGAGGGCGATGTGCTTGCCCGACTTCTGGAACAGTTCCAAGAGCTGCACGACGTTGATCGTGGTCGGCACGAACAGCGGCGGCATGAGGTGGTTGCGGATGCTGTTCGGCACGCCGGCGGCCGCGTTCGCCCAGAGCGACTTCACCGACACCATGCCCAGCACATGGTCGCGGGTGCCCTCGTAAACCGGGAACTGGGAATGGCCGCTGGCGACGATCTTCCGCCAGTTGACCTCATCGGTGTCGGAGACGTTGAGCCAGACGATCTTCGGGCGGCGGGTCATGATCTCGGTGACCGAGCGCTCGTCGAGTCGAAGCACGCCCTCGACCATCGCCCGCTCCGCCTTGTGGAAGACGCCGGCCGTGGTGCCCTGCTCGATCATGTGGGTCACCTCCTCCTCGGAAGGCGGAGCCTCCACCTCCTTGCCGAGGCCGAACGCCTTGAGCACGACGTTGGTGGACACGGTGAGCAGCCACACGAACGGGGCCGCGAAGCGCGAGAGCGCGGTCATCGCCCCCGCCACCAGCATCGCCCGGCGCTCAGGGTTGGACAACGCGATCCGCTTCGGCACCAGTTCGCCAATGACGAGCGAGAGGTAAGTGATCGCGCCGACGACCAGAGCCAGCGAGATGATGCCGGCGTAAGGGCTCAACACCGGGATCGCCGCGATCGCCGGCTCGAACTCCTCGGAGAGCGTCGCCCCACCGAACGCACCCGCCAGCACGCCGACCAGCGTGATGCCGATCTGCACGGTCGAAAGGAAACGGTCCGGGCTGTTCGCCAGCGACAGCGCCACCCGGGCCCGCGCGGACCCGTCGTCCGCCAGCTTCTTCAGTCGCGCCTTGCGCGAGGAGACGACGGCAATCTCCGCCATCGCAAAGACGCCGTTGAGCAGCAGGAGCAGGAACAGGATGAGAAGCTCGAGGAGGAAATTCATGGTATGCGGGGCGTCCGATCCCGTTCCCGGCGACCGGCGGAGCCGGTCGGGTGCAGGGAGGCGGCGCGAGGCCGTCAGGCACCCCAGTGCTGGGCGATTTTCCGCCGCAGGAAGTTCGTGCTTTCCACCAGCTGGTCCATGCCCTCGACGCCGTCCTCGATGCTGATCCAGCTTTCGAAGCCGACCGAGCGCAGCTCCCGGAAGATCGCGTCGTAGTCGTTCAACCCGCGCCCGATCGTCCCGTGCCGCAGGCGCTTCACGTACCCCTCGACGCCGCCCTCCTCGCGCCGCAGGTCCTCTAGGGTGCCGGAGATCAGCGTGCGGTCGCTCGCGTGCATCGTGACGACCCGGTGCTTCACGCGCCGCAACAGCTCCAGCGGATCATCGCCGGCAAGGAACGCGTTGCTGGGGTCGTAGTTGACCCCAAAATGCGGGTGATGGAGGCGGTCCACCAGCTCGCAGAAGACATCCATCTTCTGCGCGAACTCCGGGTAGCTCCAGAAATCGTCCTTGTAGTGATTCTCGAGGATGAGCGTGACGCCGCAGGACTCGGCCACGGGGAGACAGGCCTCAATGCAGCCGACGACAAGATCGAGACCCTGCTGGCGGGTCAGCTCGGGGCGGCGCTGGCCGGAGAGGACGCGGCAGTAGCGGGCGCCGAGTTCGGCCGCCATGCGGATCATGTCCTGCTCGCGGGCGATTTCCCGCTGGCGCGCCTCGCCCTCGGGCAGGCTGAAGTCGGGCGAGCAGCAGAGCATCGGGATCGTCATCCCCGCGCCTTCCACGCTGCGCCGGATCGAGGCCCAGCGACTGCGATCGGCGAGTTCCCAGAAGCCGCTGTAGAATTCCAAGCCATCCAGCCGCAGCGGTGCCGCCAGATCCACCCACGCCTGCAGGGTCATGCCCTGCGGCGTGCAGAGATCGCGGATGAAGGCCTTGGGAAAAGCAGCGAGGCGGGGCATGGGATCAGGACTTGACGGGGTTGCGGCCGATGATCGGGTACTGTTCGAGTTCGAGGACGGAGCCGCTGACGGGCCGCGACTCGTCGCCGAGCCAATAGACGGCGGCGGTGGCCACTTCCTCCGGCCGCAGGATGCGGCCCGACGGCGCGTAGGCCTTCGGGATGTGCTCGTGCCAGTCCTTCGGTTGGCCGAGTTCGACCTGGTGGTGATACTCGCGCTCGGTGAGCACCCAGCCGATGTTGAGGTGATTGACCCGCACGCCGTCGTTCGCCAGCGCGTTCGCGAGGTTGCGGGACAGCGTCATCAGACCGCCCTTGGAAAGACTGTAATCGAGGAGGGTCGCCTCGCCACAGTAGGCGTTGATCGATCCGATGTTCAGCACGGAGCCGCGGTGCGCGCGCAGGGAGCCGATCGCCGCTTGGATGAGCAGCATCGGCGCGCGCAGGTTCACCGCCATCATGCGGTCGAAGGTCTCCGCACTCGTGGTGTCGATCGCGCTCCGCCCGATCCACGCGGCGTTGTTCACGATCCCGTCCACGCGACCGAAGGCCGCGATCGCTTCCGCCACGACGCGCGCGGGCGCCGTCGCCTCGCCAAGGTCGGCGATCGAAAGCACCGCCCGATCCGCTCCGAGGGAGCGCACGAGCGCCTCGCCGGCCGGTCGGTCGATGCCGTTGATGACCACGCGGGCGCCTTCCGCCACGCAGCGCTCCACGATGGCGCGACCGATGCCGGAGGTGCCGCCGGTGACGAGGATAACCTTGTTTTCGAGACGCATGAGGGGGAGAAAAAACGGAGGGAGGAGGCCAGTCTGGATTCCGGGGCGGGCCAGGAGCGCGCCACGCGCGGCCTGCCGCCATGCGGGCTCAGTCCGTCGGGGTGAGCACCGCCTTCACGATTTCACCATGGTGCATGCGCTCAAACGCCTCATGCCAGCCCGCCAGCGGCCAGGTGCCGCCGATGATCGGACGCACGTCGAGCTGGCCGGAGCTCATCAACGCGAGCACGCGCTCCCAGATCGGCCAGTTGTGACTGAAGCTGCCTTGGAGCGTCACCGCCTTTGCGACCAGTGGATCGAGCGAGAAACCGAGCGGCTGCGGGCCCCAACCCACCTTGCTGATCCAGCCCGCCGGACGCACGAGGTCGAGCGCGGCCTTGAGGGACGCTGAAACGCCGGCCGCGTCGATCACGCCATCGGCACCGAGGCCGTCGCGCGAACGCGCCCACTCCGTGGCGTCACCGACGACGACGTCGCAGCCGTACTGCTTGCCGACTTCGAGGCGCACCTTGTCGCGCTCCAATCCGACCAGCGCCACCTGGGCGCCCGCGAGCCGTGCCATCGCCGCACAGAGGATGCCGATCGGGCCGGGCCCGAGCACCACCACCCGATCGCCGGGCTGGATGCGCGCCTGCTGGATCACGGCGTTGTAGGCCACGCAGCACGGCTCGGTCAGCGCCGCGTGCAGCAGCGGCACATTCTCCGGCACCCGGTGCAGGCACCGCGCCGGCACGCGCACGTAGCGGGTCATCGCGCCGTTCACGCCATAGCCAAAGCCCTTGCGGGTCGGGTCCAGGTTGTAGAGGCCCCGCCGCGACAACGGGCTGTTGGCATCGATCACCGCCGCCGTCTCGCTGACCACCCGGTCGCCCTCCTTGAAGCCCCGGATATTCGTCCCCAGCGCCGCGATCCGGCCACCGAATTCATGGCCGAGCACCACGGGGTAATTGACCGTCCAGCTGTGCTGCGCGGTCCACTGGTGCAGGTCACTCCCACACACCCCCACGGCCTCCACCGCGAGAAGCACGTCGTCCGCCCCCGGCTCCGGCCGGGCGACGTCGCGCAGCTCGACGCTGTGCGGCGTGGACGAGAAGTTCACCACTCCAGGACTGGTCTTGATCATGACGAAACGGGGGGGCCGCCGACCGGCACGTCTCCATAGGCATGCACCCGGTCGCAGATGAGGCGGAGCGTTCCCTCAAGGTTGCCATCCGCGGTCCGGAACGAATCCGCATCGACCGCCAGCGGCGCGCCGATGACGACCAGCGGGGCACCCAATTCGGGGGTGCGCACCGCCTGCTCCAGAGTCAGACCGCCGACCGCCTGCACCGGCACCTTCACGGCCGCCACCACCTCGCGGAGCTGGTCGAGCGGACTCGGCATGCGATGCCCGCGGGCCGCGATGCCCCGCCGCTCATCATAGCCGATGTGGTGGATGACCATGTCGCACCCCATGTCCTCCAAGTGCCGGGCGCCCGCGACCATGTCCTCGCAGCCGAGGTTGTCGCCCATGACCTTGACCCCGTAGTCGCGGCCGGCCTTGACCACGCAGGTGATCGTCTCCGGACGCGCGCGGGCCATCACGACCACGTGGGTGGCGCCGGCCTTGGCCATCATTTCGGCCTCGAGGTAGCCACCGTCCATGGTCTTGAGATCAGCCACGATCGGCACCCCCGGGAACGCCTGGCGCAACGCCCGCACGCCATGCAACCCCTCGGCCAGCAGGAGCGGCGTACCGGCCTCCAACCAGTCGACCCCCGCGCGGCGCGCGAGTGCTGCGGTCGCGAGCGCCTCGTTGAGGTCAGTCAGGTCGAGCGAAATCTGGACAAGGGGACGCATCGGAAAACAAACTGAGAACAAAAAACACCCCCGCCCCCATAGCGAATCGAAAAATGCCCAACCCCGGGAGCGGGAAGCCCCGAGAAAGGGTTTATTGCGTTTCATATGCGATGCATAATAATAGCATTAAATAGGGATGTCATATCTCGCTCACCCGATGGACGTGCTGTCCCGCCCGCCGCGGGTTGTTGCGCCTCGCCGGCACGGGTCGGGCTGCAGTCCGCTATTTTCATCCGCGCCGAATCCTGCTTGGTTCCCGGGCCCAGCCGCCGCCATGAACGACGCCGACGATCCCCTCATCTCCCCCGGGGCGGAGCCGGGCGAAGTCGGGCTGGTCACGCCGCGTGATTTCGTCAGCGCCGAACCCTTCACCTGCGACTCGGGTCAGGTGCTGCCCGGGTACACGCTCCGGTACGAAACCTACGGCCGGCTGAACGCCGCGCGGGACAACGCCATCCTGATCTGCCACGCCCTGAGCGGCGACCACCACTGCGCGGGCATCCACAGCCTCGGCGACCGCAAGCCCGGGTGGTGGAACAACCTCATCGGACCCGGTAAGCCGGTCGACACGCACCGCTACTTCGTCCTGTGCGCCAATGTCATCGGCGGCTGCCAGGGATCAAGCGGACCCGCCTCGATCAACCCGGCGACCGGCCGCGCGTACGGCATTGCGTTCCCCAGCGTGACGATTCGCGACATGGTGCGCACCCAGCACCGGTGGCTGCAATCGCTCGGCGTGACCGCCCTCCACGCCGTCATCGGCGGCTCCATGGGTGGGATGCAGGCCCTGCAATGGGCGATCGAGTACCCGGACTTCGTCCGCCGCGTGATCGCGATGGCCACCACCGCGCGCGAAAGCGCCCAGGGAATCGCCTTCAACGAAGTCGGGCGGCAGGCGATCCTCCAGGACCCGGGGTGGAACGGCGGCGATTACCCCCGCCAAGGCGGCCCCCGCGTCGGCCTCGCCATCGCCCGGATGATGGCCCACATCACCTACCTCAGCGACGCCGGCCTCGACCGGAAATTCGGTCGCCGCCGCCGCGCGGTCGCCACTACCGCGGGCGCCACTGCGGGTGCTGCAACCGCGCCGGGCGGCGGCGACGCCGATGCTGCCGCGGCGGGCTCGCGCGGCGGCGAGGGAAGCGCACCAGGCGCAGCGGCGAATGCCAGCGCGGGCTCGGGCGCCGCCGACGGCGGACCCGCCGCGCCGGGGCTCGCGAGCTTCGAATTCGAGATCGAGCGGTACCTGCGCCACCAGGGGCAGAGTTTCATCAATCGCTTCGACGCGAACAGTTACCTCTACATCACGCGGGCGATCGACGCCTTCGAACTCGCCGGCGAAGGCTCCCTCGAACAGGCCTTCGCCCCGGTGCAGGCCGAGTCGCTCGTCGTCGGGTTCACGAGCGACTGGCTCTTCCCGCCGGAACAGAACCGCGACATCACGCTCGCGCTGCTGCGCGCCGGAAAGCGGGCCAGCTACGCCGAGTTGAACACCGACCTCGGCCACGATTCCTTCCTGCTCGAGTCACCCCAGCTCTACGACCTCGTGCGCGGTTTCCTGCGTTGAACCGCTCGCGCGGCGCGACCAGCCTTCGCTCGTTCGCTCGTTCCCTTCGATCGCCTTGCTCGCCTTGATCGCCGTGTTCGCGTGGTTTGCTTTGATCGCTTCGTCCGCCGTGTTCGCATTGTTCGAATTGTTCGAATTGTTCGCTCGGTCTAGCTCGATCGCTCGTCAGCCGGTTCGCCAGCTCGCCTGTTGATTCGTTTGCCCGCTTGCTCGTTCGACGGACAGCCTGATCACTTCGTTCGCCCGCTTCGTCTTTACGTCCCCCTGCCCCATGAGTCTGTCGCTCCGCGATGTGCTGCGTTTTCAGGAAAGCGGCCTGCTCGTCGTCATTCTGGTGCTCGGCGCCTTCCTGACGGCGTTCAGCGGGACGGTGCGGGCTCCGCTGTTCCAGACCGGGCCGGACGGCACCCGGGAGCGGGTCTTCATCACCGATGCAAACGGCGAGCGCACGCCGGCGTTCGTCGAGCGGAACAAGTTCCTCAACGCCCAGAACCTCGCCCAGCTTGCGAAGGACACGAGCTTCATCGCCATCATGGCGGTGGGGATGGCCTTCGTGATCATCTCCGGCGGCATCGATCTTTCCGTCGGCTCAATCTACGCCCTCGCCTCCGTCGCCGGCGCGCTCGTCCTGAATCACTTCGGCCCCGGGGGCCCGGCCGGGGACATCGGACTCGCCGGGAGCCTGGCCGGGGCCGCCGTCTGCCTCGGCACCGCGCTCGCGTGCGGGCTGGCGAACGGGGGATTGATCGTCGCCCTCCGTGTCCACCCGTTCATCGTCACGCTCGGCACCATGGCGGTGTTCCGGGGCATCGCCTTCGTCGCGACCCGAGGCCAGTCGGTCGGTGGCTTCCCGCAGTCGTTCCGCGACTTCATCCGCATCGAGACCAGCCAGGGGCTCAGCGTCATGCCCTTGCTGGTGATGATCGCCGTGACCGTGGTGGGCTGGATCGTGCTGTCGCGGCTCGCCGCCGGGCGGCGGGTCTACGCGATCGGCGGCAATGAGCTGGCCTCGCGCTTCAGCGGCATCCGCATCGAGCGCGTGAAGCTCGGGGTGTACCTGATGTCGGCCCTGGCCGCCGGCGTCGCCGCGCTCCTGTCGCTGGGGTACTACGGCGGGGCCACGTCGGGCGATGGGCAGGGCTACGAGCTGAGCGTGATCGCCGCCGCCGTCGTCGGCGGCGCCAGCCTCGCCGGGGGCCGCGGCTCCGCTCTCGGGGTCGTACTCGGCGCCTTGATCATCCAGATGATCAACAGCGGCATCGTCATCCTCGGGATCGACCAAAACTACAGCCAGATCATCATCGGCACGGTCGTGATCGCCGCCGTGGTGCTCGACAATCTCAACTCCTGGCTCGCCCGCCGCCGCCTGCAACAGGGAGCCGGTCACTGAACCACCACCCGCCGCGCCGCACCCGAACCGTCCGACGCGGTCACCCCCGCCCGCATTTCCCGCCCGCCGGCCACTCCGCACCCGACTGCGCACCGTCCAACCACTCTCCGCCCGAACACGCACCGTCTCCGCCCCCGCCGTCGGACCACGCACCGTCTCCAGCCTCGCCCGCGATTGCCTTTCGGGCGGCGGCTCCTCCTACTTCCCTCATCCGACGCGGCACCCCCGCATCCTTCGTCCCCCCACCTCCACCCGTCGCCGCATGCGCACCCTGATCTCGTTCCTCCTCACCGCCGCCGCCGCAGTCACCCTGAGCGCCGCGCCGCGCACGATCACGATCGGCCTCGTCGCCAAGTCCCAGGGCAACCCCGTCTTCCAAGCCGCCCGCGTGGGCGCCGAGGATGCCGCCAAGGCCCTCAGCGCGAAGCATGGCGTGAACATCCGCATCGACTGGCGCACGCCGAACGAGGAGGACGCCCAGAAGCAGGCCGAGGCCATCGAGCAACTCGTGCTCGCCGGCGCCGAGGGCATCGCGGTCAGCTGCTCCGACGCCAACAAGCTCACCGACGCAATCGACGCCGCCGTGACCAACGGCGTGCATGTGGCGACGTTCGATTCCGACGCCCCGATGAGCAAGCGCTTCGTCACCTACGGCATCGACGACATCGAGTGCGGCCGGCAGCTCATGGACGAACTCGCCAAGCTGATGGGCGGCAAGGGCTCCATCGCCATCCTTGCCGGCAACCAGAACGCCCCGAACCTCCAGAAGCGCACCCAAGGCGTGCGCGAGGCGGCCGCCAAGTACCCGGGCATCTCGATCCGCGGCGTGTACTACCACAAGGAGACCCCGCAGGACGCCGCCGCGAAGGTCGAGCAGGTCATGCAGGCCAATCCCGATCTCACCGGCTGGGCCATGATCGGTGGCTGGCCGCTGTTCACGGACAACGCCCTCAAGTGGGCCCCGGGCTCCGTGAAGTGCGTCTCCGTCGACGCCCTCCCGCCCCAGCTCGCCTACATCCGCAGCGGCCACGTGCCGGTTCTCCTCGCCCAGCAGTGCTACGAGTGGGGCAAGCGCTCGGTCGAGCTGATCGTCGACCGCATCGTCCTCAAGAAGAACCCGCCCTCGCAGAGGGAGGTCAGCGCCCTGATTCCCGTGAACCGCGAGAACGTCGACGCGTTCGAGAAGAACTGGGATGTCTGGCTGAGGAAGTGATCCGGCGAGCCGCCCGAGCCGGCGGCTGCGATCCCGCATGTCCCCGACCCCGCAGATCGAGTTCCGCGGCATCGCCAAGCGTTTCCCCGGCGTGCTCGCGCTCGACGGGGTCAGCTTCTCCGTCGCCCCCGGCTCCTGCCACGCCCTGATCGGCGAGAACGGCGCCGGCAAGAGCACGCTGGGCAAGATCCTCGCCGGCATCCTCACCGCCGACGCCGGCACCGTGCTGCTCGAGGGCCGTCCGATCGCCCCCGACTCCCCGCTCGCCGCCCGCGCGCTCGGCATCGCCATGGTCCACCAGGAGCTGGCGTTCTGCCCCAACCTCAGCGTCGCGGAAAACCTCTGCCTCGGCGATCTCCCCACCCGGCGCGGCGGCTGGGTCGACCGCGCCGCCCTGCACCAGCGCGCCCGCGCCTTGCTGGCCGAGATCGGCGCCGACCTCGATCCAGCCCGCCTCGTGGGCAGTCTCTCCACCGCGCAGGAACAACTCGTCCAGATCGCCGCCGCCGTCGGCACCGGCGCCCGCGTCATCGTCATGGATGAGCCGTCCAGCTCGCTCTCGGCGGGAGAGACCCACGAACTCTTCCGGCTCGTCCGGCGCCTCCTCGCCCGCGGCATCACTTTGGTCTACGTCTCCCACCGGCTCGAGGAATTGTTCGCGCTCTGCGACACGCTCACCGTGCTGCGCGACGGGCGCCATGTCTGGACTGGACCGATCCGGCAGACTTCGCCGGGCGAGGTGGTCACGCGCATGATCGGCCGCGAGCTGCGCGTCGAAACGCCCGCCCACCTCGCCCAGCCGCCCGGTGAGGAACTGCTCCGCGTCGAAGGGCTGCACTCGCCGGGGCGTTTCTCAGGCATCGACCTGAGCCTCCGCGCCGGCGAGGTGGTCGGGCTCGCGGGCCTCGTCGGCGCCGGCCGCAGCGAGACGTTGCAGGCAATCTTCGGACTCGATCCCCGCGCCACGGGCCGGGTCCTCGTGCGCGGGAAGCCGCTCCCGCTCGGTTCCGTCGAGGCCGCGCTCGGCGCCGGACTCGGCCTGCTGCCGGAGGACCGCAAGCGGCAGGGACTTGTGCTCGGCCTGACTTGCCGGGAGAACGTTTCGCTGGCCGCCCTGCCGAACTTGTCGCGTTTCGGCTGGGTGCGGCGAAGCGAGGAGCGAACCCGCGCGCAGCACTTCGCGGGACGCCTGCGCGTGAAGGCGCCCAGCATCGAGAGCATCGTCGCCGGCCTGAGCGGCGGCAACCAGCAGAAGATCGCCCTCGCCAAGTGGCTGGCACGGTCGTGCGACGTTCTCCTGATCGACGAGCCGACCCGCGGCGTGGATGTCGGCGCCAAGGCGGAAATCTACCCGCTGCTCGACGAACTCGCCCGCGAGGGCAAGGCGATCCTGGTCGTCTCGTCCGAACTCCCCGAATTGCTCGGGCTCTGCCGCCGGATCCTCGTCATGCGCGCCGGACGTCTCGTCGGCGAGGTCGCGCGCGCCGACGCCACCGAGGCCGCCCTGATGCGGCTGATGGCGGGGGTCGAGACCGACCGCGCGGCCTAGGCGGACGCGCGGGCGAGGTCGTAGAGCGCGTAGCCCGCGTAGAGGTTCGGGGCGAACGTGCAAGGGCGCTGCCAGTCGCCGCGCAGGTGCACGCGGCGCGCGATCCGGATGCCCGCCTGGACGCAGAAATCCTCGAAATCCGCCACGGTCAGGGGGTTCGCCGGACGGCTCGTCTGCCATGCGGTGGTGTAGACCGCGTTGCGCGGCTTGCGGCCGCTCCACGCCATGTCGACGCGGTTCTTCCAGTAGCCGAAATTGACGAACCCCACCGTCAGCGCGCGCCCGACGCGCAGCGCTTCCGCAATCACGCCGGCCGGCTCCGCGATTTCCTCCAGCGTGCGCGAACAGATCACACGGTCAAAATGCCCGTCCGGAAACGCCTTCATGAAGGCCAGCATGTCACCTTGGTAGGCGGTCACGCCTCGGCGGACGCAGCCCGCGATTTTTTCGAAGTCCATGTCAACCCCGACCGCCTTCGCGCCCTTCGTCTGGGCGAGGAATTCCAGCAGGACTCCGCGACCGCAGCCAAGGTCAAGGATGCGGGCGCCGGGCTCGACCCAGTCGGCCATGACCTGCATGTCGACGGTGCGCTTGATCGCGGTCTTTTGCATCGCGGGAAGGAAGAGTGCCGAGGGCAGCGGATTGGTATGCACCGCGGTGCGGGGGGGCGAGCAGAATTCACGGGCGGCGCCGCCCATCGCCCCGCCCCACCCGGGGCTCAGCTGGTCCGCGCCAGCGCCTTCGCGTCCCGCGCCACCTTCTCCTCGAGGCTCCCGCAGACCAGTTCGCAGAGCTGAAAGAGCGTCGGATCCGCGATCGAATAAAAGACCTGCAACCCGTGCTTGCGCCGCCCCAACAGTCCGGCCTCGGCCAACGCCTGAAGGTGTCGCGAGACGTTCGCCTGCGTCCCACCGCTCGCTTCAACCAGCGTGTTCACCGATTTCTCGCCCTCGAACAGCGCGTGCAGGAGCCGCAGCCGCATCGGCTCCCCCAGCAGCGCAAACCGACGCGCGATCATCGCGAGCGCCTCCTCACTCAGAGGCCGCATCGCCGCCCGGGTACTCGTCTTGCAGGACGTCGCCATGAACATACTATATGAGTCAAAGGTAATATAGCGCCAGCGCAATCGTGGGTGCGCCGGCGCTTAACTCACTTGGCGGCGTTGAGTTCCGCGACGAGCTTGGCTTTTTGGCGATCGAGCACGGACTCCGTGATGGTCTCGAGGACGGCTCGGGCGCGGTCGCGTTCCCCGCGGGCGAGGTGGACGCGGGCTTGGTGGATGCGGCAGGTTTGCTGTTCGATGCCGGGCTTCACGCGGGACTCGAACCCCTGCCAGAAGGCGAGAGCCGCCGCCCAGTCGGGCTGGTCGACGTCGTAGAACGCCAAGCCGTACCGGTACGCGTAGCGCCAGTTGTCGGGCGCGAGGGTCATGGCCTCGCGAAACGCGCCCAGCAGGGCGGGGTCGAGCTTGTCCGCCGTCCATTCCCCGCTCTTGAGAAAATCATCGCGCGCCTCGGCCAGCAGGGTGCCGAGTTGGTAGTGATAGAGGGGCTCCTTCGGCTCGAGTCGGATCGCCGCGAGGTAGTAGTTCACGGCTTCGAGGGGCTTGCCGTCCTCGGCGAGGTGGTTGCCGAGTTGGTTCTTCACAAGGGCCATCTCGGAATCGAGTTGGTTGGCCCGCAGGAAGAGCGCGGTGGAGCGGCGGCGTTCGTCGATGACGGGATGATCCAGCAGCATCGCGTAGCTTGCGTAACCGGCCGCCTGATCCGGAAAGGCCCGGAGGTAATCCTCGTACGCGTAGCAGAGCTCCTGCAGGGGCTGCCGCAGGTCCTCCAGTTCGTGCTGCGAGGTTTTCCGCTCGGCGGCGGCGAGCAGTTCGCGCTGCCGCGCCACGAGGGCCTGCAAACGCTCCGTCGGGTCGCCGGCGGGAGCCGCCGAAAGCCAGGCCGCGAGGCCAAGAAGAATCGCCAGACCGCGGAGGACCAGACGGCGGGAAATCAACGGGAAGCGCATGGAGGAAAACAGCGGCCGGAGGATGCGGCGTCGACCGATCAGACCCGTTCAGCGGTCAAGGGTGCCGGCATACACGTTCAGGCGGTCGCCGCGGAGAAAGCCGACAAGGGTCTGGCCGGACTCCCGCGCAAAGTCCACCGCCAGGCTGGTCGGAGCGGAAATTCCAGCCACGCAGGGAATTCCGGCCGCGAGGGCCTTCTGCATCAGTTCGAACGAGACGCGACCGCTGACGAGCAGGAGGCGATCGTCCAGCGGCAGCCTGCCGGAGGCCGCCGCCCAGCCGACGACTTTGTCGAGCGCATTGTGTCGGCCCACGTCCTCCCGCAGGACGTCCAACTCGCCGGACCGGGAAAACAGCCCGCTCGCGTGCACGGCCCCCGTCGCCGCAAACGACGCCTGCGCCTCCCGCAGCCGCTGCGGCAGTTGCACCAGCACGGCCGGGTCCGGGCGGAGCGGCGCCCGCAGCGGCGCACATCGCGTGCGCACCGCCTCGATCGTCGCTTTGCCGCACAGGCCGCAGCTGGAGGACGCGAAGGTGTGCCGCTGGAGGCGATCCCAGTCCACCCCCACCCCGGGAGCGAGGACGGCATCGAGGACATTCCCCTTGCCCGCGTCCCCTTCCGCGCACGCCACGAGGTCCAAGACGTCATCCACGCCCGTCAGAATGCCCTCCGTGATGAGGAATCCGAGGGCCAGTTCCCGGTCGTGACCCGGCGTGCGCATGAGCACCGCCAGACTCCGGCCCCCGAGCCGTACTTCCAGCGGTTCCTCCACCGCCGCCACGTCGCCATCGGCCACTGCCCCCCGGACCGCATCCCAGCGGGTGAGGGTCAGGGGACGCAGGCCTGGAGCGGCAGGCGGTGTTGACATGACTCCACTCTGCGCCGGACCGCCCGGCGCGCAACCGCCGGGCCCCGCCGCGCTCAACCCGTCAACGCCGGCACCAGCCGACGGAAGGTTTCCCACACGACCGTTCCCCAAAAGGCGAAGTAGCCGACCGTGCCGAGGAACAGGGCGTGTCCGGCGAGGATCGCCGCTCCGTCGCGCTCCAAGCTGCTCATCGTCAGCAGGACGATCGTGAGGGCGGGCAACGTGTTGGTGAACGGCGGGAAAGGCGGCAGCGGGAGCATCAGCAGCAACGCGGAGAAGAGGATCACGATGGCATGCAGGCGCAGCTTCCACGGCGCGTCCGCCACCCAGTCCCAGCGGGGCCAGAGGCGCCGCTCAAACCACCCGACCACCCGGCCGCCGCCTTCCAACACGCGCCCCACGATCCGTGGCGGCAGCGCCACCGCCCGCAACCGCCGCGGCAGCCAAGGCGCCAGACCGGCCGCGTAGCGCGCCGCCAGAACGGCGATGACAACCCCGAACGGAGTCGAGAGGCCGGGAATGGTAATCGGCGCGCAGAAAGGCAAGGCACAGACAAGGATCAGCAGCGCCGAAACCCTCCCCCCCAGCGTGTCCATCAGCTCCCCCAAGGTCATGGCCGTCTCCGGCAGATGTTTCGCCCGGTGCCGCAATTCCTCGCCCAAGGAGAGCGGCAGGGAGGGATCCGGAGAGGCAGGGTGTTCGGCGGCGGACACGGTGCCCCATCGCATCACGACTGGACCGGAAGGCAAGAGTCGCGAAAGCCAGCCCAACCCAGGCCAAGGGCGGTTGCACCCGGCCCGCAAAAGCGTTTGCTGAACCCTGATGCGTCGCCCGACCCGTTCCCTTGTTCTGGCGCAAGTCGTGCTTTCCGCCTTCCTCTGCGGGCTCATCTGGGTCGTGCAGGGGGTGCTCTACCCCCTTTTCACCCACGTCGGCCTCGCGGAGTTTCCTGCCTACCACGCCGCCGAAATGAGCCGCATTACTTGGATCGTGGCCCCTGCCATGCTCGCCGAACTGGGGCTCGCCCTCACCACCCTCGCCCTCCACCGCCACGAACCCCTCGCCTGGGTCGCCGGGGCTCTGGTCGGACTGCTCTGGCTCTCGACCGCCTTCGTTCAAGTTCCTCTTCATCAATATCTTGCTCAGCGAGGCGCCGATGCTGCCGTCATTTCCCACCTGATCGACAGCAACTGGATCCGCACCGCCGGCTGGACCGTCCGTCTCGCCCTGCTCCTCGTCTGGCTGCGACGACTTCTCCGCGCCCCCGCATGAGGTGCGACCGCGGCCCGACGCGAGTCCCCCTTCGGTTCGCCTCGCGGCGATGGCCCGACCCTCTGACCCAGCCCCGACCCTGCCCTTTCCGCTCCCCTCTCCCATCAGCGCGGCACCGCGCGCGGGTCAGACCCGTCCCTCCTCCGACCGTCCCGCAACCCACGTCATCGTTTCCTGAATGAGCCACCCGACGGACCACGCCACCCGCCAGCGCCTGCAGCAGGCGATCAACCTCCGCCTCGCCCTCCTGGGCCATTCCATCGTCGAGGGCGCCGAGAGCCGGCCCTGGAGCCAGCTGACCGCCCCGATCCTCGCCCGCCACCGGGAAATCACGCGGCAACTCGCGGACCGGCTGTGCCCGGCCGACGCCCGCATCCAGCACTTCCTGAATCAATACCTCGGCGACGTCGGTCCGCCTCCGCGGCTGCCCGCCCGCACCTTCGTCCTCGACCAGCCGGGCCTCGCCCGGGAGCTCTCGCTGCCCCCGGACGCCGATGTCCACGAGTCGCCGTTGCTGAAGAGCTACCGCATCCACAACGGCGTGCTGCACAACCCGCTCACCGACCGGCGCACCACGCAGGGCGTCTTCCACGTCGCCGAGGGCGGTCTGCCGGTGGCGGATGACAAGTTCGCCGTGCCGAAGCTGGCCTTCTCCCGCCTGCTCGCGATCGCGCTGGATCCTCCGCGCGACCTCACCCGCCTGCCCTTCGCCGCCCGCCACCCGCAGCCCGCCGAGGGTTTCGTGTCCCTGCTGCTCCGGCCGCTCGTCGTGCCGGGCGTGCCCGGATTCATCCCGGAAAAGCGGATGGAGATCCGTTTCTTCGTGCCCGGCACCCTCGTCGCCAACCTCGACTTCGTCGAGGAAATCTTCGGCAACGCGGGCGATCCGCTGCTGCCCGAAAACGACGCCGCCCTCGATGTCGATGGCTGGAGCGGCCACAGCGGCTGCGTCATCCTTGCCCCGCACCTCGCCCGCGTCCCGAAGCACGCGCTCGGGCTCCCGCACTGGAACCTCGCCTCCCCGCGCCAGCGGCGCGACGGGATGTGCTGGAAGACCGAGGATGAGCTCTACAACGGCGGCTCCGCCTTCAAGGTCTGCGCGCGCGACGCCCGGGGGGTGATGGTGACCCTCATCGCCGACAACTACTTCGGCTACTGCAAGAAGGAGGTGAAGACCCAGGTCAGCTACGCCGCCAACCTCCACGGTCTCGCCGAGGAGGAGCACGCGGGCGGCGCCCTCGTCTTCCCGTCCTACGATCTCGGCCTCGACTTCGAGGCCTACGGCGAGCCCGAACTCTACAGCGTCGCCGATGTCCTCGCGCGTCACCCGGGCCGCTTCCAGCCCCAGTCCGAGGGTCACGCCCTGGACCAGGTGCTGCCCGACGTCATTCTTGTCCCTGAGCAGGCTCACTTCAGCCTCAAGGATCAGAGCGTCTCATGGACCGCGCCGGATGGCCAGGGCCAGCGCATCCGCCTCCTTGCCGGCAAGACCTACATGCGGCCCGGCGGCTACCGGGTGCATCTGGAGGCGGACGAAGCCGATCCGAGCCGCTGGCGCCTCGTCGGCACCCTCGCCGAGGGCCTCGTCTGCCACAAGCCGTGCACGGTCTCCGGCGGCGGGAAGTCGGAAATTTCCAAGGCGATCACCGACTCCATCATGTCCGGCAGCGTCTTCGTCGCCGACTTCGAGAAGGACATGGACGCGGTGGCCGCGATCCTCGCGCGGGACTACGCGGACCGCTTCCGCACCCAACGCGGCGAGCCCGACCGGCGGCCGATCCTCAGCCCAGCCCGCTCGTTCGGCAGCGTGATCAAGCTGCTCACGCCCTCGGCGGCGGATTACACCGACGTCTACAACGACTGGCTGCGCTCGATCCCGCCGCACATCAAGGAACTGGTCTTCGTGATCAAGCGCTTCCACCGGCCCGAGTGGGGTGACGAGTGGCGGCGGCATTTCTCGGTCGACCAGATCAACGGCCGCCCCGCCAACGAACTCCGCCACTCTGGCCGCGAGGTCGTCGTCAACACGCTGCGCGTCGGCTTCTCCGGCGACGGCTCATGGCGCGTCTTCGGCCTGCGACACGACTTCCATCCCGCGGAGAAGGTGCAGTTGGAGGACGACATCACCGCCTCGATCGTGGTCCCGGCCCACCAAGTGGCCCAGGCCCTGCTCCCGCCGTCGCAGCCCCCGCTGCCGCCGGGGACCGCCGTGAAGTTCGTCCAGAACTGCGAGACGCGGCTTTTCCAGCGTCCGGACGACGCGATCCACCGCGGCTACGACAATCAAGCCGAGGCCGACATCGCGAGCCCCGGCAACTTCCTGTCGAACTACGCACCGCTCACGAGCGACGACGCCCGTGCGCTGATGGAGGATGCGATCGGCTTCGCGGCGTTCACGCCACCGATGCAGGCGCTGATCCGTGCTGCGGCCGCCCCGGGGGCGCGGCCGGCTTACTTCGTCTCCTCGGCCCACCCGCGGCTCGTGGACGGCAAGCCGTCCAAGAACCCGCGCTACCTGCAGCTCCGCCCGGACCTCGCGAACCCGCACCGCACCGCCCTCGCCCACCTCAGCCAGAGCCTGCGGCGCAAGCTGCCCGCCGGCGGCCCCGCCCCGCTCACGCCGGTGCACCTCGTCATCCCCGGCCGGCGCAACAACCCGCCCGAGCCCGGCGTGCGGTCGCTCTGCGTCTTCAACCCGATCCACCAACTCGAGCTGCCGGAGCTGTTCATGGAATTCATCAGCTCGATGACTGGGAAGTCGCCGTCGACCACCGGCGCCGGCTCCGAGGGCGCGCTGACCAAGTCGCCCTTCAACGCCCTGCCGCCGGTCATCGACCTCAACGCCGCCCTCGTCTCGCTGATCCTCACGGGTCACGACGCCTACCTCTCCGCCGCGGGCTACGTCGGGCCGAAGGTGCGCGTCGACCACGACGTCAGCCTGCTCGTGCCGGAGGTCTTCGCGCGGATGAGCCCGCTTGAGCGCAGCGCGCGGCACCTGATCGCGGAAGGCAGCCTTGAGCCCTGCCGCGACTTCACCGTCGCCGGCCGCAACGTGCCGGCCAGCCGGCTCGGGTACCGGATCACCAGCGGCTTCGTCCGCACCTACTTCGGCCGCGTCTTCGCGCATCCCCACGCTGTCTTCACCGACGACATGCTGCAGCCGGAATTGCAGGATGCGGACATCTTCGCGGACGGCATGGACAACATCGTGACGACGCACCGCCGGGTCGCGGAAAGCTACTTCAACGACGGCAGCGCCGCGCTCGCCTGCCCGCCGCTGCGGGCGCTGCTCGAGATCATGGCGCACGGCCGGACTGCGAGCGGGGAGGACCTCGCAGCGCCGGGCGTGCGCCAGCTGTTCGGCCGCGAGCACATGCTCGCCAGCGCGTGGTACGCGGCGCGCCTCGACGCCCAGCAATCGGAGGACCAACGCCGCTGGACCCGGCACGTGCAGTCGCTGGAGCTATTCCTCGACCAGCCGCACTACGCCGACATCGCGGCACGGCTCGGCATTCGCGGCCGCCTCATCCACGCCCAGCGCGAACTCGCCCGCCTCTCCTCCCCCGCGTACCGCTCCTCCCTCGTCGGCACCCTCGGCCGCCAGCCCCTTGACTGACCTCCCGGGGCGGCGGTCGGCTCACCCTCCGGCCATGACCACGATTGCCTTGCGCACGGACCTCCGGTCGTCGCGGACCGTGGTCATGGCGGAGGCGATGTCGTCGAGGCCGAAGCGGTGGCTGACGAGGGTCCGACCGAGTTCCGGGCACTGGGCGAGAAGACGGATGCTCTCGGCCGCATGGGTCCCCGGCCAGGCATGGGACGGCCGCAGGGACAGCTTGCGGAAGTGCAGGTCGTCGGCGTCGATCGCGACGCGGGTCTTCTCACTCCAGGCAACGCCGATGTAGCTGACGATGCCGCCGAGGGCGGCGACCGCGAGCGCCTCCGGGATCGAGTCGGGTGGGGCGGTGACGAGGATCTTGTCCGGCCGCCGCTTGCCAAAGTCGGTCTCGGCGACCGACCGACGATCGACCTCGATGAGACCATCGGCACCGAGTTGAAGCCCCGCCTCCATTCTTGCCGATGACGACGACCTCCCGGCGAGGGTCACGCGTTCCGCGCCTGCCCGGGCGGCGAGGAAGACGGCACCCAGTCCCAGCGGTCCCGGACCGATCACCAGCACGTGGTCCCCACGCGTCACCTGCGCCGTCTGCACCAAGTCGATGCAGACCCCGAGCGGTTCGACGAGCGAAGCGATGTCCAGCGGAACCGAGTCCGGCACATGGACGGCGAGGCCCTGCGGAGCGAGCAAGCGCTGGCCGAAGCCCATCGTTGCAGTGAGCCAGTAGTTGACCGGACTCGCGCACAGATCCGGGCGGGCACGGCCGCGTGGCGGCGGCGCGCAGGCCGGGCATTGTCCACAGGGAGCGGAGCTGTCGAGCGCCACCCGGTCGCCCTGCTGGAAGTTCTCCACGCCCGGACCGGTCGCCTCGACGACCCCGGCGACCTCGTGGCCGAACGGCTGCCAGTCGGACGCGGTGCGGTCCGCGATGTGCTGGTCGGTGCCGCAGATTCCGCAGGCATGGACACGGACGAGCAACTGGCCCGGGCCCGGAGGCGGGACCGGATTGTCGCGGACCTGAAAGTGCCAAGGCGCTCGGACGTAGGCGGAGCGATTGGGAAACAGGTCCATGGAAAGGGGCGGCCCGTAACCTCAGCGGAGCATCTCGCGCAGCATCTCGCGCAGCATCGGCAGCTGGGTGGAGATGAACACCAGCACCGAGAGACCGACGTAGAAGAGGCCATCGCGGCGAGCGGCGTGGCGAGGCCCCACGCGCCTCCGCGAAGGTGAAGGGTGTTCGGCACGACCTGACGCGTGAGCGCGAGGATGAACGCCAGCGCATGGTCCGCGACCTCGTCGATGCAGTAGTCCGGGACGTTGCAGACCGGAATGCCCCGCGCCCGCGCGGCGGCCGTGTCCACGTTGTCGAAGCCAATCCCATAGCGAACGATGGCCCGGGCCCGGGTCATCGCATTGACGACCTCGGCGTTCACGGCGGCGAACTGGACCATGACGGCATCCGCCTCCCGCACCAGCCCCACCAACTCCGCAGGTGAACGCCGCTCCTTGAAGGAAACAATCCTGACTCCCGCGGGCCGGAGGATATCCTCCTCAATGCCGAGGTCGGGGAACGTGTAGTCGGTAATGGCGATGGTCTTCATGCGGGGCGACGGGCGGCGATCCGGTGGAACCGCGAGGCCTCGGCCAGAGCGAGACCTCGGCTTCCTGCCGGGGTCCGGATCTGCCCGAGGGTGGAGCCTGCCCGAAGGCGCCGGGCTCCGGGTCGATAGGTTAGCACACGGTCAGCCGCAAGACCTCCGGTTTTCGCGCAATTCCGACCAGTATCCACGCGGCGCCCGCCGTCAGCCCGCCCGGGCGGTCGGGCATGCGGTCAGGTCCGGAGCGACGGGGGCACGGTGGCCCCGCCGCGGGACGCACCGGCCTGCCTCAACCTCGAGGATGAAGTCCGCCGCGGCCAGCAGGGCCGGCGCGTGGGAGGCGACGATGAGCGTGACGCCCGCGTCCACGCGACGTCGGAGCGCCGCCGCGATCCGACGCTCCGCCTCGGGGTCCAGCGCCGAGGTGGGTTCATCGAGGACGAGGATGCGGCCGGGCCGGTAAAGCGCACGGGCCAGCGCCAGCCGCTGCCGCTGTCCGCCCGACAGCGCCGCCCCACCCTCCAGCAGCACGGTTCCGAAACCCTGCGGCTGCGCCTCGATCCACTCCAGGACCCCGGCATCGCGGCATGCCGCCGCCAGCCGCGCGGGATCCGGCCTCGCCTCCCCGCCGATGAGGTTCTCCAGCACCGTGCCCGAGAAGAGTTCCACGCGCTGCGGGAGCACCGCCATCCTCTCGGCGAGCGCCGGCCGTCCGAAGTCTGCGAGGTCGCATCCGCCCAGCAGGATCCTCCCCGACGAGGGCCGGGCCGTGCCCTGCACCAACGCCAGCACCGAACTCTTGCCGCCGCCCGACACGCCGGCGAGGGCGGTCCAGCGACCGGACGGGAACGTGAGCGTGAGCTCGCGCAGGATCGGCAGCCGCCCAGCCGGTTGCAGGCCGACGCGCTCGAACCGGATGTCCGCACCCGCACCCGCATTCGCACCTGCGCCCACACCCACACCCGCGCCCGCGTTCGCGTTCGCACTCGCACCCACACCCACACTCGCACCCGCATTCGCACCTGCGCCCGCGCCCGCACTCGCGTTCGCATCCGGTGCGACACGCCGCGTCCCTGCCTCGTCCTCGCGCTCGAGGTCCATCACTTCAAAGAGCCGCTCCGTCGCCGCCACCGCCTCCTGCACGCCGCCGCTCAGCGTGAGCAGCGCCGCCGCCGGGCCGGCCACGTAGGCCGAGAGCGTGTACGCGCTCATCAGTTCACCGAGCGTCAGTTGGCCCTGCATGACAAGACCGGCCCCGATCCACAGGGTCGCCAGCGTGTACAGCTGCGCGGAGCCCTGACCGACTGCGGCGGTCCAGAGGCCCGCGGTCACCACGCCGCGGCTCGCCCCCAGCAGGCTCCCGAGATGCTGCTCCGCCCGGGCCTCCTCCCGCGACTCCCAGCGCAGGGCGCGCACGGTGGCGTGGTTCGAAAGCGACTCCGCCAGATGCGCCTGCCACTCCGAGCCCCGCTGCAGGAGAACGCGCTGACGTTCCCGGCTCACCCGGCTGACCATCGGAGTCAGCGCCGCCTGCACCGCCACAAGCACCGCCGCCGTCACCCCGAGCAAAGGATGCAGGTGGAACAGAGCCGCCCCCGCGCCCACCAGCAACAGGGGATGCAGGGCCATCCCCACCAGCGTCGCGCTGAGGAAGGTCCGCACCTTGACCGCGTCGCCCACCCGCGCCAGCAGGTCCCCCACGCGCATGCCGTCGTGGAACGCCGCCGGCAACGCCAGCAGGTGCCGATGGTATCCGAGGATGAGCGCGACATCGAGGCGCTGGCCGAGCCGGAGCACCCACCATCCCTGGATCCACCCGAGAGCCTGGCGCACCCCCACGATGAGGATCATCCCGAGTCCGAGCGCCGTAAGCAGGCGGCCATCCCGCCCCGGCACGACCGCGTCCACGACGTGCTCGACGTAGAGCGAAAACGACAGGCTCAGCACCGTCGCCACCACCGCCCCGAGGACCGCCCGCAGCACCAACGACCGGTGCGGCCAGAGGAGCCCGGCCATCCGGACCCACGGCCCGCGCGGCGCAGCACCAACCCGCTCCGGCGACTGAACCCCGACCCCGGCTGCGGTTGCTCCGGCGGCGGCGGGCGGCGGACCCACGGTCGCGGCTTCCCCGTCCTCCGCCGAGACCGCCGTCCGCAGGAACACGCCGGAGGCGGCGGCCGCGAAACGCTCCCGGGGCCAGCGCGCCACCGCTCCCAGCGCGGGATCCATCACAGCCAGCCACTCGGCGGTCACACGCTCCACCACCACGAAATGCGGGTGGCCCGTCGGCAGGACGACGTGGGCGATGAAGGGAACCGGCAGGCCGTCACTCCCGGCGACCGGTCCCTTCACACCCTCAAGGCGGAGGCCCGCCCGGCGGGCCGCTTGGATCAGGCCGAGCGCGCTGGTGCCGCTCCGGTCCGTTCCCGCCCACTGACGCAGGCGGGCCACCGACTCCGGGCGGCCGGATCGGCGGCACAGGTAGGCGAGGCAAGTCGGCCCGCAGTCGGTCTGGTCGCGCTGACGCACGCTCACCCCCTCTTTAGCCGCTCGCGCCGTCCACCGCCGGTGACCCGGACTCTACTGCTCGACCGACGACAGCCCGAACTGCCGGAGGAAGTCCGCCAGGGTCTGCGGCCGCATCAGCTGCCGCAGCGGCTCGCACAGCCCCGGCACGTCGTCGAGGCGCAGGGGGAAAGTCAGGGGCAGGGTCGGCAGGAAGCCGCCCTGGCAGCGGGCGAGCGTGGCTTCATCGAGGATCAACGCGTGGACTGAGTTCATGGTGTTGTGCTTCGCGACTCCCGGATTTGCGCCCGCGGACGGGATTGCCCGCGCAGCGGGGAGCGACGAAAGAGCGTGGGGGTCCGGCGGACCCGGTGGCCGGGGTCCGGGCGGGGATCCGCCGCGCCGCCCCGCCAACGACGGCGGGCGCGGTCACGCAGCGGGGCAACGGGGATGGAGGGCGGCACGCCGCGACCCTGCGCCGCGGGGAGCGGGCGGACGAGCCGCCAGAACACCGGGAACGGGGTCGTTCCGCGGAGCCGACCGGAGGCAGGGACCGCCCCCGGGCGGGGCTGGTGAAGCGACGGGAACGGGGCCGGCGGACGCCGCGGAGGGCGGGGCGACGGACCGTTTCCGGCTACTTGAGGAACGCCGGCACGTGCTCGTTCACGATCATCGTCTCGAACGACTCGCGATCGTGGATGAGTTCGAAGGTGCTGCCCTTGACGAGCACCTCGGCGGCCATGCCGCGCGTGTTGTAGCGGCTGGCCATCGTGTAGCCGTAGGCACCGGCGCTGAGGAAGGCGACGTACTCACCCTCGCCGAGCTGCTGGATCGAGCGTTCCTTCGCGAAGCAGTCTCCGCTCTCGCACACGGGGCCGACGATGTCGGCGACCATGGCCGCGCGCGACGTGTCGCGGTGCAGCGGGACGATCTCGTGGAAGGCGTCGTACATCGCCGGACGCACCAGATCGTTCATGGCGGCGTCGACGATGACGAAGTTCTTGGCGGAGCCGCGCTTCACGTACTCGACGCGCGAGAGCAGCACGCCGGCGTTGCCGACGAGGAAGCGGCCCGGCTCGAGCAGGATCTTGAGCCCGAGGGGCTGGAGCAGCGGCACCAGCGCGGCGCCGTAGGCCTCGGGAGTGAGCGGGCGCTGGCCGGCCGGTTGCGCATCCCACCACTCCGCCGAGCCGCTGGCGAGGGCGTCGCGGTAGACGATGCCGATGCCGCCCCCGATCGAGAAGTAGTCGATGCCGTAGCGCGCCTTCAGGTCGGCGACGAACGGCGACACCTTGCGCACCGCCTCGACGAACGGCGCCACGTCGGTCAGCTGGGAGCCGATGTGCATCTGCACCCCCTTGATGTGGAGATTCGGGTACTTCGAGGCTGCCTCGTAGGCGGCCCCGGCGACCTTCAGCGGGATGCCGAACTTGTTGTCCGACTTCCCGGTGGTGATCTTCGCGTGCGTGTGGGCATCGACATCGGGATTGATGCGGATGGCGATCGGTGCCTTGACGCCCAGACGACCGGCGACGTGGTTGATGCGCGCCATCTCGGGCTCGCTCTCCACGTGGAACGAGAAGATCCCGCTCCGCAGCGCGAGTTCGATCTCCTCACTCGTCTTGCCGACCCCGGCGAAGACGCTGCGCTTGACGTTCGCCCCCGCCGCGAGCACCCGGCGCAACTCGCCGCCGCTCACGAGGTCGAACGCCGCTCCAAGGTTGGCGAAGTGCCGCAGGATCGCCAGGGCCGAGTTCGCCTTCATCGCGTAGCAGACCTGCACGTCCAGCCCGGAAAGGCTCCGCGCCAGCCGCGTGCAGTTGTCCGCCATCGTCGCCGCACTGTAGACGTAGGTCGGCGTGCCGTAGAGCCGCGCGACCTCGGCAAGCGTGACGGATTCGCAGTGCAGTTCATTGCCCGTGTAGCGGAAGTGATGCATGGAAGAAGCGGTTCGCGAAAAAGTGACTGAGGGAGCGAGAAAGTGCGCGTTTCCCCTTGAAAAAACGAATCAAAACTTAGCTTCTCCAACGCGTGCTGCGGCAGCTTTTCCAAGCGATCTTCCATCGTCCCCACCATCCCTTCGGGAAGGTCGACAATGCGCGCCTGGACCGCCGCACCGCCCTGCGCAACGCGCAGTTCGTCAGCTTCATGGCCCAGCAGGGTCTTGGCCGCGGCGTGCCGTCCGACCGACACGAGGCCCGCCTGCGGCGCCAACGGGTCGTCCGCTTCGCCGTCGCCGCCTCCGTCGGTGGCCTCGTCGCCTGGGTCGGTCTGGAAAGCGCCCGCGCCCTCTCCCTCTTCTGACCCAATTCGGTCGGCGACCGGCCGACTGATGCCAGCTTAGTGCGATAGGAGACGGGTTGTCGGAGATTACCCGAAGCAGGAGTGTTTCCGGGTGCTCTGCGTGGGCGGAGTCTTGCGATTCTCGCGTCCTCCCGCCATCCACCGAGGCATGAATCGCAAAGCCTTTCTCTGGTTCCCGCTGGTTGTTCTCGCGTTGCTCGCCGGGGGCTGCACGTCCGGGACCAAGCTGGGCGGCCTCGGAGTCGATGTCGTCACGATCCGTTCCGCGCAGCCGGACCTGCTGGAGACCGAGGTCGTCCTCGGCCTGCGCTACACCAACGAGAACGTCGTGCCCGTCGGCTTCAGGGGCTCGCGCCACAAGTTCTACCTCAACGGCACCTACATCGGTCAGGCCGTGAGCAACCAACCCGTGGGTCTCGCCCCGCTCTCCACCGGCACGCAGGACGTCACGGTGATGGTCAAGAACGGCGCTCTGCTCGGCGTGCTCCGCACGCTGTCGCAGCAGTCCCAGGCGTCCTACCGGATCGAGAGCACGCTGTTCGTCACCGCGGGCGAGGAGCGGATGGAGATCAAGTCCCGGCGCGAGGGCTCGGTGGACCTCGCCGGCATCCTGCCCGTCGCCGGCGGCCGCTGAGGGCCGCCCCGGCGGCGCTCAACCCGCGCCGCCGCCCGTGTTCGCCGGCGTCGCGGCGAAGCCCGAGCGGAAGGTCGCACCGATGAAGTCGCGGTTCAGCCGGGCGATGAAGTCGTGGCTGATCAGCTTCGGGCACGCCGCGCTGCACTCGTACTGGTTGGTGCAGCTGCCGAAGCCAAGGTCGTCGGCCGTGTTCACCATCGCGAGAACGCGGCGGTCGCGCTCGGGCTGGCCCTGCGGCATGAGGCCGAGGTGGGAAACCTTCGCCGCGACGAAGAGCATCGCCGAGGCGTTCTTGCAGGCGGCCACGCAGGCGCCGCAGCCAATGCACTGGGCGGCGTCCATCGCCAGCTCCGCATCGGCCTTCGGCACCGGCACCGCGTTGGCGTCGGGCGCCGACCCGGCGCGCGCCGTGATGTAGCCCCCGGCCTGCTGGATCTTGTCGAACGCCGAGCGGTCCGTGACGAGGTCACGCACCACCGGGAAGGGCTGGGCCCGGAAGGGCTCCACCGTGATCACCGCGCCGTCGCTGAAGCTGCGGAGGTAGGTCTGGCAGCTCGCCACGCCCTGGTGCGGGCAATGCGGCTTGCCGTCGATCACGAGCGAGCACGTGCCGCAGATGCCCTCACGGCAGTCGTGCGCGAACGCGATCGGCTCTTCGCCCGTGACCGTGAGCTGGTCGTTGACCACGTCGAGCAGCTCGAGGAACGACATGTTCGGGCTCACGTCCCGCGCCGGGTAGTCGACGAAGCGGCCGGCCTGGTTCGGAGCAGCCTGACGCCAGACGCGGAGGGTGACGGAGATCGTTTTGGGGGAGCCTGCGGCGACCATGGGAGGAGGAGCGGGAAACGGGTTGCGGAGCGGGGCGGCGGGGCGGCGGCTTACTTGTAGTTGCGCAGCGACATCTTCACGAATTCGTAGTTGAGCGGCTCGACGTTGCGGAGCGGTTCCTTGCCCGGGCCTTGGTACTCCCACGCCGCGACGTGCGCATAGCGCTCGTCGTCGCGCTTGCACTCGCCATCCGGGTACTGGTGCTCCTCGCGGAAGTGGCCGCCGCAGCTTTCCTCACGGGTCAGCGCGTCGAGGCACATCAGCTCGCCGAGCTCGATGAAGTCGGCCACGCGGCCGGCCTTCTCGAGCGACTGGTTCAGCGTGTCGGCCGAGCCCGGCACCTTCACCGTGGCCCAGAACTCCTCGCGGAGCGTGGCCAGTTCGCGCAGCGCCTGCTGCAGGCCCTCGCGGGTGCGGGACATGCCGCAGTACTGCCACATGATGTGGCCGAGGCGCTTGTGGAAGTGGCTGACCGGCTGCGTGCCGTTGGCACCCAGCAGGCGCTGGTTCATGCCGCGAACGTTCGCCTCGGCCTCCCGGAATTCCGGGCCGTCCGCCGACGGGCGGGAGCCGGGCTTCTGGGAGGCGAGGTAGTCACCGATCGTGTACGGGACGACGAAGTAACCGTCCGCCAGACCCTGCATGAGGGCGGAGGCGCCGAGGCGGTTGGCGCCGTGGTCGGAGAAGTTCGCCTCGCCGAGCACGAACAGCCCGGGGACGTTGGACATCAGGTTGTAGTCCACCCACAGGCCACCCATGGTGTAATGCACCGCCGGGTAGATGCGCATCGGCGTGCGGTAGGCGTTCTCGTTGGTGATTTCCTGGTAGATGGCGAAAAGATTGCCGTAGCGCTCGCGCACTGCGGCCTCGCCGAGGCGATTGATCGCATCCGAGAAGTCCAAGTACACGCCGAGTCCGGTCTCGCCGATACCGCGACCTTCGTCGCACACCCGCTTCGCCGCACGCGACGCGATGTCGCGGGGAGCAAGGTTGCCGAAGCTCGGATAGAGGCGCTCGAGGTAGTAATCGCGATCGGCTTCCGGGATCGACGCCGGATCCTTGCCGCAGTCCTCCTTGCGCTTCGGCACCCAGATGCGGCCGTCATTGCGCAGCGACTCGGACATCAGGGTCAGCTTCGACTGGTAGTCGCCGGTGACCGGGATGCAGGTCGGATGGATCTGCGTGTAGCACGGGTTGCCGAAGCAGGCGCCGCGCTTGTAGGCGCGCCAGATCGCGGTCGTGTTCGAGCCGCGGGCGTAGGTGGAGAGATTGAAGACGTTGCCGTAGCCGCCGGTCGCGAGAATGACGGCGTCGGCCGCCCAGCGGCGGATTTCGCCGGTCACGAGGTTGCGGGTGATGATGCCCTTGGCTTGGCCGACGACGACGACGAGGTCGCACATCTCCTCCTGGGTGAAGAGTTCAACCGCACCCTGACCGACCATGCGGGACAGCGCGGAGTACGCGCCGAGCAGCAGTTGCTGGCCGGTCTGGCCGCGCGCGTAGAACGTGCGGGAGACCTGGGCTCCGCCGAAGGAGCGGTTGGCGAGCAGGCCGCCGTACTCGCGGGCGAACGGCACGCCCTGGGCGACGCACTGGTCGATGATGTTGACCGACACCTCGGCGAGGCGGTGGACGTTGGCCTCGCGGGCGCGGTAGTCGCCGCCCTTCAGCGTGTCATAGAAAAGCCGATACACGCTGTCGCCGTCGTTTTGGTAGTTCTTGGCGGCGTTGATGCCGCCCTGCGCGGCGATCGAGTGGGCGCGGCGCGGGCTGTCGTGGAAGACGAACGACTTCACCTTGTAGCCGAGCTCGGCGAGCGTCGCCGCCGCGGAGGAGCCGGCGAGGCCGGCGCCGACGACGATGACCTCGTACTTCCGCTTGTTCGCCGGGTTGACGAGCTTGATCTCGGACTTGTGCTTCCGCCACTTCTCGGCGAGGGGGCCGGAGGGGATCTTGGAATCGAGTTTGGCCATGGGGAACGCGGCGCGCGCAGGTGAGGTTGAAAAGGAGGGGATCGGTGCGGAGCGAAGTCCGCCTCAGCGGGGATCGGTGCTGGCCGGCGCGGCGAGGCGCTCGGCGGCGGTCGTGCCGGCCGCGGGCTTGGCCGCGCCGGAGAGGATCAGGCCGGGGATCGCGACATTGCCCGCGAGGTACGCGAGGCAGAAGGCGACCGCGACGCCGCGCAGCCAACCCGCCCAAGTCGAACTCTTCCAGCCGATCGTCTGGAACATCGACTCGAACCCGTGCAGGAGATGCACGGTGAGGAGGCCGATCGCGACGACGTAGAAGAGCGAGACCCACGGGTTCGCGAAACCGAGGAACACCATGCTGTAGACATCCGCCACCGCCTCGCCCTTCGCCACCACCGGGAAGCCGAGCAGGTGGAAGTCGGCCGCCATCGCGTACGGCGCCAGCTGCCCCTTGAAGTTGTCCGTCTGCACGGTGCCGAGCGTGAAATGCGCCAGGTGGTACGCAATGAACGCCAGCACCACCAACCCGGACAGGCGCATGTAGCGCGACGACACGCTCGCCCGGATCCAGCGGCGCACGCCATAGCCTTCCGTCCCGCGCGCCTTGCGGCTGTCGAGCGTCAGCGTCACCGCCGCCCACACGTGGATCACCACCGCGGCCAGCAGCACGAGGCGGACCGCCCAGAGCGCGCCGCCGAGCGACTGCAGGAAGTGGGCGTAGCCGTTGATCTTGTCGGGGTGCGCGAACACCTGGAGGTTGCCCACAAGGTGGCCGGTGACGAAGCCGATGAGGATGAAGCCCGTGACCGCCATGAGGAATTTGCGGCCGATGGACGTGCGAAAGAGGTTGCCGGAGAGGCTCATCGTGAGGTGGTTCAGGGAAAAGGTCCTCCGAGGGGGCGCGGAGGCCGTCGGAGGCACAATGCGAGGGACGTTACAAACGGCGAAGCAAAAGTGTAAAGGGCCGGACCCTTTGCTTCAGCTTGGTGCCAAGGCTATTAGCCCGGCTAAACGCAAAGAGAAGGTCGCTGCCAGCGGCCGTCTCCCGAGCCCTAGCGTCCGAGGGGCTTGAGGAGGGCGAACTTACCGCTCGCCGCCGGGGCGATGAACCGCCTCCGGAACGCCACCACGCGGGCTCCGTCTCCGAGCAACCGGGCCAGCGCGGCCTCCAGCGCGGGATGGTCCGCCCCTTCGTCCGCCACATAATGGAAGTCCCACCGCTGCTCCGAGGTCTGGACCAACGAGTAGTGCCAGCACCGGAAGTCCGGCGGCAGGGCCGCGTCGACCTCCGAGGGCGACACGAGGGAACCGTCGGCCCGGAAATGCAGACCGCCTTCCCGCCCAAGCAGGCGGTAGCCGGTCGGGAAACGCCGCACGATGTCACCGGTCTGGTACCGGAGCAGGGGCATCGCCTCCCGGTCGCGCGTGGTCACGAAGACTTGAAACACGTCCGCCAGCCCGCGGTACGCCACGAGTTCCACGAACGCGTTGGCGTCGATCACTTGGGAATCATCCCGAAACGCCTCGCCGACGAAGAGGTAGCCCGCCTCCGTCGATCCATACAGGTCCACCTGCGGAGCCGGGAAGACGTCGGCGATGCGCTCCGCGTGTTGCCGGCTCGCCTTGCCGTAGGTCAGGATCACCGCCCGCAGGCTCGGGACCGTCACGCCGCGCCGCTTCGCCGCGCGGGCGAGGAGCGACAGGTACACGGGTTCGCCTTCCAGCACCTCCGGCTTCACCGCCTGCAACTCCGTCACGATCCGGTCCCACTCGCTCTCCGGGAAGACAAAGGGATCGCTCGAGAGGTTCAGGTAGACCGTGCCGTCGAAGTACCGGTGCGGAAAGGGATGATCCTCGTAGGGACAGAGGTTGCTGGAGCAGCCGACCGGTGCGAGGACGCACTTGCGATACGGCCGGCCGACGAACTGCCGGAGGATCGGAGACGCGAGGTAGGCCCGCGCCGTCTGCGCGTTCCACCAGCCATCCTCCATGATCACCGTCATCGGCGACTGCGTCGTGCCGCCCGTCGACTCGTATTCGAAGCGCTTCTCCGCCAAGCCGCGTTCGATGTCGCGGTAGTCCCGGAAGAACGTCTGGTGGCCGCGCTGCACGATCTCCTTCTTCGAGAGCGCCGGGAGTTCCTCGTAGCACGACCAGCGCAGGGGCTCCGGGTGCAGGGGGAAGCGCTCCCCGTAGAGCGGACTGCGCTCGTAGATGCGCCGAATCTCCTGCTCGAGGGCGACCGGGATGCGGTCACCCGACGACTCACCGAGGGCGGTCGGGGCGTTGGCGAAGGCAGGAGCGGGGGCGGACATGAAAAACGGCCCTCAGCGTGGCCCGGTCCGCCACGCATGTCAAACGGCGCCGGAGGAGGAGGCAAAACGTCACGCCGGCAGGCCCGGGGCACCGGGTCCATTCCGCAGCGCCGCCACGAGGTGCAGGGCGTTGAGCGCGAGCGCGTGCGTGATGCCGCCGTCGCGGGTCCGCGCCAGGGCCTCCGCGAACGGCAGGGTCACCACCTCGATCTCCTCGTCCGCATCCCACTCCGTCTCCGCCACGCGGCGCACGTCCTCGACGAGCACCAGGTGGCAGCGGTTGTTCTGGATCGCCGGGTTGGGGTGGACGGAGGCGATGAGGCGGCCCCGCTGCCCGACGAAGCCCGTCTCCTCGCGCAACTCGCGCAGGCCTGCAGCCACCGGATCCTCGCCGGCCTCGATCACGCCGCCTGGGACCTCGAGCGAAAGTGCCTCGATTCCGAAGCGGAACTGCCGCACCAGCACCACGTCGTTCTCCGGCGTGAGGGCGACGATGTTCACCCAGTCGCGAACCTGCACGACGATGAATTCTCGGTCGGTGCCGCGCACCGGATGCTGGAAGTGCACGCCGTGCAGGTCGAACACGCGCGTGGCCGCGAGGCGGCGCTCGGCGCCGCGGCGCCAGAGCGCGGGAACGACGCGGCCGGGGGTGTCGTCGGAGGAAGAGGGGTTCACGTTGAAGCGAAACGGAGCGTTCGGAAAGGGACGTGGGCGGACGGTGCCAATGCCGCGGCGGCGGATTGGGTCGCGGGGCGGTGGAGCCGTCGAGGCGGTGGGGCGGTGGGCGGCGTGCCGGGACAACAAAAAGCCCCTTCAGCGGAGAGCCGAAGGGGCGGAGGAAAGCGTCAAATTCGGCTCAGCGCTTCGGCAGCTTGACCTTGTCGCCGACCTTCAGCTTCGACCAGTTCACGCCCGGGTTAACGGCGATGAGGTCGGGCAGGGAAACGTTGTTCGCGCGAGCAATCTTGGCGCCCGTGTCACCGGACTTGATGACGTATTCGCCGGCACCCGCGGTGGCGGGACCAGAGCCGCCCTTCGCGGCGGCGGCGGGGCGCGGAGCCTTCGCGGACTCCTGCAGCTTGGAAATCTCGCCCTTCACGTTGCCGAGCTCGAGGCTGACCGCGTTGAACGCGTCCTGCGTCGAACGCTGCAGGGCGGAGACCGCCGAACTCGCCCGCTCGGACGAGGTCGCTGCCGTGCGCGCCTCACTTTCAAGCGTGTCCATTCGGGTCAGCTGCTCCGTGTGAGCGGTGACCGTCTTGGAGGTGGAGGAGACCTTGACCAGCGCAACTCCGGCCAGCACCAGCGCGAGGACTCCAACAATGACACCGGCGACTGGAAGGTAGCTGGTGTTTTCCCGAGAAATCGTGTCCATGAGAAATAAAGCGGATGCGTTTGGAATTACGAGAGGCCCGGGGACGACGCAAGCAGAGACTGGCACGAACTTTTCACAATCCGCACAACTCCCCGCTCAGCCGGCGGGGAATGCGTTGACACCTCCCGTCCACCGACAAGATTCGCCTTCCGGTTGCGGGGCGTAGCTTAGCCTGGTAGAGCGCCTGGTTTGGGACCAGGAGGTCGTAGGTTCGAATCCTATCGCCCCGACCAGCCGGTCGCCCGCCGCCTTACTCGCCGGGCGGCGGGAACGTCACGGCCGGAGCCGCGGACGCCGGAGCCGCCGGGGCGGACACCGTCGCGGGAGCCGATCCGGTGACAGGCCGGAGCAGGGCGGCCCGCTGAGCCCAGAGGCTCTGGGGCGCGATCCGGGTGAGTTGCTCCAGTTGGGCCTGCAGGCCGGCGGCGTCGCCCGCCTCCGCGGCCAACGAAGCCAGATGGTAACCGGCCTCGGCGCGCATCGGCACCGCCGCCGCCAAATCATCCGCCACGGCCTTCAGGCTTGCGGAGCCCGCCGCACGATCCCCGGCCAGCACCTGCGCCACGCCTTGGCCAATGCGCGCACGCCCCGACAGGGGGCCCTCACCCAGAGCGGACACCGCCTTGCCGTAACTCGTCGCCGCCTCGCCAAACCGGCCGGCCGCGTACGCCTCGTCGGCCAAGCGGAGGTGAGCGACGCCCGCAAGGGCATTACCGGGGTGCTCCGCCGCAAAACGGCGCAACTGCCCATCCGTCTTGGCCTTCGCAAACTCCTCCGCAATCGCGGCATCGCGCCGGACCTCGTACATCTCCCACAAACCTTTGCCGAGAATCACCAGCAGCACCACCGCCACCACCGCGACGATGCGCGAACGCTGCGCCGCCCAGAAGTCGCGCAAGTGGTCCTCGAAGCTCGGACCCGCCACCGGAACGGCTTCCGCCGCCGCAGCGGCTGGCGAATCATCGGCGCGCGGCGCGGGGCTCGGGGGGATGGGAGATGTCGACATGGTCGGCGCAGGGTAGCCCCCCACCAAGACACAGTGGGCGGAAGGCGTAAAGTCGGGAGTTGCACCCCTCCCCCCGCCCCGGTCTCCCACCCGCCCACCCCGTCCACCCCACCGCCACCCTCAATCGAAGACCACCGTCTTGTTTCCGTACACCAGCACCCGGTTCTCCAGGTGCCAGCGCACCGCCTGCGCGAGGACGGTCTTCTCCAGGTCACGCCCCATCCGGATCAGGTCCTCCACGCTGTGGCGATGGGTGACCCGTCGGACATCCTGCTGGATGATCGGCCCCTCGTCCAAGTCCCGGGTGGCATAGTGCGCCGTGGCACCGATCAGCTTCACGCCCCGCGAATAGGCTTGGTGATAGGGCCGCCCGCCCGCGAACGCCGGCAGGAAGGAGTGGTGGATGTTGATCACGTGCCCGGGGTGCCGCTCCAGGAAGTCGTTCGACAGCACCTGCATGTAGCGGGCGAGGACGACCAGTTCGACGCGGTGCTCGCGTAGCACGGCCAGCTGCCGGGCCTCGGCCGCCGCCTTGGTGTCAGCCGTCACGGGCACCTGCACGAAGGGGAGGCCGTAGCCCTGCGCCATCGGCGCAAGATCGGGATGATTCCCGACCACGAGCACCGCCTCGCCGGGCAGGTCACCGGCGCGCCAGCGCAGGCAAAGGTCATGGAAGCAGTGGTCCGCCTTCGAGACGAAGAGCGCCACGCGCGTGCGGTGCGCCGAGGAGGCGACGCGCACGTTCATGCCCAGACTGCGGCCAAATTCATGGAACGCCGCGGTGTCCGCCGAGGCATCGCCGTTCGCCGGCTCCCACTCGACGCGCTGGAAGAAGATCCCCGCCTCCGTGTCGCGGTGCTGATCGGCGTGCAGGATGTTGCCACCCCGCTCAAAGATCCATCCGGCCACGCGGGCCACCAAGCCCGGTTGGTCCGGACCGTGCAACAACGCGACGAGCGTCGGCGGGGGCGTCAAGGGCATCGGCGGAGGCGCGGAGGGGACCGTGGCGGGGGCGATGGCCCGCTCAGACGAGCGTCACGTTGCCGCGGTACTGCTGGATCGGCTTCACGCCGACCCGCTTGTTGCGGAGCGCCTTGATGCCCTCGACCGCCGCCTGCGCGCCGGAGAGCGTGGTCATGATGCACACGCTGTGGGCGTACGCCGCCGAACGGATCTTGTTCTCGTCCTTGCGCGGGATCATCCCGGCCGGCGTGTTGATCACGAGCTGGATCTGGCCGTTCTTGATCAGGTCGACCGCCGTCGGGCGGCCTTCCCCGATCTTCGCCAGCTTCGCGACGTTGATGCCGGCCTCGGCCAGGACCTTCGCCGTGCCGCCCGTGGAATAGAGCGAGAACCCGAGTTCCTCGAGCTGACGCGCCAGCCCCACCGCCCGGAGCTTGTCGGCGTCCTTGACCGAGAGGAAGACGTTGCCGCCGGTGGGCAGGCCGGGCTTGGCCGCCGCCTGCGCCTTCGCGAAGGCCACGCCGAGATCCTCGTCGAGGCCCATGACTTCACCGGTGGAGCGCATCTCGGGGCCGAGCACGATCGTCGCGCCGGGGAAACGCACGAACGGGAAGACCGCCTCCTTCACGCACCAGTGGCGCGGGGTGTGCTCGCGGGTGAAGCCGAGGTCCTTGAGCTTGAGCCCGGTCATCACCTTCGCGGCGAGCTTGGCCATCGGGACGCCGATCGCCTTGGCGACGAACGGGACGGTGCGCGAGGCGCGCGGGTTCACTTCGAGGACGTAGAGCTGCTGGTCCTTGATCGCGAACTGGACGTTCATCAGGCCGATGACCTTGAGCTCGCGGGCGAGCGCGTGGGTCGCCGCACGGACCGTGTCCAGCATCGCGGGCGAGAGGGTGTGCGGCGGCATCACCATCGCTGCGTCACCGGAATGCACGCCGGCGAATTCGATGTGCTCGAGCATGCCGCCGATCACGCTGTTCTCGCCGTCGGCGATGCAGTCGACATCGAGTTCGATCGCATCCTCAAGGAAGTCGTCGATCAGCACCGGCTTGTCCGGCATGACCTCGAAGGCCTGGCGGACCACCGCGCGGAATTCCTCCTCGCTGTAGACGATGAACATGCCGCGGCCGCCGAGGACGAAGGACGGGCGCAGGAGCACGGGGAAGCCGAGCTCGCGCGCCGCCGTCAGGGCATCAGCCTGGTTCATCGCCGTGCGGTTCGCCGGCTGACGCAGGCCCACCTTGTCGAGGATCTTGGCGAAGAGTTTCCGGTCCTCCGCCGCCTCGATGCTCTCGGGCGAGGTGCCGATGATGTTCACGCCGTTCGCCTTCAGCGCCGTCGCGAGGTTGAGCGGGGTCTGGCCGCCGAACTGCACGATCACGCCGTCGCAGCCTTCCTGCTGGTAGACTTCCAGCACGTCCTCGAGCGTCAGCGGCTCGAAGTAGAGGCGGTCCGAGGTGTCGTAGTCCGTCGAAACCGTCTCGGGGTTCGAGTTCACCATCACCGTCTCAAAGCCGATCTCGCGGAGCGCGAAGCTCGCGTGCACGCAGCAGTAGTCGAACTCGATGCCCTGGCCGATGCGGTTCGGACCGCCGCCGAGGATCATGATCTTCCGCTTCTTGCCGCCCGGCATGACCTCGTTCTCGTCGCCGTAGCTGGAATAATAATACGGCGTGAACGCCTCGAACTCCGCCGCGCAGGTGTCGACGAGCCGGTACGTGGTCTGGATGCCGAGGCGCTTGCGCTCCGCCTGCATCGTCGCGAAATCCGTCTTCAGGACGTGCGCCAGCTGCACGTCGGAGAACCCGAACTGCTTCGCGCGGCGCAACAGCTCCGGCGTCGCCGCCGGGCGCGCATCCGCCGGGGCGGAGGGCAGGCGGTGGCGCTTCAGGTCCTGCTCCATCTCGTAGATTTCCCGCAGCTGGTGCAGGAACCACGGATCGATCTTGGTCAGCTCGAAAATCTCCTCGACCGTGAACCCGGCGAGGAAGGCGTAACGCAGGAAGAAGATGCGCTCCGCATTCGGCGTCGCGAGCTTCGCCACGATCACCGAGCGCTCCGGCAGTTCATCGCCACCCCACTTGCCGCCGCCGCCGAAGCCGCGGGCGCCCACTTCGAGGGAACGCAGCGCCTTCTGCACCGACTCCTTGAAGGTGCGGCCAATCGCCATCGCCTCACCCACCGACTTCATCGCCGAGGTCAGCGTGGGATCCGCATCCGGGAACTTCTCGAAGGTGAACCGCGGGATCTTCGTCACCACGTAGTCAATCGTCGGCTCAAACGAGGCCGGCGTCAGGCGCGTGATGTCGTTGCGGAGTTCATCCAGCGAGTAGCCCACCGCCAACTTCGCCGCGATCTTCGCAATCGGGAAGCCGGTCGCCTTCGACGCGAGCGCCGAGGAGCGCGAGACGCGGGGATTCATCTCGATCACGACCATGCGGCCGGTCTGGGGATCGACGGAGAACTGGATGTTGGAGCCACCGGTCTCGACGCCGATCTCGCGGATCACCGCGAACGAGGCGTCGCGCATGACCTGGTACTCCTTGTCGGTCAGCGTCATCGAGGGCGCCACCGTGATCGAGTCACCGGTGTGCACGCCCATCGGGTCGAAGTTCTCGATCGAGCAGATCACGACGCACTGGTCCTTGTGGTCGCGCATCACCTCCATCTCGTACTCCTTCCAGCCGAGGAGGCATTCCTCGACGAGCACTTCGTGCACCGGGGACAGGTCGAGTCCGTTCGCGCAGATGCGCTCGAATTCCTCGCGGTTGTACGCGATGCCGCCGCCGGAGCCGCCGAGGGTGAAGGAGGGACGGATGATGAGCGGGAAGGCGCCGAGCATCTCGGCCGCCGCCCGGGCCTCGTCCATCGTCTTGACCGTGCGCGAGCGCGCCACGTCGAGGCCGATCTTGATCATCGCCTGCTTGAACAATTCGCGGTCCTCGCCCTTGGAGATGGCATCCGGCTTCGCGCCGATCATCTCGACGCCGTATTTCTCGAGGATGCCCTTCTTGAACAGGTCCATCGAGAGATTCAGCGCCGTCTGGCCGCCCAGCGTGGGCAGCAGCGCCGAGGGCCGCTCCGCGGCAATGATCTTCTCCAGGAACTCGACCGTCAGCGGCTCGATGTACGTGACGTCTGCGAACTCGGGATCCGTCATGATCGTCGCCGGATTCGAATTCACCAGGATCACGCGGTAACCCTCTTCCTTCAGGGCCTTGCACGCCTGCGTGCCGGAGTAGTCGAACTCGCAGGCTTGTCCGATCACGATGGGACCGGCGCCGATGATGAGGATGGACTTGAGGTCGGTACGCTTGGGCATGGGCGTGAGTGTCCGGAGGGTTGGCCCGCCTCCCGCCAGCGGCAAGCGGGAAGTCGCAGTCCCAAGCGCTTCCGGACTCCCCTTTTCGCCGGATCGTCACGCGGGTGCCACGCGCCCTTAACCCGAGGGTCTCACCGTTGTTACCGCCTGCGGGCAAACTCCTTGCACCTCGCCCTTGTCACCGAAACCTACGCGCCCGAGATCAACGGCGTCGCCATGACACTCGGGCGGCTCGTTGACGGGATGTCCCACCGGGGCCATCGGGTCACCGTCATCCGCCCGCGGCAACGTCACGAGTCGCCGCGGTTCTCCGTCACCCGACGCCTCGCCGGCGAGCAGATCCGGCTGCCGGGCATCCCGATGCCGGGTTACCCGCAGCTGCGCATCGGCCTGCCCGCCGGGGGTCGGCTGCGGCGGCTCTGGCGCGAGCGACGGCCCGACTTGGTCCACATCGCCACCGAGGGTCCGCTGGGGGCGTCGGCCATCGGTGCCGCGCTCGAGCTGGGGCTGCCGGTGACGTCGAGTTTCCACACGCACTTCGATCAATACACCCGCGACTACCGCGTGGGCTGGCTGCAGCCCGTCATCGCGTCGTGGCTGCGGCGGGTGCACAACCGCACGCGGCGGACGTTCGTGCCGACCCGCCACCTGCAGCAGACGCTCCAAGCGGAGGGCTACGAAAACCTTCGCCTCCTCTCCCGCGGAGTCGATACGTCGTTGTTCTCGCCCGCGCGGCGCGACCCGGAGTTGCGCGCGGCGTGGGGCGCGAAGCCCGAGGACCTCGTCGTCGTCCACGTCGGGCGGATCGCCGCCGAAAAGAACTATCCGCTGCTCTTCCGCGCCTTCGACGCCCTCAAGGCGGTCCAGCCGCGCGCACTGCTGGTCCTCGTGGGCGACGGGCCCCTGCTCTCCACGTACCAACGGATGCGGCCGGATGCCGTCTTCACCGGGTTCTACACCGGCGTGAACCTCGCCCGCCACTACGCGTCCGGCGATGTCTATCTCCACGCCAGCCACACCGAGACGTTCGGGAACGTGGTCACCGAGGCCATGGCCAGCGGTCTCGCGGTGGGCGCCTTCGACTACGCCGCCGCCCGCGAATTCATCGTCAACGGGCAGCAGGGCCTGACCTGCCCGCCGGGCGACGAGGCCGCCTTCATCGCGCAAGCGGAGCGGATCGCCCGGAGCGCCACGCTGCGGCACGCCTTGAGCACGGCCGCCCGGGCGCGCGCGGAGTTGCTTTCTTGGGACGCCGTGGTGGACGGCTTCATCGCCGACCTCACCGCCGCAATCAGCGACTCGCCCGCTCCGTCGCCAGACGCTGGCGAGCCGCCGCACTGAGCGGCGCGCCGGCCAGTTCCGCCGCGAGGAAGACCGCCCCGGCCACCGGCGGCGCGGGCGCGTCCAGCAGCGCAAATCTCACGTCCGCCGCCGCCAGCTCCGTCCGCACCGCGTCGCGGTATGAGCGGCGCTCCAGCAGGCCACCAGCCGGCACCACCGGGATCGCCGCGCCGGCCGGCCACTCCAGCGTTTCGCCGAGCGCCCGCGCGAGGCGGCCGAGCTGGCGCGCTCCTTCCGCCACGATCTCCTGCGCCACGCGGTCCCCATCCTCCGCCGTCGCCAGCACCACCGGGGCCAGACTCGCCAGCTGCGAGCGGGCGGTGTCCGCCCGCATCGTCCACTGCATCGCCTCCCGCGCCGAGGTCACGCTCAATTCGGCAAAGATCGCCGGCTCAAGCCGGGTCCTCGGCCCGCGCCCATCTGTCGCTTCCATGATCGCGCGCAAGCCGCGCAACGCCAGCCACACCCCGCTGCCTTGGTCGTCCAGCAGCCAGCCCCAGCCACCGACAATGGCCGTGGCCCCGCCCGGGTCGCGCCCGTATGCCGCCGCCCCGGTACCCGCGATGATCACGATTCCCGGGCCCTCCGCGCAGCCGCCCGCCAGCGCGATCCGCAGGTCATGGTCCAGGCCCAGCCGCTCCGACGCATCCGTCAAACCCAAGGCCGCCAGCGGCTCCCGCAACGCCTGATGGTCCGCCGCCGACCGTACGCCAGCGAGACCGAGAAACGCCGCCTTCGCGTGGCCATGCACGTGCGCCGACGCTCGCGCCGCCGCCACGGCCTCCGCCACCGCCGCCACCGCAGCCTCCAGGCCGACGCTGTGATAGTTCGAGCTTCCCGCCCGCCCCACCCCCAACACACGACCGTCCGCACTCGCAATCAGCGCGCGCGTCTGCGTTCCGCCCCCGTCAATGCCGAGCAACCACATCCCCACCAACATATCACGCATCTCCACCAGAGCAATCCAAGGCTTACCCTAGAGTCGACGCGCCCACTCCCCAGAGTGCGGTCGGCCACCAACCGGCAGCTCCGCTCCGACTTGAAACCCAATCCGGCGACGAGCAAGGTCCGTTCCGTCGCCCGTCGCGCATCCGCAGGCCGCCCAAGCGATCCCCGCTCGACGTCGACCGATCCTCGGACGTCCGATTCATCCTCTCTCCATGGCAAACCCTTCCACCCCCTCCGCCTCCTCCGTCGCCGCCATCGGTCTGGCGCTGGCCCTGCTTGGCGGGGCCGGCTGGTGGTTCGGCGTGCACCGTCCCGCCGAGCTGCGCCGCGCCACCGCCCAAGCCGCCGCCGAGGCCGCGGCCGCCGAGGCTGCGCTGCAGGCGCGGCGACGCGACGGGTTCGGCGAGGTCGCCGATGAGCCGGGCTTCACGTTCCGGGCCAGCGGTCTCGGCCATCGCATCGTCACGCGCGGCGAGGGTCCCGCGCCCGGCCCGCTCTCCACCGTCCGCCTCACCTACACCGGGCGCCTGCGCGATGGCCGGGTCTTCGACTCCGTCACGACGCCCTCCACCTTCCGGCTCAACGCCCTGCTCCCCGGCCTCGGCGCCGGGCTGCAGCTCATCGGCCCGGGCGGCCGGATCGAGCTGCTCATCCCTCCGTCCCTCGGCTACGGCAACCGCGCCGCCGGGGGCATCCCGCCGGGCTCCGGTCTGATCTTCGACGTGACGCTGGTATCCGTCGAACCGTGACGTTTCCCGGGGGCGCCGCGGCGCGTCAGGGACTAAGCGTGGAATCAGGCTCGGGGCCGGGACCGTCCGGGCACGCTCCGGCGCGGCTCGCGACCCACTCGCCGCGGCGGCACGCATCCGCCACCAGCCGCGCTTCACTCCGGCCGCCGGCCAGCAGCCCCGCGATCAACTGCGCAAGGAAGGCATCGCCCGCGCCCACGGTGTCGACCACCGTCACCGTCCGCCCCGGCTCCCAGGTCCAGCGGCCGCCGCGCAACACCCCGGCGCCCCGCACTCCGGATGTCACGCACACAAATCCGACCCCCGTCTCCGCCGCGATGCGGCGCGCATGCTCCTCCTCCGCCCCGGCATCGCGCCCGGGTTCGCCTGCCAGCCGGGCCGCTTCCTCGGCGTTGAGCTTCAGGAGATTGGCGGGCCGCGCGTACTCGCGCACCACCGCCAGGTCGTCGAAGGGCGCGCGGAGGTTCACGTCAAACACGCGCCACGCGTAATTCGGCACCGCCTCGAACAGCCGCTCCAGCGTCGCCCGGTTCGCCGCACTGCGCAGGGCCAGCGATCCGTAGACCAGCGCGCGCGACGCCGCCGCCGGGATTTCCACGTCGGCCGAAACCGGAATGCGGTCCCACGCCACATCCTTCACAATCGTGTAGCGCGCATCGCCGCGCGGCGTGAGCTCCGCCATCACCGTGCCGGTGGGCGCATCGCCCAACCGCGCCACACCGGAATCGGTCACGCCGCGTTCCGCCATCACTCGGAGGAGACGCTCACCCCACGCATCGCGCCCCACGGCGGACACCGGCACCGCGGTGATGCCGAGACGCTGGAGGTGCGACGCGACGTTGAAGGGCGCGCCGCCCGGAAAGGCTCCGTGCGGGAGGAGATCCCAGAGGATTTCCCCGAAGCAAAGGACCGGCGCGGACGTCCAGTCGGGACGGAGGCGGGCGGAAGCGGCGGCAGTCATCGACCGTCCATCGTTCCAGCCCGCCGCTCCGCCGGCAACGCGTTTTCGTCGCCGCGTCGGCGAGGAAGCGTCTACTCGCCCGGGTAGACCACCCCGTCGATCACCACGCCCACGCAGCGGGTCACGTACTCAAAGGGGTCGCCGTCGTAGAGGGCGACATCGCCATCCTTGCCCACCTCGAGCGAGCCGACACGGTCGGCGACGCCGATGATCCGCGCCGCGTCGAGGGTGATCGCCGCCAGCGCGGCGTCGCGGTCAAGGCCCTGCCCGGCCGCGACCGCCGCCTCGTACAGCACGATGCGGGTCTTCGGCACGTAATCCTCGAAGCCACTCTGGATCGCGAAGGGAATGCCGGCGCGGCGCAGCACCGCCGCCGTCTCCATGCTCAGGTTCTCGCGCGTGCCGAAGCTGCGCTCCATCGTGGGATGCAGCACCACCGGAAAGCCGCTGGTCCTGATCTCATCGAGCACGAGGGGCGCCTCGGCGCAGCCTTCGAGCACGATCTTCAGGTTGAACTCCCGCGCGACGCGCAGGGCCGCCAGGATGTCCCGGCCGCGGTCCACCGAAATCAACAGGGGCTGCGAGCCGTCGAGCGCGCGGCCGAGCGCCTCCATCCGGAGGTCGCGGGGCGGACGTTTGTCCTCCGGCAGCTTCGCGCGCTTGTCCGCATACTCCTTCGCCTTGATCAGTTCCGTGCGCAGGAGCGCCACCGCCTTCGCCGGGGTGCCGGGCGACTTGCCACGATCCGCCGTCGTCGCATCCGCCCCGAGCGTGGCGGCGATCATCGCCGCCGGGCGCAGCACGTCCGCCTCCGCCGTCCGACCCTTCGTCTTCACGACAAGGGTCTGACCCGAGATCGTCACGCCCGGGCCATGGCCGGTGTGCACCGTCGTGACGCCACGCGCGCGGACATACGCCACGAGTTCATCGCGGGCGTTGTAAGCGTCGACCGCCCGCAGTTCCGGCTGCAGCGGCGCCGAGCGGTCCACCTGCTCCTGATCATGGGGTTGATTGAGCATGCCGGACACGCCGACCGTCGCCCGCGCATCGACCAAGCCGGGCACCACGACCGCGGCCCGGAGTTCGCGGACGTCCGCTCCGTAGGACTGGCCCGCCGCCGGACCCACGTAGACAATGCGACCCTCCCGGATCAGGACCAGCCCGTCCTTCAGGGGTGATCCGTTGACCGGATACACGGTGTCACCGCGGATCGCGACCGACGGCGCGCTCACGGGTGCGGCGGGCGCCGGCGACGCCGCCTCGGGGGCGGCAGACGACGCCGGCACCGCAATCATCAGTGCCAGCAAGGCCGGCGCGAGCGTTCGCGCGACGCAGCGGGCCGAGGGCCGAGCGAGGGAGAGGGAGGGAAGGACGCGGAGGAAAGAGAAGGTCTTCATCGGAGGCAGGAGCGGACGAGGGTCAGGGTGGCAGCGGCGCAGCGGGGCCGACTCATTGCGCGGCGGCGTTGGCGGCCGCGATCACGCCCCAGGCGTTGCCGAAGCAGCAGTAATGCGGGCGCAGCGGATCGCCGGCACCGGGGCCTCCGACCGCCCACAGGTGGTCGGCAGGGCGGCTGCGGTCGAACGCCAGCGCGCCTTCGATCCAGGTCTGCTCGACGTGGGTGTAGACGCTGAGGGGATCGCCGGAGAGGACGACGAAGTCGGCGTCCTTGCCCGGCGTGAGCGAGCCGATCCGGTCTTGCAGGCCGAGGATTTCCGCGTTGGCCAGCGTGAGTCCGGCCAGCGCGCCGTCGCGCGACATCCCGCCCCGCACCGCCATGCCGGCCGAGCGGAGGAACAGGCGCGAATCCGTGATCGGGTCGTCGGTGTGGAAACCCACCCGCACGCCCGCCTTCTCCATGATCGCGCCGATGCGGATGTCCATGGCGCGGGCCTCCAGCTTCCCCCCGGGACTGTCCACGTAGATGATCGAGCAGGCGACGCCGGCCGCGGCGATTTCGTCCGCCACTTTCCAGCCTTCGCTGACGTGATGGAGGACGACCTTGAAACCGAACTCCTTGGACAACCGCAGCACCGTCATGATGTCGTCGTGGCGGTGGCTGTGATGCTGCACCACCCGGCGACCGGCGAGCACTTCACCGAGTTGTTCGAGGGCAAGGTCGCGGGCCGGACGCTTCTCGGGATCGTCCTTCGCGCGGGCGACCTTCGCCTGATATTCCTGCGCCGCGACATAGCGCTCCCGCACCAGCGAGGCGGCCTTGCCGCGCGTCCCGGGGAACGGCGCGTCGCGCCGCGGATTGGTGCCGTTCGCCATCTTGAGGCCGCCAGCCGGCGAGCCATCGGGCAGGCGGATCAGCAAATCGTCGATCGTCCGCGCCGGGCGCAGCTTCAAGTACAGCGTCTGGCCGCTGATGAGGTGGCCGGAGCCCGGCATGACATTCACCGTGGTGATGCCGCCGGCCCGGGCCTTGGCGATGGACGACGAGCCGACGTCGATGCCATCGAGCGCACGGACTTCCGGCTGGATCGGCCCGGAGCCATCAGCCCCGACACCGCTGCCGCCACCAATGTGGCTGTGGGAGTCCACCAACCCTGGCATCAGCACTTTCCCGGATACATCCCGCACCTCGGCGCCGGAGGGAATCGGCGTGGAGTCCTGCGGACCCACCGCGACGATCTTGCCATCCTGCACGATCAATACCCCCCGCTCAATCGGCGCGCCCTCCACCGGAAGGATCCGCCCGCCCTGGAAGGCGATCGGACGGGTCTGCGCGACGGCGGCGGCGGCCAGGCTCAGGGCCAGAACGACGGCCGCGGGGAAAGACGTATGCCGGATGCTCATCTCCAAAGAGATACACAAAGAGTGTCCGATGCAACCGGGCACGCGGACCGGATACCGAGCCTCGCCCCGCCCTCCACACCCGTTCCGGAATCGAGCCCGGACCTCGGCGATCCACTTGCCAGCGCGGCTGAGCGCGTTACGGTCCGCCGTCCGCCCTGATCCTCCATCGCCGGACGTCCCCCCGCGCGACAGAGGCCTCGGACCGAACGCACCGCTCGCGCTCGCCGCCCTCGACGTCCATACCCGCTGCCCTGCGACACGACTCCCGCACCGCCTCGCCCAGAGCCCGGTCTCGCACACTCCCTCCGCAGCACGCCCCGCCGTCGTGTCCACTGCGGCCGTCGCTCATCCTGCCGACCTCTCCCGATCCTCCTGAACTTCACCCCCACCAAATGCCCTCGTTCCACGCTTCCTTCCTCCGCCGCGCGACCACCGTGACGCCCACCGCCCAAGCCAAGCGGACCCTCGCCGCGGCCCTCTGCGTCGCGGCGGTCGTCGCCGCCATCGTCGCCACGCCCCCCTCCAGCCGCGCCGCCAACGCCGCCGTGGCGGCACCCGCGCTGGAGAAGCTCGACGCCTCGGGTCACCCGCCATCGCTGCGAACGCTGCAGATCGGCGACGCGGCGCCGGACTTCGCGCTTCCGGGAATCGATGGCCGCACGTGGAAGCTCAGCGACTTCGCCGGGCCGGATGTGCTGATGGTCCTCTTCACGTCCAATCACTGCCCGACCTCGCACGCAATCGAGCGACGCCTCCAAGCGCTCCGCAACGAACTCCGTTCGCGCAGCTTCGCGCTCGTCGCCATCAACCCCAACCATCCCGAGGGCCTGAGCATCGACGAGCTCGGTTACGGCGAGTACAACGATTCGTTCGAGGACATGAAGCCCTACGCGGCCAAGAACGGCTGGGACTTCCCGTACCTCTACGACGGCGAGACCCAGCAGGTCGCGCGGGCCTACGGCTGCCTCGCCACGCCGCACGTCTTCATTTTCGACAAGGAGCGCCGCCTCCGCTACGCGGGCCGCTTCGATGATTCCCGCTTCGTCGACGAAGCCACGATCCGCCACCCCGACGCCCGCAACGCGATCTTCGCCCTGCTCGATGGCCGCCCCGTGCCGGTCGAGCGCACCAAGCCGCATGGCTGCTCGACCAAGTGGCGCGAGAAGCGCGCCGGCCACGTCGCCGCCGCCGCCGCGTGGGACCGGACCCCCGTGACCGTGGAAAAGATCGACGCCGACGGCCTCGCCGCACTCCGCGCCAACCCGACCGGCAAGCACCGCCTCATCAACGTCTGGGCGACCTGGTGCGCGCCGTGCGTGGAGGAATTCCCCGACCTCGTCGAAATCGCCCGCCAGTACGACATGCGGGAATTCGACTTCATCAGCGTGAGCCTCGACGACCCCAAGGATCTCGCCCGGGCCCAGGCCTTCCTCCAGAAACAGGGTGCCGGGCTGAGCGGGCGTCGGCAGAAATCCGTCGAACGTGAGGGACGGCGCACGAACCATTATCTCACGACCGAAGGCTCGCAGGAGCGCCTCGCGGCGGTGCTCGATCCCGAATGGCCCGGCCCGGTGCCGCACACGATCCTCGTCGCGCCCGGCGGCCAGATCCTCTGGCGCCACAACGGCGTGATCGACCCCGCCGCCGCCCGCGCTGCGATCGTCGCCGCGATGGGCTCGTACTACACGCCTTGATCAGCCGGGGACGCGGCGGATCCGGCTCGCCGCAGTCCCGAATGCAGACCCTGACGCAGCCACGCGCCGGACTGGACCCAATACCCGAAACTCAAACTCCGGACAGACCATGATGACGTTGGATTACAGCCTCGTCGGCGAGAACGCGCGCCGCGCCGTGGAGAAGGGCCTCGCCGAGGCCGACTGGTACCAGTGCCCTGTCCCGCGCGAGACGATGCGCAAGCTCCTCGAGCGCCGCAACGGTCCGGCCATTCGCGACACGATCCTCTGGTTCGCCCTGATCCTCGGCTCCGGCTACGCCACCTACGTGCTCTGGCCGACGTGGTGGGCCGCCCTGCCCTACGCGGTGTACGCAGTGCTCTATGCGTCGACGTCCGACTCCCGCTGGCACGAGTCGCAGCACGGCACCGCGTTCCGGACGGACTGGATGAACAACGCGCTGTACGAGATCGCGTCGTTCATGGTCATGCGCGAGTCCACGGTCTGGCGCTGGAGCCACACGCGCCACCACAGCGACACGATCATCGTCGGCCGCGATCCCGAGATCGCCGTGCCGCGCCCGCCGCACCTGCGAAGGCAGATCCTGTCGTTCTTCAACATCGGCGTCTACCCGGTCTACTTCCGGAAGATCCTTACGCACGCGACCGGCCGCATGCTGCCGGAAGAGAAGACGTACATCCCCGAGGGCGAATTCCCGAAGATCTACGTCCGCGCCCGCATCTACGTCGCGATCTACGCCGGCGTCATCGCCCTGGCCGTCGTCACGCAAAGCATCCTGCCGCTGCTCTACGTCGGCCTGACCAACCTCCTCGGCTCCTGGCTCATGGTGCTTTACGGCAAGACCCAGCACGCCGGCCTCGCGGAGAACGTCCTCGACCACCGGCTCAACTGCCGGACGGTCTACATGAACGCCATCCACCGGTATCTGTACTGGAACATGAACTACCACGTGGAGCATCACATGTTCCCGCTGGTGCCCTACCACCGCCTCCCGGAACTCCACGCGATCGTGAAGGACGACATGCCGACGCCGTATCCGAGCCTGCTCGCCGCGTGGAAGGAGATCGTCCCGAACCTCCTTCGCCAAGTAAAGGACCCGGCGCACTATGTGAAACGCCAGCTCCCCGCGCCCAAGCCCCGGACCGGCGCCGCCGGCATCAGCGGCGGAACCCGGCCCGACGCGGCGGGCTGGATCGAAGTCTGCGCTGCGGGCGACCTCGGCCCCAGCGACGTTCTGCGGTTCGACCACGGGAAGCGGACCTATGCGCTCATCCGCGACGGCGCCGGGAAGCTCTTCGCCACCGACGGCATCTGCACCCACGGCAACACCCACCTCGCCGGCGGCCTCGTCAAGGACGGCATCATCGAATGCCCGAAGCACAACGGTCGCTTCCACCTCGCCGACGGCTCGCCCGCGCGCCCACCGGTCTGCCGCGGCCTCGCCACCTACCCGATCGAGGAACGCCACGGCCGCATCCATCTCAACGTCGCCCGCCCCGGCGGCGCCGGCGCCCGGCCCGAGCGCACCTACCGCCTCCGGGTCGTGAGCAACCGCAGCGTCGCCACCTTCATCAAGGAACTCATCCTCGAACCCCTCGACGACGCCGGGACAGTCGCCTTCACGCCGGGCGACTACCTCCAGTTCGACATCCCCGCCTACGAGAACCTGCGTTTCCGCGAGTTCGACATCCCGGCTCCGTACGCCGAGGTCTGGGAACGGCAGCACGTGTTCGATCTCGTCGCCCATCACCCGCAGGGCGGCCGCCGCAACAACTACTCGCTCGCCAGCAACCAGCGGACCGAGCGCACGCTCCGTCTCAACGTCCGCATCGCCACACCACCCCCGGGTCAGGACTGCCCGCCCGGCGTCGGCTCGGCGTACATGTTCAACCTTAAGCCGGGCGACACGGTCACTGCCATCGGCCCGTTCGGCGACTTCCACGTCAAGCCCACCCAGAAGGAAATGGTCTACATCGGCGGCGGCGCCGGCATGGCTCCGCTCCGCGCCCACCTCTCGCACCTCTTCGAGACCGAGCGCACCGCCCGCCGGGTCAGCTACTGGTACGGCGCGCGGTCGCGGCAGGAGCTGTTCTACGAGGACTACTTCCGCGGCCTCGCGGCGCAGCACGGCAACTTCCGGTTCGAGGTCGCGCTCTCGTCCCCGCTGTCGGAGGACGGCTGGACCGGCCCGACCGGGATGATCCACGAGGTCGTGCTGCAGCAGTACCTGAAGGACCATCCGAACCCGCTCGCCGTCGAATACTACCTCTGCGGCCCGCCGATGATGATCAAGGCCTGCACCCGGATGCTCGCGGAACTCGGCGTGACACCGCAGCAGATCGCCTACGACGAGTTCTGAGCGACGGAGTTGGAGGCGCCGTCGCCGGGTGTGGCCGAGCGAGCCGCATTCGCCCCAAAGCGGCCTGCTTGAAGACTCCACGGGCTCCCGCCCCCCGGCATCAGCGCTCGATCAGGTCCGACTGCAGGTAGGCGATGATGTCGGCCACGGACTGCGGGGTCAGGCCGAGTTGCTGCGGGGTGAACATCAGCGAGCGTTCGTGGCGCGTGATCGACTTGATCCGCTTGCGCCAGATCTGCTGCGTCGTCCCACCCATCATGCGCACGATCATCGGGCTGCGCTGCGAGAGGATCATGCCGTCGATCACCACGCCGTCGTGGGTCTCGATCCGGCTGCCGTCAAAGCCGTGCGAAATGTCCGCCGAGGGATAGAGGATCGCCTGGGCAATCACCTCGCGCGGCTGCTGTCGGCCAAACACCGTCAGGTTCGGTCCGAAATCGTTCCCGACGCGGCCGATCTTGTGGCAGAGGTAACAGGCCGCGACCGCATCCTTGCCGCGCGCCGCGTCGCCGGAAAGCGCCAGAATCTCAGGAACGCCGGGTCCGGGCGAGGCCGTCGCCGGGGGCTCCGGGATGATCGAGGAGGTCAGCACCGCCTTCTCCGGGTTCGGCAGGCCACGCGCCTCCATCGCCCCGCCGACGTCGAAGGGCTCCCAGAGGTTGCCCATGCGGTTGCGGAGCCACCAGTTCGCGGTCTCCGTATCCGAAAATTCCTTACTGGTCGCCAGCTCCACCATCGCCGCGACCGCCTCGGCGGAGGGCATGAAGGCGAGCGCCGTCATCGCTTCCTTGCGCAGTTCCAGCGAGAGCGACGCAGCCAGCGCCCGGGCGCGGAAGGCAGCCGCCGACTCCGGAAGGTGCAGTCGCCACGCGAGTCGCGCGAACGCCGGGGTCCACGACTCCGGCTTGGCCGGCTGGTCCGCGAGGAGCGCCGCGTACACCTCCGACGCCTTGCCTTCGCAGCCGATGCCCCACGCTTCGAGGTAGGTGCGATCCTGGCCGTCATACTGGCGCGCCAGTTGCACGAGCAGTGGCACGCTGTCGGCCGCCGGGAGGTCGCGCAGCACCACCGCCACTTCCCGCCGCACGGCCGGGGACGGATCCGTCACGAGACGGCGGGCGTTTTCCAGAATGTCGATGCCCGCACGGCGGAGGGCGCGGAAGGCGAGGAGGCGCTGCGCATCGTCCTTGGCGTTGAGCAGCGGGCGCACGCGCGCGACCCCGGCGGGGCCCATCTGCGCGAGCAGCCAGACGGCGCGCGCGGCAATGAAGCGGTTGGAATCGGACAACAGCGCCGCCACCGCGGGAACCGCCGCCTCACCCCGCGCCTTGAGACGCGTGAAGCCGAGGTTGCGGACGTTCACGGCGGGACTGCGCAGGGCCTCGATCTGTCCGGCCGTGGTCGCGAGATCGAACGTCGGCACCTTTGAGCGGAAGCCCTTCGGCGCGATCCGGTAGATGGTGCCGCTGGTCGCCTTGTCGAGGTCGGCGTGGCCGCCGACGCGCGGATCGAACCAGTCCGCGACGTAGATCGCACCGTCGGGACCAACGATCACGTCCGAGGGGCGAAACCACGTGCGGAGCTCGCGGTTGACCTTGCCTTGGACGAAGTCCGAGCCCGCGAACTGCTTCATCGGGTTCGAGGTCAGGAAGTCCATGCGATCGAGGCGGAATCCCGCGCCCTCGGGCCTCGGGAGGTAGCCGAAGATCACGTTCCGGCCGGCCTCGCACGCGAGCAGCAGGCCATTCCACTTCGGATCGAGCGCGCCGTTTTCGTAGAAGGCCACGCCGGTCGGCGAACCACCGCCGTAGACATCGCCCGGCGGCATCGAACCCGGGTCCTCCTGCCGCCACTGGGCAGTCGGGATGTCCTGCCCCGGACGGCGATCCGCCTGCCAGGAACGCTGGCCATCCAGCGAGGCGAAGCCCGCGTTGCCATACTCCAGCACGAAGCTCACGCGACACGCCGGCGGATCGTCGTTGTCCGACTGAAACACATCGCCGAAGGAGGTGATCGACTGTTCGTAGCTGTTGCGGAAGTTGTGGCCGATGATCGTGACGTTGGTGCCATCCGGATTCATGCGGGCCATGAAGCCACCGATCCAGACGCGGCCATCGTCGCTGCGCTGTCCGGCGATGAGCGTCGGGTTGAACAGGGGCTCCTTGCCCCTCGGATCGTAGGGGCTGCCGACGCGGAAGGTCTTGCCGGAGCGGTCCGTGAAGAGCGCGCCATTGTTGCCCGCGTTCCAGTACCATAGGCCATCGGGACCGGCGGTGACCGAGTGCAGGCTGTGGTCGTGGTTCTTGCCGTTGAAACCGGTGAGGAGCACCTCGCGACGATCCTTGGCCGGGTCAAAGCGGCGGTCGCCGTCGACGTCGGTGAAGACCAGCAGGTCGGGCGTCTGGGAGACCACGATCTTGTCGCCGAGCACCGCGACGCCGAGCGGAGCGATGAAGCCGGGCTCCTGCACGAAGCGGTCGGAGCGATCCGCGCGGCCGTCGCCGTCGGTGTCCTCGAGGACGAGGATCTGGTCGCCCGCCGGCTGACGCTGGGCGTTGCTCCGGTAGTTCACGCCCTCGGCCACCCAGAGGCGGCCGCGCTCGTCGAAGTCGATGTTGGTCGGGTTGCGGACCAGCGGCGTGTGCGCCCACACCGTGATCTCAAGACCCTCGGGCAGCGTGAAGAGATCCGTCGTCACGATCTCCGGATCCTTCGCCGCCGACGCCGCGACGGCGGTGGACGACGACGCCGGCGCAGGCGCCGGGGCCGGCTGGGCCAGCGCGGTGACGGCACCGACGCACCCGGCCGCGACCCACCGGGGTGCGAGGTGACGCGACGGACGAAGGAACGAGCGGACCAGGGGGCGGAGCGAGTCAGTCATGCGGGGAAAGGGGATGACGGGGGACGAAAATGCACCGCTCCGATCCCGCACGGCAAGCCAAACGGCGCTGAGCGTGACGGTTCGACGGGGGGCACCGTCGCGATGCACCGCACCGCGCCGCGCCGCGGCGTGGCGACGGAGGCGACGACGCAAGCCTACCGATTGACCCGCCCGGCCCCACGTGGCAGGGCGCACCGCACGGCACCGTGTTGTTCCGCACCGCACTGCAGCGAGCTCATGCCGCAGGAGGCTTGCGTCCCGGACGCCACCTCATTCGCTGCCTTGATGGCCCCCACCCCAGGTTCCTCCTCCACGCGTCTGCAACGCGTGCTTGGCGCGGTGGAGCGCGTCGGCAACCGGCTCCCCAACCCCGCCACGCTCTTCGCCCTCCTTGCCACCGCCGTCGTCCTGCTCTCCTGGCCGCTGGCGGAGGCGGGAGTATCGGCGACGCATCCCACGACCGGCAAGGCGGTTGCGGTGGTCAGCCTTTTCTCCGTCGAGGGTCTGCACCGGATCCTGACGGGAGTGATTGGAAATTTCATCAACTTCCCCCCGCTGGGGACAGTGATTGTGTGCCTCCTCGGCATCGCGGTGGCCGAGTACACGGGGCTGATTGGCGCGGCGTTGCGGCTGATCGTCCTTTCCTCGCCAGCCCGCCTGCTCACGCCGATGGTCGTCTTCGCCGGCGTGATGTCGAACATCGGCGGCGACGTCGGCTATGTGCTCCTGCTGCCGCTCGCGGCCGGGATTTTCCACGCCGTGGGTCGGCACCCGCTGGCCGGCCTCGCCGCGGCCTTCGCCGGCGTCAGCGGCGGTTTCTCCGCCAACCTCCTGCTCGGCACGATCGACGTGCTGCTCTCCGGCATCAGCGAGGTGGCCGCGCAGATCATCCAGCCCGGCATCCGCGTCACCGCCTTCGCCAACTACTACTTCATGGCCGTCTCGACCTTCCTGGTCACCGGCGTGGGCTGGTGGGTCTCGGACCGCATCGTCGAGCCGCGCCTCGGCCGCTACGAAGGCTCGAGTCCACGCGAACCCCTCACGCCGTTGAGCACAGCGGAGCGGCGCGGGTTGATGGCGGCGTCGGTGGCCTCCCTCGCGCTGGCCGCCATCACCGTCTGGGGCTGCCTGCCGGTGGGCGGTGCGGGACAGGGTTTCCTGCGCGATCCGGGCAATCCCGCCGACTTCTTCCAGAGCTATTTCATCCGCGGCCTGACCGCGTTCATCTTCCTCGCGGGCTTCGTCTCCGGCCTCGCCTACGGGATCGCCGCCGGCACGGTGCGCAGCGACCACGATGTCGCCAAGGGCATGAACACCGCGATGGCGACGATGGGGTCCTACCTCGTGATGGCGTTCTTCGCCGCGCAGTTCATCGCGTTCTTCAACTGGACCAACCTCGGCACGGTCATCGCGGTCAAGGGCGCGGACCTGATCCGGGGGCTTGGCCTGCAGGATCAGCCGATTCTGCTCATGATCGCCCTCGTGCTCTTCACGGGCTCGGTGAACCTGATGATCGCCAGCGCCTCGGCCAAGTGGGCCCTGCTCGCACCCATCTTCGTGCCGATGTTCATGTTGCTGGGTTACAGCCCGGAACTCACGCAGGCCGCCTTCCGCGTCGGCGACAGCGTCACCAACATCATCACGCCGCTGATGGGCATGTTCCCGCTCGCCCTCAGCTACGCGCAGCGCCACGTCCCGTCCGCCGGCATCGGCACGATGATCGCCACGATGCTTCCTTACTCCGTGGCGTTCCTCGCCGTCTGGCTCGCGCTGCTCATCCTCTGGATCGCGCTCGGCTGGCCCCTCGGCCCGGATGCACTGCTGACGCTCGCGCCCGCGCGCTGATGCGGTGACCGGATACGACGCCCGCGGCGTCTGGCGTCGCTCGGTCTTCCGGACGCTCGCTTCGTCGCGCTGACACGGTAATGGCACATTCCGCCGCAGCTGTTGCGGCACCGTGACGCGCCCGCCCCGGGCGCGTCACATCGCGCAGGCAGGGTCCCCGGCCTCACTCCGATGACCTACCGTTCCGCGCCACCACGCACGCCCGATCTGCCGCGCCGCCTCGTCGGCCCCGGCTCCCTCGCCCTCGCCTTCCTCGCCGCCCCGCTGCTGTCCGCGGTGGCGCAAGTCACTCCGGCACCACGTACCAGTCCGGCAACCGCCGCCGCTGCGGCAACCCCGGCGAAGGAGGAGACGATCGCGCTCCAGCGTTTCGTCGTCACGGGTTCGAACATCGAGCGGCTCGACCTCGAGAAGGTCGTCCCGGTCTCGATCGTCGATCAGGACGCCATCACCGCCCGCGGCGCCGTGCTGCCCGCAGACCTGCTGACCTCCCTGCCTTCGGTCGTGAACCTGCCGGAAAATGAGACGCGCCTCGGTTCGTCCGGCGCGCGCGGCGACAACGCCAACATCAACCTGCGCAACATGGGCGCGACCGCCACGCTCATCCTCGTGAACGGCCGCCGCATGGCCGTGAATCCGATGACCGCCGGGCTTTCGCAGGCGGTGAATGTCAACCAGCTGCCAACGCGGGGCATTGAGCGGATCGAGGTGCTGCGCGACGGCGCGTCATCGATCTACGGCTCCGACGCCGTCGGCGGCGTGATCAACTACGTCCTGCGTCGCCAGTTCGACGGCGGCGAAGCCTCCCTGCGGATCGGCGCCCCGGAACACGGCGGCGGCGAGAGCGTGCAGGGTTCCTACACGTTCGGGACCAGCCTCGACGGCGGCCGCGGACGCATCTTCGGCACGATCGAGGCGTTGTACCGCGACGCGCTGTTCCTCACCGAACGCGACTTCAGCCGCTTCGCCGACAGCTCGGCGCGCGCCGAACCGCCGTTCAACGTCGCCGGCGGGCGCTTCGATGCCCGCTCCGCCCGCGGCTACTGGCCGACCTTCCGCATCGGCACCGGCACCGCCGCCAATTACTTCCGTCCGGTCAACGGCACGCCCGCCCTGACGGCGGTCGCGCCGACACGCACCGCGAATCCGGAGTTCTTCCTCGATCTCAACCAATTCGGCATGGCCGCACCGCGCACCCGCCGCAGCAACGCGTTCGTGTCCGGCGAATTCGACGTCAGCGAGCGAATCACCGCCTTCGCCGATGTGTCGTACTACACCGCGCTGTCGACGATGCGGCGGCAGCCGCTGGCGCTGAACGCGCCGACCTCCGACCAGCTCATGGTCATGGCCATCGATAATCCCTTCAACCCGTACGGTTCCCGCTTCTACTCCGCCACCGGCACCCCCAACAGCGATGGCACGCCGCGCCTCACCGGCGCACCGCGGACCATCAGCTTCACCGCCATGACCCTCGCCGGGCTTGCCGCCGAGTCCGTCGACACCCGCGCCGATGTGATCCGCCTCGCCGCCGGACTCAAGGGACGCCTCGGTGGCTCCTGGTCCTGGGAGGGCTCGGGTTTCTACAATCGGGTGAAGGGCTCCGATGAGGCCTTCCCCGACGTGCGCGAAAGCCGTCTGCAACAGGTCCTCCAGCGCACCGACGCCAACGCCTACAATCCGTTCGGCTACACGTTCAAGGTGGAGAACAACGCCGTCGTCGCCGATCGTCCGTACTCCAACCCGCAGGCCGTCGTCGACGCCTTCTCCGAGGTCTACGTGCGCAACGCCACCAGCTCCATCACGAGCGGCGATGTCCGCACCGCCGGCACGTTGCTCGACGCGTGGGCCGGCCCGATCCGCACCGCCGCCGGCGCCGAGTACCGCCGCGAGACGCTCGACGATCTGCGTCCTCCGTTCAGCGGCGAAAATCCCGCCGGCTCCGGCCTGGATCCGCTCAACAACGACTTCCTGCTCCACCCGCCGCGGCCCGATGTCATCGGCCAGCGTCGCATCTCCAGCGTGTACGCCGAGTTGGTCGTACCGCTCATCGCTCCGAATCAGTCCCTGCCGCTGCTGCACTCCGTCGAGCTCACCGCGTCCGGCCGCTACGAGCGCTACAGCGACTTCGGCGACACCACCAAGCCGAAGGTCGGCCTGAACTGGCGCCCGGTACCCGCGGTGATGCTCCGCGGCTCCTATAACGAGGGCTTCATGGCCCCGAGTCTCGCCGCCCTCTTCACCAGCCCGCGCTGGACGATCTCCGCCGGCGCCGGCGACCCCGACAATTACCGCAACCCCGTGACCCGGGAGGGTCCGTACGTGCAGCGCACCTACTTCGGCGGCAACCCGAACCTCAAGGCCCAGGAATCCGAGGGATTCACTTACGGCACCGTCATCGATGTCCCGGCCGTCAAGGGTCTGAGCGTCACCGCGGACTGGTGGCAGATCAGTCGCGAGAACCTGCTCGGACAGCGCAGCGTCGCCCAGATCCGCGACAGCGACACCGCCCTGCTCATCGCCTACACGCGTTCGCAGCTCGCCGCCGGAAAGGCGATCTCCACCATCGATCTCGGCAGCGGCACGCCCGCGTACAAGGGCGACCCGGATGTTGTGCGCTACGCGCTGACCCCTGAGGACGCTGCGGTCTTCGCAACCTACAACACCGCCAATGCCGCCACGCCCGACGCCCTCCGCGCCGCCGCCGGTCGCATCTTCTCCCTCAATCGGCCCTTCGTGAACATTTCCACCAGCGAGCATGCGGGGCTCGACCTTGGTCTCCGCTACGTCGTGCCCCAGACCCCGTTCGGCAACGTGGTCCTGAACACCGAGTGGTCCCGTCTGTCCAAGTCCGAGTCCACCCTCGCCCCGGCAAATCTTCCGCCGGTCCTGAACAACGGTCTCTACGCGGGCGGAGCCGCCCGCTGGCGCGGTACGACGACGGTCGCCTGGCGCCGCGGCGCGTGGTCGGCCCTCGCGGGCGCCTACTTCGTCGGCAAGACTCACGACTCCGGCGCGACCACCACCGCCGCGATCTATGAATCCCTCGGTCGCCCCGGCTACATCGAGCCGTTCTTCACCGGCAGCCAGACCGTCTACCGCCGCGTCGTCGATCCGGTCATCACGTACAACCTCACGGTGGGCTACAGCTTCGGCGCCGGCGCTCCGGTCTTCCTGCGCAATTCGAAGGTGTCGCTCGGCGTGGTCAACCTGACCGACAAGGAGCCGCCGTTGAACACCTCCGAGGGCTTCAGCTACGATCCGGGCGTCTTCCAGAACCTGCTGCCGGGCCGGACGTGGTCCTTCGAGTTGACCCGCCGGTTCTGATCGACCGCCGCGGACGACGACGGTACGCCACCCCGTCGTCGTCCGCTGGTTAGTCCGGCCCCTGTTTCGCCGCTGGTCCGCCCCGCCCCTCGCCGCAACGTTCGCTCGTCATCCGTTCCCGCCGATGCTTCGCCTTCCCCGCCGCCTGGTCCAGCGCCAGCCCCTCCCCCGCCGAGTGGCCGGACGTCACCGCGTCCGGTTCGCGCTCGCCGCAGTCCTCACCGTGCTCGCCGCCGGGCCGGTGGGAGCTGCAACGGGCGCCGCCCCGGCCATTGCCCCGGCAACGACGACGGCCGGGGAGAGCGAGGCCGCCCGCGCGGCCCGCATCGCGGAAAATCGCGCGTGGATGCGGGCCTTGCCGAGCGCTCCGGAGCCCACCCTGCATCGCCGCGGACTGCGCGCCACCGAACTCGCCCGCTGGCCCGTCCGCGGCGCGAACCAAGGTGTCGCGGTCGACGCAGACTCCTTCTACGGAATCGGCAACTTCGTCGTGACCAAGCATCGCAAGTCCACCGGCGAGCAGGTCGCCGAGTGGATCGGGCTCCGCGGCGGTCCCATCATCCACCTCAACGGGGGACACGTGGTGGGGGACAAGCTAATCCTCGCGCACTCCAATTTCCCTCAGCTGCCGATGGCCAGCTCGATCGAGGTGTACGACACCGCAACGCTGAAGCCGCTCGCTTCCACGAGCTTGGGCATCCGGCTGGGCTCCCTGACCTGGGCGGAGAAGCGCGACGGGGTCTGGTGGGCCTGCTTCGCGAACTACAACGACGCTGGCACCACGCCGGGGTTTGACCAACGCTGGACCCACGTCGGCCGCTTCAACGAGGACTGGCAGCCGCTCGACTCGTGGCTCTTTCCACCGCAGGTCGTGGCTACGTGGGGCAAGAGCAGTTGCTCCGGCGGAAGCTGGGGGCCGGACGGTCTGCTCTACGTCACGGGTCACGATGCACCCGAACTCTACGCCCTGCGCCTGCCCCGCTCCGGCGTCACGCTGGAGTACGTGACCACGATTGAGGTGCCGTTCGAAGGCCAGTCGTGGGCCTGGGACCGCAGCGCCGAACCCGACCGGATCATCTACGGCATCAGCCGGGAACGGCACGAGGTAATCGCCGCCCGCATCCCGCCGGTCGTCGACGCTCCAGAGGCGCGCTGAAATTTCAGGGAAAATTCCTGAAACGCGGGGTTGCCTCGGGACGGGGGCGGAGTTGCGTTGTCGACGCGGGGCTCCGGAGCGTTCTGCTCCGCGCAGCGGCCCGCCTGCCTCACTCCACCCCGCGCCATGGATCCTGCCCGCGTCGCCCGCCCGCTTCTCCACGCTTTCTTCCTCGGCTCCGCCGGACTCCTCACTCCGTCGCTCGCCAGCGCCGCTGCACCCGCCGCCCCGGCACCGGCGGCACCCGCCTCAGCCAGCGCCGCCACGCCTCCCGCGGCCCTCAGCTTCAACCGCGACATCCGGCCCATCCTTTCGGAGAACTGCTTCCACTGCCACGGTCCGGACAAGAACCACCGGAAAGCAGACCTGCGTCTCGATGACCGCGACGCCGCCATCGAGGGCTTCGCGTGGGCTCCGGGCAGCCCGGAAACCAGCGAGGCGATCCAGCGCATCCTGTCCACCGATCCGGATGAGCAAATGCCGCCACCGGACTCCGCCCGCACGCTGACCGCCACCCAGAAGGCAACGCTGCAGCGCTGGGTCGCCGAGGGCGCCGCGTACGAGGCGCACTGGGCTTACGTCGCCCCGACACGGCCCGCGCTGCCCGCGTCCGCCGCTTCCGGTTCCGGTGCCCCCGGCTCCGGTGCGATCGATGCCTTCATCGACGCCGGGCTCGCCCGCGCCGGCCTGACGGCCTCACCGGCGGCCGACCGCCGTACGTTGATCCGCCGGCTGTCCCTCGATCTCACCGGCCTCCCACCCGCGCCCGCGGATGTCGAGGCGTTCGTCCGCAGCGCCAACCCCGAGGCCGCCTACGCGCGCCTGATCGACCAGTACCTCGCCTCCCCGCACTACGGCGAGCGGATGGCCGTGCCATGGCTCGACCTCGTGCGCTACGCCGACTCCATCGGCTTCCACAACGATGTGACGCTGCGTTACTGGCCGTACCGCGACTACGTCATCCGCGCCTTCAACCGGAACCTGCCCTTCGATCAATTCACGCGCGAGCAGATCGCCGGTGATCTCCTCCCCGGCTCCACACCCGAGCAACGCGTCGGCTCCGGCTACAACCGACTCCACCGCATCTCCGGCGAGGGCGGCATCCAGGACAAGGAGTACTTCGCCAAGTACGCCGCCGACCGGGTGCGTACGACCTCCACGGTGTGGCTGGGCGCGACCATGGCCTGCGCCGAATGCCACGACCACAAGTTCGATCCTTACACGCTGAAGGACTTCTACAGCCTCGCCGCCGTCTTCGCGGATCTCAACGAAAAGGGTGCCTACAATCTGAGCGGCGGCTTCACCCGAGAAAACCTCAGCGAGGAATCCCTCTTCAACACGCCGCAGGAGCGCGGCCGGATGGAGGCGCTCGAGGCCGAGATCGCCGCGCTGAGCAAGCAGATCGCCGCGCCGACCGATGACCAGCTCGCGCCGGAGCGCGCCGCGTGGGAGGCCCGGATCGTCGCCGCCCATCAGGCCGGTCGCCTCGCCTGGAAACCGCAGCCGCCCCTCGCCGCACGCTCCACCGCCGGAACGCCGCTCACGATGGAGAAGGACGATGGCTCGATCGTTCCGGGCGGCGAGAATCCCCGCCACGACACCTACATCGTCACCGTCGCCGCTCCGCTCAGCCAGGTCACGGCGCTGCGGCTGGAAACGATCAACGACGACCGTTTCCCGGGCGCCGACGTGGCGCGCGCGGGCGCCGGATTCTTCATCGCGGAAATCGAGGTCGCCGGCGCGGCGTCCGCCGACGCCCGTCCGACCTCGCTACGCATCGCGTCCGCCTCGGCGAATCTCGGCAGCGAAGCGGGCTTCGACCCGAGCAAGGCGATCGACGGCGATCTCACCACCGCCGCGACCCTCAATCGGGGATCCAACGGAGGCCTCACCGTCAACTTCGCCGAGCCGTTCACCGGCGGGCCCGATGCGCGCCTCACCGTCCGCATCCGCCACTCTCAGCCTCATCCGTACCAGCATCTCGGCCGCTTCCGGATCGCCCTCCACGACCAGCCGAATCCGGACCCCAATCCCGCCGGCATTCCCCAGCGCACCCTCGATGCGATGCTGACTCCCGCCGCCCAGCGCACCGAGGAGGACCAGCGCCGCATCGCCTCCGATTTCCGCGTCAACGCTCCGTCCCTCGCGCCGCTGCGCGAGCGCCTGAACGCCGCGCGCATCGCCCGCGACGATCTCTACCGCCGCCTGCCGTCCATGCCGGTCTCGCGCAGCGTCACGCCGCGCGAACTGCGCGTCCTGCCGCGCGGCAACTGGATGGACGACAGCGGCCCCATCGCCGAGGCCGCCATCCCCGAATTCCTCGGCAAGCTCACCGCCCGCGACGGGAAGCGGGTCTCGCGCCTCGACTTCGCCGAGTGGCTGGTGTCGCCGCAGAATCCGCTCACCGCCCGCACGTTCGTCAACCGGCTCTGGCGGCTCTACTTCGGCGAGGGGCTCACGCGCACCGTCGAGGATCTCGGCTCCCAGGGCGACTGGCCTTCACATCCCGAACTGCTCGACTGGCTCGCCGTCGAATTCCGCGAGAGCGGCTGGGACGTGAAGCACATGGTCCGCCTGATCACGAGCTCCCGCGCCTACCGCCGCTCGTCCATGCCGCTGCCGGGGGTCGAGGAACATGATCCGCTCAACCGGCTGCTCGCGCGCCAGAGCCGCTTCCGGCTCGACGCCGAATTCATCCGCGACAACGCCCTCGCCGTCAGCGGCCTGCTCGCGCCGCAGCTCGGTGGCCCGAGCGCCAAGCCGTATCAGCCCAAGGGATACTACGCGCCCCTCAACTTCCCGCGCCGCGAATACGTCGCCGACACGGGCGATCAGCTCCACCGCCGGGGCGTCTACACGCACTGGCAGCGGACGCTGCTCCATCCGAGCCTGATGGCCTTCGACGCCCCGGCGCGCGACGAGTGCACGACGCACCGGTCGACGTCCAACACGCCGCTGCAGGCGCTCGTCCTGCTCAACGATCCGACCTACGTCGAGGCCGCGCGGGTCTTCGCCGAGCGCATCCTGCGCCAGGGCGGCTGGACGTTCGCGGCGCGGCTGGACTGGGCGTTCGCCCGGGCCGTGGCGCGGCCGCCAACCGCCGAGGAGGCGCACGTGCTGCGTCAGCTCTTCGAGCAGCAGCGCACCCGTTACCGCGCCGACCCCGCCGGGGCCCGGGCCCTCGTCTCCACCGGCGAGGCACCGGTCGCCGCCGACCTTCCGGAGGCCGATCTCGCGGCGTGGACCGCGGTGTCCCGCGCCTTGCTCAATCTCCACGAGACCGTCACGCGTTCCTAAGCCTCTCTTCGCCCCATCTTCCGCGATGCACCCGTCTTCCCTGCACCTCGAGGCCCTCACCCGCCGCGCTTTCCTCGGTCGCTCCGCCGCCGGCGTGGGCTCGCTCGCCCTCGGCTCGTTGCTCAATCCGTCGCTCTTCGCCGGCGACAATGGTCCGTGGAAAGGCGTGCTGGACCAACTGCACCACCCGGCGTGCATCAAGCGGGTCATTTATCTCTATCAGGCGGGCGGCCCGTCGCACCTCGAGACGTTTGACCCGAAGCCAAAGCTCGCCGCCATGCACGGCACCGCGATGCCGGAGTCGTTCACCCGCGGCCAGCAGATCGCCCAGCTGCAGGGCAAGGAACTCAAGTGCTACGGTCCGCAGTTCGGCTTCCAGCGCTTCGGAAAATCCGGTCAGGAGATCTGCTCGCTCTTCCCCGAGATCGGCAGCGTCGCCGACGATGTCTGCATCATCCGCTCGATGTACACCGAGCAGATCAATCACGATCCGGCCCACACCTTCATGAACACGGGCTCGATCATCGCCGGTCGCCCGAGCATGGGATCGTGGCTGCTCTACGGTCTCGGCACCGAAACCGAGGAGTTGCCCGGCTTCATCGTCCTCATGTCCCAGGGCCGCGGCGGCCAGATGCAGCCCATCGCCGCCCGCCAGTGGCACAGCGGCTTTCTGCCCAGCCGCTTCCAAGGCGTGAAGTTCCAGTCCGTCGGCGATCCGGTGCAGTACATGCAGCCCCCCGCCGGCGTCACCTCCGCCGACCAGGAGGAGATCATCGACGTCGTCAACCAGCTCAACCGCCGCCAGCACGACGCCGTCGCCGATCCGGAGATCGCCACGCGGATCAACCAGTACGAGATGGCGTTCCGGATGCAGACGAGCGTCCCGGGGCTGATGGATCTGTCCAAGGAGCCGACCCGCACGCTCGAGGCCTACGGGGCCCGGCCGGGTGACGGGAGTTTCGCCTCCAACTGCCTGCTCGCCCGTCGTCTCGCCGAGCGGGGGGTGCGCTTCATCCAGCTTTACCACCGCGACTGGGATCATCACGACGACGTCGCCCACGTGAAGTACAAGGCCGAGGAGGTCGACCGCCCCACCGCCGCCCTCATCCGCGACCTCAAGCAGCGAGGGCTCTGGGACGACACGCTGATCGTCTGGGGCGGGGAATTCGGACGCACGCCGATGGCCCAGGGCAAGGGGCGCGACCACCACATCAAGGGGTTCTCGATCATGCTCGCCGGCGGCGCCATCCGCGGGGGCATGAGCTACGGCGCCACCGACGAACTCGGCTACGCGGCCGTCGACAAGCCCGTCAGCGTGCACGACCTGCACGCGACGATGCTGCACTTGTTCGGCGTCGACCACACCCGCCTCACCTACCGCTATCAGGGACGGCAGTTCCGGCTGACCGACGTGTTCGGCAACGTGGTGAAGCCGATCCTGACCTGACGCTGCGGCGCGGCGGTCCCACGCTGGCGCAGCCGCTGGCGAGCACGGTATCGTTCCGCGCCGCGCGTCACGGCAATCGCGCCAAGGTGCGTCGCGGGCGTTGCTCCCCCGGGTCGGATGCGCGCCGCGGCGGATGGCTTGGACACCGTCCGGTCGCGATGTGCGTGCCAGCGCCCGAGCCCGACCACCGCGCCCAGCCCGCGGCGGGCACGAAAAAGGCCGCCGCGCGCGAGGCGAACGGCGGCCCGAGAATCCTTGGCGCGATCAGCGCGAGGCCGCCAGCGCCGCGCGGAGCACCGGCTCCATCACCGCCGCCTGGCGCATGAAGCCGAGGTCGTTGGCGTGCGAAGCATCGGTCGCGCCTTCCGTGTCGTCACCATAGAGGTGATCACCCTCGATGTAGTAGAGTCCTTTGACGCCTTCCTGCAGGAGGCCTTCGTAGGCCGCCCGCAGCGCCGCGTGGTTCTCGTCGTGGAACTTCGCTTTGCCGGGCGTGATCCAGTCGTTCGTGTAACGGCGATCCTCCACGAGCACGATCGGGGTGTGCGGGCGGGACTTGCGGATCTGCCGGACGAGCGGCGCGGTGCGCTCGGTCACGCCGCCCGGACCCATGTTGGGCAGGCAGTCGATGACGTAGACGGCCGCGTCGATGTCGACGAGGAAGGCGCCCACCGCCGCATCCATCCGTCCGTTGCCCGAGAAACCGAGATTGACCACCGGCAGGTCGAACCGTCGGCCCAGAATCGCCGGGTGCACCATGCCGGGCCGCGAGGCGCAGGCACCGTGGGTGATCGAGGTGCCGTAGAAGACGATCGGCCGCGGGCGCGGCGCGAGCCCCTCAAAGGCGGCCCCCGCCGGCACGCCGATGCTCATCGATTCCACGCCGTTGTACAGCGGGAGGTACGCCGCGTACTCGCGGAGACCAGGGGCGAGGTCCTTGATGATTTCGACCTTCACCTCCTGCGTGTCCGGACGGGTCACCCCCACCCAGCGCCACTCGCCCTTCGTGTTCCGCGCGTAAAGGTCCACGCCGCTGACGCCCGTCGCCGGCATGTGCGGCATGCCCAGTTGCGTCTTCATCAGCTTGTAATGCACGTGAATGGAGGACGCATCGGTGCGGAAGCGGACCACCATGCCGGTCGAGTCGCGGCTGAGGTTCCAGACCTTGTCGGTCACGGTCTTCTGCGCCTCAGCCGGGAAGCGGTCGAACCAGCGCGCGCGCGGACGCTCCGTCCACTCGCGGCCTTCCACGCCCCACGTGGTGACGTCGTGCCAGGTGAGCGCCGCCGCCGCACCTTGACTCGCCCCCATCGTGGGATCGAGCCGCGCCACGCCACTCGGCGCGGGCGCCGCCGAAGGGGCGGTTGCGGGCTGCGCCGCCAGCGAACCGGCAAGCGCGAGAGCCATGAGGGACAACACGGGCGCAGCGATGCGCCGCAGGGACAATGAGGTCATGGGAAAAAAGCGGGGCTGGGGCGGAAACGGCGCCGGGAGTTCGGCCCACGCCGTCCCGGCGACGCCGACAATCCGCCCGCCGACAAGCCGCGTTCAAGCCGATTTCTCCCGCCCGCGCGAAAACCCGCGCTTTACCCCGTCGCGCCGAGCGTCACCGTATTGGCCCATGCCCAACCCTTGGACTGGACGAGGTAATCCGTACACCCGCGAGGAAGTGCGCGCGCGCCTGCAGGCGACACTCGACAAGGGCGATGCCCTCATCGCCGCCGGCGCCGGCACCGGCATCAGCGCCAAGTTCATCGAACGCGGCGGCGCCGATCTCATCATCATCTACAACAGCGGCCGTTTCCGCATGATGGGCCACGGCTCCACCTGCGGTCTCATGGCCTACGGCGACGCCAACGCCATCGCGATGGAGATCGGCGAGTTCGAGGTGCTCCCGGTCGTCGAGGACGTCCCCGTCATCTGCGGCGTCCACGCCTCCGACCCGCGCCGCCGGATGTGGCACTGGCTGGGCAAGGTGAAGGAAATGGGCTTCTCCGGCGTGAACAACTTCCCGACGCATACCATCGTCGATGGCCACTTCCGTCAGGTGCTCGAGGAAACCGGCATGAGCGTCCGGAAGGAATACGAGATGGTCGCCCTCGCCCGGAAGATGGACCTGTTCTCCATCGTCTACGTCGCCACGCCCGAGGAGGCGGTCGAAATGGCCAAGGCCGGTGCCGACGCCATCATCGCCCACGTCGGCACCACCGTCGGCGGCAGCGTCGGCGTGCGCCAGGCCGTCGTCAGCTGGGACCACACGCTTCAGGTCACGCAGGACATCATCCGCGCCGCGCGGCAGGTCCGAAACGACATCTTCTTCCTCTGCCACGGCGGTCCGATCAACACGCCGTCCGACGCGAAACGCGTGCTCGAGGGCACCGACGCCGTCGGCTTCGTCGGCGCCAGCAGCCTGGAACGCATGGGCGTCGAGGAGTCCCTCACGTCCCTGACCCGTACCTTCAAGTCGCTCAAGGCCCCCGCGGCCCGCCGTTCCACCTAGGCCACCTCCGCTTCGTCCGCTTGGTTTGTTTCGTTCGCTTTGACCGTTTTGTCCGTTTTGCCCGCTCTGTTGGTTTCGTTCGCTTCGTAGTTTTCCCGCCTGCTCCGCCCCGGGCGGCACCGCCGCCCGGGAGCCTCCGCGTGCGGTTCCACCTCACCCCAACGCCCCTGCCCCGCGATCCATGAATCCCGCCGACCGCCGCTTCGTCACGCTTGCCGAGGCCGCCCGCGAGTCCAACGCGTGGACCCACAACGACTGGCTCTGCCGTCCCGACCTCGTCGCCGCCGAAAAGCTGCTCTTGGTGCGCGCTCACATGCCAGCCCACCACTGCCACCCGTTCCACCGGCACCCGCACCGCGAGGAAATCATTTACGTGGTGTCCGGCCGCGCCGAGCAATGGGTCGGCGAGACCCATCGCCTCCTCCGCGCCGGTGAAATTGCTCACATCCCCGCCGGTGTGATCCACGCGACCTACAATCCCCACGACGAGGCGCTCGTCTTCCTCGCGATCCTCTCCCCCGCCACCCTGCCGGCCGACCTCGCCGCCGTCGCCGACCCCGAGGACGTCTCCAACCAAGCGCCGTGGACGACGATCCGCGAGGGCCTCCCGCCCTGCGCAACGCTGCAGTGAGGCGCGGACGGCGCCGCCCCGCCTCGTCCGCCCTCTGTTCCAAGCCCCTTTTCGCTCTTCCCCCGTGACCCTGCCCCGCTTCCTCCGCCTCGTTTCCGGATTTGTCTTCGCCGCCGCGACCGCCGCGCTCCTCGCGTCGGCCGTCAGCGCCGCTCCGCTACGGGTCTTCATCCGCTCCGGCCCCAAGACCCACGGGCCGGGCGCCCACGATCACCCGCGCTTCCTCGCCGAGTGGACCACCCTGCTCACCGAGCGCGGGGCCGTCGCCCGCGGCGCGTCCCGCTTCCCCACCGCCGAGGAACTCGCCGAGACCGACGTCCTCATCCTCCACGCCCCCGAGGCCGGCAACATCGCCAAGGGCGACGAGCGCGAGGCGCTCGACGGCTTCCTCCGCCGCGGCGGCGGCATCGTTGTGATCCACGCCGCCGCCGTCTCGCGCGATCCCGACTGGTACCGCACGATCATCGGCGGGTCCTGGCGCTTCGGCACCACGCGCTGGTTGGAGGGTCCGCTCCACCTCTACTTCACCGACCGCGTCCACCCGATCACTACCGGCGCCTCCAACTGGGCCATGGACGACGAAATCTACTACGATCTCGATCTCCAGCCCGAGGCCCGCGTCCTCGCCGCATCCTACACGCCCAAGGCCTCCGGCGCCCGCAACGCCGCCGCCCAGAAACGCGCCGAGGAACTCACCGGCGGCGGCAAGAAGGTCAGCGTCTACGACTACCAGCCGCAGATGTGGACCTACGAGCGCACGCTGGAGGGAGCGAAGCGCCCCTACCGTGCGTTCGTGTCGTTGCCCGGCCACTACTACGCCACTTTCAACCGGCCCAACTACCGCGCCTTGCTGCTGCGCGGCATCGCCTGGGCCGCCGGGCAGGACAATGTCGACGTCCTCTGCCGCCCGGAGGAACTCGGCGATGGCCTGCGCTACGTCGAGGGTGGTCCCGTCGCCCCCGCCCAAGCCGCCGCCACGCTCGAGGTGCATCCGGAGTTCACGGCCAAGCTCGTCGCCGCCGAACCGCTCGTCACCAAGGTGATGAACATCGACTGGGACGAGCGCAGCCGCCTCTGGGTCGGAGAGACCCCCGAATACCCCAACGGCCGCCGCGTCCCGAACGTCACGCCGTGGAAGGAAACGGGCTCGCTCCACCCGACCCGCACCGACCGGCCCGCCGAGGACCGGATCTCGTGGTTGGAGGATTCCAACGGTGACGGCGTGATGGACCGCAAGGTCGTCTTCGCCGATGGTCTCGAGTTGGTCACAGGTTTTGTCCTCTACCGCCGCGGGGTCATCGCCGCCACCGCCCCCGACATCTGGTTCCTCGAGGACACCGATGGCGACGGCCGCGCCGACCGCCGCACCAAGCTCTACACCGGACTCGGCATCGCCGACACCCACGCCGTCATCAACAACCTGCGCTGGGGCCTCGATGGCTGGATCTACGCGACCCACGGCTACAGCCGCGGCGAGGTCACTTCCCCCGACGGTCGCACCGCCTTCGGCGTGGCCAACAACGGCGTCGTCCGCTTCAAGCCCGATGGCTCCGCGTTCGAGCAGTACAGCAGTCGCGGCGGCAACACGTGGGGCCTCGAAGTCACGTGGGATGGGCAGGTGATCTGGACGCAGCCGACGAGCGGCACCGTGCTCTTCCACACGCTGCTGCCGGAGTCGATCCTCGCCAAGGGCCGCATCCCGGGCACCACGTCGTGGAAGGGGATGATCACCGGCCAGCGGACGTATCCACTGATGAACTGGACCGAACAGGCCTACGTGCAGATCGACCAGGTCGGCCGCTTTACCGCCGCCGCCGGGTGCGCGATCTACGACGGCGGGGCCTGGCCCGATCGCTGGAAGGGCAGCTACTTCACCGGGGAGCCCACCCTGAACATCGTCCATCACCAGTTCCTCCGCCCCGAGGGCCCGAGCTACCGCACCGAAAAGGAGGCCGGATTCGAGGAAACCGAATTCATCCGCAGCCGCGACCTGTGGTTCCGCCCAATCGAGACCCGCATCGGTCCCGACGGTGCGCTCTACGTCGTCGATTTCTACAATCAGGCGGTGATCCACAATGACACGCGCGGCCCCGTGCACGGGCCGGCCAACGCGGCGCTCCGTCCGGACCGCGACCACCACTTCGGCCGCATCTGGCGCATCCAGCATCGCGAGGCCCGCACCCTGCCGGATCCGCAACTCAACCCGAGCGACGCCGCCAGCCTCGTTCGCGCCATCGACACCCATCCCAACCAGCACGTCCGGGCCACCGCCTGGCGCCTGCTCCGCGAGAACTTCCCCAACCACTCCGCCCTCGCCTCCCCGGCCCGCCGCATGGGCAGCACGGTCGAGCGCACTTACGAAGAGGCCCGGTCCGCCACCACCGACCCCGCCCGACGCGCCGTCCTCGATCGCTTCGCCGCCGCCACCGATGACTGGACCCGCTCCGCCCTCGTCGCCGCGGCGACCGACCATCCCGCCGAACTGATCGCCGCCGCCCTCGCCGACACTCGTGGCCCGGTCTTCGCCCCCTTCGTCTCCGCCGTCCTGCCCGCGCTGCCCGCGAAGGGTCGGGCGACGGTCGTGACCGCCGCCGCGAGCTCACCGTCCGACGCTTTGGCATCGACCGCACTCCGCAGCCTGATGACCGCACCAGCCCTCGCCGGCCCCGCCGCCGCGGACGAACTCGCCGCGCTGCGCGGCCTCCTCCAACGCCCCGGCACCGCCGTCGCCGCCTTGCCGCTCGCCGTCCGCGACGACCGCGACAAACGACTCGTCGATCTCACCAATCCCCTCACCGCCAGCCTGCTCGCCCGCATCGTGGCCCCCGACACCGCGGAGCCGGACCGTCTCGAAGCGGCGCTCAGCCTGCTCGCCCTCCCCGCGCGCCGCACCGCCGTGCTCGAGCGGGTCACCGCCCTGCTGACCGCCCCGGGCACTCCGGCGAAACTGCAGACGCCCCTGCTCGCCGCCCTCGGGGCAATCGGCGGCGACGACGCCGGCCGCGCGCTCATCGCCATCTGGGCCGGCACGCGCACGCCCGCGGCGTTCGACCAAATCCTCCGCCGCGTCGAATTCACCCGCCTGCTCCTCGGTGATCTCGCCGAGGGCCGCATCAATCCCGCCAGCCTCAGCCTCGGCGACGTCGCCCGCCTCCGCACTCACCCGAATCGCGATCTCGCCCGCGAGGCCGCCGCGCTGGTGGCCAAACTCAACCCCGTCGCCCTCCAGAAGGACGAGCTCATCGCTCGTCTCACGCCCGAGGTCGAGAAGCCCGGCGACTTCGCCCGCGGCCGCGCCATCTACGCCGCCGCGTGCGCCGTCTGCCACCGCCACAACGACGTCGGCCTCGTCGATATCGGACCGCCGCTGAGTGGCATGGGCGCCCACGGCCCCGCCACGCTGCTCGTCCACATCCTCGATCCCAACCGCGAGGTGGACCCCAGTTTCTGGCAGTGGAACATCACCACCAAGAAGGGCGAAACGCTCTCCGGCATCATCGTCAGCGAGAACGCCGCGGGACTCACGCTGCGCTCACTCGGCGGTGACCACGAGCTGCGCAGCGAAGACATCGCCACCCGCGAGAACACCCGCCGCTCCCTCATGCCGGAGGGCTTCGAGGGCATGGGCAGCGAGGGCCTGCGCGATCTCCTCACCTACCTCGCCTCGGCGGATCAGGGCTTTCGCGTGCTCGACCTGCGCGACGCCTACACCGCCAACAGTCGCCGCGGAATGTTCCGTAGCGAGGACGCCACGGCCGAGACGATCGCCGTGCAGCGGTTCGGCGACGTCAAGGTCCACGGGGTTCCGTTCTTTGTGATGGATCCCGCCAAGTCCGCCACCGGACGCAACGTGCTCGCCTTGAAGGGCGGCCCCGGCTCCGACGGCTTTTCAGAGGACTATCCGCGACGCGTCGTCCTGAACGTCAACGCCGCTGTTTCCTCGGTTCAGCTCCTCGGCGGCCTCGGCGGTGGCGCTTGGCCTCAGGGCAGCGACGCCGCCAAGGGCCAGCCGGTGCTCAGCGTCACCGCCGTCTTCGCCGACGGCACGCGCGAGGAGCACGTGCTGCGCAACGGCATCCACTTCGCCCACTACGAAAGCTCCGACGAACTGACCGGCGCCAAGGCCGCCGACGGTTTCACGCGCGAGGGCCGCGCCCGGCTGATCTCCCTGCCACTGCGCACCGCCGGCCTCGTGCGGCAACTCGAACTCGAGAGCTACGACAACGATGTCGTCCCGTGCACGCTCGCCGTCACGGTCGAGCTCTCGCGCTCCACGCCGACCGCCGCGCCCTCGTCGTCCGGCACGCACGCAGCGGCCACCGCCAGCGCCCCACCCGCCGCGAACTTGGGCCCTCAAGCCAAGGCAAACCCCGGGACCGCCACCGCCACGACCGCCGCCGCCGCGATCGGTCCACGCGAGGGAGGCAAGGGCGACCAGCCGCTGCCGGAAACGCAGCCCGTGCGCTGGGAAACCGGCACGACGCGCGTCATGCTGATCGGGGGCGGAAGCTCCCACGATTTCGCCGCCTACTTCAACGCGATGGATCGAGCGATCCTGCAGGACGCGGGTTTCACCGTGCACTACACCGAGGATCGCGACCAAGCGGCCACCGAGCTCGCCAGCGCCGATGTCGCGGTGGTCAGCGTCAACCGCAAGCACTTCGACACGCCCGAGTACCGCGCCGCGCTGATGGCGTTCGCGCAAGCCGGCAAGGGGATCGTGCTGCTCCACGCCGGAACGTGGTTTGCCTACCCCCAGTGGCCGGGGCTGAACGCCGCGTTGGTCGGCGGCGGCTCGCGCGGTCACGATCGTCTGGGCGCGTTCACCGTGCGCAACGTCCAGCCCGGGCATCCCGTGATGCGCGGGGTGCCGGAACGCTTCGAGGTGACCGATGAGCTTTACTACGTGAACGCCGAGCCCGCGCGCCTGCCGCCGGGCACCGCTCCGATCGAGATTCTCGCTGAAACATCCCCGAGCCAAAAGTACGGCGTTCCCCATCCGTCCGTCTGGATCACCCGCCATCCGCAGGCCCGCGTGGTCGGGATCGCCCTCGGCCACGACCAGCGCACGCACGAGCACCCGGCCTTCCGCGCGTTGCTGAGCAACGCCGTGCGCTGGAGCGCGCGCCGCGAATAGCCGGTCGCCCCCCACTCGGCTCGTCCTTCCCACCACTCCGCCACCATGCCCACCGTCGCCATCCTCGGCACCTACGACTCCAAGGGCGCCGAGCTCGCCTTCGTCGCCGATCAGCTGCGTAACCTAGGATTGGATACGCTGAAGATCGACGTGGGTTCGCTCGACGCCCCGGTCGTCCCGGTCGATGTCCCGCGGGATGCGGTGCTCGCGGCGCTGCCAGACGACACGCGCGCGGTGTTGGAGCGCCGCGACCGTGGGGAATGCGTCGCACTCATGGCCCGCGCCGCCGCGGCCTTCGTCGGAAAACTGGCGGCCGAAGGCCGTCTGCAGGGCATCATCTCCGTGGGCGGCGGCGGCGGCACGGCCATCGGCACCGCCGCGATGCGCGCTTTGCCGATTGGTCTCCCCAAGGTGATGGTCTCGACGCTCGCCAGCGGCCAGACCGCGCCGTACGTCGGCACGTCCGACCTCGTCATGATCCCCGCGATCGTCGATGTCGCAGGGCTGAATCGGATTTCCCGGACGATCTTCGAAAACGCCGCGGGCGCGCTGCACGGGATGGTGGCGGCCGCCGAGGCTCGGCGCGGCCGGCCCGCCGTGGACCGCCCGATCGTCGTGGCCAGCATGTTCGGCAACACCACCGCCTGCGTCACCGAGGCCCGCCGGCTCGTCGAGGCCGCGGGCTACGAGGTGCTCGTGTTCCACGCCACCGGCACCGGCGGGCGCGCGATGGAGGCGCTCATCGACAGCGGACTCGTCGCCGGGGTCCTCGACATCACCACCACGGAATGGGCGGACGAGTTGGTCGGGGGAATCCTGAGCGCCGGGCCCACCCGGCTGGAGGCGGCCGGGCGCCGCGGCATCCCCGCGATCGTGACGCCGGGCTGTCTCGACATGGTGAACTTCGGCGAGCCCGCGACGGTGCCGGCGCGCTTCGCGGGGCGGACATTCTACGCGCACAATCCGCAGGTCACGCTCCTGCGGACCAACGCCGAGGAGTGCGCGCGGCTCGGCGAGGTCATCGCCGGGAAGCTCAACGCCTACCGCGGTCCCGTCGCGCTGCTCCTGCCGCGCGGGGGAATCAGCGTGATCAGCGCTCCGGGCCAGCCTTTCCACTCACCCGCCGCCGACGAGGCGCTCTTCACCGCGCTGCGCCGCCACCTGCGCCCGGAGATCCCCGTGATCGAGTCGCCCGCCGCGATCAACGATCCCGCGTTCGCGCGGCTCGGCGCGGAGACGCTGCTGGCCTTCCTCGCCGCTCCCGGACCCGCACCCGTCCCGCGCTGAGCGCTCCCCGGCACCACGGCGCGGCCGGTGCGGTGGCCTCCCGACTCGCCCAGCGCGGCGCCAAGGAGCGCGCTCGACGCCGCGGAATCATCCCGCGAGGATGGGCAGACGTCTTCCGCCCATGCGCGTCCTGCTCGCCTTCGACAAGTTCAAGGATTCCCTCACCGCCCCGGCAGCCTGCGCAGCCGCAGGGGAGGCCCTGCGCGCGGTCCGGCCCGACTGGACGACGGATGCCTGCCCGCTCGCCGATGGAGGCGAGGGCTTCGCCGCCATCTTAACCGAGGCCGCCGGCGGCAACCATCACGCGGTCACGGTCACCGGCCCGCGCGGCGCGCCCGTGCGCGCCACCTTCGGCCGCGTGCGCTACGGACGCATCCCAGAAGCGGCGCGGCGGCGACTGGAACTGCCCCACGCCAAGCCCGACGACGAGGTCGCCGTCGTCGAGATGGCCGTCGCCAGCGGGCTCGCGCTGCTCACCGCGGCGGAGCGTGACCCGTGGCAGGCGACGTCGGTCGGTACGGGTGAGCTGCTGCGCTCCGCCGCGCAGGGCGCGGTTGGCGTGCTCCTCGGCGTCGGCGGCAGCGCCACGCACGACCTCGGCTTGGGTGCGCTCGCGCGGCTGGGTTTCCGTTTTCTGGACGCCGAGGGCAGGGCGATTGACCCGCCGGTGCCGGCGGCCTGGCCGCGCGTCGTGCGGATCGTGGCCCCCGACGCCTCCCCGCTCCCGCCTATTGCGATCGCCGGCGACGTGACTAACCCCGTGCTCGGTCCGCGCGGTGCCGCAGCGGTGTACGGCCCGCAAAAGGGACTGCGCGCCGAGGATCACGCGCGGCTGGAGAATGAAACGGCGCGTCTCGCTCACGCTCTGGCGGTCGCCGGCGGACGATCCGCCGCGCTCGACGCCCCGGGCGGCGGCGCCGCCGGCGGCATGGCCTTCGGCCTGCTTGCCGGACTCGGCGCCCGGATCGTTCCCGGTTTCGACCTCGTGGCCGATTGGCTCGACGTGGAGCGACGCCTGCAGGCCGCCGACCTCGTCATCACCGGCGAAGGCCGTTTCGACGCCAGTTCCCTCGAGGGCAAAGGCCCCGGTGCGGTGGCGCGACGCGCGCTCGAGCTCGGGCGGCCGGTGCATCTGTTCGCCGGCCAGATCGCGGCTGACGTCGCTCGGCCCGGTCTGCACCTGCACGCCATCACGCCCCCCGGCACCCCGCTGGCAGTCGCCCTCGTCCAGGCACCGCAGAACCTCTCCGCCAGCGTCGCCCGCGCCTTCGCTTCCGCGAGCTAGGCCACGACAGCCGGGTGCGCGCCAGCGTCCCCGGGCACGCGCGGCGATTCCGCTGGCGGTGCGGACATTTCGGGATTCATTGAGCGAGTCATGATCAACTTCTCGTCCCCCGATCTCACCCAGCATCCCCCGCGCAGCCTGCGCGTCCGCCTCGGCGGCTACGCCCACCTGCCCCGCCTCCTCGACAAGGCGCGCGCCGTCATCGCTGGTAAAGGCGGCGACTATCACTACGACTGCCCGCTCGATAAGCTGTTCTTCACCTTCACGAAGATCGACTCCGAGGCGATGCTCGCCGAGATCAAGACCGGCAAGACCGATCTCGAAATGCTCGCCTGGATCGAGGCCCGCGCCAAGCGACTGCCCCACGAGGTGGTCGCCTGGTCCACCTGGGCCGAGCAAGTCGGCCCCGGAGGCAAGGAAGGCCACGAGTGGATCGCCAGCGTCCTCGGCGAGCGCAAGTCCGAGCGCGACGACATCCGCTCCTACGCGGATCTGCTCGATCACGACGATTACCTGAGCTACGGCGGCAAGGCCTGAGGCCAGCCCGCCGACGCCGTCTCGGTTCGTCTTCCGACCGGACGCGGCCCCTCGGCCCGTCCGGTCTTTTTCTGAAAAGCTGGGCTTCCGTCCCATCCTTCCCCTCGTTTCCCTCACCCCGTGCCGTCGCTTTTTCCGTCCCCCACGCCCTCGCTCCGCTCCGCCGCGCTCGCGGTCTTGGCTGCCCTCGGAGCACCCCTCACCCTCACCGCCCAAATCGGTGACAACGCCGACCGGCCCGGCGTGGTGCAGGCACCCCTCGTCCCCGCCCACTTGATCCCGCCCTCCCCGGCGCTGAGCCCGGAGGAGGCGCTGACCAGCTTCCGCGTCGCCCCCGGCTACCGTCTCGAGATCGCCGCCGCCGAGCCGCTCGTCCAGGAGCCCGTCTTCGCTCACTTCGGCCCCGACGGCCGCCTCTGGGTCGTCGAAATGCGCGGCTACATGCCCGACCTCGACGGTCAGGGCGAGGACCTCCCCACCGGCCGGATCGTCGTCCTCCGCGATCGCGACGCCGACGGACGCTACGACGAGTCGCAGGTCTTTCTCGATCAGCTCGTGCTACCTCGCGCCCTCGCCCTCGTCGACGACGGGGTCCTCATCGGCACGCCACCTGAGCTCGCGTTCTGGCGCGACACCGACGGCGACGGCCGCGGCGACTCCAAAGAGATCGTGGCGACCGACTTTGGCGTGATGACCGACCCGAAGCGCCCGTTCCTCGCCAACCCCGAGCGCGCCCCCAACAGCCTGCTGCGGCACACCGACAACTGGATCTACACCGGCGCGTACACGCGCAAGTTCCGCCGCGTGGGCGACGTCTGGGAAACCGCGCCGACACTCTTCCGCGGACAGTGGGGTCTGTCGCAGGACGACGCCGGGCGGCTCTACCACAACTCCAACAGCGACCACCTCCGCGTCGACGTGATCCCCTCGGACTACCTAAAGCGGAACCCGCACTTCCCGCGCCTGCCGGGCGCCAACGTGAACGCGGCCGCCAACCAGCTCGTCTGGTCGGGTCGCGTGAATCCCGGCATCAACCGCGGCTACCGGCAGGATTTCCTGCGCGAGGACGGACGGCTCAAGGAGTTCACCGCCGCCTGCGGACCTTGGATCTACCGCGGCGATCTCCTCCCGGAATTTTACGGCAACGCCTTCGTCGCCGAACCCGCCGGCAATCTCATCCGCCGCTCCACGCTGACGGCCGCCGACGGGACCGTTCGCGCCGCGAACGCCCTCGAGCGCGGGGAGTTCATCACGTCAACCGACGAGCGCTTCCGTCCGGTCAACTTCACCACCGGCCCGGACGGCGCGCTCTACATCGTCGACCTCTACCGCGGCCTGCTGCAGCACCGCATTTCCCTGACTTCGTACCTGCGCCGCCAAAGCGAGGACCGGGGTCTGGCCACCCCGCTGCACCGCGGCCGCATCTACCGGCTCGTCCCGGACGGTCGCACCAGCCCGCGCGTCGGCGACGTTCCCGCCCGGCCGCGAGCGGCCTGGGTCGATTCGCTCTCTCATCCCAACGCGTGGTGGCGCGAAACCGCCCAGCGCCTTCTGGTTGAATCCGGCGATCGCAGTCTGGTTCCGGCCATCACGGCGATCGCGACCGGCGACGGCCCCGCGACGGGCCGCGTGCACGCCCTCTGGACTCTGGCCGGGCTGAACGCCTTGGACCCCGACGTCGCCCGCCGCGCGCTGCGCGACGCTGCTCCCTTGGTGCGGTCCGCCGGCATTCGTCTGCTGGAGGACGGATTGAGCCAGCCCGCGGCGCGCGCCGACCTTGAGGCGGTGCTCGCGCTGCTGCGCGACCCTGACTCGTTCGTGCGCCTGCAGGCCACGCTCAGCACCGGGGGCATTGACGACCCGGCAGTCGACGCCGCCCGGCTTGCCGCGGTGCTCGCCGATCCGGCGCACGTGCACTTGCGCAGCGCGTTCCTCAGCGGCATCCGCAACCGGGAGCGTACGATGCTGCTGCAGCTGCTGGACAGCGGCGATACGCGAGCCGTGGCGCTGGCGCTCGCAAGCGACCTCGCCGGCGGTGTCTTCGTGGCGCGCGAGCCGTCGCCGATCGCGGAGGTCATCGCGGCCGCCGCGCAGGCGGCCCCGGAGCTCGGCGCGTGCGTCCTCGCAGGCTTCGCCGCCGTGGCCAATGCATCACCCCGCGCCGTCGTGCTCCCGAGCGAACCGAGCGGCTGGGCTCAACTCGCCGCGCTCCCCGCCGCCACCAAGCCCGTGTCTGACCTCGCCACACTCCTCCGCTGGTCCGGCAAGCCCGGCCTCGATGCGGTCGCCCAAGTCGCACCGCTCACGCCCGCGCAAGAGGTGCGTTTCGCGAACGGACGCGAGCTCTTCGCCGGCATCTGCGCCGCCTGCCACCAAGCGGACGGCCGCGGTCTCGATGGCGTCGCGCCGCCTCTGCTGGATTCGCACTGGGTCCTCGGCCCCCCCGAGCGCACCATCCGCATCGTGCTGCAAGGCGTCCGCGGCCCCATCGTCGTCCTCAATCACTGGTACACCGGCGACATGCCGGGTTTGGGTGGGCTCGACGATCATCAGATCTCCTCCGTACTCACCTACCTCCGCCGCGAATGGGGCCACACCGCCAGCGCCGTGGAGCCCGAGGACGTGGCCGCAGTGCGCGCCGCGACGGCGGGACGCAACGATGCTTGGACGCAGGATGAGCTGAACCTCATCAAGCCCACGGCCCCAGCGACGCCCGCAGCCAAGCCCGCCCCCGTCGCCAGTCGCTGAGCGGCACCAGCGCGGGCCGCGCCGCCGGTGGCGCGCCCGCCGCCGCGCATCGCCCAATGCCCCGCGCCCCCCACGGCGTTGCCGATTGAATTTGCGCGCCCGCATCCTACCGTGGGGACTCCGCCGCCGCTACGCGGCCGAACCCCTCTCCCTTCCCTAATCGATCGCTTCTTTTTCGCATGACTGTCCTCCGCCTTTCCCGCGTCCTCACGCTCGCCACGATCGGCCTGCTGCCCCTCGGCCAAGCGATCTCGGCCTCCCCCACCGCTCCGGCCACTCCAGCCGCGGCGCCGGCGTACGACTTCTACCTCTGCTCCACCGTCGCGCGCCACTACATCATCGGTTCCAAGGTGGTGAGCGCCAACGGCCTGTTCCGCGAACTGCCGGACGGCAGCTGGCAGCACTTCGGCCAGGCTGATACCACGCTGACCGGTTTCGCGGTGGATGCCGGGAATCCGAACGTGGTCTACGCCTCAGGCCTGAACGGCTGCTGGCGCTCGCTCGACGGCGGCAAGTCGTGGCAGGTCAACACCGGCTGGGCCATCACCGACGGGCGCGACGTGGCCGCCGACCCGCACGCGCCGGGTCACGTGTACTTCGCCTACGTCGACGGACTCGCCTTCTCCTCCGACCACGGACGCACGTGGACGAAGCGCGAGACCGGGCTTCCCTCGCAAGCCAACTACGTCGCCACCGTCGAGGTGGACCGCACGACCGCCGGCCGCGTGGTGATCGGCGGCGAGCGTGGAATCTACCTTACCACCAACGCCGGCCGCCTCTGGGAGCGGGTGCTCGCGACGTCCGGGACGGTCAATGATGTCCAGCAATCACCGCACGATCCGCAAGAGTGGCTCGCCGCCACTGACGCCGACGGCGCGTGGTCCTCGCGGGACGGTGGGAAGACGTGGACTCGGCTCGCCGGGGTCCCGCATCCGGGCCCCTTGTACAATCTCTCGTTTGATCCCACGAACCCGCGGCGGCGCGTGATCGGTGGTTGGGCGCACGGCGCGCTGGTCACCGAGGACGGCGGCGCGACCTGGGAGGCCCGGAACACAGGACTTCCCCAGCCCGCGCTGGTCTGGCGCGTGGGCGTGCACCCCCTCACCGGCCGGCTCTACGCCAGCGTCTCGGGCAAGACGCTCTACCGTTCCGACGACTTCGGCCGCACGTGGAACACGGACCGGCTGGAAGGCGCGCGGGTCAACGCCTTCATCACGATCCCCCGCCGCGCCTCGGCCCCGATCCGCTAAGCCCTTTCCCGCTCCGCTGTCCCTTCCGCCATGACGCGTTTCCTTTCCTCTTCCCTGCTCCGCACCGCCGCGCTGCTGCTCACCCTCGCCGCCCCTCTCGCGGCCCAGCCTTCGTTCTCCGGCCCGATGCCATCGACGGTGCCCGTGACCGACGCGGCCGCGCGCCGCGCGGCGTACCTCGCCCGAACGAACGAGGCGATCACCTGGGTCGCCGGCAACACGAAGTACCGCACCGATGATCCGGCGAACTTCGACCTCGCCGAGGTCATCGCCAAGATTCTCCTCAATCAGGACCTCGAGGGCTGCTCCCGCCGCGTCATCGAATTGATGCGCGAACCCGGCCACGGGCCGTTCTGGATGTTCCCGACCACCTGCGCCGCCTTCGTCGGCCGCGACCGGCTCAGCCCGGAGGCCCGCGCCGCGATCCGCGAGGCCTGGCGCACCACCCGCCAGATGCGCGGCAACACCGAGAACCACTTCGTGATGTACTACACGTCGCTGTACCTCATGACCGAGCTCTACCCCGACGATCCGCCGGAGTCGTGGTACAACGGCCTGAGCTCCGCCGAAAACCGCCGCGAGGCCCGCGACTTCCTGGTGAACTGGATGAACCTCGCCACCGCCATCGGCCAGGGCGAGTTCAACGCGACCCACTACATCGCCGAGTACGCGATCCCGCTGGTCTTCCTCAAGGCCTGGGCCAAGGACCCCGAAATGAGCCGCCGCGGGCAGATCATGCTCGACTGGATCTTCGCCGAGCTCGCCGTCAGCTCCCTCCACGGCACGCTGCGCGGCCCGCACGCCCGCACCGACGAGGGCTCCGTCATCGAGCGCTGGAACGCCATGGCCTCCCACTTCAACTGGCAGCTTTTCGGCAACGTGCCCCCGCCCGCCGCCTACGCCATCTGGGGCGTCTACTTCGCCTTCGCCGCCGAGCACTACGAGGTGCCGAAGGTGATCTACCGTCTCGCTCTTGAGCAGTCGCCCGACTTCGTCCAACGCGACCACAAGCGCACCGCCCGTCGCTTCCGCTTCGACGACCGCGAATGGGGCCGCACCTACAAGACGAGCTACATGCGCCGCGACTACGCCGTCGGTTCCTACCAAGGCGGTCTCGCCGACCCGATCCAGTCGCATGTCTGGGACGTGACCTGGGCCGAGGCCGAGCCCCGCGGAAAACACAACACGATGTTCTCCCTCCACCCACACGCGTCGTCGCGGGTCATGCAGACTTACTTCGCCACCCACCCGGAACCGATGGTCACCGGGGTGAAGTTCGAGGGAAAGCCGTCCTACGACTCCGCCGACAAGGTCATGGGCTGCTCACCCTACGAGCAGGTGGTGCAGGACCTCGATACCGTGGTGGCGCTGTACGACATCCCCGCCGGCGAGGACTACCCGCAGGTGAACGGTTTCTTCTCAAAGGACCTGCGCGACGTCACCGAGGATGCGTCCGGTTGGATCTTTGCCCGGGGCGGCAACGCCTTCCTCGCCTACCGGCCGCTCGCTCCGTATCGGTGGATTCCTTACCGACACTACAACACCGGCTGGGCCAAGGTGCCGAAGGAAATCGGCGGCCGCCTGCTGGTGAGCGAGCACCTCCGCAACGGCACGATCGTGCAGGCCGCCAGTGCGTCGGAGTTTTCGGACTTCGCCGCCTTCCAGGCCGCGATCCGCGCGCTGCCGCTGCGCTTCAGCCTCGAGCCGCGACCGACCGTCACGTTCCGCACGCTGCGGGGTAACACGCTCTACATGACCTACGGCGCAGCGCCGGTCATCAACGGTCGCCCCGTGGATCCGATGACGTGGAAGCTCTTCGAGGGCCCATACCTGAATGCGGAGCTGAACTCACAGCGCCTCGTGATCAACCACGGCTCTCTCGAGCGCGTGCTCGACGCGCGGGCGGTGACGATCACCGACCGCGTGCGCAACGCGCCCTAAAAGAAAGCGCCGCGTCGGAATCGACGCGGCGCAAAAACGCCGGACTTTAAGCCGGGTCCGCTTACTTGAGCACCCGGCGGAGGAACTTGATGCCGTCGACCGCGATGTTGTCGCGCTTCGGCTCGATCTTCCGCCAGATGGCGGCGGCGCGGGCGATCACCTTCACGTCGGTCGTGAAGGACTCGATCACCACGTCGCCCTTGTAACCGATGGCCTTGAGCGCCTTCACGATCTCCGGCCAGGCGATGTGATCGCCACCCGGCGTGCCGCGGTCGCTGCCGCAGGCGTGGAAGTGCCCGAGCAGCTTGCCGGCCTTCCGGATCGCCGCGGCCTGGTTCTTCTCCTCGATGTTCATGTGGAACGTATCGAGGTGGAGCTTCACCGCGGGGGAATTCACGGCCTTGACCAACCGCAGGCCCTGCTCGCAGGTGTTCAGGAAATCGGTCTCGAAGCGGTTGAGCGGCTCGATGCAGAGCGTGACGCCCTTGGCCTCGGCGTGGGCCGCGAGGCGCTTGAGGTTCTTCACCACAAGCGCCCATTCGACCTTCTGCTGGGCGGCGGGCACGGCGTCGGCCTTGCCGACCACCGAGTAGATCGGGCCAATCAGCGACGGGCAGCCCATGATCGCCGCTTGGTCGATCAGCGCGGTGCAGTACGCCATCGCGTTCTTCTGCTCGGCCGGCGTACCGCGGAAGTCACGGCCCGGTCCCATCGCCGCGCAGATGCTGCCGATCGCGATGCCGGCCTTCTTCGCCGCTTCACGCACCTTCACGGGATCGATGTGGCTCGGATCCTCGACCGGGATCTCCACCGTCTCAAAACCCCAGCGCTTGAACTTCGGGAAGAGCGACACGCTCTTGGTCGTGAAGGGGGAGGTGTAAAGGAACGTGTTCAGTCCGATGCGCATGGTGGGAGGAGGGGTTGGGAAGGGTGTCTGAGGCTGAGGGAAGAGGGCCGGAGCCTAGGCGGTTCGCGCCGCGCCCGGCGACGAAAAAGCGGTGGCACAGAGGCGGCGGAAATCAGGCCATGAGCCCGCGCACCACCTTGCCCGCGACGCCGGTGAGGCGGATGTCGAGTCCCTGGAACTTGGTATTCAGCCGGAGGTGATCCACGCCCATCAGCGCGAGCATCGTCGCGTGGAGGTCGTGGACGTCTACCACGTTGTCCGTTGCGCGATAGCCGAGTTCGTCCGTGCTGCCGTAGACCGTGCCTTTGCGCACGCCGCCACCGGCCATGAAGAGGCTGAAGCCGAGGATGTGATGATCGCGCCCGGTGCCCTGCCCCATCGGTGTGCGCCCGAACTCACCACCCCACAGCACCAGCGTGTCGTCGAGCATGCCGCGCTCCTTGAGGTCGGTGATCAGCGCCGCCGTCGCGCGGTCCACCGCCTGCGCACCTTCCTTCATGCCGCCAACGATGTCGTCGTGGTGATCCCAGCCGCGGTGATAGAGCTGGATCATGCGCACGCCGCGCTCGGCGAGGCGGCGCGCGAGGAGACAGTTCGAGGCAAAGGAACCATCACCCGGCTCCTTCACGCCGTAACGCTCGAGCATCGCCGGCGACTCGCTCCGAAAATCCGTCAGCTCCGGCACGCTCGCCTGCATCTTGAACGCGAGTTCGTACTGCGCGATCCGGGTCGCGATCTCCGGGTCCCGGGTTTCGTCCGCCAGACTCCCATTGAGCCGCATGATCTCCTCGATGACCTGGCGCTGGGTGCTCTGGCAGACGCCCTCGGGGTTGCCGATGTAGTGCACGGCGTCGCCTTGCGACTGAAACTGGATTCCCTGGAAGCGGCTCGGCAGCACGCCGCTGCTCCACTGGCGCGCCGACACGGGCTGCACGCCGTTGCGGCCTTTCGAGGTCAACACCACGAAGCCGGGCAGGTTCTCCGTCTCGGCGCCGAGTCCGTAGAGCAGCCACGAACCCATGCTGGGCCGGCCCTTGATGATGCTGCCGGTGTTCATAAAGGCGTGCGCCGTGTCATGATTGATCTGCTCGGTCTTCATCGAGCGCACGACGCAGAGGTCGTCCACGATGCCGCCGATCTGGGGAAAGAGGTCGCACACCTCGATGCCGCTCTGCCCGCGGCGGCTGAAGGGGGCGATCGGGCCGCGCGCTTTGAGCACGGTGTTCTGCAGCTGAGCTAGCTGCTGGCCGCGGGTGAACGATTCCGGGAAGGCCTGGCCGTCCAGGCGCGCCAGCTCCGGCTTGTAATCGAAGGTCTCGAGATGCGAGGGGCCTCCGGCCATGCAGAGGTAAATGATGCGCCGCGCCTTCACCGGGAAGTGCGGGCGCGCCAGCGCCCCGCGCCAGCTGGGATCCGGCGGGAGTTCACCCGACCCCGCTCCGAGCAGGGAGCGTTGGGCCAGCAGCGCAAAGGCGAGGCCGCCGAGGCCGTAGGCACTCCGCGTGACAAAGGTGCGGCGGTTGATCTGTTCGGGAGTCAGGAAGGTCATCGGAGGGGAGGATTTCCGGCGGGGCGCAAACGGCACGGCCGGGAGGGAGCGATTCGACCGGGGCGCGGGATCAGTAGCGGGTGATGGTTTCCTGGGCGTTGAGCAGGACGCGGCCGAGTTGCGTCCAGGCCGCGAGGGTCGACGCGGGGATACTCTCCGCCGCCGGTGCGCGGTGCAGGCCGACCGCGAGGACGCGCTTCGCCTCGTCCGGATTCGCCGCATAGTGTTCCTGCTGGGCCTTGAGGAAGGTGAGCAGACGCTCCCGGTCCGCCGGCGCCGGCGTGCGGCCCACCGCGAGCACGAAGGCCCGGTCAACCCGCTCGGCGTCGTTCGTGGCCGGGCTCTCCAGCAGGCGCAGCGCAAAGACCCGCGCCGCTTCCACGAAGGTCGGGTCGTTCAAGAGGGTAAGCGCCTGCTGCGGGGTGTTGCTCGCGCTGCGCTGCGCCGTGCACTCGTCGCGATTCGGCGCGTCGAAGTTCACCAGCATGGGATGCAGGAAGGTGCGCTGCCAGTGCATGTACACGCCCCGCCGCCACTGCTCGTCCGGCTCGCTGTTGAGGTACTCGCGATCCGGGAACTGCAGCGCCGCATAATGCCCGGCCGGCTGGTACGGTCGCGCACTGGGGCCGCCAATCAGGCTGACGTCGAGCAATCCGGCCACGAAGAGCGCGTTGTCCCGCACGAATTCCGCATCCAGACGGCGCGGGTTCTGCGCGGCGAGGAGGCGGTTCGCCGGATCCGCCTCGCGCCATTCGGGACGGTACTGCGTGGACTGCCGGTAGGTCCGGCTGGTCACGAGCAGGCGCACGAAGCGCTTCACGTCCCAGCCGCCTTCCCGGAACTCCACCGCCAGCCAATCGAGCAACTCGGGATGCGAGGGGAGTTCGCCTTGCGAGCCAAGGTCGTCCACCACCGCGCTGAGCGCGGTGCCATAGAAGGGGAGCCACAGGCGGTTCGCCACCGTCCGCGCCGTCAGGGGATTATCCCGCGAGAGCAGCCACTCCGCGAGGTCCAGACGGGTCAGGCGGCGCTCGGGGGTGCTCTCGCGTCGTCCCGGCAGGAAGCTCGGCGTGGCCGGCAGGACCAGCGGGCCGCTTTCATCCTGCCAGTTGCCGCGGGGCAGCACCCGCACGTCCAAGGGCGGCGCACTTTCGGTCACGAGGGTCCACGCTTTGCCGCCGTTCAAGCTCCGGATCCGCGCCACCTCCGCACGAAGGTGATCCCGGCGCGCGCGGTCATCCGTCCGCGAGACCAACCACGTTTCCAAACGGAGCCGCGCCGAGGCACCTTCGGCGTCAGCCGCCCGGCGCGCGTTCGCCGCGGCCGCGGCCGCGGTCGTAGTCGCCGTCGACGCGCCGTCCGCCGCCGCCAGCGCCGCCAACACACGTCCGTTGGCCAGGTCGCGCGGATCAAGCGCGGCGAGCGGCGAAACGCCGATGCGCGCGACGCCTTCGATGTCGTAGCCAATGCGCAGCCGGAGTTCGTCTCCCGCGCGGACTTCCAGGGGTTCACTCAACACCCAGACGGCCTCGAGTGTCTCGCCTGGATCCGACTCCGGCAGGCGCCATCCGTAGGTCACGCCATCGAGTTCATAACCGTTGCGGTAACGCGGGCGGCGATGATTCGCCTCCGCAAAGTGCAGCGACGCCCGCGTCGTCGTTTCACCCGAGGCGTGCTCAATCTCCATGATGCGGAAGCCGCCGGCATCGGCCCGCACCGGAAAAGGGACGCCTTCCAAGCGGACGCGCAGCGACGCGATACGGCCAGCCTCGGGCTTGAGGACCAACCTGACGTGCTCACCGGACTTCGTCGCACGGCCGAGCCGCAGGCCACCCGTCGCATCGCGCTCGAGCGGGGGCTCATCGAGGGCGCGGGGTTTGATCCACCGCGTCGCCGACAGTTCCGGGAAGGCCCAGCCTTCGCCGTGACGCGCAAGCCACGCCTGCGTCTCCGCTTGCCATGCGGCAAACACCGGATCCCGCGTTGTCGGCGCAAGACCATCGAGATAGGCGAGCAACGCGGCCCGCGCCTCGCGGTCGCGCGCCTGCAGGTACGGGCTTTCGACCAGCAATTCCGGCGGGAAGGGGTGATCGTTGCTGAATCCCTTCAGCTCGGGATTTGGCGTGTAACCATAATCGTGATACACACCCCACTGCTTCACGTCCGCGAAGAACGCCTGCAGTTCGTAGAAGTCGCGCGCCGGAATCGGGTCGAACTTGTGATCGTGGCACTCCGCGCAGCCGAAGGTGCTGCCGAGCCATGCGGTGGAGACGGAACGGACGCGCTCGGCGCCATACTTCGCCAGATACTCCTTCGACTGCGCACCGCCTTCGCGGGTCATCATGTTCAGCCGGTTGTAGCCAGTCGCGACGCGCTGCTCCGGCGTCGCGTCGGGCAACAGGTCGCCCGCCAGTTGCTCAGTCGTGAAACGGTCAAAGGGCTTGTTGGCGTTGAAGGCGTCGATGACGTAATCGCGATACGGGAAGATGCGCTGATTCTGGTCGCCGTGGAAGCCGACCGTGTCGGCGAACCGCGCGACATCCAGCCACCACACCGCCATGCGCTCGCCGAAGCGGGGCGACGCCAACAAGCGATCGATCTGGCGCTCGTGAGCCCCGGGCGCGCAGTCCGCGAGGAACGCCGCCCGCTCCGCCTCGGTCGGCGGCAGGCCCGTGAGATCGAGCGAGAGTCGTCGCAGGAGCCGCTCCGGCGACGCCTCAGGCGAGAGGCCCGCTCCCTTCGCCCGCAGCTTCTCGACCACGAACGCGTCGATCGGATGCGCCTCTCCGACCGTCGGCACGGCCGGACGCTCAAGGGGCTGGTAGGCCCAGTGGGTCTCGTACTTCGCCCCTTCGTCAACCCAGCGGCGGATCGTGTCGCGCTCCGCCGGCGTCAGCGCCTTGTGGCTCTCCGGCGGCGGCATGACTTCATCCGCATCCGTCGAAAAAATCCGCTTCACCACTTCGCTCGCCTCCGCCTTGCCCGGCGACAGCACCGCCAGCGCACTCTCGCCGCGGAGGTCAAGTCGCAGGTCCGCTTCGCGCGTGCCTTCGTCGGGACCATGACACAGGTAACAGCGGTCCGAGAGAATCGGCCGAATGTCGCGGTTGAAACTCAACGGACGCTGCACCTCGGCGCGGAGCGACGCCGCCGTGAGGAACAAAACCAGGGATGCAATCGGAACACGCAGGGTAAGCATGAGGCGGTGGAAGATTTAAGCGCGCGCCACGCGGCATTTCAAACCGGAGTTTCAGATCAGAGAATCTTTTCGCCGCAGTGGAATACCGCACGCGATTTCCATCCACCGCCACACCCGTCGGCAACAGCTTGCTCAGCGCGGAAAATCTCCTTCGCTGACAACGTGCCCGCCGTCCTTTCTCCTTCCCCGCTTCCGGCTCACTCCTCCCCGACCCTCCACGCCGCGCGCACCGCGGGTTCGGCGTTCAGCCTGACGCTCGCACTCGCGCTCGCCGCACCGTCACTCCACGCCTCCCTGCTCACCGCGGAACAACGCGCCACGTTGCCGCCCGCCGCAACCCGCCCCGTCGACTTCGTCCGCGATATCCAGCCGATCTTCGAGGCCAGTTGCGTGCAATGCCACGGGCGCGGCAAGGCCAAGGGCAGTTTCAGCATCGAGACCCGCGGCGACTTCCTCGCCGGCGGAGACCGCGGCGAACCCATCGTCCCCGGCGACAGCGCCCACAGTCTCGTCGTCGAGATGATCTCCGGGCTTTCACCGGACGACGTCATGCCGGAAAAGGGTAAGCGGCTCACCGCCGAGCAGGTCGCGCTGTTCCGCGCGTGGATTGATCAGGGTCTGGCCTGGCCGGACTCGGTGAATTTTCATCGGCATGAGCCGGCCAATCTCCGCCCGCGCGAGGTCGGTACGCCGGCCGCCGCACCGGGGCTCGAGCATCCGCTGGATCGCTGGGTGGACCGTTACTTCCGCGCGCAGGGCGCGGCGTGGCCCGCCGTGGTCGATGATCGGACGTTCGCCCGCCGGGTCTGGTTCGATACCGTCGGGCTGCCGCCGCCTCCCGAAGCGCTGGCCGAGTTCCTCAGCGACCCCGCACCGAATCGCCGCGAACGCCTCGTCCAGCGTCTCCTCGCCGACGACCAGGGCTACGCCGAGCATTGGCTGAGTTTCTGGAATGATCTCCTCCGCAACGACTATCGCGGCACCGGGTACATCGACGGTGGCCGCAAGCAGATCACCGGCTGGCTCTACACCGCCCTCGCCCGCAATGTGCCGTACGATCAATTCGTCGCACAGCTGATCCACCCCAACGCCGAGGCCGAGGGTTTCACCCGCGGCATCCTCTGGCGCGGCGCGGTCAACGCCAGCATGATCCCCGCGATGCAGGCGTCGCAGAATGTCGCCCAGGTCTTCCTCGGCGTGAACCTGAAGTGCGCCTCCTGCCACGACAGCTTCATCAACGAGTACACGCTGGCCGACGCCTACGGGCTCGCAAGCGTCTACGCCGATGAGCCGCTCGAGGTCGCCGAGTGCGACAAGCCGACCGGCGAATTCGCCCAGGTGAAATTTCTTTACGCCGAGCTCGGGGGCATCGATCCGAAGGCGAGCCCGGAGGCACGAAAGCAGCGGTTGGTCGAACTGATCACCGGCCAGAGCAACGGCCGCCTGCCGCGCACGATCGTCAACCGTTTCTGGCAGCGTCTCCTCGGCCACGGCTTGGTCGAGCCGGTCGACGAGATGGATCGGCCCGCCTGGTCACCCGAGATCATCGACTGGCTGGCCGAGGACTTCGTCGCCAACGGCTACGATCTGAAGCATCTGCTGACGCGCATCCTGACGTCCCGCACCTACCAGCTCGAATCCGTCGGCCTGAGCGAGAAGCCCGAGACTTTCGTCTTCCGGGGCCCGGTGGTGCGACGCCTCAGCGCCGAACAGTTCTCGGATTCGCTGCGCTTCATCACGCTGGGAGACTACGGCAAGGCCGCGACGCGCTACAACCGCAACGTCGGCCTCAGCGACCTCGGCGACGCTCTGCCGCTGCGGCCCTCGTGGATCTGGCCCACCGCCGGCGCCGAGCGCGCCGCCGCCCCGGGGGGCTACATGTTCAAGCGCACCTTCACCCTGCCGACCGGCCCGACGGTCGCCACGCTGGCCATCGCCGCCGACGACAACTACACGCTGCGCATCAATGGTTCCCAGCTGGGCAACTCCGCCCGCCGCGCCAGCACCAGCGCCGATCACTACGACGTGACGCCCCATCTCTGCGCCGGCGAGAATGTCATCGAGCTCATCGCCGAAAACCTACCGCCCGACGATCATCGCGGTGATCCGATCCCCGCCCACAAGATCGATAATCCTGCCGGACTGCTCGCGTACCTGCGCATCCGCATCGGAGACGAAGCGCACGACGTCGTCACGGACCGGCAATGGACCGCAGTGCCGCTGCGGCCGGCCACGCCTGCCGCCGCCGCTCCGCTCGCCGTCGTCGAACTCGGCGGTCTGGAGCTCTCACCGTGGCGCCTCGGCCCCGATTTCCTCGACGTCGCCGCCGCCGCTCCGGACACGCGCCCCGTCGCCCGCGCATCGCTCGTCGCCGCCGACCCTCTGATGCTCGCGCTCGGCCGTCCCAACCGCGAGCAAGTCGTCACGGTCCGTCTGGAAACCGCGACCACGCTGCAGGCGCTGGAAATGACCAACGGTGGCACCCTCGCCGCGCTGCTGCGTGCCGGCGCCCAGCGCGTGCTCGCGCCGACGGGAGGCGACCTGCCGGCGGTGATCGATGGGCTCTACCGCCGCAGCCTCGCCCGCCCACCCACCGACGCCGAACGGGCCTTGGCGCTCGACCTGGTCCGCGCCGCGCCGAATCCCACGGCGGGAATCGAGGACCTGATCTGGGCCCTCACGATGCTCCCGGAATTTCAACTGCTGCGCTGAACCGACTCCGCTCATGAATCTCGACCTCTTCTCCCTGCAGGCAGCCTGGCGCCGCACCCAGCCCGACGCCTGGACGCGGCGGCGCTTCCTCCAGACGGCCTCGGTGGCCACGCTCGCCGCCCTCGCCGGCGCCGCACCCCGCTCGCTCCGCGCCGCCAGCCAAACCCCGCGCCTGCCCGCCACGGCCGACCGCGTCATCGTGCTCTGGATGGGCGGCGGCATGGCCCACACGGAGACCTTCGATCCCAAGCGGTTCACGCCTTACTCGACCGGCCTCGATCCAAACACCGTGCTGAGCACGTTCCCGTCGATCCCAACTGCCGTTGAAGGGGTGCGCTTCTCCGAGGGGTTGGAGCAAATCGCCTCCGTGATGGACCGCGGCACGCTGCTGCGCGGCATGCAGGCCGCCGACCTGGGCTTCATTCTGCATTCACGCCACCAATACAACTGGCACACCGGCTACGTGCCTCCGCAGACGGTGGCGGCCCCGCACCTCGGCGCGTGGATCGCGCGCACGCTCGGTCCGATGGATCCAGCGGTGCCGGCGTTCATCAACATCGGCCAGCGCTTCGACCTTGGCGAGGGCGAGGAGCTCAAGGCGTTCACCACCGCCGGCTTCCTCGGGAGCGAGTACGGCCCGTTCAACGTGCCCTTCCCGGAACAGGCCGCCGACGCGGTGCGCCCGCCCGCCGGGATGGGTCCGGACCGCTTCGCCGACCGGAACAAATTCTACCGCCGTCTGCTTGAGACCAGCCCGATCGGACAGGAAGGCAGCGACTTTCAGAAGGAGTCACTCCTGCGCGCGATGGACAACGCCCACCGCCTGCTCAGTTCCCCGGCGAGCCGGGCCTTCGATCTCTCGCTCGAGCCTCTCGAGAGCACGCGGCGCTACTTCCCCGGTTACCAGCCGGGGCAGCGTTTTGACGCCCCGCTCGATCGCTTTGGCGGACGCTACGAGGAAGGCATGGTCGGCCGCTTCGGCCTCGGCTGCCTCCTCGCGCGGCGACTCTGCGAGGTCGGCGCCCGCTTCATCGAGGTCACGACCGAGTACATCCCGTTCCTCAACTGGGACACGCACGAGAACGGCCACTCCCGCTTGGTGGGGATGAAGCGCATGATCGATGCACCGGTTGCGCAGCTGGTGCGCGATTTGGATGAGCGCGGCCTGCTCGACCGGACGCTCATCGTCCTCGCGAGCGAGTTCAGTCGCGACATGATGATGGAGGGCAAACCGGAGAAGGCCGTGAAGGATCAGGTGCCGGTGCCCGAGGTGATCACCGACCCGAAGCACTACGGCATGCACCGCCACTTCACCGCCGCCGGCAGCGTGCTGCTCTTCGGCGGCGGCATGCGCCGCGGCCACGTGCACGGCATCACGGCCGACGAGCGTCCCTGCCGCACCCTCAAGGATCCGGTGACGATCACCGAGCTGCACGCCACGATTTACGCCGCCCTCGGCATCCCGCCCGACCATGGGTACGACGTGGAGAAGCGACCGTTCTACGTCACGTCCGACGGTAAGGGTGTGCCCGTCCGCTCGCTCTTCGCCCGCGCCTGAGCGTCGGCCCGCCCCCTTCGCCAGAGAGGGTCACTTCGCCAGAGAGGGTCAGGCTTTGTCCTTTGTTGTTTCCTCACGCTGGCACGCCACCGCTGATCCGCCGGCTGCCTCCGCACTCCCAAGCCAGGGCAAGGACAAAGCCCGCCCCCTTCGCCCCACGGTTCGCGTCCCTTGCCCACGCGCTGGGGATCGCTAGGCTCGCAGCATGGACACCCACCCACCGACCGGCTCCCTGACGAACCGCTGGCGTGATCGCGGGCCGTTGCGCGCCTTCCTCCGCGCTCCGCGTGCGTCCGTGCTCAGTGCCTTTGTGCTCGCGGCCACGTCGTTCCTTCTCGTGGCGCGGGTGCACGCCGAAAGCCGGACAGTGTACTTCGGCACCGGCGGGCCGGGAGCGAAGGGCATCTACCGCGCTGCGTTCGACACCACCACTGGCAAACTCTCCGCCGCCACCCTCGCGGCGGAGGTGGCATCGGCCGGGTTTCTCGCCGTGCATCCCCGAGGCGATCGCCTTTACACGACGGCCTCGCTCGACGGAAAGGTCGGCGCCGCGGGCTACCGCATCGAGCCCAATGGCAATCTGACGCTGATCAACGCCGTCGCCTCCGGTGATGGTGCCGCCGCGCACATCGCAGTGCATCCGTCGGGAACCTTCGCCGTCACCGCGCAGTACGGCGGCGGATCCGTCGCGGTGTACCCAATCGACGGCGAAGGCCGGCTCGGCACGGCTCAGGTCATCGAGCACACCAACGCCTCGCGCGTGGT